>Ga0209953_1000004_pt1 | contig 179647 bp, 257 predicted proteins | sample SalPonred_H2O_MG_FD_185713 | JGI IMG/M metagenome (GOLD analysis project Ga0209953, IMG submission 185713) | Salt pond water microbial communities from South San Francisco under conditions of wetland restoration - Salt Pond MetaG... | ecosystem: Environmental > Aquatic > Non-marine Saline and...
AATTATATGATTACGTTGAACAATCAGCGAAAACTAATTCAAGAAAAATTTCAAGAAGAATCAATTCATTATTATAACGGCGGCAAGTTTTGTGTTAGTAGAGATTTAGTAGCATTTGTACAAAGCCTTATAGCACTTAAACAAACAAGTACTATTCTAATCGATGACAACGATATTCCTGTTGAAATTGAGGATCTAGAAAAGTTTGCAACAGATTTATATAGTACATACTTTGAGGCAGCAAATAAATATCTCACAGAATACAACAATATTAAGAAAAATAGAAACGTACAGGGCTTAATAGATCTATGACAAAGGGTGTATTGCTTTTTGCACAGAACAACAGTCAAATAGATTATGTAAAACAGGCTCAGTTTTGTGCAAAACGTATAAAGAAATATTTGGATTTGCCTGTGTGTCTTGCTACAGATACGCTAGAATATCTTGATGAACATTACAAAGACTATCATAAGTATTTTGACCAAGTAATTGAATTAGAAAGACAGCCCGTATATCATCGTAAAAAGTTTAGGGATGGTCTCTACAGTGAGAGATCTTTAGAATGGCGAAATCATAGTAGAGCAGATGCATGGGACATAACACCGTTTAACGAAACTATTGTAATGGACACAGATGTTATTATATCAAATAATGTACTTTTACATGCATTTGAGTCTAATCAAAATTTCCTTATTGCAAAAGAATCAAAAGACTTAAAAACAACAAGATACATATATGAATTTAAACGCATTAGCGATAGAAGCATAGATATGTATTGGGCTACTCTTTTTTATTTTAAAAAAAATGACAACACACGTATGCTGTTTGATCTTATTAAGCATATCAGAGATAATTGGAACTTCTATAGACTAACATATAAAATTGTTGAAAAGAAGTTTAGAAATGATTTTGCATTTAGTATTGCTATACACATCTTAAACGGTTTTAAAAAAACAAATTGGCCACTAGCTATGCCTGGTAATCTTTGGCATACTATTGATAAAGATATATTAGTAGATCTAAAAGACGACAAACTGACATTTTTGTTAGAAAAAGATTGGGAGTATCAGGCAGCAAGTGTGCAAGGATTGAACGTACACGTTATGAATAAGTTTAGTTTGAATAGGATTATAGATGAGCAACTCTAAAGGGTTTTGTATACTTGCACAAAATAATACTACTACTAATTATGTAAGACAAGCATATGCTCTTGCAAGCAGTATACATCGTTTTAACAATGATCAAAAAGTGTGTCTTATTACTAATGATAATGTGCCTGAAGAATATGTATCTGTCTTTGATCAAATAGTAAAAATACCATGGACTGACCAAGCAAATGATGCTGATTGGAAGATAGAAAATCGTTGGAAGATATATCATGCTAGTCCATACGATGAAACTATTGTAATGGATGCAGATATGATAGTATTACAAAATATCGAACACTGGTGGAACTATTTAGAGCAACGAGATTTATTTTTTACTACAAACATAAAAACTTATAGAGGAGAGCCTGCCTTAAGCAGAGATTATCGTAAAGTATTTGATTCAAACGATCTGCCTGACCTCTATAGTGCATTTTATTATTTTAAAAAAAGCGATGCTGCAAAACAGTTTTTTGTTATGCTAGAACTTATAATGATAAACTGGGAATACTTTTACGGCAAGTTTGCTCCTGTAGATTATCAAAAATGGTGTAGTGTAGATGTCAGTTGTGCTATTACTGCCAAGCTACTAGGGATTACTAATAATATTACTGATACGCACAGTCCTATCAGCGTTACGCATATGAAACCTAGATTACAATATTGGCAACACACACCTGATCGTTGGACGAAGGTATTAGATTGTTTTATGAACGAACGATGCGAATTAATGATAGGTAATTTTTCACAGACTGGTATCCTACATTATGTAGAAGACGAATTTTTAACAGATAAAATATTATCAAGGATTGTAAAATGAACTATTACATTTATTATCAATCAGCAACAGGGAACATACTTGCCCTAACAAATGAGCAAGACAGCTCGTTCGGCGGGACTTATATCGAAACAAACAGTGAAGTGTTTGAAAAGTTTGTAAACGGTGAGCATAAGGTTCACGAGTGGGCTGTTCTTTCTAGTCCTAAAGATGAAGAGATTGTTGAACTTGTAAAACGTGTTCAAGAAGTAAAAGAATTTGATCCTGATCTTAGCATAAAGCAAATTGATAAAGTATTAGACTCTACTGAAAATGCATTTGTTATCGAACAAAATACAAAAAAAGGCACTTGGAATATTACAACAACATTAGATGACAAGCATTTAATATATTATAGTCAAACAGACGGCTACTCTGATCAGAAAAAACAGATCTTTGTTATACAAGAAGATAATCCTGCTGTACTGTTAGACACATTTGTTATAGAATTTAAAGATTTATTGACAAAAAACAAATATAGTGTTAAAGTATACAATAAAGATATTTCAAAAAGAACGGACGTCAGCTTAATTTGCAGCAGAGTTGACGAAGAGTATGTACATATAGTGAGCTAGAATGAAAAAATTTAAAGTAATTGACTATGACATCATCTACTTGAGTTATGATGAACCTAATGCAGAAAAAAATTATGCAGATTTGTGTAGCAAAGTACCATGGGCTAAACGTGTTCATGGTGTAAAAGGATCAGATGCTGCACACAAAGCTTGTGCAGAACTAAGTGAAACAGATAGATTCATTACTGTCGACGGTGATAATATTGTACACCCTGACTTTTTACAGCAAGAATTAGATTTTGAAGAACACACAGATCTAGAAAATTCAGTTATTAGTTGGTGCGGAGTTAATATAATAAACGGGCTCATGTACGGTAATGGTGGGTTAAAGTGTTGGCCGAAAACTCATGTACTTAATATGCGGACACATGAGAATGCAGATTCTGACAATCCACATGCCCAGGTAGATTTTTGTTGGGATTTAAATTATATACAACAAAACAGCTGGTTTAGTTATGTACATAATAATGAAACACCTCAACAAGCGTGGAGAGCAGGTTTTCGCGAAGGTGTAAAAATGGCACTAGATCAGGGTGTAAAACCTACAAAAGAAAATTTTCTTAATGGGCATTGGAAAAACTTACATCGTCTTTGGATCTGGTTAATGATAGGCTCTGATGTCAAACACGGCCTTTGGGCAATATACGGTGCAAGACAAGGACTTTATATGACAATGTGCTCAGATTGGGATTATATAAACGTGCGAGATTTTGATTATCTCAACAACATGTGGAATAATGAAAAACATAAAGAAGATGGACTACTAATTCAAATACAAGCACTAGGAAATGATCTCAAGGACGAGCTTGATATACCGATAGATGCTAATCCGTTATTACCCGACCAGAGTAAATTTTTTAAAACTGTGTATCAAAATCCCAGTAGAAATCCTAATCAACAATTTATTATAGATCCAGAATGACAGATAAACAAAAAGGAGATGAGGTAAAGCTACTAAAGGGAAAGTACCAATCACAGTATTTTGAGAGTAGTAAAGACCTTTTACAAGGACTTAATAATGTTAGTCCTAGTTTCTGTTTGGCTAAGTGGTACAGTGTAAGTTTACATTTACCTACTGGCAAGACACACAGTTGCTATCACCCGCCTGCACATAATATTCCACTAGAAGAATTAAATATAACTCCGGATGCATTACATAATACACAGTATAAAAAACAACAACGTGCTAAAATGCTTAAAGGAGAACGACCTAAAGAGTGTGAGTTTTGTTGGGCATTAGAAGATCAAGGAAATATAAGTGACCGTGCATATCGTAGTAAAGATGTATTTGAGCCTGGACTAATCGAAGCTGCACAAGTAGAAGAAAATCCTAAACCCAAATACTTAGAAGTAAACTTTAATCAAGCCTGTAATTTAAAGTGTGCATATTGTAGTCCACATCTGTCAACAGAGTGGCACAAAGAAGTTAAAAAACATGGTGCATACCATTTAGATGGATTTAAACACAATGATCCTCTTTGGGTCGACAATTTAGGTATTAATAATGCTCCAGATAGTCCGTATGTGCAAGCGTTTTGGGAATGGTTTCCTACGGTATATCCTACATTAAAAACATTTCGTATGACTGGTGGCGAGCCACTTATGGATAAAAACACATTTCGTGTGTTTGACTATATAAAAAATAATCCTAATAATAAATTGAATTTGAGTATTACTAGTAATTGTAGTCCTCCTAAAGGTCAGTGGACTAAATTTATGACTAGTCTAAAAGAAATTACAGATAAAGATGCGATAGATCATTTCATGTTGTTTTGCAGTCTTGACAGTTGGGGGCCCCAGGCAGAATATATAAGACATGGATTAGACTTTGACGAATTATATAAGAATATTACGCAATATTTAAGTGAAAGCAAAAACCACAGCTTAACTTTTATTATAACGGCAAATCTGCTAAGTTTACCAGGTTGGTTAGATTATGTCAAAAACATTTTAAAATTGCGTAAAACTTTTAACACTAATCGACAATTGATCTGGTTTGATACACCTATGCTACATGATCCCAAATGGATGAGTATGAAATTAGCGACACCCGAACTGTTGAAGCCTTTACAAGACAGTATCGATTACATGGAAGAAAATAAAGAAACTATACATAACAGGTTCAAAGGATTTAAGGACTTTGAAGTAGATAAAGTCAGACGACTGTATGAGTGGGCGTCAGAACCGTTAAATACCACACAAGAACTAACAGCAAAGAAGAATTTTGATTTGTTTTTTAAACAGCATGATATTCGTAGAGATACTGATATACAAAAAACATTTCCTGAACTAATAACTTTCATAGAAGAATGTGAGGTATTATATAATGAGCGATAATTATATGAATCGTGTTAAAGAAACCCGAGACTCATTAAATGAAGTAGGTCCAGGGTTCTGTGCAATGAAATGGTTAAACGAAACACTTTACTTGCAAACAGGGGACAACCATAGTTGCTATCATCCACGTCCTCATCATATTCCTTTGCAGGAAATAGAAGAAAATCCAAATGCATTGCACAATACTAAATTTAAAAAATCAGTGCGTAAAGAAATGCTCGAAGGTAAGCGTCCTGAAGAATGTTATTATTGTTGGAATGTAGAAGACTTAGACGGAGAACACTATTCTGATAGAATGTTTCATAGTGCAAGTAATTGGGTTTCAAAAGAAGATTTAAATCTTATAAAAAGATCTCATTGGAACGATAACATTAATCCAAGATATTTAGAATTAAGTTTTGGCAATGGCTGCAATTTTTCTTGCGGTTATTGTTGCCCGCAAGCAAGTAGTCTTTGGGTAGATGAAATTAAAAAATACGGAAATTATGATATATCTTATAATCAATATGGTATAGAATTTCTTAATGGTAATTTTTATAATGACAAAGAATACAACCCTTACGTAGAAGCCTTTTGGAAATGGTGGCCTGATCTAGTTAAAGATCTTAAAATTTTGAGAATTACCGGAGGCGAACCTTTGATGAATTCTAATACGTTTAAAATGTTAGACATGCTAGATGAAACTCCTGCTCCGGATTTAGAAATCAATATGAATAGTAATCTAGGTGTAACTAATGCTCGTGTTAAAAAATTAAGTAATAAAATAAAGAAGTTAATAAAAGAAAATAAAATTAAAACATTTAAACTCTATACAAGCATTGACGGTTGGGGAGAGCAGGCTGAATATATGCGTAGAGGATTAAAATGCGATTTATGGGAGAAAAATCTTGATACGTTTATTACGATTACTGAGTCGCCTGTAAATATTATGATCACATATAACATCTTAGCAGTAGCAAACTTTAGAGATTTACTTGTTAAAATACTAGAACTTAGAGAAAAATATAATTCTAAAGATAATAGTCAGCAAATGTTAGGATTTGATACACCGTATTTAAAAGAACCACCTCATTGGATGATTAATCTGCTTCCGGTTGACGAGTTTGGACATTACTTAGATAACGATTTAAAGTTTATTAAAGAAAACCTAAGAAATAATGGTAATGATACATTTAAATTTAGTAAACACGAATATGAAAAATTTAAGCGTGTACGTGACTATTTTTATCAAGGTGGACAAAAAATTACTTCTGAGTTAATTGAGAGAGGCAGAAAGGATTTTTATAAATTTTTTACTGAATATGATAAACGTAGTAATTTAGATTTCAAAAAAACCTTTCCTTTATATAAGAAGTTTATGAAAGATTGTGAAAGATTAGTAAATGAGTCTAAGAAATAATAAAACATTTTGTGTATTACCTTGGATTCATTTACATTCGAATCCTGATAGCGAAATTAGACCTTGTTGTATAGCAAAAACTGACCAGTATAAGTTTGGTTATTTAAACAACACCACAGTACAAGAAGCATGGAATAGTAAATCTTATATGCGTGTTCGCAAGAATATGTTAAAAGGAAAGCCTATTCAAGTTTGTGAAAATTGTTATGAGACTGAAAAATATGGTTCAAACAGTTTACGCAATAATATGAATGAAAAATGGTTAACTACAGATCTTGAATCTACTATACTAACAAATACAGATTCTAAAGGTAGATATAATAGTCAAGGTCTTTTATACTGGGACATTAGATACAGTAATGTTTGTAACTTTAAATGTCGAATGTGCGGCCCTGCACTTAGCACAAAATGGTACGAAGATGTAGAAGGATGGAATCATACATTAACTAATATATCCGATATTAAAAGCTGGTGCGATCAAAATAAAGAATATTTAAAAACTTTAAAAGAAATTTATTTTGCAGGCGGCGAACCTCTAGTTCAGAAGCAGCATTACGAATTTTTAGAATGGTGTATAAAAAATAACATTTATCCTAGTCTTCATTATCAATCAAATGGAAGTAAGTTAAAATACGGTAAATGGAATATATTTGAACTTTGGAATCATTTTCCAAATGTTGCTTTTAGTCTTAGTTTAGATGCGTTTGGTGCTCTTGGGGAATATATCAGAACTGGATATATTGATAATGTTGTTAAAGACAATATGAATAGAATACTAGATTTTATGGGAAGTAATCATAGTATTTTAATAAACAGTACATGGCAGTTATACAACTCTTATTATATGACTGAGTTTTTTGACGAAGTAGATACTTACAAATGGGTGTTAAATAATAATAATTATACACAATTATTAATTAATCCTGAATATCTACAACCTAAAGTTTTACCTGCTGAGCTTAAAAAAACAGCAATAAAAAAAATAGAAACAAGTAAATGGTTTAATATATACCCTAATAAATTTGAGTCGGTGCTTAATAACCTTAAAGAAGAAAGTTCACAGTTACAATGGAAAAAATTTGTTAAATACTCTAAGAACTTAGATAATATTAGAAAAGAATCATTAGTTGATGTCTTTCCGGAATTAAGGAAATATTATGAATCTTAGATGTGTTAATTTAGAATCTGGATTAAGAATTGAAAACGATGGAACATGTAAATCGTGTTGCATGATGAAAGATAAATTTTGGAAAACCAAAAGAGAAAAATATAATTTGTATTCAGATACATTCGATGATATAATGAAATCTAAAGCAAGACGTAAAATAGTAAAGGCATTAGAAAAAGGCGAAAAACACCCTGCGTGTCAGCGTTGCTGGGACGAAGAAGCAACTGGCAAGAAAAGTAAACGTCTAAGAGATAATGAAACATTTATAGATACTAAGCCTGGTACTGTACAGATTATTGATGTTAGTATGGGTACACAATGTAACATTAAGTGTAGAACTTGTGGTCCTTTTAACAGCAGTTTTTGGAATAATGAATGGTTTGATACAGGCTACTTTGGCGGAACTAAAGAAGAGTACAAGTCCTATTTAAAGCGTCTAAATTGTGCTTTTGACGATGATAGTAGTTTTTGGGATCAATTTAAACAAAATTTAAAAAATACGTTACACATTGATTTTTATGGAGGCGAGCCTTTTTTAGTCAAAAAGCAATGGAATATGTTAGAATATGCTATAGAACACGGATATAGTAAAGATATTGCAGTTCATTATAATACAAATGGTACTATATGGAATGACAGTGTATATGATATTCTTAAAGAATTTAAAGCTGTTTATATAGATTTTAGTATTGACGGAGTATACGATAAATTAACATACATTAGGTATCCTGCAAAATGGGATACAGTTTACAATAATCTTCTCAAACTAAAGGAAGTATCGGATAAAGATACTAAGTTTAAAATTAATATTTGTAATACAATTAGTATTTTAAATGTCTATTATATTCCAGAAATGTATGAAGTATTTGCCGAGTTAGGTAATTCTATGTATTTAAATTTAGTATTCGGTCCTGATTATTACTGTATAAAAAATATACCTAAGCCTATAAAAAAAGAAATTACTCAACATTTAGAAAACAGTGAAGAGCGTTATTGGACAACTAGTATTCTTAATTTTATGAATGGTAATAAAGACAATCCTAAAGAATGGGAAAGATTTTTAAAAATAACTAAAAAACACGACGAGTACAGAGGACAATCATTTAAAGAAATATTTCCTGAATTTTACGATATTATAAAAAAGAACGGATTTAGCCTATGAAGAATTTTACCTGGAAAGAATCTAAAGTAACACATATGCACATAGAGTTATCTAATTTTTGTAATGCAGCATGTCCGTTTTGTCCTAGGTATGTAGATAGCACTGCAAGAGTTAGACCAGAGTTACAATTGAATTCTATAACACTAGAACAATTTAAAAAATGGTTTCCTTTAAATTTTATGAAAAGTGTAGAGCGTATTTTATTTTGTGGAACACACGGCGATCCACTGATGGCAAAGGATGTTATAGAAATTATAGATTATATACAAACGTCATCACCAAAGTGTACCATACAAGTGAACACTAATGGAGGCATGCGATCTCCTGAATTTTTTAGAGCATTAGGAAAAAAATTAGTTGAGCATGGAACTAATCATAAAGTAGTTTTTAGTATAGACGGGTTAAAAGATACAAATCATTTATACAGAAGAAATGTAAAGTGGGAAAAACTTATAGAAAACGCAATAGCTTTTAACAGTACCGGTGCTCGGGGTCTGTGGGAATATCTTATTTTTGAACACAACGAGCATCAATTAGAAGAAGCCAAACAATTATCAGAAGAATTAGGGTTTTATGATATAAAATTTAAAAAAGCATTAGGTTTTGATCCTAATAAGTCAGGGCAATTAAAAGCTAGAGGAGTGTATGATAAAAATGGCGATCTAGAGTACATCATAAGTCCGCCTAGTGACCAGTCAATGATAAACTCGTCGTGTGTGCCAAACAGTGTAGATAAAAATGTTAAGACCTCAAAAGACATAACATACTTAAAAGACTTTAAACCCGGAGTAAATCCTATTGTCGAAAGCAAAGTAGCTAATTTTGACGAGGCAAAAATACCACATTGGAACACTTATATTAAACAGTTTGAAAACAGTGCTATAAATTGTAAAAGCTGTGTTAAGTCAAAATCGTCAGAAATTTATGTAAGCTGTGACGGTATTGTATTTCCTTGTTGTTTTATAGGAACACGAGTTGATAGTGCAATAGATTTGTACGAAGATACACAATTAAGACATCATATAAAACAGTTTGGTAAAGATAAATTTGATTTAAAAAAGACTTCTATTAAAAAAATTATAAAACGGGGCTATTTAGACAGTGTGTATACGGACAGTTGGGATAAAGAGTCATATACTAACGGTAAACTTTCTTATTGTGCAATGACCTGTGGAAATAATAGTGAGATAGATAGGATTTACGATAGAGATGATTGATTATAAAAAATATGATAGACTAGTGTCTTATGGTTGTAGTTGGACAGCAGGAGATGAAATAAGAGATCATATAATATTAGACTTACCGTATCAAAAGTGTAGAAAGCTAAAACTTGATTTAGGTTTTACAAATTTTGGAAATTTAAAGACAAAAGCAGGAGATAGATACAGCACTTTACTAGATAAAAATAAGCATATTAATAGTAACGCATCTTGGACTTCATATTTGGCTAAAAATTTAGATCTTAAGTTTAAAAATAGAGCTCAAGGCGGTAGCAGTATGGATCAGATTTTATATAACATTGTGAAAGATACTGGAAATGGACTATTAAGTAGTAAAGATTTAATAATAGTAGGAATTACTACTCCAGCTAGATCATTTATGTGGAAAGACGGAGAATCTCCTAGTAGCTATGTATTAGGAACAACAACGCAAATTCCTGCAAAAGTCAAGGACTGGTGTTTGACAAATATTTGGTCAGACAGCCAGCTTATTTACAATTGGCTAAAAACAATTAACACTATAGCTATGATGCAAGAAAATGTATACTTTCTTTTTATTCGTCCTATATGCAATCCTGTAGAATCTGAAAACTATAAAGTAAGTCACGAAAATAAATTCTTTTATGACCAAACAATGCAAAAATTAGGACACAAATTTTTAGACCTTAAATTACACTTAGAATTAGGAGACGAACATTGCGGTTTTGGACATCCTCAAGAAAAAGAACATATTAAGTTAGCAAATAAACTTACTAATTTAATTAAAGGAAATTAGGTTGATCCACTTTTTATATCCTACCGATGATTTTAGTTTTGACATTTATAATAAGACAGAAACTACGTTTTCTTCTTCGGATGCTGAAGATTGCTGGTCAATGGAATGGTTATTGACCCAAATAGGAATTCCGTATAAAAATATAACACAAGAAACTTTAGAAACATGTTATGTAAAATTTAATTTAAACTTTCCTACAGAATATACTGATTTAGATAATATTCCAGATACTACATGGAAAAAAATAAAAAACCAACACAATGTATATTTGTTATTGTATCAGGCAACAGAAGCTACTCCATTTTATTTTTGGAATTATAGATGGAGTATATTAAAAGATTTCTTACAATGTAAGAATATACCGCCACAAAAAGTTAAGTTTATTTGCGGAGATGTAGATGCTACTGCTAATCATAAAATAAATGTAGATGATTATTGGTCATTTGTAGATGTTATAGGAATAGATATTTTCGAGTTAGTACATAACTATAGACATTATCTTGATAGTAACCCTACAGATATTAGAAAAACTTTAAAGGGTTATTTGAAACAAAAAACTAAAAAGAACTTTTTATGCTTTAACAGACGTCCGCGACCTAATAAGCAGTCTTTAATTTTTTATCTTAAAAAATATAATCATTTTGATAAAGGTTTAGTCAGTAATCTTTGGGAGGAAGAAGACAAACTAATATCTAAAGAAGAGTTTGAAATTTATAATTTTGATAACTCTGATTATAATGAGTTAACGCCTCTAGTGCCTGTTCGAAATGAAATACAAGAAGGAAACTTTGTTGCAAATCAGTCATCACCGGCTGATCTATATAAAAAATCAAATTTTAGTCTAGTTAGTGAAACATTTACAGGTTCTACTGTTAGATTCATAACGGAAAAAACTTATAAGCCTATAATGATGGGACATCCTTTTCTAATACATGGTACTACAGGAACTTTAAGTTATTTACAGAGCCTAGGTTACGAAACTTTTCAAAACATTTTTGATGAAACTTATGATTTAGAAAAAGATCCTAAAAAACAACTAGAAAAAATTATTAAAAATTTAGATTGTAATTTTAAGTTAAGTGCCCTTACTATAGAAAAGATCAAACACAATCAAAATAATTTTCTTAAATTAAATACTAGAAACCGTATAAAAAATCAGCTAGAAGAATTTTTATAAAACAAATTGTTAATTAGTCTGATACTAAATGTATCTAATCTACAAAATTTTGTCTATACGGAGTATCAACTAACTCAATAGGAATAGTCAAAATGTTTGTGTCTATGTATGCGTACATTATAAATACCTTGTAGTTATTTATAGGAATTAAACATTTAAATTATGAAATTAGATTATCAAAAACTTGGTATTGTTGTCATGGATGTAGGCCTACCTCAAAATTCTTATAGATATAACGAAGAAAAATCCACAAATGATGCGTTTGTGTCTTATTTAAATCAACGATTACACGATCTTAAAAAACAAGGTGCTAAAATTATAGAAATCAACTATATTTCTCTAGATAGTACACATCCATTGATAGACACAGAGTTTGATCTAAGGACTCTTAATTTGAAGGAACTTGAGGAGTACATAAAAAGAAGCGGAATTAAACATTTGATTTATACAGGGTTCCATTATCCTATCTGTACAAATGGTGAAAGAGAATTAAGTAGTTATAATTTAGAATCAAACAAAAATCTAGAGCAAGTTTCTATTGCTGTTCAGTTAACAAGATCTATAAGTAGAGACTACACTGTTCCTTTAGTAGATACGTATAAGTACGGAGTATGGCAGGTGATGTTATGAAGATATGTTTTATAGGATTAGGTAAATTAGGATTACCGTGTGCAGAAGTTATAGCAAGCAAAGGGCACGATGTAACTGGTTATGATATTAAAAAATGTAAAACTACTAGGGTCTATCAGTTTCCTACTATAGAAGGAGCAGTTAAAAACAGAGATATTGTATTTGTTGCAGTACCAACTCCGCACGATCCTGATTATGACGGTAGTTCGCCTACAGCACACTTAGAACCTAAAGACTTTGACTATACTATTGTAAAAGATGTATTAGTAGAAGCAAACAAGTATATGAACAAAGATCAACTGCTAGTTCTTATATCAACAGTGCTTCCTGGTACTGTTCGCAGAGAATTTGTAGATCTAGTACCTAATGCTAGATTTGTTTACAATCCTTATCTTATTGCTATGGGCAGTGTTGCTTGGGATATGGTTAATCCTGAAATGGTAATGATCGGAACAGAAGACGGCTCAGAAACAGGCGATGCTAAAAAACTTGTAGAATTTTATAAAACCATCATGGAAAACGATCCTCGCTATGTTATAGGAACATGGGATGAATGCGAATGCATTAAAGTATTTTACAACACCTTTATTAGTGCTAAAATAAGTCTTGTTAATATGATTCAAGACGTAGCAGTACAACAGGGTAATATTAATGTAGATGTCGTTACAGACGCTTTAGCGCAGTCTACGATGCGTATTATGAGCTCACAGTATATGAAGGCTGGAATGGGCGACGGAGGAGCCTGTCATCCAAGAGACAACATTGCACTTAGATACATGGCACAAGAACTAAATCTAGGTTATGATCTGTTTGACAGCATAATGAACGCAAGAGAAATCCAAGCAGAAAATCTTGCTATGTTTTTAGTAGACATCGCTAACGAAAAAAATCTTCCTATTTATATACACGGTAAAGCATATAAGCCGGACGTTCCTTATACGGACGGTAGTTACAGTTTACTAGTAGGGCATTATTGCGAACATCACGGATTTGCACCAGAATATATTGATCCTCTTACAGGAGATACTTTATATCCAACCGAACCGTGTGTAATGTTAATGGCACATAGTTCTAGCACTACTTATGAATACACAGGTAAAGAAACCAAAGACGAGTTATATTATTCTATACCTGCCGGAAGTGTAATAGTTGACCCGTGGCGAAAAATAACTAGCTCAGTTAGCACTGTAATTCATTACGGCAATACTAGACAAATAAAATAAAAGGTGCTATTATATAAAAATGTATGATATTGTTTTTATTGGTCCTAAGAACGACGAATGGATAAAACTTAAAAGTCGATTTATCACAGCAAAACATGCTGAATCGTTTGAACAGGCACGATCCATTGTTTTTACAAAAATGTTTTGGGTTATATGGCCCGACGTTGATGTTTGTGATAACTTTAAGTTTGATTATCGTGCAGATGAATGGAGTCAAGATTACATTCACACATTTTTAAACGGCGACACTCATGATGGCATAATACTTGTACCTAAACGTGCTGAAATAGCAGAACGTGAATTACGTCATAGATTCTTTATAAACAAAAAAGAAGTAGACATAGTAGCAAGTACACCTAAGCCGTTTGACTTGTACTACGTAGACACCTGGGAAGACTACGAATATGCACTTGAGAACAGCTCAACAGAAATGTTTTGGGCAGTTTCGCATAATCTAAAATACAGCATGTCATACATAAACAATTTTTATTTTAGTCACCACAATAGCTACGACAGAAAGGAAAATCATGCATTTGTACATGAAGTTAATGGAAAGAAATTATATAATGGAGTATTCCTGTGTTCGAGAAACAAGCCGCTAAACAAAAAAGAGATAGAATATAGATTTCTTGTAAATGCAAAACAGTGGAACGACGTAGTTAGCGGCCCAAGACAGTATGACATATTTACAATAGATACATATGAAGATTATGAGTATGCATTAAAAAATAGTTCGACAGAAATGTTCTGGTTAGTACCTTCTCATGTACAAACAAAAGATAATTTTAAGTTTGACTTGTATTTCAGCCACGATAACAAATACGATAGAAATATTAATCACGTATTCCTAAATGGCAAATATCATGACGGAATTATCTTGTGCAGTAAAACAGCAGAAATATCTAAAAAAGAGTTTGATTACAAATTTTTAACTAATAAGAAAGAAGTAGATACAATTGCTAGTACGCCTAAACCTTACGACATTGTATTCATTAGCTATAACGAGCCAAACGCAGATGCTAACTATGCTGCTTTACAACAGCATTTTCCAAGAGCAAAGCGTATACACGGAGTAAAAGGAATACACCAAGCACATATCGCCGCTGCCGAGCTCTGTGATACCGATATGTTTTGGATTGTAGATGGAGATGCGCAAATAGCAGATGGTTTTAATTTTGATTTTCAATCTCCAACGTGGCAGAGAGATAATGTGTATGTGTGGAGAAGTATAAATCCAATCAACGACTTGGTGTATGGCTATGGTGGAATAAAACTGTTTCCAAGAAAAGAAACTCTCAACATGGATACTTCAAAACCTGATATGACCACAAGTATCAGTTCAAAGTTTAATGCCATGCCACAAATATCAAATATAACAGCATTCAACACTGATCCATTTAACACTTGGAAAAGCGCATTTAGGGAATGTGCTAAATTAAGTAGTAAAGTAATTGACAGACAAAAGGAAGATGAAACAAATGCAAGACTCGAAACTTGGACAACCGTGGGACACGATAGAAACTTTGGTGAGTATGCGATACGAGGTGCTAGGGCTGGTATGGAGTTTGGCCTTTCTCAGCGGGATAATCTGGGGCTAATTAACGACTTTGATTGGCTAGAGGAGAAGTTTAATGAACAATATTGAATGGCAAGACGATAAAGATATCTACGGCCGGCTGCTTATTTTAACTGGCAATCCGTTATTCAATAATTTACGCAATGCTGTAGATAACCATAATGCTGATTTATCCGATGCACTATCGTGGGGACAGCTCAAAAGCAAACGATGGATAATCGACGAATTGGAAAAATTAGATATTTCTTTGGGTACTGTTTATATATGTGCAGGGTGGTACGGTACACTTGCTGCTATGCTGTTTAATAGTAAGTGCAATATAGAAAAAATAAGAAGTTTTGACATAGACAATAATTGTTTAGAAATAGCCGATTGTATTAATCGTCTACAAGTAAAAGACGGATGGAAATTTAAAGCAATTACACAGAATATACACGACATTGATTATAAAAAACATATTTGGCAAACATGGAGCAAAGCCAACAATAGATTGAGCTATCCTATTGAAGACATACCTGATACGATTATTAACACCAGCTGTGAACACATAGAAAATTTCGCAGAATGGTATGATAAAATTCCAGATGGCAAGTTAGTAATTCTACAAAGCAATAACTACTATGACATAGAGGATCATGTAAATTGTGTGGCAGGACCTCTAGAGTTTGCAGAACAGTCGCCCATGGCCCGGGTCCTATATCAAGGTGCCCTAGAATTACCCAAATATACGAGGTTTATGAGAATTGGAAGAAAATAAAAAAGCTCCTATTTGTTTATTTCCGTTTTACGCATTATATTATAGGGGAGACGATCAAAAAATAGGAAGTTGTTGTTTGCAAACCCCTTTGCCAAGCAAGATGAAAGGAGATGATATTTACACTTGGTTTACAAGTGATGACGCAATCAAGATAAGACAACAATTTATGGACGGTGAATGGCCAGATAGTTGTAAAATTTGTATGAACGCGGAAAATTCTAACGTCAAAAGCTACAGACAACGCTGGGAACATAATTTGTTTAAAGCAGGAGCATGCTATGATGATTTGGATGTAGAAAAAGGCAATAGTACAGGTCATGCTTTTTTTACAGATCTTAGACCTGACAACTTTTGTAATTTAAGCTGTTCTATGTGTAATCCAGGGGCAAGTAGTAAAATTGAACAAATGGTAAAAGATCTAGATATAAGCGTGTGGGGTGACCCAGAACGCAAGCAAGAATTTACAGCTATCAATACACTCAAAACAGCTATTACTAAGCACACTAAAAGATTAAAACTTAATGGCGGCGAACCTACTATAAATAACAAAATTAAAAGTCTATATCAGTACTCTATTGACAACGACTTTGCAAAAAATATTGAATTGCAGTTTACAACTAATTTTACTAATTATAATAAAACTTTTCAGATGCTTGATAATTTTAAAAGTGTAATTGTGACAGCTAGTTTAGATGGAACCAGAGACACATACAATTATATTCGAACCCCTGCTAAATGGAACACTACTAAAAAAAATATAATTAAATTCAAAGAACAAATGGATGCTAGACGTGATATATTTAATTTTGGTGTAAACACTGTATGGTATGTCGCCACAGCTTTTACGGTAGATGATTGGCTTCCTGAATTGTTGGATTTTTTCAATAAACATTTTCCTCATAAAGCAGGATCGAAAAATCAGTATATTCATGTAAACCAAGCACAGAATCCTATATGGCAAAATCTTTCTATTATTCCTCCCGAATACAGAGACGATATTTATGAAAACATAGAACGATATCGATCGCAAGATAGATACGCACATCAACGAGAAAGATGTATGGATCAATTAATTTTTGGACTAGATAATTTCCAGTTCAATCCAGAAAATTTGCGCACTTGGCAAGAATTAAATCCTAAAATGGACGCTTATAAAAAAGTTGATATTACTACACTTCACCCTAGATTTAAAGACCTAATGAATTATAATGTATAAACTAGAAGAAGTTTTCGGCAAGATGGGTGCTGTTATTTTCAGCGTTGACGGCCTACGGGACACTAATCATATATATCAAAGAGAGTTAAAATTATCCAAATACACGAGGTTTATGAGAATTGGAAGAAAATAAAAACAAATCGATAGTATGTCTGTTACCTTTCTATGCCATTTATTTTAGTGGTCGTCATGGAAAAATGGGCTCGTGTTGTCTACAAAAACCTCTTACATCTAGTTTAAAAAAAGACAGTATTGCTAGTTTTTGGAAAAGTGAAGAACAACAAAAGATACGAAAAATGTTTATAAAAGGAGAATGGCCTGACAGTTGTTCTATATGTAAAAAACAAGAACAAAGCGGCGTACTTAGTTATAGACAACAGTGGAACGATAATTTTATGACTCGTATTGGAGCTACTGAAGAGGATATCGATATAGAATACGGTAACCCGTATAAAGAACCTATATATTTAGATTATAGACCTGATAATATGTGTAATTTATCTTGTACTATGTGTAATCCTGATAATGCTAATAAAATAGAAAAAATGGCCAAAGATTTAGATTTAAATCTATGGGATCTATCTGGCGAAGATGCTGATTATAATGCTGAAGAATTTATTAAAACTATTTCAAAGAATACTCGACGCATAAAACTAAATGGTGGCGAACCTACAATAAGTAAAAAAATACATAAAATTTTTGATTATTTAATACATAAAGGTTATTCAAAAAATATCGAATTACAATTTACTACAAATTTTACAAACTATAACAAAACATTCGAGTTATTAAAGGAATTTAAGACTGTAAGAGTATCTGCTAGTTTAGACGGTACAAGTGATACTTATGAATATATCAGAAGTCCTGCTAAATGGAAAAAAATTACAGAAAATATTTTAAAATTTGTACAAGACAGAAAACATTTTGATAATCGATTTGCTGTTAATTCAGTATGGTTTAGTGCCACTGCGTTTACTATAAAAGACTGGGTACCAGAACTGCTAGATTTTATTGATGAGAATTTTGAAGAAAAAATCCTCATTCATATGAACCAGTGCCAAAAACCTGCTTGGCAGAATCTTAGTATTATTCCTAATGAATTTAGAAGTGAGATATATAAAGATATTGAAGATCTAAAACTTAAATATCCTAAATATTTAAAAATGTTTCAAGCTATGAAATTTGGATTGGATAACTATGCGTTCAATAAGGATAATTTAAAAATATGGCAGGACATAACTCCTAAAACAGATGCTTATAGAAAAACAGATATTACAAAGCTCCATCCGAGATTTAAAGACCTAATGGATTATAATGTATAAACTAGAAGATATAAAAACAATTCATTTAGAAATTACGCAAAATTGTCAGGCTAGCTGTCCTATGTGCGATAGGAACATGAATGGCGAAGGTGTCAATCCTCATATCAACCTCGATGAACTTTCGCTAGACGATTGTAAACTGATATTTCCTCCGGAGTTTATCGCACAGTTGAAAACAATGTATATGTGTGGAAACCTAGGTGATCCTATTGTAGCACGAGATACATTAGAAATATTTCGATACTTTAGAGAACACAATCCAAGCATGTGGTTGAGCATGAACACAAACGCAGGAGCAAGAGATGAAGAATGGTGGAGAGAACTTGCAGAAGTTTTCGGCAAGATGGGTGCTGTTATTTTCAGCGTTGATGGCCTACGGGATACTAATCATATATATCGTCAAGGTGTGAACTGGGACAGAGTTGAAACATCTATGCGAGCATTTACCAGCGCCGGGGGTAGAGCTCGTTGGGATTTCCTAGTATTTGAACATAATCAGCATCAAATAGAACAAGCAGAACGACTAGCCGATGAATGGGGCTTTGAAAAGTTTATTGCTAAAAAGACAGGAAGATTTGTCACGGCAAAAACAGATGCTAAAGAAAAACACCAAGCAAAAGATAGAAAGGGTAAGGAGACTACAGAACTTAAAAAACCCGATCTTAAATATCAAAACCGCGCTCTTACTAAACAAGATAAACTTATTGAGAAGTATGGGTCTATGGATGCTTACTACGATGCTGCTCCTATCCGATGTAAAGTAAAAGAGGAAGGCAGTCTTTTTATAACAGCCGAAGGACTAGCATTACCTTGCTGTTGGACAGCTGGTCGTATGTATAAGTGGTGGCACAAGGATCCTCGTGTAGAACAAATATGGGACCATATAGGCGATAAATCTAGTATTGATGCTAGGCAAGGATTAGATCAAGTATTTGCTACAGGTATTTTTGACAGTATAGAATCTAGTTGGAACATGTCAAATTGTAGTGAAGGAAAATTAAAAGTTTGTGCTACTAAATGCGGAACAGAATGGGACCCATTTAGCGAACAATTTACAAAGGAATAACATGGCTGAAACTTTTTATAAAATAAAAAACTTTCCAAAGGATATAAAACAAGAATTATGCGAAGCCTGGTCGGAAAATAAATGGCAAGAAATAAAAGAAGTGCTCACTAACAGGATGTGGCATTATTGTTTAAATTATGATCATAAACTTTCTACATATTTTGAGGCAGAATGTTATATAGAATATTATGTTGTCAGTAGTGGATGTTCGAATAGGCCTCATTTAGATCGAGGTAGATTGTGTGCTATTAATGTTCCAATTGAAGTAGACTATGAAAATAGTTTTTTCTTTTGCGGAAAATATATGAGACTAGGATTATACAAAGAAGATGTATTACAAACAACATCATATGGTCACAAAGCAAAATATAAAGGACGAAACGGATTTTATGTCTATCAAGATAAAATGTTTGAAACATATAATCTAGAAGATCCTGTTATATTTTCCACTAAAATACCGCACGGAGGAAACAACATTGCTGGCAAGACTCCTAGGGTAATAGCAAGTGTCGGATTTCCTAATGACACATACGAGCAAGTATTGAATAACTTACCTAACGAGTGGTTTGAATGAGTTTTTACAAATTACCGTTAAGCTATATTCATATTGAACTTACTACTAGATGTAATGCGGCATGTCCAATGTGTCTTAGAAATATAAACGGAGACATGAAAAATCCATATTTGAAGTTAGATGACTTTGATATCAAATGGTTAGATAAAATAGATATTCCAGTTGGAAAAAAAGTACAGTTATGCGGTAATTATGGAGATCCAATAGTCTATCCCCATTTATTTGATTTTATTAAAGCATGGAAAGAAAAGTTTAACACTCCTATTACAATAATGACTAACGGGGGAGCAAGAAATACTGATTGGTGGAAAGAATTGGCTGAGATATTAGATAACAGGTGTAAGGTTGTATTTGGTATCGACGGATTAGAAGATACCAACCATCTTTATCGTAGAAATGTAAAATGGAACAAACTAATGGAAAATGCTAAGGCTTTTATAGACGCTGGCGGCAGAGCATGGTGGAAGTTTATAGTTTTTAAACATAATCAACATCAAATAGAAGATGCTAAAATATTAGCCAAAAAAATGAAGTTCGAAAGTTTTGAAAAATTAAAAACTAATAGATTTGATAGAGGAGTTTTGCCTGTACTGGATAAAAACGGAAACAATCTGTATAATATATATGAGCCAAATATTTCAAAAAAAGGATTTTTGGATAAAAACCCTTACAGAGCAGTAGCTAATAAAGACCCTGCTAGAGTAAAAATAGATTGCTATGCTAAAAAAGAATCTAGCATGTACATCGCAGCAGACGGCCGAGTGTATCCTTGCTGTAATACAGGATATCATTATAGTGGACCTAATCGAATAGAAATGGAAATAGCACAAGAAACACAAACTCCCTACAGTCTAACTAATAGCAAAGTATCAGAAATCATAAATGGCGATTTTTTTAGAGGATTTGAAAAAACTTGGACTTCTACTCCATATAAAAAATGTCACAGGGTATGTGGTTATAAAAGAGGAATTCTCCATAAAATAGAGGATCTTAAATAATGGAGACTTATTATAAATTAAATAATTTTCCAGAAAAAATTATTCAAGATATCAAGCAAAGCTGGATAGATAACGACTGGAAGATTATCATAGATACTTATAAAAGTCAATTTTTCCACTATCGTTTAGATAGATCAAAAAAGGTTTATGAACATTTTCCGGAATGTGATAAAATAGAATTCTACGAACAAATACCCGGAGTAAAGAATAGACCTCATTCAGACCGAGGTAGATTTGCTGCTATAAATATACCTGTTGAAGTAGATTATGCGAATAGTTTTTTTTATATAGGAAAATATTTTGATTTGGCAGAATATTCAAGAGATTTTGGACCCAAAGTAGTTACGCAAGGTAACAAATCAAATAAACTAGGACAACCTGTATTTTATAAATATGACGAAAAATTAATGGAAAAATATAATCTTAGAACACCTGTAATTTTTGATACAAAAGTACCCCACGGAGGCGTAAATACTGATTGTCCAACACGAAGAATTATTGCTAGCATAAGCTATCAGCAATATACATACGAACAAGTCCTTGGTATGATATCACCAGAGTGGTTCTAAATAAACTACGCACTTTATAAATACTATATGAAAGAAATATCACCCACATTCTGCGCATTGCCGTGGCTACATCTTTCCAGTCGACCTGATGGAAAAATGAGAACCTGTTGTACATCAAACGCAAGCTCGGTCCAAGATCCAGACTCTAACAAAAAAGTAGGCGGAGGAGAAGTTGGCGTAGTAAAAAACGATGACGGTATTCCGGCGAACTTTAATCACACCAGTCTCGAAGATGCTTGGAACAGTGCCTATATGCGTAATGTTCGCAAGATGATGTTGCGTGGTGAAAAACCAGCTAGTTGTTTAAAATGCTACAAAGAAGAAGAAGCAGGACATCGCAGTAAGAGAAATTGGGAAACGGAGTACTGGGGTAAAAGATATGATCTACAACAGTTAGTGGACGAAACACAAGAAGACGGAAGCACTCCTCCTAAGATACGCTATATTGATCTTAGAATGGGAACAAAGTGCCAACTAGCATGTGTTATGTGCTCACCTCACGATAGTTCGGGGTGGGTTAAAGAATGGAATGAAATTTATCCTAATCTACAAAACGAAAAATTAAAACAAACAAGCGGATGGGATAATAAAGGTCGCAATCACGGCGCAAGTTATAATTGGCACAAAAACAATCCTCGATTCTGGAATGAGCTAATGGATCAAGTGCCTCATATGTATCAATTATATTTTGCTGGTGGAGAAAGTCTAATAATAGACGAACACTACGACTTGTTAGAGGAATGTATAAAACGAGGACATGCTAAAAATATAGAACTAAGATATAATTCAAATGCTGTAGAATGGCGTGATGACTTATTTGATTTATGGGCAGAGTTTAAGCGTGTAAGATTTCACTACAGTATAGATGCCCATGGAAGACAAAATGATTACATTAGATATCCTAGTCGTTGGGAACATCAAGAAGAAGTTTTTCATATTTTAGATAACACAACTGACAATGTAGAGATAACAACAGCAACAACACTTATGGCATTGAATATTGCTTATATACCTGAGTTTATTCGTTGGAAAGTTGGACAAAACTTCCGTAAAATAAACAAATGGCCTCTAGGAGCAGGCGGTGTAAACATGCATTTTGCCTATTGGCCACCACAACTAAATGTAAAAGTCCTGCCACAGGATATCAAACAACAGATTACAGAAAAGTATGAAAATGATTTTTATCCGTGGGTAGAAGATAATTGGGAAAAGTTTACAGGAGTGAAGGAAGCTGGTATTGATAAAGAAACTTTCTTAAAAGCAGATTATGGAATTCCTAGATACAAAGGTATCATAAATTTTATGAATGCCGAAGACTGGAGCGCCAGAATGCCTGAATTTAAAGAATGGGTAAACAAGCTCAATCACACTAGAGGTTTTGACGATTTCGAAAAAATATTTCCTATATTCAAAGGATATCTATGATAGACAAAGATAAATTCTGTGTAGTTCCTTTTGTACAACTTAATACTCGCGGCAAAGGTGATGCCAGAGTTTGCTGTAGTATAGGAGGCATTGACCATGGCATACCAAAAGATCTAGTGCTTGACGAAATCAACCCAGACACATATAATTCAAACACAGAAGTTTTTAACTTAGGATCTGACAATATTACAGATTTGTGGAATTCCAAGTTTATGAAAGATTTTCGTATGAAAATGCTCAATGGAGAAAACATACCCAATTGCGAATTCTGCCATAGAATGGAAGCAGGCGGACTCACGTCAAAAAGAATAGGAAAAAATAGTAGATTCCTTGAAAGAACTCTACCACTGCTTGAAAAATATAAAGAAAAGAATGGTTATGTTGATGTTATGCCACAATGGTGGGAAATTAGACTTTCAACTAAGTGTAATCTAAGTTGTATTATGTGTACTCCTGGATTAAGCAGTATGATGTATAAAGAATACAATAAATGGGAAAAGCAAGGAACCATTGCTGATATAATGAAAGGAAGTCTAGATATAGCAAAAGAAAGCGGAGAAGAGTATCTGTCAAAAAGTGAATTTTTCCGCAACCAAATTTTAGATAATTTAGACCATTGTCTCTTTATGGAATTTCGAGGCGGCGAAGTTTTTTCCGATGTAGACAGTATAAGATTTATTGAAGAAATTAGTAAAACACCCCAAGCAAAAAATATACAACTAGATATCAGCACAAATGCTACTTTGTTAGATAATAAAATAGTAGAAATATTAAATAGATTCGCCGGAGGTACTCTCCGCTATAGTATTGACTCATTCCACAAAGAAGATGAGCTTATAAGATATCATACAAAGTGGACTGATGTTATTGCTAGCATGGATACTTGTTTAAATCTTCATAACGATTGGAGATTTTTAACTCAAACTACACTACAAATGTTAAATTGTCTTTCTATGGACAAGCTAATTGTGTTTTTAAACGAATACATTGAGAAAAATAATCTAGATAGATTTTGGCTAGGATTTACTACGGTAAGGGGTAAAGATTATCTTAGACATGAAATGGTCACTAATGAATTAAGAAATCAACAGATAAAAAAATTAGAATTATTAAAAACAAAATTATATATTTTTACAAAACATAAAAACAAAGAGATTTATCTAAAAAGTTTAGATATGCTTATAAACACACTTAAAACCCAAGAATATAATAATAATGACTTAAGATACAAAGCAAAATATTATTTTGAAAGTCTTAACGCAAATAGAGGTATTGACTATTTCGATTCTTTTAAACATCTAAAAGAGAGCGTAGAACCAAAATGAAAATTTATTTTATAGGCGGAACCGGCGAGTTTAGTTCAAAAATTGTTGAAGATTTAGATACTATTTACGGACATGAGGTAATTGGCGTAGGCAGAACTACTGGACACGCTGTACCTGAAGAAAATAAAAAAATATGTAAAGAAGCACTTGATAGTGATGTAATTGTTTTGTTTACATATGCTTCCGGATCTCAACTCGAACTGGTGCATGATATATTCAAAACCCTCAAAATAAACAAGTGGGGCGGACATTTTATTAATATAGGAAGCACGATTGTGCTACACCCTAAAGGAACCAAAGACAAGACGTTAGATCCTTGGCAAGTAAATATATACCGCACAAAGAAAAAAGCTATAAGGGATTATGGATACGAAATCAGTAGGGATTTTACTAAACATGATTTTAAATTTACACAACTACATGTAGGCATGTTAGCCAATAAAAAAATGAAACAGCTAGATGACTATAGAAACAACTGTCTACAGCATAACGATATAAGCAATATGATCAACTGGATTGCTTGTGCTCCAAAAAACTGGAATCTTCACGAGATTATGATCGATGGGTATTGAAAAACAAGACAACGGTGTATTCTGTGTAATGCCCTGGACACACATAGGCATTAAGCCAGACGGCATAATACGTCCCTGTAGTTGGGCATCTCATGATTTTAGAGTTGATAACGGTTGGTACAATGCTAATGATCACGATATATCCAAGCACCAACAAGTTGAAAGTGTGAAACAACTTAAACAAAATATGTTAAATGGTGTTAAATCTCCCATGTGTGTGAGATGCTACGAGCAAGAAAAAGCATGTGGTAGCAGTAAAAGGACTATGGAAACATATACAATACAAAAAAGTAGTGCCGAACAAATTCTAGCAGGACTCGATGTACCTATAAAAGAATTAGAATTTAGATTGGGTAATATGTGTAATATAGGATGTATAAGTTGCGATGCTTCCAGCAGTAATTTTTTTATTAGAGAAATCAACAAAACTAACACAGATGCTAATCAGTTCGAAAAAAAATTTAGTTCAAAATATTTTAATTTTAAAGATAAAAACTTAAATTGGTATCAAAATAAAGATTTTTGGGACAGCATAGAGACGCACATTAGCAATCTAGAGTATCTTTATTTGGCAGGCGGAGAACCTACTATTATACCAGAAAACTGGAATTTTTTAGAAAGGATTATTGACCTAGGCTACGCAGATAAAATACATCTAGGCGTGAGCACCAATCTAACAAATGTTCAACCTAGACATATAGAAATTTATAATAGTTTTAAAAAAACAAGCATCTATTGTAGTATTGACGGATATAAAGAAGTGAACGATTACATAAGATATCCTTCCAAATGGGCTGCTATATCGAAAAATTTTGAAACTCTTGCTAGGGAAACAAAAGATAATGTTGAAATGAAAACAATACCAGTTATAAGTATCTTCTCTATATGGAATCTTGATAAACTAGCTGAATATATATATTATGTAAGAACGACATATAACAAACCTATTGTTTTTTCAGCCCATACACTTTTGTATACTCCTAACTGGATGAGTATAGCTAATCTTCCTGAGGAAGCAAAACAACAGGCTCTTGAAGTTATAAAAAATATAGAAAGTAAAAACTATCCATTTGCGAATCATCATATGGAAAAAATTAAACAGTATCTATTAAATAGTACACCTAACGAAAATATATTTAAAGAAGGTCCAGAAAAAATATTACCCTTTGATATAATGAGAAACAACAGTTGGCAAAAAGTTGTGCCTGAATTAAAAAAATATTGGAACTATAAATGAACGAATGTAATAAAAATATTTTATGTCCAATACCATGGATGAGTCAAAGCCTTAGAGCTAACGGCGATATTCGTGTGTGCTGTCAAGCACAGCACGGCCCTACCGGTGGAATACTCAAAGACGAAGCAGGCAATGCATATAATGCTAAAACAGCGGATTTAAAAAAAGTTCGCAACAGCAATCTCAGCAAAGAAATACGTCAATTTATGATGCAGGGAAAATGGCATCCTGAATGTATACGCTGTCAAACTGAAAGCGAAGCAGGAATGAATGCCCGTATCGATTATGAGAATGACATATGGGTTAGTCGAGGCGAGTTTGACTGGGACGATTTACTTGCAAAAACAGACGAAGATGGCACTATTAGAGAAGACGAAATCAACTGTAGTTTTTACGATGTTAGATTTGGAAATCTCTGCAATCTAAAATGTCGTATGTGCGGTCCAACTGACAGCAGTCAATGGTATGAGGATCAAGTAAAACTATGGGGAGACTCGTATAGAGACAGTCACGGAAAAGTAAAACTTGTTAAAAATGCCAAAGGCAAATACGAGCCAGAGACCGATTTATATAATTGGCATGAAAGCGACAACTACTGGGTGCAAATGGATAACAGTATTGAAGAAATACGCAAACTCTATATAGTTGGCGGCGAACCATTACTAATTGACAGACACTATGAGTTTTTACAAAAGTGTGTTGATCAAGGACATGCACAAAATATTATTGTAGAGTATAACACCAACTTGACTAATATACCTCAACGAGCTTGGGATATATGGAAACATTTTAAACAGGTTAATATTGGAGCTAGCATCGACGGTGTAGGTGACATTAATTATTACATGAGGTATCCAAGTAATTTCGATAAGATATATGAAAACCTTGTAAAACTAAGCCAAGCAGAAGGCAATTTCAAAGTATGGATTGCTGCAACTATAAATGTTTTTAATGCATTACATTTTCCAGAGTTCATGGAATGGATAATCAAAAACAAACTACCTCGAATTAACGATGATAATTTCAAACCAATCATAACACCTCATCCTCTGCATGGCCCGAGATTCTATAACACAAGAATGTTCCCCCAAAAGGTGAAGGATATAGTTCATCAAAAATATCAAGATTACAAGCCTATACTTATAGATTTAATAGACAAGCAAAACTGGGAAGCAGACAGAAAGGTTGCGAGCAAAAAAGAAGTTGTAAGACTTTTGGATCAATACAGCAAATACATGTATGCCAAAGATTTTTCAGATGCTGTACCACAGTTTTGGAAAGCCACAAGAAGGTTAGACGAAATACGACAACACAGCATTGAAGATTACATCCCAGAATTATATGAGATCCTAAAAGAATATGAAGTATCTTAATCCGCAAGATGTTAAATATCTACAGATAGATCATAACTCTACCTGCAATCTAAGATGTCCGCAGTGTGCTAGAACACACGAGGGCGGAACAGTGCCAGGCCTACCTCTTACTGAATTAACTGTGGATGATTATAAATGGTTCTTAAATGACCTTAAAAACCTTAAGGATGTAATGTGGTGCGGGAATTATGGCGAAATAGCCGTTTCTGAGACTTGGTTAGATTGCCTACAATATGTTGTGGAAAATACCAGTGCAAAGTGCATCATAACCACAAATGCTAGTGTCAGAGACGAAAAGTGGTGGAAAGAGGTCGCTAAAATACTCAAGGGACGAGGAAAAGTTAATTTTAGTATAGATGGATTAGAAGATACAAATCATGTATATCGTGTTAACGCAAAATGGCAAAGAATTATGCGTAATGCACAAGCATTTATAGATGCAGGAGGCAGAGCACGATGGGACTATCTGGTGTTTGGACATAATGAACATCAAGTAGATCAAGCTGTTGATATTGCAAGACAGATGGGGTTTGAGCAATTTCAATTAAAACTTACCAATCGTTTTGTGAATGACGAACAATACAAAAAAGGCAATGCTGTTAAAGATCAAACAGTGTCTACAAAGAAATCAGAATACATACTGAACATGCCTCGCAATCCAAACTTCCAAGGTTCGGGCAAAAGTCAGAACGAACAAATACTTGAAAATTACGGATCTTGGGAAAACTATGTGAATAAGACTCCGATACAATGTAAATGGCAACCTAACGGACAACTGTTTATCGATTTCGAATCAAGAGTATGGAGTTGCACCTGGACAGCCAGCGGTGTTTATCATTATGGTGAAAACACACAAAAGAAACAGATAAATCAAATTTTTGATGTATATGGAAAGAATTTCAACAGTTTACGACATCACAGTCTTGCTGAAATATTAGATAATGATTATTTTGGTAGAGATTTTTGTGCTAGTTGGAAAGGAACAATGGACGACACAGTGCCCAAATTATTCGCATGTGGGAGAACTTGCGGTACTGATTACGAATTTAGTTCGGTTTACGGAAGCAATAATAGGTTGATTGATTTATGAAAATATTAATAGCAGGAAATCCAGATTACGGATTAGCAAAATCTATAAAAACTATCTATCCTGATGCGGAGTTTTGTAGTAGAAGTCACAGCGATAGGGACTTAACACAATATCAAACGCAGAGAGATTTTGCTGAAAAAAGTTTAGACTATGATGTGGTAATTAGCGTTAGTTGCCTTTGGAAACATCATCAAACTAACTTAGTACAAGAAGTTGCTAAAAAATGGTTTGAGCATAAAAAAGACGGATACCTTATAGTCGTAGGCAGCAGTGCCGACACGCCTGTGAAAGGCACAGCGTGGATGTATCCTGCTGAAAAGAAAGCACTTAGAGCATATTGTAGACAAATCAGTCAAGCCAGTGCCGGAGAAAATGATAATCCAATTAAGATGACTTATCTCAGTCCCGGTAATCTACACACTCCCAAACAAGATGAAAAAATGCCCAACACACCTAAACTGGATACAGACTATGTAGCAGGCGTTATACAGTGGTTGATTGAACAACCAAAAGATGTTAACATTAGTGAGCTATGTCTAGATCGGAAAATAACAATATGATTTATAATGAACAAGATTTTTTAAATAAATGGGGGAATAAAAAAATAAATTTTTTTGATTATAGAAAAGATTTAGAAGCAGTATATAAACATGAAAATCCTGTTGTTTTTTTAGAACATAAAACAAGTTTGCCCTGGTTTAGTTATCCCCTTCCGGATGTTGATATCAAGGAAATTCAAAATGAATGTTTTGAAATTTTCCGTAATTCAGAATATGAGTCTACGCACATTTCAGGACACAACCCCGATGGATGGAGAATTTATCACTTATACAAGTCTGAAAGTGGAGGTAGAGATAAACAAAGACATAAAGGTATAGAATACGAAAATTATTCTTTTGTGTACGATAAAAAATATCCTGCGCTTAAGGATTGTATCGAAAAATATAACTGTATAAACACCGGTGCTTGGATAAGTGCCAACCCCCCCGGAAGTAAAATTCCTATACATTTTGATAAAGGAAATCCAAATAAACAACTAACAAAAAAAAGATTATCTGTATTCTATCCTAAAGATTGTTTTTTGATAATGGAAGAAGGTGGTATAGTAGATTTTTATCATCAAGAGTTAGTCTGCTTTAATCATAAAAAACTTCATGGAGTTTGGAATAATTCACAAGAATGGAAGATAGATTTATCTATAGTGGGCTTCCCACAAAATAATGTCTTAAGAAGTAAAGTCAACAATACAATAAAAAATAAGATAGAGCAATTATTGGATAATAATGTATCATAGTTTTGACAGTGTTAGAGACCTACATGTAGAAATTACAAATCGTTGTAATGCGGCCTGTCCTATGTGTGCTAGGAATGACTTTGGCGGCAAAACCAAAGAGGATCTAGTATTAGATGAATGGACACGGGAAGACGTTGATCGTATTTTTGATAGACAGTTTCCAGATCTAGAAAATGTTATGTTCTGCGGCACCCACGGTGATCCTGTTGTTGCTAAAGAAAGTTTATACGCTATAGAACGGATCAAAGAAACCACAGATGCCACGGTAGAGTTTTATTCAAATGCTAGCCTACGCACACCCAACTGGTGGGCAGAACTAGGCAAACTCATGCAGGATAAAAAACCTGACCATGAACACTATAGAAAAAACGACTTAGCTATTTTTAGCATAGACGGTCTAGCCGACACAAATCATCTGTATAGAAGAAACACAGATTTTGAAAAGATTATAGCAAACGCACAAGCATATCTTGCCGCAGGTGGTATTGCTCGTTGGGACTACATTGTATTCAAACACAACGAACATCAAGTCGAAGCCGCAGAAGCACTAGCCAAGAAGATGGGCTTCAAACAATTTCGTGTTCGTAAAACCAGTCGGTTTGATTATTCACCAGACGGTCCTGATAAATGGCGTGTTAAAAACAAGCAAGGCGATATCGAATATTATCTAGAACCACCCGGTGAAGAATATCGCAATCCGCAGAGTAAGAAAATCCAAGAACTTACACAACAATACGGCAGCATAGAAAAGTATTACAATGTTGCTCCTATCGATTGCCTATATAAAAATGAGTTTAAGAGATTGTATGTAAACGCATATGCTCAGGTGTTTCCTTGTTGCTATATTTCTAATGATATCTATCCCAATAAAAATAAAATAATGGATGACACTCACGAAAAGCTGTTCAAAAAATACGGCACAGAGTTCAATAGCCTTAGAACAAATTCTTGGAACGATATTTTAAATCATCCTTGGTTTGCTAGCGAGCTAGAAGCCAGTTGGGATAAAGATCTAGAGGGTGGTAAATTAATGAGATGTGCTAGAACCTGTGGGAAAGGATACTCACCTATCAAAAGTCAAAGTACGGATACGACTCTTTAAAACTCTGTCCGCGACTGCTGTCTAGAAACTCTGTGTGACGTTTAAACTCCGGTAGTTTACTACTGTTGTCTTCACTGTTCATGTAGTTGGCAATGTATTCACAGCTCTTGCGTGTGAGGTCGTTTTTAAAATCATAGTTGGCAAACTTTTCGCTTACTAGTTGTTTAGCAGATTGTGGCAGCACAGTCACGCTCAAGTGTTCTGGATATGCCAAGTGCGTGGCATTATGTCGTATGTTCATGTCGTCCAGCCATTCCAATGTTTCGGGTAGGTGATATACATTGAGTAGTGTCACGGTGGGCCTAGCAATCACATGTAGATCAATTTCTTTTTGTAGCTCAACAAATCTCTGGATATTAGCAACAACTTCTTCTTGCTTTGTTCCGTGACGCAGATACTCATTTTCTTGTGGTACAATGCTGTCTAAACTAATCGCTAGTTCAATATATTCAAACTTACGCCAGCGATCTACTATGTGTTGTTTTGGGTATACAGTACAGTTGGTGCTGTAGTTTAGATATATGTGATGAGCATGTCCTTCGTCAATAATGTAATCCAACAGTCGCCAATGATCTGGAGTAATAAGAGGTTCGCCGCCTGTTATCTTTAGATGTTTGAGATTGGGCACATGTGGAAATACACTTTCAACGGGCATTTTTGTCCGTGCTGTTTGTGTAAATGTTTTGCCGTAGTATTCAAATTCTTCTGCGAATATTTTGTGACTGTAGCGACTGTCGCACATTCTACAGGCAAGATTACAATCGTTAGATATAGCAAGTTCCAACCATTCTATTCTAGGAGCATCTTTTGCTATAGTTTCTATCCCTAGTTTAGCATGTTGATTATATCTTTGTCGCAGACTTTTCTTGCCTGAATCTTCCTCTTGCCAACAGCGTGTACAGCCAGGATGCCGCTCACCGGCAATCATTGATTTTCTTACAGCAGACATTTTTTCGTTGTTAAAATTAAGATCAATGTCGCCTTCTAACTGTCCGAGATTGCCTTGAAAACGGCAACAGGGTTTTACTCTCCCAGAACCATCAATAAACTGATGATTCCAAATCATCGAACATAAGGTATCTTTTGCCATAAATATATTTATATACGCACTTAATAATGAGATATCACATTGAAACCTGTAGCAAGTTATTTTAAGCACAATCCAACCGGGGCATTTAGTGTTGATTGGTACATAGGGAAACGCTGTAATTTCAGTTGTTCTTACTGTGTTGACTATCTGCATGACAATCATTCCCCTCATGTTCCCTATGAAAACATGCGGGCCCTTGCTGACACTATCATAGACGCCCACGGCATAAATGTTTTTTGGAGCCTCACGGGCGGTGAACCCACTATCAATCCAGATTTCATGAAACTGTGTAAGTATATCAAACATGAGCGGGGCGCAAAACATGTTAGTCTAACCACCAACGGCAGCAGAACAGCAGCCTATCTCAAAGAGCTATATCAGTATTTAGACGGTATAACACTTAGCTTTCACTTTGAACACATGAAACATCGTATTGATGAATTCATAGACAAATGTATTCAACTAGAAGATTGGCGCAGGCAGTGGAATGCGGAGCAGGAAGCAAGCAACAACAAGTTTCCAGACTGGGACACAGGTTATATCAAAAAAACACTGATACTTAGATTCATGGTTTATCCAGGACAGTTTGAAAATGTTGAACGCATGGAACAGGCATTTCGCGATCACGGCATCACTAACATAGAACACCGTTATATTCGTCCGCCAGGCGGCAACTCTAACGAATTATTGCCTGATAAGAAACTAGATTTTAAAACCAACAATGATACAGAATCAAAATACAAACTGTTGAGCAATGCTGACCAGACAGATATCAAAGCTATCGAAACCAGAGAGAAAAAGTTTTATCGAGAAGGTGAACAAGAAAAAATCAAACAATTGTACGAAAACAAGATAACTCCAGACAAACGCAAATTAAAGTTTTGGTTCGACAACGACGGTGATCTAGTTGATCAAGATTTTCATTACAATGAACTAAATTTTGACAAGAAAAACAACTATGAAGGTTGGTTATGCTGGGCTGGGGTAAAACATTTGAAAGTGACACCCACAGGAGATATCTATATAGGAAGTTGTCATGTGGGAGGCAAGCGTGGTAATATATATGATAGCGGCAGCATTGATTTGCCAACTGAACCGATTCGTTGCCCTAAATGGCGCTGTACTGATAACCTAGATCTCAAAGTACCAAAGATTCGAGATTGGGAATATTACCATCTAGTTAAAGACATGATAGAGTGGAAAGATTCTACGGATTCAATAGATATTGACAAACTATAAAGAATATGTTATATTAATAGTATGAATGAAAATTTAAAATGGTCCAACTATGACTTCACTAAAATACCACTTGATGACATTGTCAGTGTTGGTCAACGCACTTTGCTTTATCGTGATCTTTTTACTGTATCGTGGTTGCTTGGAAGATTCTGTAATTACAGATGCTCCTACTGTTGGCCATATGCCCGTTCCGACCGTAAAGACCATAGACCTACCGAGCTCTGCTTGCGCACAGTGGATGAAATTAAACGTCAAGCCAGACTCAACGGCTTCAATTCTTTCCACTTCTCCCTGTCAGGAGGAGAACCTACTTTCCATCCTGGCTACTTCGACATTTTAAAACATCTAGCTCAAGATATCGAAAACACAAACTACACCAGTATTCACATGACTTCTAACTGTAGTCGTAAAATGAAATGGTTTGAAGAGTATGTAGAGATAGCAAAGTCCTTTCACAGAGCTAGTATTACAGCAAGTCTACATACCGAACATGTAGACAACAAAGAAAAAATGCAGGAGTTTGCGGATAAACTTATTCTCTGTCAGGAAAATGATGTACAAATTACTATTAACATGGTCATGGTCCCAGAATGGTTTGATCGAGATTGGGAAAACGCTCTTTTCTTCCACGAGCAAGGAATAAACGTCACCCTTAAACCACAGAGCGATCCTACAGCGTCCAGAGTCGTAGAGGGCTACACAGAAGAACAGCTACAAACACTCTACAACGGAATGCCACAGCGAGGATATACTGACGTAAAACGCAAGTGGGCAAATAGACCCAAACCAAACTTTCAAATACCCAAAGGAATAATGGGAAAAAATGATGCTAGTGTTCCGTGGAACATGCAGGTTGAGCTTGAAGACTCTCAAGGAGAAAAATGGTATATGGATCAAGCAGAACGATTCAATGCCTTTAATTTTAACAAGTTTACTGACTGGAGTTGTAATGCTGGATATCAAGGCATAATTATAAGAGAGCCTGACGGAAATATCAAAAGGTCCTATAGCTGTCACGACGAACCCTTGGGTCATATTGAGACTGGATTTACTTTGTTTAAAGAACCCAAGAAATGTATAACACCTAGTTGTGTAAGCAGTGCCGATAGCAAAATACCAAAGAGAAAATATGGGTAAAGCAAAAATAACCAGCAAAAATAAAGATACTATTTGTACATTTCCGTGGGAGATGTATAGCATAGACACGGGCTTTGGGTGGTATCGTTCCTGTCCTAGAATACCCTATCAAAAACTAGAAGACTTGGACTTTCACAATCATGGTAAAATTGTTGATTTAAGACAAGGGTTGCGAGACGGTGTAAAACACGACCTTTGTAAAGATTGCTGGTATGCCGAAGACAACGGCGCAAAGAGCTACAAACAAGTTTTAAAAACTAATTACGCCTACAAAAACAGCGATCAAGATTATGTCGCACATCCTAGAATATTAGAAGTAAAGTTTAGCAATCTTTGTAATTTAAGATGTATTTTTTGTAGCAGTAAATGTAGCAGTCTATGGGAAGATGAACAGCCTATTACCGAGGATATGTTAGGTTCTAAAAAAGGTGCTGAAGTTAATACAGCCCTATTAAAGTACATTAACGAAAACTATAAAAATCTTGAGATGTTTCAGTTGTTTGGCGGCGAACCAGTACTACACAAAGAGTTCAACGATATATTTGACATTATTCTTAAAAAGCCAGAAAGTGACGGGCAAAAAGAAATTAGTTTCAGTACCAATCTATATTACAACGACACATACAGGAAAAAATTCGAAGATAACATAAAAGGTTGCCTAGATAAAGGTCATAAGATCTATATGCGAATGAGCATAGACGGTGTATACAATCAAGGAAAATATCTAAGACAAGGAATTGACTGGAGCGTATTTGAAAAGAATCTAGACAGTTTCATGGACAAGTTCCACGACTGGCCCAACTTTGGTAGGCTTAGATGTAATATTGCTTTAAATGCCACAAACATAATGTACTTAGATACAATCATGCACTATCTCAATGATAGAGGTTTAGATAATGTAGAACCGCATTATAATTATGTTAGTAATCCTAAATACTTTTATGTTCAAACATATGGCACTCGTTTACAACAAGCTATAGATATTATCAAATCCCAAGACTATAGAATCTATGACAAATATAAAACTCATGTATTGGATCTACTAGGTAGCATGGTTCATTTAGAACCACAGACTGATGTAATTGAGCAAGGAAAAGACTGGCTAAATACATATGATATTAAAACCAATCAGAACTTTTTAGAAGTTTTTCCACTTAATAGGTATATGTTTGATGATAGATTGTAGTCTAGTAGCAATTCCTCCCCTTGTTCTAAATGGACCTCCTATTGGAATTGCCTTACTCAAAGCACTTGCTGAAGAAAATGGCTATAAGTGCCAATGCTTTAATCCGAGTATTGACGTCTGGGAAAAACTAGAAAAGAATGAGAAAAGAACTTGGCCATATACACGCTTTACAAAAGAGTTTGAAGAAAAATACGATGTAGATGCTTGGGTAGCAGAGATAGTTGATAACGCTTTGGCTCCTAATCCAAAATTCATAGGACTGTCATCGCATACCTGGAGCAGTGAATATTTTTTATTGAAAATTTCAAAACGATTCAAAGAAGTTCGTCCTGACCTAAAACTAGTATTAGGCGGTGCCGCAGCCATGGAACTTTTTGATACTGTGAGAAAACACAATGATATAGATTATATTGTGGTAGGCGATGGCGAAAAAGCATTTTTAAATTGTTTGGAAGGCAAATTTGATTTTGAAGGACTTAACACAAAGGTTTCTCATTCTCTAAGTCCGGAAGAATTTAATAATTTACCATATCCAGATTTTAGTGATTTAAGGGTAGATTGGCACAAAGCAAAAAACCCTAAAGAAAACAGAATATATCTCATAGGCAGCAGAGGTTGTGTGTATAACTGTAGTTTTTGTAATGTGCCTACAATGATGAAATATCGTTTCAAAGACGGAGCAAAATTTGCTCATGAAATACGCCACATGCAGAATCTATACACGCCTACCAATATTGAATTTGGCGACAGCTTAATTAATGGAAGTCTTAGAGAATATAAAAAACTTATATATACGCTAGCAGAATTAAACAAACAAGATCCTGTTAACAAACCAAAGATAGTCAGTTTCTATAGAATTAGACCAGAAGCACAAAGTCCTGAAGAAGACTTCAAAGCCGCAGCTGAAGCAGGATTTTACAGATTTAAAATAGGTGTGGAAAGCGGAAGCGATCAAGTTAGAAGTCACATAGGTAAACAAGAAACCAACGAGGACATAGAATACACCCTTAGAATGATGAAGAAGTATGGCATCAACGCTAACTTATTAATTATTGTTGGATACCCTACCGAAACAGAAAAAGATTTCCAAGAAACACTCGACATGCTTCAGATGATGGTGGATACAGGGTTAGACAGTGTTGTTGACAGAGCAGTTGTAAACGAACTATATATCAGCACTGGTACACGCATAAGTGAGCAGATAGATGAGTTGGGCATTAGAGATGCCTATGGCAGCGCAGAAGAAAAAATGAGTAGACCGTGGAGTGTGACTCTGCCTAACGGTGAAATCATTGACGAGGAAGTGCGAGAACGCAGACTACACACTGTGCTAGACTTTATTGAAAACAAGTTTCAAAATGCGCAAAACCTCATGGTTTTTAGCGGCAAGGAGGACAGCAGCCGCAACAGGGAAGGTGACAAGACCTAATGTGGCCTTACAGCGCAGATCAAGTTGAAAAACTACATCTTGAAACTGGCACCTTTTGTAATCTAGAGTGTCCAGGTTGTCTTCGCACATTTGATAACACCGCACAATCGCACCTAAATACTAATTTTCTTACATACAAAAAAGTATCCACATGGTTTCAACCCAATGTATTACCGTCAGTAAACAAAGTAATATATAGCGGGCAGATTGATGAGCCTGCTGCTAATCCAGAAATAAAAGAAATCACAGAATATTTTCTTGACAATTGGAGCCTTAAAGTTCTAATCATGCAGAGTCACGGAAGCATACGAACCGAAAACTTTTGGACCGAACTAGGCAATCTTAGTAGAGAGTCAGGTCATATTTTTAGAGTAGAATTTAGCATAGACGGATTGGAAGACTCAAATCATATCTACAGACAAGGCAGTAATTGGCACAGAATTATAAACAATGTTAACGCATACATACAAGCAGGCGGCTATGCCAGCTGGAAGTTTATTAAATTCAAACACAATGAACATCAAGTGGATCAAGCACTAGAACTTAGTAAGAAGCTAGGCTTTAAACAGTTTGTGACCGTTGACAGTGCTAGGCCTTCTAGCAAGGAAATAAATACACCTTTTGATTTTAAATCCAACGACAGTGTTAAATGTAGAGCATTTGACGACAAATGGTTGTATGTTCACTATGATGGTGTTTTACAGCCTTGTTGCTACTTTGGATATGACGAACGCAGTGACGATCCAGAAGATAATTTAAACCACAACACCATAGATAATTATTTTAGTAATAGTAAATTTTTACATGATCTACAAGATGGTTGGGATACTCCTAGCTGTAATCCAAGATGCTATACCAAATGTAAATTAAATTTACGAGATAACAGGACGGTATACGAATGATAGAAATCTATGACAACTTTTTGGATGAAAAAGTCTTTAAACAAGTTCAACAAGAAGTTCTTGGTTTGAGCTATGAGCCTATACAACACGGCGACGATGTAGCATATAAACTAGACAGCGGTACAATTTATAAAACCAAACACAAACAGTGGTCAGATAACCCAACAGCACTACAGGTGTTTTTTGATGCTATGGCACAACAAGATTTTCTTCCATCTGATGTATTTTCTATTATGGTTCATGTTTACGAACCAGGAGCAGAAATCAGTTGGCACAGAGATTATGCCTCACTTGCTTCATATTCTTTTTATATACACGACGAATGGCGCAGTGAGTGGGGAGGACAGTTAATGGTCACAGATTCTTCAGACCGCCACGGAAATAACGGCAATGTTTTTGACCACAGGCAAGATGTTATGACACCCGGTGTAGGACAATACTATGAACCTATTCCTAATAGACTTGTGATTATAAAAGACTGTCTACACAAAGTAAACCGTTGTAATCACAGACGCACTAGCCTTACAGGATTTTTCAAATAATGGCTTACTGCATGGCACCTTTCAGAAATGTCTACATCAACAACGGCAAAGCACGGCCCTGCTGTTGGTATGAACGCAGAGAACTCACTAACAAAGTAGACAATCTTATTGAAGTTGTTGATGTATTCAACAGCAATGAATTTGATGCGATAAGAAACAACCCCAGCAATAAACCCAGCGGATGTTGGAAGTGTCAGATGCATGAAGACAATGGCGGCGTTAGTCATAGGATGCTATGGAATAAGCGCGAAAAGGATAACGGAGATGTCAAGCTGACTGATTTAGATATCTACATGGGCAATCTTTGTAATCTTGCTTGTGTGACCTGTAGCAGTCACAACAGTTCTAAATGGATCGCTGAAGAAAAACAAATTTATGGATCCAGCTTCAAAGACAAGCAAGACGACATAGACATCAATCTCAACTGGGAGTTGGTAAAGGATTTAAAACGAATCAAACTAGCTGGAGGGGAAGTCACACTCATGCCCCATCACGAACCATTTTTACAACAGTTGATTGACTTTGATGTGGCAAAAAATATCACCCTAGTTTATATTGTCAACAGCACACAAGATCCTAGAAAGTTTGAAAATTTGTGGAGCAAATTTAAAAACATAGAATTTATAGTAAGCCTAGACGGTGTTGGCGAGCTCAGTGACTATATTAGATATCACAGTGATTGGAATACCGTAAGCACAAATATTATTCGCGCCACAGAAATGGGCATTCAAATCAGTGCCAACAGTGTGGTTAACATTTTGAATGTATACCATTTGCCCGAAATACTGGAGTGGTGGAAACACAAAGGCAGTGTGCTATGGCGCATTTTAGATTATCCGCAACCATTGAGCATTGTCAATCTCAAGCCCGAACACAAGGATCTTGTGGCAGAGAGATTGAAAGACTATGATGAGCTTGCGCATGTGATAGAACACATGTACAAAGAACAAGGCGACTGGAATAGCTTTGTAGATTGGATCACTCCTATAGATAACAACAGAAAGTATAACTGGCAACAGTTTAATCCACAATATGTCTGAACCACAAGTAATAGATTTATTCGACAGCGAAGAGATTACCTATCTAGCAGAAGTTAGGCACAAGTATCCGCTGAAAGAAAAAATGAGCGGGACTCGCAACTGGCAATGGAAATCGCATGACGAAGTCTGTCATTTCCTATTAGAAAAACTTGATCCATACATAGGCAAGTGCTTTAGACATGGTGGGAACTATTTTGAAACACCCAATCCCTTTCATCCGCACACAGACACTACCAAACAATCAGAGTTTCCAAATAGCCAACCATATAAGAATGTTGTAATACCTCTAACAGAAAACCCAAATATATACACAGTGATTTTTGAACAAAGATGGACAGGACCAGCCAGTCATTTTTGGCAGGGCAGTCTGTTCGGATATCTTCCAGATCCGCTGTACAATGAAAGGAAAACAGATCTAATTGGTGTAGAAAATGTATGCGATGAACCTTTTCCTGTAGAAGATTATATGAAGTATCTTACTCACCTACCATATGAAAGTTTACAAGGGTTCAGCATACTGGGAGCATACCCTTGGAAAATAGGGCAAGCATTGATATTTGATTGCCAAAACATACATTGCGGAAGCAACTTTAGACACCACGGAATAAACAATAAACTAGGACTTAGTCTTTTTACTAGCAGATATGTGGAATAAATTTCAAACAACACACCCAGGTGTAGGCACACTAGTAGATGTCTACATCGACGAGGATCAGCAATACATCAAACGAATATTTGATGCTGACTCAATTACCTGCGACGGTAAGCCCAATCGTTTTAACCAATCTCAGGTTAAAGAATTTTTTGAATGGGAGTGCTATTGGCTAAACATGTTTAAACACAGTGAATGGGTGCCAGAGTTAATTGAAATAGGCGAAAACTATACCATTCAAAAATATTATAGATCATGTGTGTTAGATGACCTACATGTAAATATGCCAGACATCACAGATCAAATTGTAGAAATGTACAAGTTCTTTAAAACACAAAAAGTATTTAAACGCAACGGCAGTTTAAGCAATCTTACCCTTAACGGAGATAAGTTGATTGCGTTTGATTTTAAATGGGCAAGGCCCCGACCAGTGGGTATTAACATGGAACTTAAAAGTTATTCACAATGGCTCAACAAGGCTGATCCCACTGTTGAACAGAAATTGTTGGATCTACTATGATAACATACAGAGCAATAGCAGTAAATGATCCAGAAGTCAAACTAACTATAGAGTCTGTTGATCTACACAATTTCATATATAGTAAGCCGGATCTAGGCGCATTTGTAGAACAATATAGATCATGGTTAGATGAACCGCTCAATGACTGGCAGGCTTTTGTCACAGACGGAGTCACAGGTGCTTATGATAACTTTGAAAGAGAATATCCCCATCTTCAAACAGTGACATTCAAAGGCGAGTATCCATATCATCGCAGTTTAGGTGCTGAATGCGTTAACCTAGAACAACTACAAAAAGGCATGAAGTTGGTCATAAGCGATCCATGGGCGGCCACAGGATCAAGGCATGAACAGCTCGCAGATATATATCGTGTGTGTAATCAAAAACAAATACCTGTTTTCCTAGATAGGGCATTTTATGGAGCAGCTACCACTGAATTGTACATAGACGAATGTGTCACGCACATTGCCTACAGTTTCAGCAAAGCATTTTACACAGGGCGTGTAAAAACAGGCATATGCTTTACCAAACAACACACAGTATCTCCTATGCGGGTATTGAATGAATATGCTTATGTAAACAGTGTTGGGCTAGGACTTCACAAGGTGTTAATGGAAAAGTTTCACAAGTTTTACATACACAATACCTATCGAGATGCGCAATTGGATTATTGTAAAAAGTTGGATATTACGGCCAGTGACACTGTGTTTCTAGGATATACATTTGATGGCAAATACAAAGGCTTCAATAGAGAAGGCACAGCCAACAGAATATGTTTCAGTAATATATTCAACACAGATATAGATATAACAGCAGTGCCTTGGGAAACAAAATGATAGTCAGACAGATTGAGTTCGAAACACTTAAAAATTATTGGATCGAAGTAGATCATTTTAAAGATCCTAACAAGCGCATTGTGGAAGTTATAAGGCGTCTAGGACCGCATACAACGACCTACAGCGACCCTCGACGCATAGCCTATGGGCTTTATGACGATCACAAACTCATAGGTGCTACACAGCTAGTACAGTGGAGTGCTACACATATACGATATAGAACATTAAATATTAGAAAAGAATATAGAGGACAAGGACTAGGTTGGAAACTTTTACAATCAGCATATGAACAGGATTGGCTAGGCAAAGGAAATTTGTTTGGATGGATAAGAGACACACATTATGATTGGGCTCTAGCACATGGATTTACAGATTTAGATGCGGAGTGGACAGAAGATCATATTGCTATGGAAAGGAAGATGACGTGAATGTAGAACCTTTAGAATATAATTTTGACATACAACAATTAAAAGATGAATGTGAAAATTTAATCAGCACTGTTGGATTACACAAACATCATAATCAAATCAGTCTCAAACACACCGCTGATGAACTATTAGATAATCCATGGTACCAAGGCTGCGGCAGTTTAAAATATAAATTTGGCGAGGACTTTATAGACCAAAATGGTAATCTCAAAGAATCTGAAGCCAAACTAGAACAGAGTGATTTTACTAGATTAAATAAAGTACTCACAGGTACATATCTAGAAGAAGTACATGATACGGTTGCTCAAGAATACAAGTTTGGACGAATGAGACTAATGGCAATGCCGCATAAAAAATGCATGAGCATACACACTGATACAAGCAAGCGTATACATATACCTATAATAACCAATGAAAACTGTCTAATGATAATAGACAATAAAGTGTATCATATGCCTGCCAACGGCAATGCTTATTTAACAGATACAACAAAGCCGCACACTGCTCTTAATGCTAATCACAGTTTTATGCGGCTTCATTTATTATTTGATTTATTTTAGCTAACAGCATAAGCAGGCACTACATAATCTGTACCGTCTACATTAATTTTAAAATATGTTGAAGGAGTAGCAGGAAGTGCATTTGCTCCTCCAGCTGCACCAACAGTAGATTGTGTAGGTACATTTAGCTGGACAGTGCCGGTGCCGCTAGTACGTAATTCTAAATTCGCATTTGAAGATGTTGTAGAAATATAGTTATCATCTATAAGTATTTCTTCTGCTTGGATAGACCCGGTAAATATTGCATTTCCTCGAACATCTAGTTTAGCAGTTGGGGTATATGTACCGAATCCAAAATTACCTTCTTTGAGTGTAAAGTATTTTGATTCGTCACTGATAAGTGCAGTTTGAGTATCATGAGCCATACGCATATCTGCTGAACGACCACGAATTGTACAATCTGACCTATCTGTTGTTGAATCTTCGTATCCAAAATTAATTGACCCATAGTAGCCGCTATAAGATGAAAGGTCTCCTGTTAGATCGACTGTGTTGATATTGACCCTAGATCTTGTTTGTTTACTTTCGATTCTAAGGTCTAAAATATCTCCGTTATCGGGGCGTGTAATTGTGACTCTAGCTGTATCTGAATTTTTTGGAAGTATTTCAAGTATATTAAGACTACTATTTGCGGTATCTAATAATAGCGCATCATCCTGGTGATATATAAATCCATTAACATTTCCTCTATATTCTCCTGTTGGAAAATCAAATACTTTTACACCACTTTGATCAAATATATTAGCATGTAAAGGGGCATTTAATTTATTATCAACACCGTCTACTAATAACGTGCTGTCGTCACCAAAAACACTACCTACTAGTTCTCCCACTACATTACCAGTTAAAGTACCGTTTAACGTATTACTCACTGCGTCAACAAGTAGTGTGCTGTCGTCACCAAACACAGATCCAAGTACATCGCCTGTATGAATCCCAGATGTGTTTCCTACGACATTTCCTGTAAATGTTCCTGTAAGAGATTCTGCTCTTAAATTACCAGTGCTAGAATCAAAAACAACAGTGCTATCGTCACCTATTAAATTTGCATTTATAGAAAGTGCATTTATTTGACCGTCGGCTACTATACTGTGAGCATATACATTGCCCCATCTTCTAGATAGACTTCCTAAGTCGAACGCAGAATCATTAGTAGGTGTAAGATTGGACCCAATTTGACCGCTTACAATAATATTATCTTCTACACCGTCGCCTAAATTGATATTACCTGTTGCTGTTATAGTTCCATCGATATTAATATTACCAGTGCCTGTAATATTATTGCCATTTAGATCTAAGTTGCCGCCTAGTTGCGGTGATGTATCGTCGACAAGGTCGCCACTAATTAATGTACCACCTGCTGTAGTACCATCGCCGATATAAACTTCTTTAGTATCGGTAACATATAATAATTCGCCTTCTATAGGCGTTATACTTGATCTATCTGCTTCTAAACCACGTCTAATTTGTAGGGCCATTTATGAACTCCTGGTAAAATATTCTACAACAGTATTTATGCCTTTTGCTACAAAATCATTTGCGTTTTTTCATAAAGATATGCGTTCTGCTTTTGATATCTTGCTTTACCTTTTCAGTGTCCAATCGAAAATCTATATTTACAATTACATCTTCATAAACTTCCAACAAGTCCTCTATAGCAGATTCTATATCTACTTCAGGTTTTTCTCTAGAAGATTTTACATCTACATCCCAAACCTTGCCATCTTCAAATTCTATACGAACAGAATCTAAATACTCAATAGGTATAACATCAATATTAATTTCATCGAATACCTCCGGCCAGTGATCTATTACATCTGGTGGCAGTTTTTTATTTTTAGGCACTCTCTGTTTTCTTTGTTGTTTTTTTCTTGGTCGGGCTAAGAGTTTCGGCTTCTTCTCTTAGTCTTTTTGCTTCCTTAAACATAGCATCTGCTTGTGAACGATATTGAGCCGCAAGTGCTTCGTCGGTAATAACTCCATCGGCACTAGCTTCGGTAGGTGATTTAGTGTAGTCAGCAACCGGATCGGCTGTAGGTTCTTCTACAGGCGCTTTTACTGTTTGTCCATCTGGACCTTTGATTGCTAACTCGTCAACAGTAAGACCTCGCTGTTCTGCAATTAAGTTATTCAACTCAGATAACATAACCTTTGTTTTGTTGTCAGGAGTCATCTCAATTGTATTAGTTGGAAACTTTCTAAGCTTGCCTGTTGTATGGAATCCTGCTAGCATATTTCTACCATCAGGAAGTGTAGCTCTTGCCATTGCTTCACCAAACTCATATGCTTCTTGACCTGCCGCTGATTCTACAGCTTTAATCAAAGCATCGTGTTCTCCTGCATCTAGATTTTCTGTTTGTACAACTAAGCAGTGCTCTGGCTCACCAGGTACTACTCTATATGCTACAATTACTTTTCTTTGATTAGCCGCAATGCGGCCTACATGTTTTAGTGCCATTTTTTATTCTCCTTGTGCTTGTCCTTGTTGAGATGCAACAGCGTTTAGGAATAGTTCTAGCTTGTTATAAGTTGTTCCTATCACAGCCATTTCGTTTGGCTTAAACGCACCTCTGCTACTTGCAACATCAATAATTTGCTTAATAGCACTAAGATCTGTCACAGTAAGTTCAGGTGCTTGCTCGGTTTGAGATGCAGACTGTTCAACTGATTGTGTCTCAACTGCTTGTTCTTCACTCATTTATTATACTCCTTTTTAAGTGTCATGTGTATTTAATTGTATTTTAAGTGTGGACATGCCAAAGTGAAATAAGAACATTCTTTTGGCTCTTCAAATCCAACCTTCATTACTGTATCTATATTACCGTCATTTGACAAGTGTACAGCTTTGCCTAAATAATACCTACCCTTTAAATTCTCAGTAATCCATTTAACTAGGCTTTGCTCTAAATTATATGTAATAGGTATGTGAATATATTCAAAATGAGAGCAAGGCACCTCTTGGCGCCTTATCTCAAAAAAGTTTAAAGGGTTTGGGTCTTTATGTCTCTGCATCACGCCTCGTCATAGTGTGCTGTCTGTCCAAATGGTGCCTGCAAGTTCTTATCATGGTGACTGTGAATAACAAATACTGTATCGCAGTAGTCATCTTCTCCCCAGCTATCCCAAGCATACCCGTCTGTAAACATAAGGAACTTCTTAGGCTGGATGTCGTTCTCACGCATATACTTCCAGTTCGCCATAAAGTCAGTGCCACCACCGCCTTTGATTTCATATTCCATCAAGTCGCGTCCGTCGTCAGCACTAAAGTCATCTTCACCATATACTTCTGTGTCAAAGCACCAAATCTTAATCTTGTAGTCTTTGTACTCGTCCATAATGCCTTTTACTTCTCCCAAGAAGTCTTCGGCTTGTGCATTACCAATACTGCCACTCATGTCAAGTGCAATGCAAATATCAATAGTTTCGTCAAAATTCATACCAGGCAGTACTGCACCGCTCATCTGACCCTTTCGACTAGGGCGACTAAACGTATAGTCGCTTTTGATAGTACTCTGGATTTGTTGACGCAACAGTTCACGCCAGTTCATTTTAGGCTCAGTAAGCTCTTTGATCATACGCTGAACGCCTGCAGGAACATTGCCTGCGCCAGCGGCTTGTGCGGCATTAATTGTAGCTTCTTTGATCTCGTCTTTGATCTTTTTCAATTCTTCTTTAGAATATTTAGCAGGCTTTTTGCTGACATTATTGCCGTTGCTGTCTTGGCCTTCTTCACCATCTTCGCCTTCACCATCATCGCCTTCGTTGTCGAGGTGCTCGTCCAGCATTTCGCCTTCTTTATCTAGTTCTTTTAACAAGTCGGCAAGTTCTTTTCCTTGCTCTTCGACCTGCTTAAATAGTTCGTCGTACACTTCCTCTGAAGTCCATCCTTCGTATTTAAAATCTTGGAAACAGTCTACAATCTTAGGTGTTTCTCCAATACGATCGCGTACAAGTGTGTTGTTTACAATATAGTCCGCCGCAATATTGTACAGCATGGGACTCCGGTCATCTCTACGTCCTAAGTGATCAAACACCATATGCAGAATTTCGTGAGCAACAACAAATTCAATTTCTTTGTTAGACATTGCATTAAAGAACTGTGTGTTATAATACAAATTGCGTCCGTCTACAGCGGCAGTAGGCAACCAATCGTCTGCTGCCAAAATACGTAAGCGTGTGGCCATATTACCGAAGAAGGGATGACGCAATAGTAAGCCTACTCGTGCAACAATAATACGATCGAGTACTTCTACACGCATTTCTTCTAGCTGTTCTTCTGTAATGTTAGGATCAGGTTGCCAGTTTTTAAGTTTACTTGCGGTATCTTTAGCTGCCATGTTGCACCTTTATTGCTAGTTTCTATAGTATAACTATAACATTATTTACAGGGTTTGTCAACCGAGAAAAGAAAAAGTGGGCCCATAAGAGCCCACTTTTGGAACATTATGCAGACTGTGCTGCCTTAATGTATTTGCCATAACGCTCGTGGAACTCGTCAAAACACTCCACTTCGTCTGGATCAATGGGCAATTGATACTGGGTAAGTGCAAGTTTAATGCCCATAACTACTAGTTCAGTATCAAAATTGTCCATTGCAAAGCGCAAGAAGTTATTAACTTTATCGTCGAACTTCTTGTCGCCGTTATCGCAGGCTTCTTTAAGTTCGTAGCAGAGTGAGACAGTTAAGGAATACATAGCACTGATTTCTTTTGCCTTCATCTCTTTTACTTTGCCTGCAAGAATATCAGTTGGATTAGGCATACTCGCCGCTACTTTACGGTGAGCCATAAACTTCACAGCCAAACCCTCGCCAACCGAACCGGACACAAGATCAGTAGTAGTATTTTCGTCTAGCTCGTCCTCGACTAATTCGCTTACAAAAGACCAGGAACGAGGTGTTGCAAACGAACGACTTGGGCTCTTAGGATCAAAATCGTACAAATCCTTCTTACTAAAAGTAAGGAACCCTACTACATCTTTGTGAATATTATTATTAACTGCCCACTGGAACCAGTCGTCAAAGTCAACACGCATTTCCAAGTGTACAAAGCGGTTAGCCAACGGAGCAGGCATACGATATGTGACTCCTTTGTCAGCTTCGCGATTACCTGCCGCAACAATATAAACATTGTCTGGCAAGTGATACTGTCCTACCTTGCGGTTAAGAATCAACTGATATGCTGCCGCTTGTACAGCAGGTGCCGCTGAGTTCATTTCGTCAAGGAAAAGCACAATAGCTTCATGTTGTGTTGCCATTTCTGTGTCGGGCAGTTCTGCAGGAGCACCCCATACCATTTTGTTAGCATTACTATCAAAGTAAGGAATGCCTTTAATGTCAGTAGGCTCCCAAAGTGACAAGCGAATGTCGATAACATGTGCATTAATAGTGTCGGCAATCTGATGAACAATGTCAGATTTACCAATACCCGGAGGTCCCCAAAGAAAGATAGGACGTTTTTTAGCAATAGCGTGTTTAATAGAAGCCTTTGCGGCATTTGGGCTTACAGTACGTGCAGTATCCATAGTATATTCCTCTTAGTTGGATCAGTGCTTATTTCTAACTATGTATTTAATATAGCAAATGATTGCTACTCTGTCAACCGTTATCTGAATCTTTCTTGTGCCGATTCATTGCTTTTAACAAGCCGTATTTACGTATGTCACCAGAAAAAAGATGCAATTCCATAGCTTTCTTTTCGTCTGTGACTGTGATACCGTTGCGTCCCATAAAGTAAGGACAATCGATAAATTTATCTAAGAAGATTATTACTTGAGTAGTTATGTCAAAGTTTGCAGGATACGGAATATCATAAGTAGCAAGGTTTAATTCTTCTGATACAAAACGAAACCCCTCCTCAGTGAGTCGCAAGCCTCCACTGTCTTTTAATCTTATGTTTTGCCACCATACCGGCATATGTTCTTTTATAGTAGCTTCTGTGACAGCTTTATTTGCCTGTTTCAGAAATATCTTAGTATATACTTCTTTCCAGTTCATTCTTCTTCAACTATTTCGCCTGCGGTAAGTTTTACTACCACAAAATCTTCGCATTTGAACATGTCGTTCAATTTTTTTGCTAGATTATGAGCGTGACCTGGATTTGAAAATGAAACTTTTTTATATTTAGGTCCTGGATAATTAGTAAGTACATTTGCAGACTTTAAATTGAAAGGTTTGTTTTTAAAAAATACAGCCCAGATAGCTTCTGCTTCTAAGATTTGTTCAGTTTTATATGTTTTTTTATCTACGTATTCTACGAGTACCGTAGGTTTAGGCCTGCTCATATGCGTAATTCCTTTAAATTAACTACGCATATATTTATCTCTTTTGTTTAATTATCTACGCACATTATTACCAACCACTACCTGAATCCATATTAATTTGAATAATTTGGTCTTCATTAGAGCCTTGCTTTGCTAATATTTTTTCTAGATCTCCATTTAATCTGCTCATTACTTCTCCTAGTGTAAAAGCAAGGCGTTTAGCATTTTGTATATCTAGTTTCAATTCTCTAGAATTACTCAAATCAGCACTTTTTACCTGTGCGATGAACTGTTGAATTGGTGCTGTATTCAAAGGTTCATTTGTTGACACGACTTAACTCCTGACGCATTTCGATATCAGTTTTGAACGGTCCGCGTGTTTCATATCGCTCTACCGTAATTAACTTAGGGCAAAAACTTTTAACCCAACCTTTATCAAAGTGTATGATATAATACCCTGCACAATATAAGCTTTTAGACTTTTCGCTTTTTGTAAAAAGCGGCAGTTTACGCTTTACATCGTACATATTATTATATGGCTCACAGCTCGTAGGAAATCCGTGAACTTCCTTGGGTAGTGTTTCTGTTATATTTAATTGTGTCCATTTAATACTGCTTTTAAAAGATTTTTGCAATTGTTTTGTGTTCTGAAAAAACTTAGTCCCTTGAACATCACTAAGCATATATTGATCTTCTGAAATACTTAATGTACCTATGCGCACACCGTTATCTTCTACGATCCAAAATTTATCTTTTACGATTTCTTTTGCATTAATTGTCATTCGAGTACCTCGCTTGTAGTGGTTCCGCAAAACTTGCCGCTTGATCTGCAATTCTCTGCATATCCCATTTAGCACAAAATTTCATAAGACGCATTCCGACTTGTGTAATGTCCTTAGGTTGTACTTCTCTAATGGTATTATTAATTATCTCTCTAATATCTGTAGGCTGTGCTGTTAAGTCACATAATGTCACATTGCGACTGTAATCATCTAACACACGATGTTCTACACCTTCGTGATCTGTCCAACGCTGTAGCATCATGTTGTTCCAGTTGAAGCCTTTTGTGCCTTTATCTTCAAATGCTTCGATCAAACCAACTTTGTTCTTAGTGCCTTTCTTGCGTACACCAGGATAAGCACTGAATACGTTATCACTAGTATCGCCACGCATACACTTCTCAAACAGCATAAACGCAGGATCAGGAGCAGGCTTTGCTTCTTTAGTCTTCTTGTCAATTACAGGAGCACCTTTGTCGTCAAAGTAGCCTTCGTGTGTAATTGTAGTATTGCTAACACCATTATATTGCTTTACATTAGGAGCAATCAGCTGTGCAAAGTCCCCGTCTGTACTAATAATCACATGATTGTCCTTAGGATGGTTCTGTACCCATCCGGCAATAAGATCATCTGCTTCTAGTTGCGGATGTTGAATTACAGTGCAATTAGTTTTTTCTGCAACAAAATTTTTAAACTCATCAAAAATTTCAAAGAACACAGCATCTTCTTCAGCTTCTTTAGGACTCATTGCATCGCGTGTTTCTTTACGATTACGCTTGTATGGCTCGTAATAGTCCTTACGCCAGCTACGTCCTTCTAAGCAGAAAACAACATGATCTGCATCAAAGTCTGTCCACGCTTTCTTAATACTATTAAGTGTAATATGAATTGCCATACCTACTTTTGTGTCAATGTCGCCGCGTACTACATGCCGTGCTCTAAAGAAAGTATTAAGTGTGTCTACTATAACATATGTGCTCATGATACTGAACTACGTCCTTTGTCTATTGGTACTACATTAATATAACCCATTTCCCGCTGTGTGTCAAGTCCTTCTTCTTCCAACATCTGAACGACAATGGTGCGGAACCAAGCATCTACAATTTCTTCGTTGCTTTCTCCGCTATAACCTGCATCTAATAGCTGTTCAATAAACTCATTGTTCCAGTCGAGTTCAAAGAAGCCGTTTCGGATATTATCAGGATTTACCTGTGTGTCTAATACAGCAACCCATGGTTCACCTGCTTCAGTAGCAGCCGCTTTGTCTGCATCTAGTGCCTCGCGACGAATTTGTTCTGAAGTCTTCTCAATAGGTTCTTCAACTTGCTCTTGCGTCTTCTTATCTCTTACGAGTTTGTTCCACCAACCCATTATATATTTCTCCTAATACGTTCAAATTCTTCTTGTGATTGAATGCCACGTGGCATTTCTTTTAATTTTTTATTAAGTTCCCCAGGCATTTCCGAATAGTGATATGTGGAGTCGGGGACTGAATCGCCATCCTCGTTGCATACAGAGGTCTGCGACTTCTTGAACATTGAGGGTATATTCTTCACTGCGTCCGCCCATCGGCATAAGATATACTGGACATTCCACCCCGGCATCCCTGTATAACTGAACAGCTCGAGTAACTTCGTCAACGTCATCTTGATCGGCAACCACAAACTTAAAGTAAATGTCACCACCACGTACACCAGCGTATTGGCGAGCAACTTCAGGCTTAATAGCATCTTCCCAAGATTCTCCCGAAACGGAGAGCTTTGGAGAGCATGAAAATGTGACCGTGAAGCGTCCTTGAGTGCTGAGGTATTCCGCAAAATCGCTATGTAGCGGCTGTGTTGTATTTGTTTCAATAGTGACATTTTTTAAGTCCTTCATTTTAGGATGTTCAAACAATTCTACATATAGCCGTTGCCAAGCTAACAAAGGCTCGCCGCCAGTTAGGATAAGGTGAACATCTTGCCCATTATCCATAGTCCACTTGCCTTCGGGCAACAAACTAAGCAAGTGATCTACTACTTCGTCCACTTCTGCTTGTCTATTTAGGTGCTTAAACTCTGCGTAGATGCTTGCATATGTATCACAACCTGTGTGTACAATAGGCAAGTCCTCAAATCGTTTTGCTGTATTATGTACATCTTTAGCAATCAAATCTGCTACTTCTGGGTTATACTTTTCGCCTCGTGCATGTTTGTCCCAACGGTTGCCATCTTCTTTAGGTAATCCAAAGTTCATACAGCGGAAATTACAACCAAATGTACGTAGGAATACGCTAGGCACTCCTACAAACTTGCCTTCGCCTTGTACTGAATAAAACGCCTCAGTGTAATGTAGTTTCATCTTTAATCTCCCAATAGAACACTTTTTTACCTGTGCGTTCTTCTACAGCTGGCAAAGCAATATAATTATCGTCTACTTCAGTGCGTCCTACATAGTGCCAACTGTGTCCTTGTGCTTGACGCTCTTCTACCATCTCAAAAAATTCTGCATTGTCTGCTGCAAACAATGCTACAAATACCGCCCAAATCATAGCGGCAACCTTCCTGTATAAAGTTCGATACCTAAACTGATCATGCCCATTATAAACACTGCTACAATAAACACTTGTGCCATACGCACTGCAATATAATCACTCATTAGCAACTAAACTCCTGCTGTAGTTTAATGTTGTCAAAGAACTCTTTCTTTGTACCAGGATCGTCTTTGAATGAACCCTTTAGCACAGTTGTCTGTGTAAGACTGCTATGTGCCATAATACCACGATTCTCGCAACAGCCGTGTGTTGCTTGAATGTATACACCCAAGTGTTCTGCACCAGTTGAGTATGCAATCTCACGTGCAATATCATTTGCAAGTTCTTCTTGCAGTGTGCCGCGTCGAGCGCACCACTGTGCAATGCGTGTGTACTTAGATAGTCCGATAAGTTTGTCTGCGGCAATAATACCAATATATGCAACACCGCTTACTGGCTGGTGATGGTGCGAACACATACTCTTTAGCTCTGAGCGTACCACAAGCATGCCTTCGTAGCGGTCTTCTGAATCATTAGGAAATGCAGTTGCATCTGGACGATAATCATAACGTCCTGCCATAATCTCATTGAAGTACATCTTAGCCAGTCGACGTGCTGTACCCTTGCTGTTAGGATCAGTATGTCGATCAATCACTAGCGTGTCTAGTACAGTTTCAAATGCTTCTGTAGCTTCTTCAATCAATTGTTCTTTGTCGCCACTCTGTAGCAAGCGAGCAATGTTGTCGCCCGCCCAATAACGCTTGTCTGCGTTCTTACAGCGTTCGATAATTTCTTCGTATTTTTTCATTTAGTTCTCCGAGTTAAAGACGAGGATGTCATAAAAAATGGTATACTCATATTATTAAGTATACCATATATTTAGGCTTTTGTCAAGCATTAAAATATTTTTTTGCCATTTCTAGCATATCATCATATTCTGCAATCTGTTTCATTTCTGTTTCGATTGCTTCAATGATGTCTGGGTGCTCGCCGATACCTGCTGGATTATGTAGATATACTTCTACATTTGCTCGATGCTTTTCGATGTGTCCCTTTGCGTGTGACACAAACGCTTGTAATAGTTGTTCTCTCATATTTTTTTCCTTTCTAACAACCGTCGCCGTAAACAATGTCTACAACTTCATCTATATTTAGATTATCTTTTTTGTAATTTCCTTTTTCTGGAATTACATGTCTTACTCCACCGCGCGGATCATCCATATCGCCTTTGCGTCTTGGAATAAGGTGTACATGAGGATAGTCAACAGTTTGCCCTGCTTCTGTGCCTACATTCTGCCCGACATTATAAGCATCACAGTAGCCTGATTGCACCCAGTCATAACCCCATGCATATGCTGCCTTATAACACTTTGCAAGATGTTCCCAGTCTTCTACTTTAGGAACAAAAAGGACATGGCCTTCTGTCACAGGGTATCCATCTTCAAACACAGTAAATTCTCTACAATCTAAAACTACATCAGTCCAAGGTATTTCGTTAAACTCCATAAAATTCTTCCTCGATATATCGTTTAAGTTCGTGGTCCCCTACATTATTAGGAACACGTTTTTTATAAAATAATTCATAACTATCCGAGCCGTACTTACCAATACCATATAATTTAGTAGCATCTTCTCCGTCCCATTTGAGGTAATCTTCGGTCATTCTCCGTAAACGGTTTGCTCTAACATTTACCATACCTAAAGATTCTATAATATCCTTGATGATATCTTCTGGTGCTTGCAAAAACAATTCAGGTGTTGGACAAACTAAAAATAGTTGTGGTAAAACCCTTTTTACCTGTTTACGATTGGTTAAGTTTAAACAAATAACACCTACCATGTGTTGCCATACTGTAGATACCTGCTGTTGCACCATTAGATCGTCTCTCATTTTTTTATGTTCTTTCATGAATAATCATCCTGCACTGTGAAGTTAAAAGCAATTGTTATTCTTTCATTGTCAGAAGTTTGTTGTTCTACTTCGTGATCTAGATAACTTGGGAAAATAATAAGACTACCTGTTTTTGGCTGTAGTCTGAATAAAGTAGAATTTAATTCGTTTGCTTCTATCCTATTACAATACGGCCAAGCGTTATCTAGATTTTTGTTTATAAATGTAATTTCTGAATCTTGTTCGTCGCATTGAACATAGTACACACCACTCCATGTACACGGTAAATGATTGTGCTTACCGTGAAATGCATATTTTCTATTAATACTAAACCAACTATCCTGTAATACTACATTCCCTGCTAATCCATTATGTGCATGGAAATTAGCCACATTGATTCCAATAAAATCTAATAACTCACTACATTCTTTCCAAAAAAGTATATTTTCATTATTTCCATATGAGGTGTATCCTCCGTAACAGTAGTTTTCACACGGGTTATTTTTTTCATATTCTTTGAATAAAGGAACTAGCGTATCTTTTGTATTGGAAAAATTTTCAAAATCTCCTAACACAACTGGAACAGGAAAGATATTAAAAATAGTAAAATTCAACTACCTACGTTCTCCCAAGGATATACAAGCCAAACAGGATCTTCAGCTTTGTTAACTTCGTGTGTATAATATCGTACACCACCAAATTCGCTTGACAAGTTTTCTGTAATAACAGCAAAACGAACATTTGCTCGATCGCCTTCCCATACAGCATTCCATGCATTTTCTTCGTTGGGCAAACAACTGCTCTGCCAGTCTTGCTTGATCCAGTTAAACGTAGCACCAGTATCATTGATATCATCTACTATCAAAATGTTCTTACGTTGCTTAATGTCCCAACGAGCACCAGTGACACCAGTTTCTTCAGGATAGTTATAACCAAACGCATCCTCGCTCATCCAGCAGTTAGTTTCTGGACCCATACTATCATCACGCAAACTAACCTTAAGTGCTTCACAACGTATGCCTAACATGTTGCTGAGGATAGTAGCAGGAACATTGCCGCCGCGTGTAATGCCTACAATATAGTCAGGACACCACGCATCCTTGTACATCTGTAGAGCAATGTTAGTACAAGCGTTCTCAACGTCTTGCCACGAATAATAATGTTTTTTAATCATTTTATTGCTTCCCAAGTTTTGTATTTTTCAAGTTGTGCCTCGTAAGCATCCTTTAGTTTTTTCAGTTTAGGATACTTTGATTCCATGTCTACGTCACGCTTTAATAATAACAGAGCATCACGCATTTCGTCAAGTTCTTTCATAACGTCTCTGCCATCTACTATTAGTGTAGGGTTAACAGTATCTTCTCTAATAGTGATATCGTTAGGAGCATATGTGTAGTCCTGCATACTAATCATCTTTGGCGCCCCTAGCAAGGTATTGTTCATTGTGTATCCATTCTCCGTCTTTGAGGAAACCCCAAGAACCTGCCTTACGCCCCATAAAGAAAAGACTCCAACAAGGTTTTTCATTACCTTCCGCATCTCGTTCTAACTCCAACCAATGTAAGTCACTTGCCTTGCGATAGCGAAAGTGTCCTGGACCTCTCCAGTAGCGTCCTTGAGGAGTGTTCTCCCAATAGCCGCCTGCGATAATAAATGTAGCATACGACCAAGGATGATCGTGTAGCGTAGGTTCATCACTTACCAACACTTTGTGCAGTGTGATGTTAAAAGGAAAACGCTTTCTGTCTTTCAAGAACACGTAGTAGCGGATTAGATAAGGTACGTCACTATCACGTTCTGTAATAACTCGACGTCTGCCAAGTTTGTCCATAATGTTAGAAAGAAAAGTCATCGTCTACTTCACCTGCTTTCTTTTTACCTTCCCAGTCTTGTTTAACCATGTCGTATACGCTTTTAAAGTTGCGCCAAGTTTTTTCTAAACTAGGATACTCTTTACACATACGTTCAACTTCATTAGGATCTATATTCATATTATTGTAGATCCAATTAATATCGATAGTATTCGCTGTATCTATACCAACAGTAAATGTAGGATCAGATACAGTTATAGTATCGTTTGACCACATTGTTGTAGTTGCTCCATAGGTATCATCTAGATTGATAGTAATAGTATCATCGTTCGATAAACCTAGATCACTCAAATCTAATTCATCAATATTAATTGTACTTTCAAAGTCAGTCTTCTTTGATTGCGTCATACAGTGCCGCTCCGCTAAAAAATTCTTTGTTTAATCGAGTACGTTGCTTGTCTAAACTTACTAGATAGTCGTTGTAGTTTTCCATATAGTCGCGAATCTTAGCAACAAGCTCTCCGCGATATTTTACATAACTAGACCAGTCTTCTGTCCATTTGCTAGGATACTTAAACTCAGGCAGTGCCATTTCTGTATAGCTGAGTCTATCCGGAACCATAGGAATAGCATTTACAAGAGATCCTTCGTACCAACTAATACCAAGTGTTTCCTGCAAGTTAGCACTGAACACCAACTTTGCTTCACCAAGCAAGTTGTGATACTCGTTCTTAGTAAGTTCACGTTCTTGACACACAACAAACTCATACTCGGGTAGATGTTGTGCAAGGTCACGGAAGATGTCTACTTGTTTCTCAGGAGCAATACGATGTGGGAATAAAATAACATCACGCTTGTCCATACCACTGTAGGATACAAGGCTATCACGCAAATACTCCATAGGCCAACCTACACGAGAAATACGATCTTCTTCACCGTTGAGTGCTTCTTCTACCATGTCTTCAACATACGGATCGTCTGCAAACAGTGTGCGTACAAACATCTCAATATGAAAGTTTGTTGCAAAGAAATTGTCATCATATGTGTAGTACATGCTCTTTTCAGCATGTCTTACCCAAGGTGCATCTCCTATGAGACGACCCAGGAAATCGTGAGGATCATAACTACCAGCATGCCAAAGGCCACCGATTCCAATGTCGACCCCAAGGAGTTCAGCCATGTAGCGCAACTGGATAACAGTTGGGTTCCACGCATCTGTATATAGGAAATAATCTCCATCTTTAATTTCTCCGTTGCAAAACCTCTCACCAATCTGTTCCAGCTGTTTCGATTTATAAACGTTAGTACCGCCAAAGTTAAGGAAAGCCCCAGGCGTAGTTGCCTGAGGCGTTTCCCCGCCACTGATAACAACCACATCGTTGTTTGTAGCATTACGCACTTGTCTAGGCAAATAGTCCTTCCATTGCTTAGTATAGCGTGTGTCCACTGCTTCGATATCAACGATGTAAATAGTCATTAGTTTCTCCGCTGATTCACATTACGACTTGCATTGCGAGCCTTCGCACGTAGCCATCCTTGATATTTTTGATAAGCAATCCAGTTAGGATCTTGCTTGTTATAAAGTGCTCGTTCGTCAAACACTTTGCCTTCGAAACGACAAAAATCACGATATGCATCCAAGTCATTGAATACTTTGTTTACAGTGGGATTTGCGATTGTCATAATTTATAATTCCTCTTGTTATGACTTAGGGTAAAAAATAGAACAGCCATTTTCGTTGTCTTCAGCGACACTAATCTCTACAAATCGGCCGGGATATTTTGCAGAAATTTCTTTATACAAGTCATCTGCGATCATCTCACAGCTCTTGTGGTTTAACTCTAGTACGCCTTCGACGTCATAGAGTCGTTGCATCCAGCGTTTAAACTGAATGAACTCAATATCGCGATCGTTATGAAATACTTCAATACGCACACGAAAGTGAAAGATATGACGATGTGGAACACCAAGGAACGATACGTCATCCCAATCGCCTGTTGCTAGTTTAGGATCAGTATCTGCACCTGGGTACATATGTACCCCTTCTTTCGAAAAAGTGACCCAGATACTTCTTTCTGCTTTTGTCATAAGATTACTCATTTTGTAGTCTTCTTCTCTCATTCTACGTTGCATATAATCGTGATAGCGTTCTTGCATTCTTTATAGTATACTTTCATGTAATAACATTGTCAAGGCCATATTTGCTCCAATCTGTGAATTTATCACGATCCATTAGATCATGCAGACTGTGACACCATACGCCAGGATTAGTTGCCTTGAAATCTACATCATCAATCTTAACCATTGTGTTGTAGTTCCAAAGCTTCGTGTAAGGCAACGGAACACGAATTTGCGGAATAAAGTTATCGTATTCAGCAAGTCCGCCGTCATGGAACTCGCGACAAGTATCTAACGGAAGATCAAGAGTACAAAGATAGTCTTTCTTAAGGAAGTGTTCGATCATGTCTTCCCACGCTTCCCAGTCATCGTTAACAACTGGATTGTATGAGTGATTAGCACCGAAGAAGATGTGTTCGCACTGTTCTTCGTCGTAATGTTTTTGTACAACATCACAAGGTTGTACGCCTGTCACAAACAGCGTCTTCATTCCAAATGCAGGAGTCTTTTCAACTTCTACACCCGTAAAGAATGTAATATTGTCCGCTGTACCTGTTTCGTAATCTCGTTTCATTCTAAACCTTTTTGTACAAGATATGCATTGATTCGGTGCATTTCGTCTTTTAAGTATAACTTCATAGTCTTCATACGTCTAGCTTCTTCTGTAGCTGACTCGTTATTATAACGCTCTAGTAAGTCCTTGTCAAGTTCTCTATGCTTGCGCTCCAATTCTTCATAATGTGCTAGAAGTTTGTCTTTAGTTTCAGTCCAGTTGCTCATCTAGTTTCTCCAACTTAGTTTCTTCCTCTTCAGAGAAAACACCGTCTTCGTGCTCGTCTTCAGGCTCAGGTTCTTCTACATCAAAGAGTGCGTTAAAGTGTGTACTAGCGTTTACAGTCTTTTTACCAATTGCACCTCTAGTACCAGGTATTGCCATCCAAAACTTTGAATAGTCATCTATCTTAGCTAGTGCTTCGTCTCTGTCTGTGATTGCAAATATTTCTTCCACAACATCTCTAAATAGAATCCTGTCAAACTGTTCTTGCACAAGCATCCGTGGAATAACTCCTGCATCGTATTGTCTGTTTGCTTCTTGTACAGCATTGATATGACTCCATACGTTATGGCCCATCTGAATAGCATAGCTAAAGCTATCCCAAGACGTTTTACCTTCTTTGCCGATTTTGTTTAGATCTCCGGGAGCATAAGTGCAAACGTCAGATACTTTGAGTTCGGCAGTGAGCGGACTGTCTTCAAAGTTTTTAAATATCCCATCTGATATAACAGCATCTCTGAACAGTCTGTTGTCTGTAGCATATTTTTTATCGTCAACACTTGGCACCATTCGATATGTCCATTTCGACCGATCCTCAGTTTCATTCTGGATGTAAATCTGTCCGTTTGCGGTTGCGAGGAAAGGACTTGCACAGTCAAAAGTAATAGTAAAGTTCTCATTATAGTTTTTCCGTACAGCACGTTGAATATCAGTAAGCAAACAAGCCCACTCTAACTTTGATGTTCCTAGGAAGTGCATTACATCGTGTATGCCTTTTTCTAATAAGCCGTCAAAGTGCATAGTCACAATACGTTTTAGTACCAAGTGTACGTCACACATGTTCTGTCCACCCATTGCCCACCCATTAAAGTGATTGTCTGGATACTGCTTAGGATCGCAGTACTTCTTCATGCGATCATACCAATCATCTGCTTCTGCGTGATTCTCACCTTGTAGCACGTTTAAGAACTTACAAGCACCTGTGCGATTGGCAATCCAATAGTCATTGTTGATGTATGTGCCTTCAACAGCTTCCATATATGATGTAATGCCAGTAGCTTCACGTCCTGCTGGCGAGCGACATACCCAAGCAGGAATATCAAGGATCATACCATAGTCCATATAAGCATCCATCCAACGGAGAACTTGTTCTCTTTTCTTTTGTGCTTTAGGACAGTTAGGATTTTTCCAGTCTCCTTCCCATACGCCTTTACCAATCTGGAAGCCACCTGAGTCACCCAAGATCCAGCTATTCTGTCTATCTCTATTACGCACCATGTCTTCTTTAGGTGCGTGTTTGTTTACATCAAGTTCAGCATGTCCTGCTGAGTACAGTGTCCATTGATACTGGAACTGTCCTTCTTGTTGATTAAGATAGTTTAGACTTTCAACACCGTGTGTAAAGTTGCTAGGAACACGAGACTTATCCACATATTCGTCATAACGCTGTTTGCCCACATAAGTTGCATAGAAGCCACTCAGTGCAGGTAGGAATCTAGCGTAATCCTTTTGTTCTGCGGTTAAGTCTTTTTTCATTACTTACTCTGCGCTGGAAGAATATAATCGTATTTTACCATACCTGAATCTACACTAATCTTCATAGCGCCTTGATCCGAAATACTCATAGTCAAGTCACCATCTAAGTTTAGAATAGCTTGCGTTTGTGCTACAGGCCAACTCCATGTGTGCTGTAGTGTGCCTGCTACGCCTGCTTCAAATACAAACTCACCTGCGTGTGTGCTTGCATCACCAAACGAGAATACCAAGTTGCCGTCTTTTGTGCTTACATTAAACGTAGGCTCTTCGCTGTGTGCTGCACTCATCAACTTCATACGTGCAATAGCAGCCATGCTTGGAGTAAACTCTACATTCCAGCTAGCACCTTTAAACTTAACAGTTTTTAACTTCTCCTCAATAATTGCTTTGTTCATAAAGCGATAGTCATTCTGGAAGTCACCTGCGGCATTCTCAAAGTGAATGTGTGTAGGAATAGTTTCACCGTTGCGTTCTGCTTGCACAACGTCAATCTTTGCATCATCCTTGTACTCTGGATTCTTCAAATGCAATGCAAGTTTGTCTAAGTTAGGCATACCAAATGTGCCTACAAATTCGTTAACAGGCGAGTGTGTTTCCGCTGAAAGAATAACACTACGATCCTCTGCCATTGAGTCAATTGCTGTGCCGTCTTCGTTGCTTACTTTAACAAGCGACAGGAAGCCTAGTGCGTGAGTATGTGCTACTACGTCTTGTAAGATGTCTTTCATTTAGTTTCTCCGTTGAATAGTTTAAGTATATTGCCTAAGTTGTTGTTTGTCAAGAACTTTTCTACCGTAATCTTCGGTTCCCATCCTAGTGCTCTCATTTGCTCTATGTTAGCACAAGTATATTCTCTCTCTCCTGGGGTATTTAGACGAACCGGTAGATCAGGCGCCAAATCTTGGATCCTAACAGGATTCCCCGTACCAATGTCTAATACACCTTTTACATGATCTTTGACAATAAGTATTTCTATAGCATCTAATACATCTTCTAGATGTACAAAGTCTCTATAGTGTTTAGTTGTATATTCTAGTGTACCATTAAAAAGTTTTTTAAAGAACATATTTTCTCTAGGACAATCTGCTGAATAAACTGTATGAAAACGCATACCTAGCGTATTTGAGTGACGTACGGCAAGTTCTTCTAGAATATATTTACTTGCAGCATAAGGATTTAAATCTGGTTCGTAGGCTGTGCTACTACTGGCATAGATAATACGTGTATCAGCATAGCGTTCGAAAAGTCGTCTACTTGCTTCTACATTACTAAACCAATAGGATGCAGGGTCTTTATGGCTCTCTCTAACACCACTTTTACCTGCAAGATGTATGACTAAGTCAACTTTTGTAGGCCAATCTGTATAGTTTACTAAATCGAATTGAGGACCGTCCTTAATATCAATTCCATGTATATTATGTCCCAATTTCTCTAAGCGTTTTTGTAATGCGCTTCCAACAAATCCTTTATTTCCTGTTATTAGTATATTCATTTTGTAATATCTCCCATGTTTCTTTCCAATCTGTTGTCCAATGGTTCTTTCCTTGATAAGAGTTTTTATTTAAAGTATTTGCTAATGGATAATCATTGCCGCCTTCATCCATTCGATCTCCAAAGAATACGATAAAATCATCCTTGCTGAAGTCTTGGAGTATTTGACTTTTATCTGCACCCTTAGGAGCAATATCAATACCAGTTTCGCCGCCTACAGTTGCAGTAATATCTGGGAATAGTTGATTAAACTCGTCTGCTATCCTACGCCTATCGCCATTCCACGCTTCATAGTCAACCCAAGATCGACGCTGTTCTAGTGTAGCATTGCGTCCTACGATACTAAAGTTTACCATGCCCGGTCGATGTTCAAAATGCGAGCCTGTGCGAATGTTAAAATCACATTTAGTTAACTGCGTAGTTAACCATTCGTGTGCAGACTCTGGCAATGTCCAATTGTTTCTACGCACATTTACATCACCTTCATAAACATCACTGCCACTGCAATTGTATACACGCTTGCACTTATGATATATAAACTCGCCAACTTGCTCTACAGTCTTTGCACGATCTGATCCGGTTACTAAGTATACATCGTTGTCTTCACAAAACTTACTAAACCACGAAGCAAAGTGTTTGTTCATGCGACCTCTACTGGGTGTTAGTGTGCCGTCTACGTCAAATATAAACTTATTCATTCTCTTGTTTTAATCTCCATTGGCAGTAAGCCTCCCAACCAAACTCATAAAGTGCGTATGCTGCAACAAAGCCTACATACGGAATAGTAAACGCCATAGTTAGCATTATGTCTGCGGCTAGCAATGCTGCTGGATAATCATACCATCTAATCATACTAATAAAACTCCTGCAACTAATGATACTATCGCTACGATAGCAAGAGTACCTAATATCCACGGCATAATTTTATCTATCATTGCCTAAACCAAAGCAAGGCGTAGCAAGTGACATATGACATTTTCGAGCATACTCTTCTGGTCCCATAATAGCAATGTTCATTAGCAACGGTACGCCTACCATAAAAAATGTAACGATTAAAATTGCCCAACCAAGACCTTTTAGTGTGCAATAATTTGTTTGTTCAGCCATTGTTTTGTCTTTCTGCTACTCTAGCTCTAAGATCGCTGCTACTAAAGCGATGATCACGTTTGTTAAAGTACAGTTCGATATCACGTTTTGCACAGATTGCTCTTCCTGTGAACTTTCCGTCTCTATACTCTTCTCCTATTACTCTAACATCAATATGATACATTGTCAAGATATCTTCTAGATCTTGTTCTGTGCTATACGGAATAATTTCGTCTACATAGCCAACTGCTTTGAGTTGTGTGTAGCGTTCTACAATAGTCTGAACTGGAGAGTTTTTTTCTTTCCTGTCCACACTAGGATCAATTTGTAATCCACATATTAGGTAATCACACTGTTGCTTTGCTTCACGCAACATTTGTACATGTCCTGCGTGAAGTAAATCGAAGGTTGATGCGGTAAATCCTACTCTCATCCTACAAATGCCTTTTCTAATACATATGACCCTTGCTCTTTTTTAGTGCCTTCGGACCATCCGTTCTTGTCTAACATTTCTTTGATGTCCAAATTAAACTCCATATTACCACAAAGCATAACTTTATCTGTTTCAGGAGTAGCATTTGTCATAATCGCACCGTTTTTGACTAAATCTGTTATACGATCACTTGTGCCGTTCCACCCATCGCCTCGAGTAACCACAGGAGTATAGTCAATGTCTTGTTCCTGTAAAAACTCATTGTATGCTAGTATTTCTGCTTCTGTTCTCACACTCCATACAACGTGTATACGCTTGTATTTAGATCGTGTAGCAGGATCACGCAACAAACTGATAAACGGAGCAATGCCTGTACCAGTTGCTAACAGCCATAGATTGTCACCTTCTGTTAGATTGTCAATCAGCAATGTACCTGTGGGTTTATTGCCTACACTAACAGTATCACCTGGTTGAATCTTTTGCAGTTTACTTGTAAGAGGACCGTCCGGTACTTTGATGCTGTAAAACTCAACAAAGTCGTCTTCTGGTCCGCTTGTAATACTGTAAGCACGTTTAGGAGCGTCTTCTACACTAATCATAGTAAACTCGCCTGCACGGAACTTGAAGTTATTAGGCTTAGTCAACCTAAAGCGGAACAAACTATCTGTGTAGTGTTCTACTTCTGTGACTGTAAGTTGTCCTTGTTCTTCTTCAAGATACTTTTTATATTCAATTTGATATTCTTCTTCGCTAAGAGAGTGCCACCCACGGCATCCGTCTGGTGAACGTCCACATCCACAAGCCATTACTCGTCCTCCTCGTAGTTTAATTGTTCTTTTAGTTCGTTTACAAGATCAGCAACTTTCTCAATAAGTGCTACATCTTGATCGCTTTCTGTGTCTAGTTCCACTTCAATTTTAATTTTCATATTACTCTCCAAAGTCAAACAAACTGTTAAATGTAGTGTGCTGCTTTGTATCTTCTAGTGGATAGTTCAACACACCAATCAAGTTGTCTAACTTATTATCAATAATAGTTTCTGCCATTGCCGCATCATCAAATGGCAACTCTTTGAACCAATCGGGCAAACGCAACTCATCTGTAGGATACGCAACACTTGTATAGCCTAGCGGATTTTGCTTGAGCTTGCAAACAATAACTTTCATACCATCTACAATCTCTTGAGAGTATTTGTCTCCATTCATGCGCTTGAGTGTATTCCAATTAATACTTGCTCTAACGTGTCCGGGCATATTCGCTTTGCCTTGCTTTTGCTCCAGTCGCTGATAGTGTCCGATCTTGTTTGCACGTTTGGGCGAACCTTTTTCCCAACCCGGCATTTCTTGAAACTCTTTGCGGAACTGTGTAATACGCTCTAGTACATCTGCCTGCGGAACATCTGTTAGCACCATTAGCAATAGTTCTTTCAAGAAGTCCTGCATAAACACAGGTGTATCCGAACGGCGCAAGTCCAAGCCCATGGCCTTTACCTTACCCGGACTTCCTTCTTGGTCTGTTCTAAAGCCTTCGTTATCTACTACTAGTGCCGCATAACGCTTCTTAGTAATATACAAACCGCTTACAGCAACAATCTCACGTCCTGCTGCAATTACGTCTGCACGACTTTTAGGACAGTGAAACGCACGACCCATAAAGTCAACAAACGTTGTGTCTACTTGCTCACAGATTTGATCATACAGCGCAATAGCCTTTTCAGTCGACCATTCTAGTTTACCAGACTCTACGTCATCTTTTAGAATAGGCCATGCACTAAAATACACAGAGTCAGTATCACCGTAAATAACAGCCTTGCCTACATGATCATACTCGCCTGCAATAGTCTTGTTTGCTTCTGCACTCATGTGCTTAACAATCTGTCTACCTGTAAGTGTAGTTGACTGTCCGATACGTTTATCGAAGAATCTACAACCAGGATTGAGAATCGCACCATACAAACTGTTCAAGTTAATCTTCTTAACTAACTGTCGTTTGTCCCAGTATTCAATCTCAGCATCGTTCTTAGCATCCTTTGCTTTTTTCAGCATCTTCTGCATGTCTTTACGTTCAGCATACCAACGCTTTAGAATACCTGGAATTACACCTTCAAACTCAGTTGTAAATATAGTACCGTTAGCACTAAGCATCCAAGGCATATGTGAGTCGAATATAAGTTGATAAATCTCCGCACCTGATAGTACATCCGACCTACCATCCTCCCAATCAACTGTAAGTGCAACATCCTTTCGTTGATCCATAACTGCTTCGTATTCTTCTGTCGCAAATCTACCTTCCCAACTGCCTGCAAAGCTCTTTTTCTTTAGTGTCATGTCTTCATGCACACGAGCATCGCTGATCTCTGCTCGAATCTGTCCTACAATAGTTTCTGGCGCCATGTTCAACGCACGAATCACACTAGGATACAGTGAATTCAAGTCCATTGACGCCACCCACTTGTGTAAGCCCTTCTTAGGAAACGCAACATACGCACCCGCTGCCTGTGTGTTCTCGTCGTCACGTTGTTTGCGATTGGGTACTTGTAGCCCACGATTGTGTGCTTCGTTGATAATGCCTTGCTCTGTGACAGCAACAGCGCCCATTGTAGTTTGTAATAGTACTGTATTTTCGTGTGCAACTGTATTACTCAGGTCAATGAAGCGCAGTTTCTTGTCTAGCTTGTCAAGTAGTGCAGTATCCTGAATATTATATTCAATAAACTTACGGAAATCGTTGTTGTACAGTTGATCCAGTGTACCTTCATATGGTACTTTGTTTTCACCTACTTCAATCTCGCCGATAGCATCCAGTCGATATGTGTGACGTTCTTCATAGGTGTACTTGCGATACAGTTCAAGACTGTCCAAGTGTACACGACCTACTAGATCAAACGTGACAGCTTGCTTCCCATATTTTTCATATTCACGCTTCTTGGGCAATTGTCCCCATAAGCAGAATCTACGTGTATCATCTTTGCTTAATACACGCATTGTTCTATTAACAGTGTAGGGAATATCATAACCTTCACTGTTCCAGCCACTTAAAATATCAGCATCTTCAATTAGTGTCAAGAAAGTGTCAATCATCTCACTTTCTTTTTCAAACAACATTACATTGTCAATGCCTTCAAGTTCTACCTTTGCTTGCTCCATAGTAAGTGTCTTAGGCGGAACAGCAAGACACACCATTGTTTCCATCCACTGCAAATATACAGATATTGATGTAATGGGCATAAACGGATCCGCAGGATCAGCAAAGCCTCGTTCCGGATCAAAGTCCGTCTCGATATCGAAGAACGCAATGTTTAGTTTGGGTGCATCTTGATTGAGATAGTGTTCGCTTAAACACTGAAAGATTGGATTTACATCGCTTTCAAAAAGTGTTTTATCTTTGTTGATAGCAACTTCTTTGCGAAAGTCTTTTGTGTTCTTACACACAATGCGAGATAACGGATCGCCGTACACACTCTTGTACTTGCCGCGTTCGTCCTTGTAATAAAAAGTATATTTTGCTTGATATTCTTGGAAGTGTCTTTTGCCGTCTCGTCGTTCTACGACACGGATAATATCTTGATCGCGATCGAACATCGCGTCTACATATGGCATTTATTTCTCCTTGTTGATTATGGCCAACTTAACCATCTACATGCTCTTTTGAGCGAGACTTGTACCATTGTACCAGTCCGTAAATACTTAGCGCAAACCAAAATATCTCAATAATAATACTGGATAGGTTAGGTTTGAAGTATAAGTTAATGCCAAGCAGTACAGCAACAACCATGTTATTGAAGCTATACCAAAAGCCCTTGGCATCTAGTTTGCCAAACTGTAGTAAGGCAAACGTTCCAACTAGTATGACAACACCTACGTTGCCTACAAAGTCGCTCCATTCATAAGTGTATTCCATCCATCACCTAATAAAATAATTGTATATTCCGTATGCATCTACAAATAGAAACACAAAGTTTTGTATAAACATGGGCTTGTCTTTTAAATAAAAGAACAAACTACTCAAAACCACATGTCCTAGTGCAAATACAATAAATCCATAGCGACTGTATTCAAAGTTCGAACTTAGTAGTATAGCCGCAATGAAAAATAATATTGTGCCGGTCCACTTGGCAGTCTCTTGGTAGCGTATCACTTATCGTATCCGAGTGTAGCAACAAGTGTTTCGAGATCTTCGTGTGCATCTGCATGATTGTCCCAGTCACGATTCTTAGCAATTTTAATTGCTTTGTTAATAAGTGCAGGTTTGATATCGAGTTCTTCTGCAACAGCTTTTACAGTTTCTTTAAGGCCGCCCTGCAAGTCTTCTACTTCTTGCATGACAGTTACTCCTTCACGCACAAGACGTTCTAATTTTGCTTTTTCTTCTGGTCCGTAGGTACGGTCACTCATTAGGATACTCCTCCGTTAATTTATAACTAGTATATGATATATTTAGGTAGATGTCAAGTATTTAAAATACTTTTTTGTTGTCGAACGCACGATCCCATCCAAAGAACTGTGCCTTATAGTCCGAATGGTCGTCACTTGAAAGATTGATCCATTCGTCTTTGCGTTGCCATAGTTTGACAGCGCCTTCATACCAATCGGTATTGTCGATAATGTTTTCTAGTTTTTCTTTAGCATCATATGCATCTTCTATTCGATCAAAGTCTTGTTCGATGTGTATTACTTCCATTACTAGATCGTGACTTACAAAGTCCAGACTAAAGTCTATCCCCCATTTAGGTTTGATGTTGAGCAGCTTTTGTAGTATAGGACGACTGCGACAAATTTCTTCAATCTGTTCTCTTGCTTCTCCTGCAAATGCATATCGTGTTAGCAGCATACAGTGATCTAATACTAGATTCTGTTCAGTTTGCTCTGTGTCACGATACCACTCTTGTACAGGCGCTATATGGAACTGTATTTCTCGATTAAGTTCGACACCGTTTGCTTCGTAATGCAAGTGTTCTAGAGGAGTAGGAACTTCGTATCCATCCTTATCAAAGTCTTTGAAAGGAAGTGTTTCTACTAAAGATCGCTCTATTGGTTTAGTAAGGAATGGATTGTTTGTAAACTTGGGATGTAAGTTTACTAGATTCATCCTATCTCCTGGGCTCCCATTTTACGAATAGCTTCGTCTATGTATAATGCAAGTTCAAAGTCTAACTGTGTCAAACCGCCTACATCGTGGGTATACACCATTAACACTACTTCGTTATAAAAGAATCCTATGTCTGCAAAATGGTCTAGTTTTACTTGTGGCTTTTCGATGTACAAAAGGAAGCGTAGCACACTGTTGTAGTCATCGAACGCTACTTTCTTGTATAGATACTTACCCTTGCGAATTTCCCAGTCGGAAGCAAACTTTCTACGAATAGGTTCAGCTTGTTCAATGTCTAGTCGCTTCATTGTGTTCTGTCCTTATCATCGATTGCACCACCACTAACCCAGGCAGTGCAACTACGTGTACCTGCACACTTGAAGTGGAGGAAGTTGCAGTATCCCAAATCTGCTTTATGGATTGTAGCCATTGCATCAGCTTCTTTTTCATCACCTTGAATTCCACCTTCTATACAGTTCCACATTTTATCTGATACATCAAATGCTGCACAGTTGTTGCACTGCATGGTCTTAGCAGTTGTTTCATCTATGCCCCATTTCTTAGCATAGTCTTTCCAGTAAGTGCCTGGCTTTTCAGGATTTGCAGGACCGTACATATAATCGTGGATTGCACGTTGACGATTTTTAAGATTTACATCAATGTCTTGTGTAGCAACAGGACAGCCTTTGTTAGCTGCTTCTACAAGATTGATGTAAGATCTCATTTATAATCCTTTAGTGCTGCATACAAACGATCTTTAATTGATTCGGTTGTTGATTCTCTAGGAGCAGATCTTTCAAGGTCATCCATACCTTTAGCTTGACGCATTAGATCTTGGAAGTCAGTATCTTGCATTTGTTCCGGACTTGCACCGATTGCTTTTCTATCGTCGTTAAAATGCATATAGGCAATTTGTGCAAACATTCTTGCAGCTTTTTTCGGCATGCCTTTGTTCACAAATTTTTCAATTAATTTGTCTAGCTCTGGATTTTGTTCTGTGTTTTCATCTTCTCCCACGAGCTTGTCTTTCAAAGGATGTGGTTGTTCGCCGCTTGTGCTAGGAGTGCTTGTTGCGGGCATAGGATCTTTTCCTCTTGCATAGTCTCCGTGTTTTTGTGCTTCATTTACTTGTACCCCTGCAAGCGCAGCAAAATCTGCAACACTATCTAGGCCTAAAGGCATAGATCCTTGCGGTACTTGTACTGACTCATTTACATAGTCTTTGGTAGGCGGAACATCAGCTACCGCACCGCCTTGTGCTTGAGACTGCAACTTTGCTAGATCTTCTCTAGGATCCGTGGGGTCTAATTCAAATAGTTTACGTTGTAAGTCGTGATAATCCATATTACATCTTCACACAGTTGTCTACAGTTTTGCCGCCCTTTTTCTTAGTGCCCATACGCTTGTAGCCTTTCCAGCATACTTTGCCGTCTACACCTTTTTGCTTTTCTTCAGGTAGGGTAGTATAACTAGGCTTACCACAGTCTGAACAAACACCTTCAGTTTTTTCTGCTAGTTTTGAACGCAGGGCATCGACATAGTTTTTAGATTCTACAGGCATTTCTGCAGGCATTGCTTGCCCACCGTTTGCAAACTTCATATCATAATCTAGTGCATGGTATACACTTGACATATAATCTGCTGCTTTAGTAATTTTGCTCTGCTGCCAGCCCTCGATGCCCTCTGCTTCTGAAACAGTTTTTAACATCTCGTGTAGCTTTACAGCATACTTTGCAATTTTATATAGGTCTGAACGAGCCATCTGAACTTCGTGATCACGTTCTGCACGATCGGCTAATTCACCTAGACCTTCTTGTATTTTTTTCATTCTCATTGAAGCACTCCAATATACGTATAATGTATTTATCGTTTGAGCGTTTGACCTGACATTAAATTAGCACCGCTGTCTAGTGCATTTGGCGCAACACCCTTGCGCTTTTTAGGCTTTTTAGCATTACGAGTGACACTTGGATTGGATACTGTGGCAATTGCGCCGCCCCCTACACTTGTTGCACCGCTAGTTGCAGTTTCGTTATATACATTTCCTACACTTCGGCTTTGTGCAATTATTTTATCTCCACGTTTAAGTACATAACTTGGAACTGGAGTATCGTGCTTTGAATACACATTTTCAATTGCTTTGCCAAAATTCGTCCATTTTTCTTTTGCTGTATTTCCTTCGAAATCTGTAAGGTCAAATTCTTTACCATTATCCATTACAATTACTAAAGTTGCTTGGCTATCGGCTGTGTTGTCTCTTAATTTTTTCTTGCGACGACGACCACTTGCTTTTGCGGCTTTATAGCTTTTCTTATAGCTTTTTGATTTTAAACGACCTTCTGTTTCAATCGATTCTTCGCTTAAAATTTCATTTACTCTCATAGTGCTGTCTCCAAAATGCATTACGCTCATTAGTACTTAGTCTTTGCGCTTCGTGTTCTTTATACTTTTTAACGTAATATGCAATATCCATTATTTCTTTCTACCTGATTTCATATTAGCACACCAGTGATACATTTTAGCCTTCTCACCACTTGCGTTCTTAGCACGTTTGCGAAGTGCTGTCACTGATCCATTGCAACTAGCACCTGAACGTTTTACACGCCCTGGTCTGCTTTTGCCTTTTTCCTTACCGTCAGCAAAGTTTTCTTTGACCATTGAACGAGCCTTGTCTAATGCCGCAGCAGCCTTAATAGTCATTGATCCTGCTAGACCAATCTCAAGACCATCTTTATCTCTTATAGTAAGGTCCTGCGCAACATCAGCACCTACTTCAACTTCTCCTGCTTTCACTGCTTGTGCTAACCATCTTCTTGCAGCCTTTAGTTCATTCCACATCATTTTGTATGTAGCACCACCCTGAAGTTTAAAGCCAGCACCTTTTTTAAAATATTTGTTTATTAAATTTTTGTATTGTTCTTCTGTAGTTGAATCTCCTGCAGAGTTTTCTTCTACAGGCTCTTGCATATGCTGTTTGATTGCTTTTGCTGTTCTTTCAAATTTATGATCTTTGTACTTAAATCCTATACCACCAGCTGCTTCCCAGTTGTTGATGTTAACACCATAGTCGTCAATCAGTATGTTAGGTGTGCCGTCTTCGTGTTTAGCATATTGTGGTTTGTTGTGAGTGACATATACTTCTTTGGGCGGGAAAAATGCTAGATTTTCTTCTACCCAAGTACGCTTGTGTCTTTCTGAATTAGGGTCGTCTGCTAAAGGACTGGTACAAATATAGTATTCACCTTTGACTTGTTTGATTAAATTTAGTAATTCTTTTGCCTGAGGTAGTACGGGAAGTCTTAACCAAAAGTCGTCTGTATCACGTATTTTTTGTAATGCATCGTCAATGTCATGCTGTTTGTTAATTTGTGTAAAATGATCTACATCCATTAGTCTTGCCCACTCGCCAAAGAAGTCAGCAAGTACACCATCCATATCCACATATATTTCACTCGCACTTGCAATCTCGCCAAGATTTTCAAAAATCTCATGTACTCGCATCTGCGTTTTCCTTTAATGTAATAACACCACAGGCTAATCTATCTCCAGCATTGCCTGTTTTTAAACTTTCGTCGTCCCTGCCTTGGCCTAGATCATCTTCGTCACTGTGTACTACAACAGCACGACCTACTACACTGCGTTCACCTGTGAGGTCCACACGTTTTGCTGCTATACTGATGTTAGCAACACCGTCTTCGTCTGCTGTTATATTACCCAGATCGCCTACGTGTCCTTCGTCCAAATCCCCATGATCAACTCCATCCGGATTATAGTGTCCGCCTGCACTCTCACAACCTTGACTTAAATCACCAAACTCGTGAATATGGAATCCGTGTTCACCTGGAGTTAGTCCAGTTATCTTGCCTACTATGAGAGTAGGACCGTTTGCTTGTTGCTTGAATAAGATTGTGCCTTCAACTGTGTCTGAATGTTCTAGCACACATACCGCTGTGACGGTTTCTTGTGCTTCTGTGATCTTGTTTACGCTTTCGCATTGACATGCACTGGCTTTGGTTCTAGGACATTGTGTCGTTAGCACTTCATAAATTTTCATTTTTTACGTCCTTGACAATGTGCTTTTTGACTGAAGCCTTTTGGATTAGAGCAATTAATACTGTCTTTATATTTTTTACTCCATTTTTCTTCTATACTCTCAACCTGTGACATTGCTTTTTGCATTTGCTTTTGACTAAACTTTATACCTTGTCTAACAAGAAATTTTTGTAAGAAGGTTAAGTGTGCCAAACCAATAGCTGCTGCAATCATTATAAGGATATTTGGTGCAAACTTTTTTATTAGTTCAGCTAATGCACTAGGTTTTTTATTTTTATATCTAGCTACTATTTGATCAAAATTCTTAGGACGTAGTTGAGGTACTGGAGCAGTTGCTGGTGCTGCTTCAGTTTGTAGCACATCTCGTGCAGTCTTAATAGCATCAGGTCCTTGAGGATGTTTCGGATTAATACTTACTACTTCACCATTTATGAGTTCTGAAATGTTAGCCGCTTTGCCTACGCTATCTAGCACTTGATGTAATTTGTCTTGTGCATCATAGTTGCCACGTTCATAACCTTTTTTACCACGAACTTCTATACGATGTTTATTGTTAGTATCCATGATATGTAAAACATCTATTTCGTCGTCTCTTTCTAAACGAAGCTTAATGCCTTCTGTCAGGCCTAAATTAAAAAGAACATTAGTGCTTTTACCTTTGACTTTTTTGCTTAGTGTAGGCGGACGTCCGTCTCGGTCTACTGTATTGCCAAATTTCTTTGCTTGTTTAGTGATTTCATCAGGGCCTACGTCAGGCGTTGTGTTTACACCTTTTACAATTCTGCCTACGCCTTCGTATAACTCGTAAACCTTCATTTCTTTTTACGACCCCTAAATTGTACCTGCCCTGTCATATAAGGTTTACTAAACCATAACTGAAACCATTCTGGATCACCTGGGCGTATATTCATTTCACGTTCTTTTTTCTTGATAGCTGCCGCTGTCTCGCTAGGATTTTCGTCTAACACATATTCTGTGTAGCCTTTGAATTCATTTATTCCAGCAAGTTTGCGAAGCTCATCTAGATCCATTATAGCCCCTGTTCAACTGCTTGAGCTAGTTGCTCCGCACCTACTTCTTTACCGTCTAAGTAAATTTTTGCTGTACCTTTGTCTAGCAAGGGCTTTACGGCCATAGGATCCTTGAGAATAGCAAGAGGATCTCCGCCTAGTATCTGTGTCATCATTGTTCTAGGATTTTTGTGAAATGCTGGACGATCTAAGACTTTACCGGTAAGTGCTACTTTAAGTCTGCCTATTGTTATACTACCTTTAATTACAGGTTGACCTTTTCTTGCATCGAAAATAAATCTAGCACCGCCGAACGCATATGACAAATAATCAGCCTCACTCGGTTTGTTTCCTTCTAATGGTCCTCTTGCTTCTAATCCACCACCGCTAAAAATATAACGAGCTTTACCATCTGCATACTTTATTGTAGACAGGCCATTAACAACGGGAGTTTGCGTTTTGATTAGTTTTCCATTAGCATCATAAAACTTTTTACCCCATGCTCCACTGTGTGTATAGCTTCCGTCTGCGGCATAGTCTTTTGTGCTCCCGTCTGGTAATTCTTCAGATCTTTCTTCGTTAAATTCTGCACTCACGTCTGCTGTGTCTTTATCTAATTGTCTTTGGCCTAAATCAATTAATTTTTCTACTGATAATCCGCTCAATTTTTGTGCTTGTGTTATCATTTGATTTGCTTTTTTCTTTGCTGAAGGTGATAAAATTACAGTTGTATCCATTTCATCTCCGCCAGTGAGGCTACCTTGTAATAAATTTTGTGCCCCCATAGCTAGTGCAATTGCTCTTTCTAAATTAGGATTAGAAGATTCACGCATTTTCTTTTTACGATTTTTACAACTTGCTTCAAACGCGGTTATAACATCTTCGCTTGTAATTTGATAACGCTTGCCGCGGCTCTTAATTTCTTTGCCAACAAGTATTTTAAGAACTTTAGAAAGTTTGGCAATATCTTGTTCTTTATCAATAGCATCGTCAATTAGCATACGTAGATATTGACGTAGTTGTACAGGGTCGATCACAACATCGCTTTCGTTGGTTTTCTTTTTCTTCTTATTATGTTGTGCCCAAGCTATAGCATATGGCGCACCTTCGTCATCCGGAAATTCTTTTTTAAGAGCTTTTACTTGATCTTCTCTTCCTGGAGGTGCTTCTTCATCAGTCTTTTTATATTTCTTTAGCATCTTCTCCTCATCTGGAGAATCACCAAAATATTTGTGTACTAAATCATCTAATTCGTTGTGAAATTTATCTTCGTCTTTAGGTGATACATCTTCTTTTTTAAACAAATCATTCAATGAATCATCGGAGTAGCCTGGACCGCTTCCTAACCAACTACGCTGTGACATTCTTGTCTTTTCGTCCGGTATTAACCCTAACTTTTCGTAGTATTGTCTTAACTCCGATCTTGACATTTCCTGAGATTTTTTAGCATAGTCTGCCATTATTAATTCTTCTGCTCTTTTTGGATCTATACCATTGTCAATCATCTTCTGTTTTATTCTAGCAAATATATTATTACTATTTTCTGCTACATTTTCGCTTACAGGTGCTTCTGGATCGCCTAATGCTTTGTTAAGCAGTTGCGTAGCTGTTTGTGCATTCCCTGGATACATTAGTTCGGCGGCCTGTAATTTGTCTTCGTCTGACATTTCTGGCCATGCTGCTCGTAGCTCACTAGCACTTTTAATGCTCATGCCGCTAAAATTAAAGTCAATTGTAGGACCGTATGCTAGATAACCGTGGGTATCTGCTGTTTCTAATTCACCGTCATTATAAGAAATTAAGTATCCCATGTTGCCATCACTTTTACGCACTTGATCAGGTAAAGGATGACTTGTTTTATCTTTTTCGCTACGCACAAATACAAGTGCTGTCTGTGATGCGTCACTTATAATATCGTTATAGGATAACGCATTAAAAGGTGACTTGACCTGTATAAATCTGTTAGCAGGAACACCAGCCATTTGTGCAAGTTTTATCTTTACATCGAATGGAAAAGGCCTTGATTTTGTATCATTAGTTGCTGCAACATATACATTATCTTTACCAAATGTTTCTACAGCCCAGTCATACAGACTTTTGTGCCCGGGATGAAAAGGATGAAATCCACCAGGCATAACTGCTATTACTTTTTGTGCAGGTGCTGCTTCAAATAGTTGACGTAGTCTCACTTGTAGTCACCTCGCTTGATTTGTTCCATTTCTTCGGAGAATAGTTTATCAATTAGCGCATCGCGGTCTGGCTGTTTAAAAACATCTTCAGCAGAACGACCTAGGTTATACTTTTTAACATAACCATTGATACCCTGTTCAATCATATCCATTATCATAGTACGATCAACTTTTTTACCCTCGCTATGATTATCAGCTAATTTAGCCATACACGGAAAATACTGTTTGCGATAGAAATTAGGGTCGTTGCGCATGTAGTAGCTAGCATCGTCTACAAGATCAAAAGGTAAGCTATTTTCTGTGACTTCATAAATCTTTACCATTTTCTGCAACTCCAATAGCGAGCTTTATGACGAGGTCCCGGATTGTCACAATTGTGTCTTGCTCTAAAGCTTCTACGTCTTTCTGGATTAGATTTTTTTATCTTAGCACCCTTTTGGCCAAAGTTTACTTTAACTACATTACCTTTTGGATTTTTTACATATACTTTGAACTTTTTAACATCGCCCGCCATAGGCTTGCCCAATTTGACTTTGCGACCTTGATACTCTGCTTCGTCTAAGTCATTGTCCTCGTTAAACCACATTACTCCGAATTCTTCGTAAAAGTCATCGTCATCATCAAACGTGACTTCCTCTATGTCTTCATCTTCTTCGCCTACATATATATCAAAATCTTCATAACCTTGTTCAAACATATAATTAGCAAGCTTTTGTGCATATTCGTCAGATTCATCTAATGTAAGAGCTCTTGCAAGAGGTATTTGAATGACTGTGGTATCTTGTTCTGTATCATATGATTCAAAAACAGGAAAAATACTTTCGTCCAATTTAGTTGACTCTTGTTTTTCCATTACTACTCTTACAAAATATTCCATGATTTTACCTTAGTGATTTAGTTTGATAAAGTTAATTACGCCGTCAGTGTACTCTATATATGCCCGTACCCAAACATAATTTCCTGTAAAATTTGCAATAACACTCGAAGTAGTGCCTTCATCTGCACTTACAGGGTGAGCTTGCGTGTAAACAGCAAACCAGTCAGCTTCGACCGGATCAATAGCTAGAGTACCTTGTATATTCACAGTGCCAATGAATCCTGAGATATCGTATTGAATAGTATGGAGACCGTCACTACGACCGTAGTATCCGTCTCCTTTATATTTGTCACCTGTGATTGTAGCAACTGAGCTATCACTTGGGTGTGTATTTTGACTTAAGATTATTTCACTGTTATTTGGCATACTATTATTTATCAAGATCTTGCTTACAGACAATTTTGTCTACACGACCAAGACTGCCGAGCATAAGTCCTACAATGTTAAGGATTTTTTCATCTCTTACATAAAAGTATAAACCTTTAGAATATCCACTATTTGCCACTTCGTTAAGAAACACAGGGCCTGCTTTTGAAAGTTTTGGATTATTTTGTATCCATTTAGCTAAACTAGGATCAGGCTTAGAGTTTAGTGTTATTCTATATTGATAATCACTAGGTTTTTCTACAAGTATGGTATTTTTTGCTAGTATTACAGGAGGTTCATAAAACTCCGTTGGTGCGTTGACTTGAGATGCTATATACAGAAGCCAATCTTTGTCTTGACTATATAATTGTAGCATAGGATATTCTACGCGGATCTTATAGTCATTCCTTTTAATTAATTCTTTGTATAACCATTTACACTCAGTAAAAGTAGCTAAATCATATTCCTTCTTACGATACGTTCCTAACACTAGAGGTTTATTCATTTCCACCATGACTTCGAGTCTAGACAGTTCTTCTCGAGCAAATCTAAACTTTTTTTCACGGAAAATATAAGCTAGAGAATTATATAACCCTAGCTTATATGGATATTCATTATAGAATAGCTTTTTGGTTTCAAGAGTTCGCAACAACTTCCTCTCCAACACTTTCGAGGCGTAGTTCGCCATCAGCAACATCTATTTTTACACTGCCACCGTGCTTAAGATTGCCAAACAAAAGTTGTCTAGAAAGAGGACGCTTAATTTCGTTGTCGATAACACGTTGTAGTGGTCTTGCACCCATTTTCTTGTTAAAACCCTTATCGACTAGATAATCAAGTGCTTCGTCTGATACAGTAATACTAACACCTTTTCCAACTACCATTTCTTTAAGTTCAACTAGGAACTTGCCCACAATCTTAATCATAACTTCCTTGCCAAGTTTAGCAAAGGTTATTGTTCCGTCTAATCGATTACGGAATTCAGGTGCAAAGAATTTTTTCAGTTCAGTATCTTCGTATTCTTTATCAGTTTCGTCTGTAAAGCCAATAGTATTCTTTTCTGCTTCCTGTGCGCCTAAATTAGTTGTTAGGATAAGAACACAATTACGGGCATCTGCTTCCTTGCCATTAGATCCAGTAATTTTACCATTGTCCATAACTTGTAGTAAAATTTGTGAAACATCAGGGTGTGCTTTCTCGATTTCGTCCAGCAATAATACACAGTTAGGATTTTCTTGTAGTTTAGTTATAAGCAATCCGTTGTTTTCTTCATACCCTACATAGCCCGGAGGAGATCCGATTAGTTTAGCAACAGCATGCTTTTCTTGATATTCGCTCATATCAAAACGTACAAGTTTTACACCTAAGTTATTAGCAAGAGCTTTAGCTGTCTCCGTTTTACCTGTACCAGTCGGACCCATAAACACAAAACTGCCAATTGGTTTATCATCCGGTTTCAAACCAGCTTGTGCTACAAGAATTTTATCTACAATACTTTCGATAGCTGTGTCCTGACCGTAAACAACACCTTTCAAATTCTTTTCAAGATTTACAAGATTTTCTGTTTCACGTTCTGCAACTTGCTCCTCAGGTAAATTTATAGTCTTTGCAAGTTCAAATTCAATTTCTTTTTCGCTAACAATTTTTTCATCAACAGGGTCTTTTAGATTAAATCTTGAACACGCCTGGTCAATTAGATCAATTGCTTTGTCAGGAAGTTTTTTATCAGATTGATATTTTACACTTAACTTAACAGCCGCTTCTATAGCATCGTCAGTAATTGTTGTATTATGGTAGTCTTCATAATACTTTTTAATACCTTGCAAAATATCGTTAGCTACTTCTGGGCTCGGCTCGTCTACGGTCACACGCTGGAAGCGACGCATCAGCGCACGATCCTTTTCAAAGTATTTGCGATATTCTTCCCAGGTAGTACTAGCAACAACTTTTAAGTCGCCTTTTGTAAGAGCAGGCTTTAACATATTTGCTAGATCGTTTGAACTATTTTGTCCACCAGCGCCGGCACCGTTCATCATGTGTGCTTCATCTACGAACATAATGGTTTTACCTTTTTTACGAAGTCCTGCAAGCACAAGTTTAAACCGTTCTTCAAAATCTCCGCGATATTTACTACCAGCTAACATAGCACCAATATCTAGATTGTAAACTTGATATTCGTTTAAAAATTCAGGAACATTTCCTTGTACGATGTTAAAAGCCATACCTTCAGCAATAGCTGTTTTACCAACACCTGGCTCGCCTACTAGTAGTACATTATTTTTACTACGGCGCCCTAGTGCAAGCGCAATACTATCAAGCTCTTCCGATCTTCCAATTACAGGATCTATTCTATTACGTTTTACTTCATCATTTAAGTTAGTTGTGAATGAACGTAAAGCACGTTGTGCAGCGCCGCTGATCTCTTCATCTTCAATAATCTCTTCTACTTCATTATCTAAGTAATCTGCAAATTGTTCTTTGGTGACACCACCCTTTTGTAAGAAGTAGTAAGAGTGACTTTTCTTTTCTGATAACATACTCATTGCAACATCGCATAGTTCTATATTATTTCTACCGGCAAACAATACTTGAGTAAATGCTCTATTTAAAACTCTTTCTACAGTTTGTGTTTTTTTAGGTTTAAATTTGGTTGTGTCTATTTTTATATCGTCTAAATTATTTTTCAAATAATGTTCTAAATTAGCTTTGATAAAATCAACGTCCGCACCATAACCTTTTAAAATATTAAAAAAGTTTTCACTGCACATCATGCTAAACAAAAGATGTTCTAATGTAACATATTCGTGTTTTAATTTTTGTGCATCTTTAACTGCTTTGTCAAATACTAATTGTAGCTCTTTGCTCGGTTCAACCATTTATTAACCTCTTTTGTTTTTCTAGCTTTTTGTTAGCCATTGCTAATTTTAATTTCGATACTCTATCAGTGAAAGTGACACCGTTAAGATGGTCATACTCATGCAAAAAGCATCTAGCATCTATTCCACTAAATTCTATTATACATTCTTTTGCGTCTAAGTCAAGAAATTGTGCAATTATTTTACTAGGTCTCTTGACATGTAATACTAATCCTGGATAACTTAGACACCCTTCTGGTCCGTTAACAGTCTCTTCATCTACTTCTAAAATCACAGGATTAATGATAGCAAATGGCTTTTTAATTTCAGGGTGTTCGATCGGACGCATCACAAAGATTTGTGCATCTAAACCTACTTGATTTGCACTCAACCCAATACCGTTTTGTGCCATCATAATCTCACACATCTTTCCAGATATATCCACAGCATCTAAAGTATCAAAATTAAAAGGCTTAACAGATTTATCAAGCCATTCATCGGGTGCTTTAACTAATTGCATTTTTTATTTCCTCTATTTTGTCAAGTAAGTCTTTGTCTTCGATTTTTGGAATATTTGCATCTATTTTTATGTATAAATTTCCCTTCCTACCTGTATTTACATTAGGAACACCGTGACCTGCGATACTAAAGGTAGTTCCTGGTTTTGTTCCTTTGGGCACATTTAAATTTAGCAAATTTCCTGCTGGCGATTCTATTACTATCTCTGTCCCTAATAGTAAGTCGAAGACTGATATTTTTTTTGTAGTTGTAAGATTGTCTTCTGTGCGTTTCCATATTGAGTTTGGAGGTATCCGAATTTTTAAATTTAAGTTGCCTTTTGGTATATTTGAAAATGTGTCATCTCCGTATCCTGCGAAATTTATCACATCGCCGTCTTTCACTCCTGGAGGAATCTTAACATCTAAAAATTGTTGCTTACCGCTAGGCAGTTTATAAGCAATACTTACACCTCTACCTGTAAAGATATCTATAAAATCTAAGTTGTATTGAATTTGTATATCTTTATTTTTTCGTATACTATTATGTCTCGGTCCTCCAAAACCAAAAACTTGAGAAAATACGTCTTCAAAATTATGCATATTATGCATATTAGATGTGTTAAAATTTCCTTGATGACTAGGACTGTCGTATTGCTTACGTTTTGTAGGATCTTTCAAGACATCATAAGCTTCGTTCACTTGCTGCAATTTTTCTGCAGATCCGCCACGATCGGGATGATGCTTCATCGCAAGCTTGCGGTAAGCTTTTTTAATATCATCTTGAGAGGCGGTTTTACCTACGCCTAGGATAGAATAATAGTCCATACAGTTATTTACCGCATGGACCATTGTGTAAAGTTAGTACTGATTATTCTTTAGGCTTGCTCTTACCTTTAATTGCATCAGCGCCAAAGAATGCTGCAACCAACGCAGAGATAGCAACAAAATATGTAGGCGCAATATCACCAATAATCTGTGCAGCATTGTCTGCTCCTAATAGAGATGTTGCAACAATAGTAAATGGATATAGTAGCATACCAAATAGTGCAAACCAAGTCATGTTGCGCATTGCATCACGCTGTGCATCTTGATCTTCTAGAGCCTTTCTTTTGAACTCTAGATGCATTTCCATTTCTTCTTTTGAAATATGTCCGTCACCATTTGTGTCAATACCCTCTACAGCTGATGCGTCAATTGTTTTCTTTTCGTCTGCCATTAGTCTTTCCCCTCTAGTTTAGCAATGCGAGCTTCTAGCTCATCAATCTTTGAAGTTATTTTAGGATACTTTATACGCCATGCGGTTGGATCGTTTTGAAGCCAAGTCCATCCCCAACGCATTGCAAGATATTCTAGTGTACTGTCAAACTTTTGTACGCCCCATATTGCCATTCTTGTATCTTTGAACCAGAACAAAAATGCTGCACCAAATAGTGAACCAGCAATACTAGTATAAATCCACAGACGGTCGCCTGCCATCTGTTGTATCATTTCCCACATACTAACCCCTCTTGTTAACTATGTGTATTTATCTTACAATGCTAATAGCACTGAACATGGACAGAGAAGGAGGAAGTTTAGAATATCTTGAAAAAAGATTGGTCTTTGGTCTCTGTTTGTTCTTCGATCTCTTTTTGAGCGTCTTCGATGCCGGCATTGGCAGCATCAAGTGCTTCGTTCGCGTTCTTGTAGTAGTTTTCGTATGCAGCAATAATTGCTTGCTGTTGTTGAATGTATGCTCTAATGCTAGAGAAGTTTAATGAGATATTTTCGTAGCCTTCGTCTGTTAGCGCAAAGAACACAACTGGACGTCCTGTAGCTTCAATTTCAGCTACCTTTTCTTCGAAGTTTTCAGGAGTGAGTAGTACCCATTCTACATCCTTCATGCGAATGCCATCTGCATTTGGAAGTACAAGTTCGGGTTTGTCTACAGGTTTAGCACTAACCTCAATCTTCTGAGGCATGCTGGTACAACCGCTAAGGATTGCTAGGATCAGTCCAAAGCCAAGGACATTCTTTATTAAATTGGTCACCGCTTGTTGCCTCCTTTTCTTTGTCTGTTAGTTCTGCGCCTGCTAGTATTTCAAAACATCTGCCTGCGTTAACTGTGCCTCTGTTTACTAGTCTTTCTACTAATCCAGGTTTCCCTGCGCCTAGCACAGCCAAGTCGTGTTTTGCAAGTTTATCTGCTAGTACGTTGTTTTGCGCACGTATAGCAGCAAACTCTTGATTAACACGATTTAGCTCTTGGTTTGCCTTTGCGAAATCAGCCTGCAAAGTCGAAACAGCCTCTTCACTTATAGCTACTGCTGTTTCTAACTTTGCATTGTTTTGATTAAGGATAGCAATGCGTTCTTGTGTATCGTTATAATACCAATAGAACGCACCGCATAAAACTAGCATCATCATTGCCATTGCACCTGCTAGTTTCATTCCCATTTTAGTCGTCCAATAGTTTCGCAAATGTAGCCGGACCTGCAATACCGTCTGCTGTGAGACCGTTTGCTGCCTGCCATTCTTTTAACGCACGTTCTGTGCCAGGACCAAATGCACCGTCTGCACTAATGCCTAGTGCTTCTTGCATGATCTTAACACCTTCGCCACGTGAACCTTTGCGTAGTACACCGATGTCATCAATGATATCTTCTGCACTGTTGTCGTCCTCGCCTAAGTCTTCTACACTCATGCCTAGCACTTCCATTGCATGTGCATAGCGTCTCTGACGATCTTCTAGTCCAATAGTGCCGCCATTGATCTTTTTAGTCATACGCACAACATCATCACCGTCAGCAATGTCGTTTAGGTTTCTGCTTTCCCAGTACCAGCAAGCTGATTCAACTGCACCTGCAGGAGTTGCTACATATTCTGCGGCTTCCTCTGCGGTCATGTCTACACTTGCGCCAAAGCGTGTGTAGTTTTCACGTCCAGTCAATTGCTTTAAGCCACGCCCGCGGAATCTCCAGCCATCACCTTCTTCAACGTTGCCCATTTTGTACTTACGGAACTCGTCCATGTATACATAGTTTGCAATCATCTCTGGGTTGCGGTGATACTCGTCTGCATCACGCTTCGGAGCTTCACCAAAATAGCGTCCAAACACTGCACGAAGTGCTTTTGCTGAATAGTTCAAGTTTTCTTCTAGGCGCTTAAATCCGCCTGATTCGTGAGCGCACTGGCTTAGAAAGTGTGCTACTCTACGTTCTGTAGTAATACCATATTTAGGTAAAATGTCACACAGTGCATCATACCAATCGTCTGCATCTGCTGAAATAATTTCAGCTAGATGTTCTTTTGTAAAATCAAATTCAAAGCTCATCTTTTGTATCCTTTAGGTTTGTACATTTTTTACATCTGCAAGACTTGCAGACTACAACTTCATTTATGCCAAGTTCGTCGGCTTGCACTTTCATCTTAGCGTCAGTACCACAATGTGATTCTCTACCACAATTTTCACAGAATGTTGTACCCATATTTATTTACAGCCTTTCAACTACCAATGTTTTTCCGGCGTTTTCGAATGTTAATTTTTGGCCGTATTTGGTTATGTTATAATCACCTATATATTTAGATAGAAAAATTATCTCGGCAAATTCATTTACATTAATACTTTCAGCGAGTGATTCTATTGTTTCGACTGTATCTCCAAAATCTACAAAACGGAAATTTAGTGGATCTGCATACTTTTTATTGATTGTTAGAATGTCATCTGACATATCTACACTTTCTAGATAGCTTCTATTAAAGAAGTTTTTATAGTTTTCTAGATTTGATTCATTTACTTTAACACCATAGTTATCAGGGTCTAATGGAACCTCTTCGTCAAGTGCTATCTGTGTTGCCGATTGGCTGCGCCAATTCTTATAATAGCGGAATTTAATATCATCTAAATCTGCTAGCTTAGATACACCATCTACGATTTCCATTATGTTTTCAGTTGCGCCACGTTCTCTTTGCAGTTCTACAAATACTTTATAAGTACCGTCTTTTTGTTCTCCTGTAGTTGCATCTGCGTCTAGAACAAAACTGTATCCTGATTCTAAGAACTTTACAAGATCATCAGCGGGTGCTTTATCTTTGACACTAAAGCTAATAGTAATGATATTTTTATCATCACCCATTTTGCTTGCAAAACTATCAATTTCAAAGATGTGATATACTAGATCTTTTAAGTCGCCTGCTCTAAGTCCCATATTATATTGCTCCGTCTAATGGTAGTTCTCCACCGCCCGCTGGTGCCTCTCCCGGTGCAGGTGCTGCTGCCATATCTGCAGGTTGTGGAGCTACTTCTCCTGCTTGCGGAGTATCAGTAGCAGGTTCTAAACTTAGTTCTTCAATTTTAGAAGTCCCACCATAAACGTCTGCAATTAATTTTTTCGGCATTTTTATCTGCACCAACCAAATAGGATGTCGATCTAACTTACCTTTTTTTGAACCAGGACGAATGTCATCAGGTTCACGAATTTTTCTAGGTTTAATTACGTAATCTTTTTTATATCCAACTTTGCAATCATAATCGAGTAGTCTTTTGCCGCCCATAGGATCAGGCATTTTATTTCTGTCCCACATAAATGTGCATGTCACAAAATGTCTCGTTATTTTCGGACCAGCAGCTAATTCACCGTCTTGCCAATTTTCATAAACATAGACATCTAGCTCGTCTATAACTCTTTCAAAATCCTTCAGCACTTGAAATGCTGTGTTAGAGTCATAAATTCTTTCAATGTTTTGTACAATGTCAGCTGAATCTTGCATTTGGATATCCTATATTCTTACATACTTATTTATCGCATGTTAATCATTAACAATAAGTTTTTCTGCAGGACCTCTTAGCTAAATACTTTGTAGGGCAAATGCCCATCCGGCACAGTGTCCTATTTGAACCTAATCCATAAGGAGGACTTAATGGGTGCAAAAAGAAAGTCTCGTCAGAGACAGGATAACTTCTCAAACGTTGTAAATATCAACACTTTCACTAAAAAACAATCAGTCCAGATACTTCCAAGAAATAGGAATCAAGAGCAATATGTACTAAAACTGTTAGACCCAAAGAAAGATATTGTCTTTGGTATTGGTCCTGCAGGCACAGGTAAAACACTGCTAGCAGTACAAGTTGCAGTAAAACTATTCAAAGAAGGCACAATCGACAAAATTATTGTGACAAGGCCAGCAGTTAGTGTAGACGAAGATCTAGGATTTTTACCAGGCACACTAGAGCAGAAAATGGCACCATGGACCAGGCCAATTTTTGATGTATTAAGAGAGTACTTTAATGCAAAAGAAATCGAAGGCATGATCGAAGAAGGAATTATAGAAATAGCGCCTCTGGCATATATGAGAGGACGAACTTTTAAAAATAGTTTTATTCTAGCAGATGAGATGCAAAATGCAACCCCAAACCAAATGAAAATGCTTTTAACAAGATTAGGAGAAGGCTCAATGATGGCCGTTACAGGCGACCTAGCTCAAGCAGATAGGCTCAAGGATAATGGTTTAATTGACTTCACTAAACTGTTAGAATCAAGCAATTCAGCCCATTTGGACATAGTCCACTTTGAACAAGGAGATATTGAAAGACACGAGGCAGTGAAAGAGGTACTAAAAGTTTACGGAGACGAATAAACTCTTTCCCATGTATGTTCGGCAGTTAATTTAAAACTGCCGAACAATTTCTTCTCCCATTTTTCAGGTTCGATCATACTTAAAAATAATCCATCATTACCTTCATAAAGGTAGTACACATTTCCTACTACAGGATTAAAGTTACAACGAGCACTGTATACCATTTCGGTGTCTTCAGCAAGCCTGCATAGTCTAAAATACTCCTCCTTTAGTTGTTCGAATTTTGTTTCAAGTTGATGTGTAGCATTGACACCCCTCTCTTTTTTTCGGCCTATAACATCGGGCACAGTAAACGCCGGCGCACCTACATTAGTAGGATAATTCATTGACATAGGATTAGCAACTACATTGTCGGGTTTTTTCATTCTTGAAACAATCTTCCATATTTGCTGGCCCAGGTCATCTGCCTGTAAATTCTTGCCCTATGGGCGTATAAGTCTTTTTTTTTTGAATCGTAGCTTAACTGATATACAAGATATTCGTTAGGTGTAAGAATACGGTCCCACGACAATCCTTTGATAGGCGGACGTCCCATTGAATCGTAAAATGTTTTTATAAGCACATACTTCTTGCCAGGCCATACAAGTTTACCAGAGGCTGTGCGCTTCCACCACCAAGCACGTTTTTCTTCCGCTCGTTCTTGAGGATCGCCCACGGCGTTAGCACCCATCATACAGCCATTGGCGCCTTAATACTATCCATTGGATTATAGTTTAAAAGTTTGTAGTCATTTACGTTTGTTTCTAAAATACGATCCAAACTTCCAAACGCAGGCATTTCAAGTTTAGGCATTTTTTTAGGTCTACGTTTGATTTGCTGTTCTACTTGTTCGATGTGGTTATTATAAATATGACAGTCCCCGCCAGTCCATATAAACTCGCCTACTTCTAGTCCACAAATTTGTGCAATCATGTGGGTAAGCAAACTATAGCTTGCAATATTAAACGGAACGCCTAAAAACATATCAGCACTACGCTGATATAGTTGACAACTTATTTTGCCATTGATTATTCTAAACTGTGCCATTGTATGACAAGGCGGAAGTGCCATTTCAGGAATCTCTGGAACATTCCATGCATTTAAAATTATACGTCTACTGTCAGCATTAGTATTGATTTCATCTATAATCTTAGCAATCTGGTCAACACCGCCAAAGTTGCGCCATTGTTTGCCGTATACAGGTCCTAAAGCTTTAATAGTATCCGTATTAGTATAACCTAGTTCTTTACCTTGTGCATCTGCATTAGCTGTCCAAATAGTATTTTTTCCATTTAGATTTTCCCTAGTATCTCCGTAAAGGATTTCGGCAAGCCTGCGCTCATCTGTGCCTCCTTCTAAAAACCATAAAAGTTCGCTTACTACACTCTTCCAGGCAAGACGTTTTGTGGTCACAGCAGGAAATCCTTTTTGCAGATCAAAACGCATTTGATAGCCGAATACTGTAAGTGTCCCTACACCTGTACGGTCATTAACTTGTTCTCCGTTTTTTAGAACGTATTTTAATGCATCTAAATATTGTTTCATTACTTCTTCCAAATTTGAAATGTGACTTCAGGATGTTCTTCCTCATGTGTCAAAAAGAATTTTTCCTCGATAGCTTCTAATGGCAAATATGCATCGCATTCAAACTCTCCGGGAATACGACTGATGTAAAACTCGTCGATAATATCTAAAGTTTGTTCAATAATCTTAGGGCCGCCGATGATCCAAGTAATCAAGCTGCTATACTTTTGTTCGACACTGCGTATACCTTCAACTACATCACCGTTGATAAAATCATCTGCTAGTGGACAGTTTTCAGGCTTGCTGGTCACAACAACGTTCTTGCGCTTAGGCATAGGCTTGGGCATATCCGGGTCAAGATATGTTGCACTGCCCATTACTACCACGTGTCCTAAAGTATTGTCTTTAAACCATTGGAAGTCTCGCTTGACGTGTGGCCATGGCAGTGTGCCTTTGTTTCCTACTCCGCCTTTTTCGTCACACGCTAAGATTGCTTTTATCATTCTATCTCCATTATGGGTATACTCTTTTCGATATATTGTTCGTACTTGTTAGGAATACCGTTAAATTTCTCTGCATCTGGAGGAGAATCTTTTACTTCTGTGATATTTTCTCCCTGACCGCTAAGAACTTCGTTAATAGCATACCATTTATCGTGTTCTGCACCTTCTAGTGCATTATCAGGAACAATTGCATCTACAGGACATTCCGGCTCGCATACTCCGCAATCAATACATTCAAGAGGATTAATCACTAGCATATCGTCTACTTCGTAGAAACAGTCTACAGGACAAACTGAGACACAGTCTGTATGCTTACATTTTACACAATTATCTGTGACTAGATATGTCATTGGCAAAGATCCTCATACATGATAGTATACTGTCTGTGTTTGCTCATATCACGTTTAAACACAGGTACAAATTCTAATAACTTTTTTAAAATCATTTAAATCCTCGCCAGGCGAATAAGTGTCGCCGCTAAATTTATTTCAGGGTCTGCTACTAGCGTATGATCTACTAGCCCTTGTTTAATAGTTAGTACTGCGGTATCTTGTTGTTCTTCATTTCCGAACAACGTAATATTGTCATACAGCCAGCGATAGATTTCTTCCATCTCTTCTGGACGCACTGCACCACACAACAGTTTACGTGCATCTTGAATCTTGCCTGCTTTAAACAGTTCTACCATTTCAATCTTCCAGTCTTGCTCTCCTGTGTCACCTTCGTGTGGTGCAAGCAAAACTCCATCCTGACAGTTCATCTGTACTGTGTTGATGCACTTTCTTAAGTCTGGATATGTTGCTTTGACATAAGTGTCGAGAGTATCCAAATCCGGAGTGATACCTTCAGTGATGAGGATCTCAGCGACCCTAGCAGTAAATTCTGTTTGATCGATCTTGGCAATATGGAAACCTTGGCACCTACTATGCAAAGCCGGAATAATACGGTTAGGATAATTGCAAGTAAGGATAAAACGTGCAGTAGTATGATACTCCTCCATAACTCCACGTAGTGCTGCCTGTGCGTTTGGAGATAAGTAATCTGCCTCATCTAATAATACCACCTTAAAGTCGCCAAACGGAATCATTTGTACAAAGTTTACAATCTTATCGCGTACATCATCCACACTGTTTGTTCGCGATGCGTTAATTTCTAAGATGTCTAAGTCGTTGATGTCCAACTCATTAAACAACAGTTTAGCAAGTGTAGTCTTACCAATACCTGCATTACCACTAAACAGCAAATGCGGAATAGTTTTGTCTTTGATCCATGTGTTTACCTGTGCTCGTTGTGCTTCATCACGAAACACATAACCGCCTACTGTTTTAGGACGATACTTTTCTACCCATAATTCTTTCATTCGTCTGCCTTCTTTTTCTTACTACCATAAAAACTACGTTTAAATTCAAGATTCTCTGTACGCTCTCCGGGAGGACATTTAGTAATAGTGCCGCCTTTGTCCAAGTATTCTTGTAATTGTTCTTTGGTTAACCCGCCATCTTTTGATTGTCGATCTATCATCTTGCCTTTACTCCAAAATGTTTATATGATTGTTGTACACATTTAGCCTGATAATAACAGTCTGCTAATGCATTGTGAAGACTTTCTTGTATTGCTTTACGCGGATCTTGAGGCATCATAGCAAACAATGTTCTACTATCTCTAATCTGCCAGTAATTCCATGGAGCAGGTTTTTCTGCTTCTTTGTATAAATGTTGCAATATTACAAAGTCAAATGTAGGACCTTGACACCAAATGTAATCTAGTCCAACACACCATTTGTTTAATTGACGTAGCATTTCTTGGACACTTACTCTTTCTAAGTCTTCGCTAAATGCTTCATCTTGAATTTCTTGAGGCTGTTTGCTCCACCAAGCAAGTGTATTATCATCAATACTACGATTATAGTCAGTAGTTTGTTCCTCAACGTCGCCTCGTAGATATAGAGGACTATGCGGTTCTGCATCTGTAAACGGGTCAAACTTAATAGCACCTAGCGTCATAACAACACTGTCAGGCTCTACACCTAGTGTTTCTAAGTCAATCATTCCATGTGTAGCCAAAAGAAAACTCCTAACAATTTATACTATATTATAGCGTATAAACTGTTAGGAGTCAAGTATTATTTTACAAACTGTGCTAGTTCTGGAGCCTTCCAACCTTCTGGCTTGAGCACTTTACCGTCTTCACGCTTGCGTACCTTGCCTGTTTCTGGATCAATCTTTGCAAAGTTTGTGTCCATTACTTCTCGCCAAGCAGCTTCACTATCCCAGCCTGCTGCTCTAATAGCACCCATAGTAACAACTAAGATGTCCACTAGTGCATCGAGTTGTTCTACCTTGTCATTTGCTGCTACAGCATCAACAAGTTCTGCCACTTCTTCGTCAATAAGCGACAAGTACATTTTGTAGTTTGCGTCACTAGGTTCTTGGTCACACGCTGTCTGAAACGTGTCAATATCTTTAAATGGATTCATTTTTTCCTCTTAAACAAATGCGCTCGGGTCTACAGTTGCATGTTCACCGTCATTATACTCGGCTCCAATTTGGACGCCTGCAGGCTTTTCATCGGAGAACGCAAGTATACTTTCTGCCTCAACCATACGTATATCCTTTTCGCCTTGAGAAGTTTCAATTTTCATACTCCGTGTCCATCTGCCATGTTCTATAAGGATCCAATCTCCAATGTTATATTCATCTAAATTGTCAGGACCTTTTGAGTATACTTTACCCCAACGCGGATATATTCCCCTAGTTGTTCCGTCATCGTCTTTTATGATTAATCCGCTAGCAGTTTTTTGCTCTCCAAAGTACATATCAACTACTAGAACTCTATTTCCGATTGCTCGTAGTTCACCTTTAATTGTATTTAAATTAATAGCCATTATTCACCTTTTTTTATAAAGTTTCCGTCATCGTCTTCTTCCCACTCTGCTAATTCAGCAGCAGTTGGTTCAGTAGTAGTTGCACCTTTTTTAACCGCATGTTCGTCTACTACACCTTGGCTTGATGCATAATAATCTTTTAGCACTTCTTCTTTCTTTCGGACAATTTGACCACCAGAACCTAGTTCGTCGCCTCGAGCATTTACCTTAGCATTACCTACAGCAGGGGTTAATTCATTACGCTGACGCAGCAAGTCCATGTCAATTTGTTTACCTTGCATACTTTTGTAGACCTTGCGGCCTGTTTGTTTCATTGGCATTTTGTATACCTCCTAATATATACTTACTTATCTCAAGAACTCTTGCCAATCCAGGCCATACTGGATTGAATTGATACGATGTACACCTATCAAATACAGTACATAACTTGCTACACTTGATCCACGTCCTACACCCCATACAATATCATTCTCACGCATGTAGTCTACAAGATAGATCATATAGCGTAAAAGATTTCCCATGCCACGCTTTTCAAACTCATTTAATTCTTCAAAGCATCTTTCAAAATATTCGCCTGGACATTTTTTAATAACGTAATCACGCACATCCATATTCTTGTATTCATCGGGCATAAACCATTCACCTTGACATACACCGTCAAAAGTCTTTTGATCTACATCTAGGGGAATATACTTTTGTAGTTTGTCTAGACCCTGTTCTTCCATAGCGGCATTGAACTTGTCTACATCATCGTCGGCATCACACAATACCACATGCACTTTGTCCGCATGGCCACTATAGATCATATCGACAAGATCGCGATTAGAGAATCGTGGAATACCTAGTTCATCTGTTTTCATAAGCATGCACTTAGTTTAATTGATATTGATTAAATTGTCAAGTCCGTTTTCACCGGTTTGTTCTTGATCTTTTAGTTTGGCTTTTGCTGTGCGTAATTGTAATTCTTGTTTATACATATCTAAAATTACAGAAATCTGCTGTTGCACTTGGGGATTGCGAGAAATAAAATATTTCCTAGATAATTCGGAAACTTTATTTTCAATCTCTGAATCACTTAGGTCATTAAAATTATCTACTAGCGGGTTAAACATTAACTAAATGATCCATACGATTGACGCAAAACTGTTAATCCTGCATCTGAAGTCCAAAAATCTACAATAACAGGATTAGAGTCACTAACCACAGTAAACGATCCGGGCCAGTCAGTATGACTTTTGAATGATCCGCCTCCGCCTGCGGCCCACGAAATAGTATAAGTGGCCGTACCATCAGTAACAATTTCTAAACGTAATTTCGCAAGTTTTCCTGACTCTGGCCAATCCGTTAGTGTAAGTGTTAGATTGCCGCCTACTTCTACTTTTTGATAATGACCATTTGCAAAACTAATATTTTGACTAGTGGTAATATTACCTGTTTCATAAACAGTTTCTGTAGTTGCAATGAAATCAGCTTCCTGGATTTTATTCCCATTAAAATCATTGTCAGCATTTTTCTTAGCTGTATTGGTATCTAAGCTTGCTAGATCGGCTGCTGCTGCACTTAGGCTGTTTTTGATTGATGTAAAGTTGTCACGAAACCCCTGCGAATCATTATCTACACCTGCAACAGGATATGTTGCATCAATATCGTTAATAGTAGTTGTGCTTATTGTAATGGCCATTTATTATTTCTCCTGCAACATTATTTATCGTAGTTAAATGTTAAATTTATAATTTGCGAACAGCACATACTGTTCTTCTGAATTTCCAGTTGTGCTGTCGATAATATACCTGTCCATATCAAAGTTAAACTGTGTAAAATCTGGATCTACAAAATCTAATGCGTTTTTCACAATAGCACTAGTTCCTGGTTTACAATATACCAAAGGAATAGCATTTACAAATCCTAATTCGTTGACACTGTCTACTTGTGCTGTACGCATCCATAGAGGAAGAAAATTTCGTTCTGTACTTCCTAGGTCTCGTATAGCATCTCTCATGTGACTAATATTGGATATGTATCTCACATGATCACCTGCTCCGTCGACTGTTATTGCATTTGTATCAACCGTAATAGTATTTGCCGGATCTGGTCTATATTTTTTACTTATAGGAGTTCCTAAAGTAAATGGAACTTCAATTTCTGACCCGTCTCTAAGGGTAATCAGTAATTTAGTAGATACAGGGTAGGTCACCTTAAAGTCTCTTGTAAACAAGTCAATGCCAGGTCCAAAATCTACATCTGCTATGTCACCGTTTCGGGTAGTAATTTTTGTTATATTTGGTAAGGCATCGTACAGTTCGTTTACACTTGTATATTTGACAGAGTTAACAATCTGGGGTGATTTATTTTTTATTTTAATTTGTTTTTGTACATCGCCGACGGCACTTTCATATGGATCAATTACTTCAATATAAATTACTTCATATACAATATCATTCGTTCCAGGCGTTTTAGCAACAGCCGTTTTTACTTCGCCTAATTTTAATTGACGTCTAGAATGGTTTTTTGCTGCTGCTGCCACATATTCTTGTATACTCTTTGTTTCAATTCCCGAATATAACAACATTTTTAATTTTCTTTGTAAGCCGAAGTTTGGATCATTGGGTCTATATATATAATCAGGATTAAAAACTTCGCCATTGTTGATTAGGTCGATCAAGTTTTGACGTTTTTCACTTTTCATAAATGGCTGTACATATATATTGCTGTATTGTTTATTACCAGGGTCTGACACTGTTATATTGAAATGTCTTTGTATCGCACTATATCCAAATTGATCTTGTGCTTTTATTGTAAAACTATACTTCCTGTCAACCGTAGTTGTATTACCATCTAGAATTAGATCTTTTCCGTCAAAAACAGTTAGTCCTGGATTCAATTCAGTTCCAAAAGGTCTAATTTTACCTATAATTTCTCCATCTAAGCTTAGACTTAATCCTGGAGGAAGTGTTCCGCTTTCAAGTGAGTATATTAATCTTGCATTAGGCACTGTGGTTTGCGCACTAACGCTTAAAGTACTGATATAGTTTGCACTAATGCTTCCTAGATTCTCTGGAGTTAGCCATTGTATTGTACTATCTATTTCACCGATCAGGCTGATTGTAAACGTTTTAGATTTTTCGGCAATTTCTTGTGCAGCTACATCTACAGTGCCTAAATCAATAGTATCACCTATACCGACGTTCTCAGTTAGGACTTTATCTAAAGTGAGTACGTCATATAAGCTATTGACTGTGTTTATACTTATTACTTTATAGGCTGTAGTCCCTACGCGAAATTCTTGATTTAAAGCATATGATGAAAATTCACCTAATTTGTTTATTTTAATTGTATTTGTGCCCTGGGTAGTATCCTCATACGCAAACTGTTGAAACTGTATTGTATCAGAACCTGAATCGATTCTTCTTGCATTTATTGTGAATTTGTATTCTTTTGTAATTGCAGGTTGGTACGGAGTATATCCTGCTACTTCACCTGTAGTGCTGTCAAGTGTCAACCCAGGCGGCAATAAACTATCGCTCCCGTCGTCGTTTTTACTTGCTAAATTGTAAACAACGACTCCAGTTAATGTATTAGGATCAATTACGTCTAATTTTAAGGTCACGTAATTATTGGCTCTGCGGAAGCCGAAGTCTCTAGGTGTAATCCAAATAGGAGTTCTTACATGTGTGATATCTGCTGTAAAAGTTCCTGTGCCTACTTGCATTATAGTTGTATCAGCACGGAAGAAATCATCACCTACTACATAAATTCTAAATGTTCTTCTTGCTATAGTATCACCATCTGAGACATTTACTGTAAATTGATAATATCTATTTAATTTCTTAGGAGAACGAGTAGGTGTGCTAAAGTCATAAGTTGTTGTATCGTAAAAATAACTATCATAGCCATTGTTAGATCTCACACTCCAGTCATATCCAATTTTAGACAAATAGTCAAACGGGCCATCGTCATAATAACCGCTCGATGCTGCTTTCTCTATTGCTAGAATAGGATCTACTATACCTATCAATCTTCCATCAGTAGTAAGCTGAATACCTGGCGGAAGTTGTCCGTCTCTATTACCTATAAAATATTCTAAGGATTGACCTGTACTAGTATCTTGATCAGTTGCCTCTAATTGGAATTCTATTGGAGCACTGTCTAAGATAAAGTATTGTCCATTTATGCCAACAGGTAAAAGATCTTCTGCCGTCACCCACTGAGGCGCATCTTCTCCTTGTATTACTATTTTGAAAGTTCTATCACTAATAGCGCCTTGATATGATGCTCTTAACACAAAAGTAAAAGTAGTCTCTCTAGGAACTTCAAATGGTGTTCCTACAATTTGATTAGAATCTAACCGCATGCCATCAGGCAAAGACCCACTAATCAGTGTTGTTGTAGCTGAGTTTTCTGTAAGTGGTAAAGCAACACTGGTTGTTCTTCTCTCTTGAAGTGTTGCAATTATTTCACCTGATGATCTTGACCATAGTCCTGACATACGTTTTTCCCTATTATAACGTATTTATCGTAAATTTTAGATTGTTGGATTTGTAAATGTACCGTAGTCTGATGCAAGACCTGCAGGTGCAGAAAATGTACCGTAGTCTACTGATGCTGTTGCTATAACTAAATCTATACCACTTGTAGCTTCGTTTATAAATCCGCCATAATCTACTCCGAACAGTGTTCTACCTAATGCTGCTTCATAGAATCTTAAATCAATATCATGTACATTACCTACATAATTTGGGGCTGTTATTTCTGTGTTTGCTGTAATAGTATTTACAGTTAGTATATTGACATTATTAATATCGTTCGCAGCGGCGTTCAATACACCACTAAGAACTGGACTAGGGTCTTGCGATACTAGATCTGTACCATTAATAGCTATAGTTAACGTGTTTCCAGAAAATGTTGTATCAATATTTTGTCCACCTAGCAGATTAATTGCATCACTTCCTGTGAAGGCTAGGTTTCCTGTGTCAGCATTAAACTGAATATTTCTTAGGCTATCCGGCACACTTACGGTAATATCATTTGCTGTTGAAGTTAATGTAACGTTGTCTCCTGCAACAAGACTTTTAAATTCTAAAGTATTACCGTCTTTTACATAAAAAACGCCTTCCCCAGATCCTAAATTCTCTGCATCAGTGGCTACTGTGACTCTGCTATCAATGTCTGTAAAATTACTGTTTACTTTTGCAAAAGCTACACGGAGATCGTCGCCTGTTCCATCATTTGCAATTTGTCCTATGTTAATTGTTTGTACTGCCATTTACATCTCCGTTTATAAGTTTGCTAATACCCATGCCTTAAATGCTGCATAATCACCAGCACCGTCTTGAAGTGCTGTTTTTAGATCTGCAATTTTTACATAACCTGGTATCTCACCATTTACGCCATCTACTAATAGTGTACTATTATCAGCAAATACACTACCAGTGACATCACCGTCTACGTTTCCGTTAACATTTCCGTAGACTTGACCACTTATGTGTATGTCTTTAAATTGGTCTTCTGCACTACCGATATCGTATAGTTCACCTGCACCTGCTCTTGGCAGTACATGTCCTCTAATAGTGCCTGATACGTTTACACTGCTAAGAATTGCGTCTACAAGAATAGTCGAGTCTTGTCCAAACACACTACCTATTAAATCTCCACTATTGTTTACATCAACAGTTAAATCTCCATTTTGGACTTGAGCTAGTGTAATATATCCTGAATCATTGTTTAAAGTGCTGATATTACTACCAGGTTGTAGAGCACTGTCTGCTGTTGTGCCCTGAGCACTAGTCGCAGCATCTGTTATACCATATCCACTTAGTGTTGTAGGCTTACTAGTTAGATCTGCAAATGCTACTGTTGTTAAATAACCCGAATCATTATTTAAATTACTAACATTACTACCTGTCACAACATAATTCGCATCATTTGTAAACAAGCTAATATTAGTAGGTTTATCCGAAAGATCGTCATAACTTCCGCTGGTGGCTATAGTTGCTAGAGGCGTTCCTCCTTTTGTAATAGTTGTTGCACTGATACTACCAATGGTAAGTGTTCCACTCCCTGTAATATCTACTACACCTATTATACTATTTCCAGATAGCTGTAAACTATCTCCCGAAGGAATTTCCTTTATCTTATTACTATCCGAAGTATCTACTATTAGTGGAAATCTGTTTGCCATCTTGTAATCCTGTTTTATATATTTATCGGCTTTTGTAAGTTGTGAGCCTTAAACTCTGCCCACAACTACTTCAACTATACCTTTTTCTGTGTCTAGTTTTTCGCCAACAGCTTTACCAATCACTGTGCCAACTCTTGGATCATTGTCTACTATAGCATAACCAGGTATTGCACTGGCAACCAACATATCACCCTTACAAACTTTGCCAATAACTTTACATGGCACACGCCCTTGCAGTGCGATAGGTGTAGCTATGCCAGGGCATGCTTGGTTCATTGTATATGCAGGGTTTTCAGATACAACACCTGCAACTCTCGTTGAACGATGGTCTATACTTTGTGTAATTTCCTTTTCCCCACCAAACACGACTACTGTACCAAAATTATATTCAGCATCAGCTTCATAATATTCTGCCAAGTCAGCGTATGTTGCTTCAAAACGTGAACCGGTTGAAAGACTCCAATTACCAGTTATAGTACCTGAGGTTGCAGCAAGACCTGTACTTATAGTTCTAACTGTAAGTGTGTCTGTACCGGCAACTGTTACGCCACCAGCAGCAGCAATAGTTAAACGTTCTACTCCTGCCGTATAGAATCTCAGTTGATCGTTATCATCACCCGGTGCATCTTCAGCACTAATGTAAGTGTCTTGATCTACATCTTTTACACCACCCAATGATCCCCAATTTGAACCATCGTATCCTTCAAACGTACTATCTGTAGTATTATAACGAACCATGCCTTGGGATGCTGTAGTACCAGCGGCTGTTCCAGGACGTTGAGCTGTTGTACCGACTGATAGTTTTAGTGCCCCTGTTCCTGAAACAAATACTTGTCCTGTTCCGTTTGCGCCTAAATTTAAATTAGCATTTGTTGTAAGTGCAGCTAAAGTATCTGTATTTACAGCACTAGAAGTTACTCTTGCCATAACACTGCCGCCCGCAACAAAAGTCACAATATCTGCGCCGCCTGCACTAAAACCTGTTCCTGCACCTATACCAATACCTGTGCTATTTGCATCTTTTTCACCCGGTGCTTCAATAAATGAACTATAAATCCAACGTGCTGCTAAAGCAGAAGTTTCTACTGTACTACCAGCACCACCTACTGTACCAAAGGTACTTGCTTGATGGAAGTTGCTTTCACTATATGCAGGTATATCACCAATTCTAACAACGCCGCCTGTATTAATAGTTGGCTTGCTTGCACCAGACGATGTAAAAATCGTGCCTTGCTCCGGCGTAGTCATTGTCAAAATAGCACTTGCTTCTGATAAAACAGTGTAAGAAGGGTCACCTCCTATGATTAAACTATCTGCGTGTATTGCACCTGTGATGTCTCTTTTTACAAGACTATTGCCTGCATTATCGTATGCTATATCAGTATATGCATAATCGCCTGCACCTGCTGTGCCATATTGTATTAATGCTAATCCCGGATCGTTAGGAATAGTATTAGTTGGAGGATTAGACCAATAAGCTCTTTCCGCAGCAAAATCACCATCTGCAAGGCCTGCACCTTTGTCAATTACATTAGCATAGGTATCAATTTCAGGACTACCGTTGCCTGATGTAGTTCTCCCAAATAATTGATATTGATCAACAGCAGGAAGATCTGCAAGATCAACTCCATTAGCTGCTAGTGTCACCCACCCGTTTGTGACAGTGAAATCTCCGCTATCAAAACTGGCAAGACCTAGATCAGCTTGTGCAATACCTGTAGCATTTGCTCTTGTAGTTGCGGCATTCATATTGAGTTTGCTTTGCGCAATAGCAGCAGAGTTATTAACATCAGCGTTCACAATAGCCTGTGATTCAATTTGTAAATTTATTGTTGTGTCACTCGATGACCTATTTACGTTAATGTTAATATCGCTTGCACTATCTTCTTTTGCATTAGCAAACTCGTCTTGAGGATTTTCGAGAACAGCCGCAGCTTTTGTACCAGGTGATGTGACATACACAGGTGTAAGTGATGTGCTGAATCCTGCACCTGATTGTAAGTCATAAGTGATTATCTGAACATTTTGGTTTAAGGAATAATCAAATCTTGTTTCTACTGCAATGACAGTAGCAGTTGACGACCCGTCTTCAAGAGTATCACCGGCTATTATTGATCCAACTGTAGGTTCAACAGTTAATCTTTTATAGCCTGTAGGAACAAATACTTGTTTTTGTTCATCTCCGCTTCCTGTTCTGTCGTGTATTACAACATTACGTATGTCATCTAATTCATCATAAGCCTGCGTTGCTTGAACAACATAGTCTTTTGTAGTAGCATCGTTGTCGTCAGTTGGATCTAGAAGATTTTTAATCTGTCTAGAATTCATATTCATGTTGCCTTCCATCTTTGTGGAACCGTCTAGTGCCATGAATCCAGGAGCAAATCTTGCACTACCTGTCAACTGAATACTTCCGTTATGACCTAGTCTTCTACTAACATAATTTGCAATTGCCTTTTCAGTTGGCACTGCTGTATCTGATAAATCTGTAAACAATTCGTCATTTGAAAATTCATTAATTGTTACACCATCTCTGAATCCTAGGCTAGCAGCTCTAGAAATACCAACTTCACCAGCGAATGTCACACTACCTGTGCTTTGGTCTACAACGAAATACTTACCTACTCTGAAGAATCCATCTTCGTCCGAGCTAATAAAAAATACTCTACCTTTTCTACGTTCCCAAACTTGGGCTTTTGTTGCATCATCCGCATTGCTGTACGAACCTGCCTTAGCAGCTGAACCGCCAAGTGGCGAACCTAATAATACGTTAGGATAATTACTTGTGTTAAAACCGCCTGTTCCTATTTGAGTAAAATCATGTCCTGTTGCTCTAAGCAAAGAGATCGCAATTGTAATTTCTGCCGTACTACCTGCAGGCAGTGCCGGAAATAGTTCTCTACCAGACGTGAATGAAGTTTTGATACCATTATTTGCACTGGTTCCTGTGATATCCCAATCAGCACCATCGGTTTGATAATCCTGTATTTCAATATACCAGACGCTATCAGATTTTATCCATCTACCGCCGCTAGTATATGCATCATACGCACTACTGTCCAATCCGCTAGTCAGACCGCTATCAGTATAAAGTTCAAAGGTATTTGTAGCAACATTTCCTACAAAAAACGTGTTGGTGTTAAGGTCTGTCATTCCTCCTACATCACGTATTTCTATGCTGTCCCCGTTTGATAGGTTATGACTTGCACTAACTACCACAGCAGGATCGGCTTGTGTAATGCTTGTTATATTGCCTTGATCAACAGCATCATAGTCTATTATTTGGAATGTTTTTCCTTGGTAAGCAAAAATCTTACCCCCACTATATCCTACATCACCCGGATATAATATATTTTGATTTGTTGCATCAGTTGCATCAGCAACAAGACGTAATTCTGTTAGCACATTATCTAAAGGTTCTACAGCTATTTTTGTATCTGCAATTGTGCCTCCAAGTGTTTTCGCACCATCATCTGGATCTGTTGTACTAACATTGCCAAAATCCACAGTGATTATCTCAAAATCGAAACCGCTGTCAAATGTTGCCTTAACTTCGTCGGATCCTAATTCAAGTCCTTGGTCGTCTGTCTGTGTGAATCCTGTGCTTCTATATGTGGTTAAATCGCTTTCGTCAAAATTTACAGCAGTGCTAGGACGTTCTGTAATACTTTCGGGGTTTGCAACACTTGTAAAAATGAAATTTTCACCTTGTCTGTATTCTATAAATGTATCATGAGTCACACTTGCTTGTAAATCTGCAAAGAAGTCAATATTAGATCCTGCTTCTTGAATAGTTAATCTATAAACATGATTACCTATTTCACCTGCCTTAGTCCATGTTCCGCCCGACGTATAGGCTGTAAATACAGTTCCGTCTACTGCTGAGGTTTGGCTTTGATTACTATATAGAGTAAAAGTATTTGTTGTGACATCTCCTACATAATAAAAGTTGTCATTTAGCTCTACCATTCCTGATACACCAGTTATAGTAATTCTATCACCATTGGATAAATTATGACCTGCGCTTGTAATTTCTATAGGAGATGCCTGTGTAGCAGCGGTAATATTGCCTTGTGTAGATGCTGCAATATAGGTACCTGGAGTGTTTTGATACACTGTTTGCACATCAATAGTTAAATCTCCTGCACCGTCGACGCCGCCTATATCAGCGCCGCTTATTGTAATTGTATCAGAATTTGTATACCCACTTCCTACATTAGTGATTGCAAAACTAGCTGATCCGGCGGATATAGTTACACTAAATTCTGCTCCTATGCCGGACCCACTGGTTGACTTTTGTGCTACTCCAGTATAAGTAGCACTACCTGAAGGAACAGAGCCAGTTATACTGGTGTTGTCAACAGCTTCGATACCTGTAGCAACCACAGCTCCGGCTGCACCAATTGTTCCGTCATTGTTTGGATCTGCTAAATTTTCAATTCTACTGATTCTATAATTTAGCGGCCCTGTTGCACCCCCATGATCAATTAGTATAAAACTATTAGTCATCGGCGGTTCTTTAAAATCATATACGGTTATGCTTGTATCTTCAGATGCATTAGTAAATCCGCTATAAGTGAAAGCTTTTATCGGCTGCACCATATTTCTTAAGGTTAGCACTTCGTCTGGAATTTCATTTGGGTCAGCGCCTTCTGCAACCAATCCAAAATTACCATAACCGTTTGAGCCGTTTAGTGAGCGTATTTCAGATCCGTTTGCAGCATAATAAGCAGCATGGCAGTAGTATGTAAACATACTAACCATTTCTGAGAATGCACCGTTTGTCGTTACAAGGCCATAACCTAAGTCATTAATCTGTGTAAAGTCGTTGCCTAAAATTGATCTATTACCTGCTGTCTGCAGGAAAATATCCTGAATAACATCGTTTGCATCGTGTCCAGGATCGCCTATATCATCCGAGCCTGTATAATTCCAGCCATTACCGTTGTTAGATCCCGGGTCTAGATAAATTACAGCACGACCTGTTCCGCTATCATAGTTTGAAATGGCATTTACTTGATAACGTTGCCCTTCAAAGTAAAAAGGTGCAGGTAGTTCTGGAAGCCTCAGTTTAAGCCCTTGCGGTTCGCCACCTACATCTTGTGACTCTACATATAATGTGAATGCGTTAAGAGCTACTGTGCTTGCGCTGTCTGTGTAATTTCCACTATTTGCTTTTATACGCATAGGTATATTACCAGCAAATGCATCGACAAACATGCCGCCACTAAATGCCTGTGCGTTTCTTGATCTTGAAAAGCTAGATGCTGTTTGTATATATGGTGATTTTGTTAGAATCTGTCCTGTAGGATCCAACACACACATAAATCCTCCATGACCTTGTACAGTAACATTACGCACAATAGTAGCATCGTCCATCATGAATACGTCTACGCCGTCTGCATCATTACGCTTTGGAGGATTGTAGTCTGCATCAAAGGCAAAATTAACTTTATCTACAAGCTCTCCTACAAGAGCCACTGAACCTGCAACTTCTTGCCATTTGGTTGTGTCAGTCAATTTTTGATAGGTTGCACTTAATGGATCTAAGTCTTCGTCTGCTGCAATTGACGTGTGTGCAGACACAGCTTTATAGAAAAATGTATCTAGTCCTACAGTTTTTTTAACAAAATCTCCTTGTGCATAATTAGTTCCTGCTGCCCATGTAGGTTCTGCTACGCCGCCGTCTAAATCCACAGCAACAGTGCCTCTTATAGTCGAAGGCGCTGTTCCTGTTAACAAGTCACTAGCAAGAGTTGAAATATAGTTGATTGCATCTTCGGTTTCTGCTTCTGTACCCGGTGTAAGTGCGCCCGTATAATACTCCCCTTGTGCTTCTAAAACTCCTTCTACGCCACCCCTTTCTAAGTCGTTGATAATTGCGTCAACAATTAAACCTACATCTCTTTCACATTTTGTTCTTGATTCTGAAGAGAATAATAACGGATAAGTTGCATCTACATATTCGCCCACTTCTGTTTGAATAAAGGATCTGTTTAATTCTAATATATTTGCTGCGCTATTATACCCGCCTATACTAGTGACTGCGGCACCTACATTTAGCGGTTTAGTATTGTCCAACAAATAATGATACCCAAAGAATCCTTGTACCTCTCCTACTTGGTTAATAAAAGGAGTACCTGTAGTTAAAAGTGTTATACCGTCAAATTCTTTATCTCTGTAAAAATAAGTATTTGCAAAGGAAGATTGTGATACTCTTCTTTTTGGACGTATAATTACACGTCTAAACTCGTCGCCTTTTAGTGAAACGTTCTTAGTAAGTTTTATTGGATAATCTTCTTCGTATATACCTGATTCTACTCGTATAACAACTTGCTTTGACTTTACAAAGTTGCCCATTTCAAGCTCTTCACCTGCTTCAAAGTCTTTGGCTTCTAGCGGTTGAAGATAAAAGGTAGTAGAACTAGTATCTTGTTCATATGTGATAATTCTACCTATTGCTCCTGACCTCTTGCCTACTATAACCTTGCCAGGCAAGGCATCTACGTTATCAGGATCTGTTTGATCTAAAATTCCACCTGTGCTATTTGTTATGTCAAGTTCATATCTATTACCAAATGCTATATCTGCACCTGCATCAATGCCGTTATTGATAATATTTCTAATCAATGCAAAGTTTTGTGTGACTGCTACATAACCGTTAGCAGAAGGAGCAATTCCAGATATACTAGTATCTTGGCTGAGCTTGTCTTGATATCTAAGTCCAATTTTTGCATTCCCATCATTTACAAATGTTGTAAATGCGCTATTATCGTATGGGGTTTCTAACGTTGAATCTGTAAATAATTCCAAAGTTCCAGAATCTATAACTTTTACAAACACAATTACATCTTCAATTTCGGTCATACCTGACACATCTTTGAAGATAACTTGATTGCTGTTTGACAATCCGTGTGCAGTACTGGTTGTCACACTTGCTGGAGTATCTCCTGACTTTTTAGTTATAGCTGTCACAGTCTTAGGATTTAAAACCGAATTTTGTAGAACTGCTTGAGCTATTTCTAGTGCCTTTGCAAAAGCCGCATCTGTTCTTGCTAACTGACTAGTGATAGCAATTCTTCCACTAACACTAGAATAATATCTTTCTGCTGCTGTTCTAGATAGATAGTTTGCAGTATTCCCGCGAGTAGCATCAAAGCTTACCGCATCTAGAACTAAACCAAGATCTCTTTCGCAAGTATCTACATTATAGGAAAACGATGGATAAGTGTAAGCAAGGAAGCCAGTAATTTCTTTTATAATATATTCTCTATTATTTTGGATAATACTCCTAGTGTCAGTGTTAACCGGAGTTTCGACTGCTGCACTTACGACTGTAGATGCTGTACCTTCAGTTGTAGAAGTTGCACCAAAGCTTAGTGTTTGAAAATAAGGTCCTGGCTCTTCAGGTGCTGTGTTTATAAGTTCACTAGCTCGCTGTGCCGCTGCATTAATCGTTCTGTAAGCATAGGTTGCTGCTGAACCCTCTTTGCCTGCAGGAACTCCACTCATGGTGTCGTCGCCTGCTGTGCTAACAAACAGCACTTCTGGTGAACTATAAGCTGTGTTATCTACATAATATTTGGTAGCTGCTTGTAGGTCTTCTGATCCATTTGGTGTTCCTGCTCCTGCTAACTCTCCTGGATGGTCAGATAAAAATAGTGCGCCCTCCATTGTATCGCCTTGACGTCTAGTGACACTCTCTCTAGGCATAGCAACATCCCTAAGGAAATTACCTGTCAGTGTTGCATCGTATCCTGCATCTGCAATTGTATGGGTATCATCAGCAGCAATAGAGCCGCTTACAATAATTTTAAATGGATCGGCTACACTATCACTTTCTGCTTGGGCTTTGGTTTGGTCACTAAAAAGTGAAAGTTCAGTATCTGATTCGTATCTTATATAGTAGGTTGTACCCGAAGTTAGGCCTGTTGGATCTGTATCTTCAGCGTCGAAAACATATGCAGTGCCGTTTACGCCGCTATCAAATCCATGACCGCTTTCAAACACTAAATGACCACTACCATTATAACTGTCAATAGTAAGAGTGTACTGGCTCACACCGTCTGGTTCTGCTGCTACACGGATTGGAAGGCCGCTTGTCACATAACGTCTGTCTGCGTAGCCTTTAGTAATAACAAGATCATCAACTGTATATGTCGTGGAGCGTCCTTCCTGTGCCGACAAAGCTGCTGCTGCTGCTTCCGAAATATTAACACCCCCGATTGCAAAATTTGCCGCGCTCAAATGATTACCTAGTGTTGGAGCAGTATTATCCTGCACTATTTCAATTCCTGTGACACTCAGATCTATTTCACCCGGAGTTGTGACAAGATCTACACCTATTGTACCGTCGCTCGAAGTAATACTAGAAAATATTACAGCATTACCTGTGCCGTTTGTAGTTAATATTTTATTAGCTTCAAATGCACTAGGGGTATCTCCTAAAGAAAGAAAACTTAAACTTCCTTCTACGCCAAATACAGCATAAATTTCTGTAAAGTTTTCGTTTACCTTTCGAAACGATTCGCGAATACTATCGCCTGTTCCGTCATTACCTTCAACGCCGATATCAATATCTTGTCTTGCCATTTTATACTCCGGTTATACTGGTGTTGCCAGTTTATCTATATCAAAATTTACACTAACACCGCAGCCGCAACTGCTCTGCGCATTAGGATTTTTGATCTCAAAATTTGATCCTATAATAGATTTGGTATAATCTATAGTTGATCCTGCTAGAAACATTAAACTATGTGCCCCTACTACAAACGAACCTGTATCACACTCGATTAAAAAATCGTTTGCTTCTAGTTCGTCTACTTGTGCTGTACCCCATTCATATTCGAAGCCTGCACAGCCTCCTCCTTTGATATTAAGAGTGATTGCATAGCAATCATGCTCTTGACACAGTTTGCTAATCTGATGGTTTGCTGAAGGAGTTATAGTAATTAGACTCATATTTTGTTCCTTTCTAATGTTATTTATCGGATGATTTTATAATCTTAATGTAAATATAGTTATGTACATAAAGGAATATATTATTAAGAAGCGATACGAACGTGTCAGTAAGTATGGTACGACGCATACTTACTACCGTGACTTAACTATGGTTGTTTTACGATGCGACAACTGCAATGCAGCATTTGAACGTTCGCGAGGAAGTATGGATCCTAAACGCCTGAGCAATAATTATTTTCATGTGTGCGGAAATTGTGATGCAAAGAAGTTCGCGCAAAAGAAAGGAGTTGAACGTAAACAAATTTGGAATATGAGTGCTAGTTCAGATCTCCCTATTGGTAAATTATGATTGTTGTAGAAACTTCTTTTCGTATTCTTCAGCAGTATAACAGCCTCCGAAGAATACTAGTCCGTCTGCGCTAGCAAATTCAAATTCAAAATTTTCATCTACTACGGTTGTATTTGTGCCATCGTCTGCTAATGCATTTACAAACTCTGCACATTCTTCGTGTGTAGCGTATAGTTTTTCGCTGATTTCGGGCCCTGTTCTTGCTGTAGGATTATTGATCCAAAAGGTAAAGAAAACTAGGGCAATAGTATTCATTTTTCTTTCTTGAACAATGTCCAAGCACCATATGCAATTGCGCCGTATGCCACTAGGCTTGCAATCGGTTTAAAGATTAGAAACGCAACTCCTGCACCGATCAGTACAGCACCGTCAAGTGTAGTACGCTCGCTTAATCTGTCAATAATAAACTTTTTCATTGATACTTGGCTCCGTTTTTTGTGTTAGGACTTGTTTTCATAGATTTAGTTTTAGAAGGAAATTGAGTTGAACTTTTTACAGGAACATAAGTCATTCTTTGTCCTTTATCGTGGCGTATGCCTGTAATTTTATCCAAATTTAATCTTCCTGTATATCCTATTCTTGCCATTTTTAAATCTCCTGCTAATTGTATTTATTTAAATAAGTTTCCTTAAGGAGAAAAAATATGTTTACATGGTTAAAGAAGCTATTTGGTTCAGACGTGCCTGACACTCCTGTCATTGCACAAGCGCCAAAAGAAGAAGCAAAGTCGCATATTAGTAAAGTTGTAAAGGTAGAGCAAACTAAAAAACCTGCGACTAAAAAGGCAGCAAAAGTTGATTTGGATTCTATGAAGAAGAATGAATTACTTGCTCATGCTAAAGCAAAAGGTATTAAAGCTAATGCAAGCATGAATAAAGCTGCACTGCTCGAAGCAATTAAGAATGGTTAATACTATTCTGCAATTGATTTAATGCAGCATCTAAGCGAGTCAGCTTTCGCTCTAATACAGTGATAGCGGCTCGCTGTTTTTTTGACTGCTCTTCCAATGAACGTACATATTCAATTGTAGGAATCTTTTGAACACTACCATCTTCACCTAGCATCTCAAATGTGTCTACACCTTGCGCACGTAATCCGCCTGCTACACGATTAGGATTTTTATCAGATGATGATTTGGTCTGGGCCTGCGGCTTTCTGCCGTACATTTGATTTAAGTAGCTCATTGTCTTTTCCTTTGTAGTATTTATATAGCTCGATACTTGCTAAGTTCTTAGCCTTGCTCTCCGCCATAATGTCTGCGTACTCTAAAAACTCTAATGCCCAGTCATTGGCAGCATTGTTAGGATAATAATCACTATGCGCACGTAGTTTTGCTTTCTTGTATCCTTGTTCTAACAATGTAGGGAAGTCAGGTAAGGTATCTTTATCAATATGTCCTACCCACTCCTCTCTACTATAGGAGTAATGAATCACAGGCCGCACACCACGCCACGAATCAATTACGCGAGAATATCTATCGTCGGTGGGGTAAATGTATTCATTCTCACGACACAAGTGGTGGTGGATATCGAGTACCAAAGCGCAGTCGTCGACGAGCTCAAGGCTGTGTTCGAGTCCCCACTTGTTTTCGTCGTTTTCGATTGTGATGATATTTCGCGCCTCAGGCGAGAGTTGTTTAAGTGCGTCCTTGATGCCTTGTGGACCTCTTCGACCCGATATATGGACATTGCATTTAAAGTCTTGAAATGTTTGTCCGTATCCCATCCAGCGCACGACATCGGTGTGATATTCAAATTCTTCTATGCTCCTCTCTACAATCTCGTCATTGTCACTTGCAAGAACTGTAAACTGGCCAGGATGCATAGACAAACGAACATCAAGCCTACGAGCAGTCTCGCCCACCTCGGCAAAATGTCTTTCACAATATGCTCTAACGTCTGGTAGTCTCCAGTAGTACCGCCAATCATGCTGAGTGTACACAGGCAACACATCGCTACCCAATCTAACCATTCGCAAATTTTGTGGTAAGCTACCAACATATTCAATCAACCTTTTGTAAGAAGCAATGTTATGCTCCATCAGTTCCCACAAGCGTTGCTCTGCATCTTCACGTGTTTGACGATTGAGCCATTGCACTGTGGTACTGCGAGTATTTAGCGGTCGTTGAATTTCCTCTAATTGTTTCCTTGGTAGCGATTGATCTGGGTGCATGTACTTACATGCGAAGCCTATACGTGTAGTTTGTGCCTTCATAAAGTCGCCTGCTGTTGTAAATTTTAAATCCATAGTTTATTATACTGCCCTTAGCGCCAATTGTCAATCACCCAAGGATCTTCACAATTGTGAGGATTAGGGTCACCATGGAACACACAAACACAACATTCGACTCTAGGAGTCACATTTTCAACAGTTTTAAGTTTACGACTGCCTTTGGTCCCGCCGGGAGCAAATTGACGATCTTTTCTTACTTCCCATTTCCAGCTTTGTATCCAGCTGTCCGGATAAAGCACGGGTGCTTTTTGTTTGAAGGTCGCGTCGTATAAGTAATCCTGATCACCAAAAAATTTGCGCTGTATTAATTTAGGGTCTTTGATATAATCTTCCCATACATGTTTTAACTGTCCTACTTCAAATCTTACCACACTGCTGTTATACTTGTGCCATTTAGGCCGCATAGCTCTAGTAAAGTCTCTAACAGTACACCATTGATCAGGATGATAAGTGAATAGTTTATCAATATTTGATGCAATGACTACATCTAAATCTAGATATAAAATAGTTCCTTTGATAGGTAAGTCTGTGCTAAACATATAAGGTTTACACCACCAGCCAGTTAGACCAGCTGGAAGTAAGATTATTTTTACATCTGGGTGTATGTCTTTTGAATCATCGGTCAAACAAACCATTTCAAAATCCAAACTACAATGGCGCTTTACGCCATTATATAATTTATTTACATAGTCTGCAGAATACTTCGAACCATGCTTAAGGCACATGACATATCGTTTTTCTTCCTTAGTTGTGCTCACTACTTGCGAAGAAGGCAAAGTTTTTTCTAACTTTTGCTGTGCTTTATAAAGCTTTCGCTGTTCTTTAATTACTCGCCACTCTTCTTTAGAGTACTGACTCTTATCAATCTTAGCCATTTATGCGTTTCATCAAATCCTTAGGTGATTCCCATACCCAACGAGGCTTTTGCGGAAGTGTTGATCCAAACTTTTGTAAGTATTCAACAGCACTTGCTTGTGCTGTAGGACGATTAACTTCGCACATTGCATCGTTGCGTTCGTGTTCGTATACACGCACACGCTCTACATAACAACGACCGTCTGTGATAGCATGAATGTATGCGTTAACGTGTTCCCAAATAAACACACTACTCATTTCCATACTAACACCACTTGGCAATACACGAAGTGTACCTAACAGTCCACCATCATTAACCATTACATCCGGAATGTCTCCAATGCGTGGATCATCAGCTGGCAGTACAGTCACGTGATCGAAATAGTATTCTAAGAAATCTTTTACTGCCTTCAATTTGCCAAACGGAACAATCCATCCATGTTCGTCGACATCACCTGCAAACGTAAATTCTACACTACGATCATAACCATGTACCTGCGCACAGTGTCCTGGTGTGCCGTCATCGTTTGTATCAAAATGTTGTGCATGACCGCACGGTAAGTTCTTGTATACTTTTGTTGCTTTAATTTGTAAACCCATCTCTTGCCTCCTGTGTTCGAGTAAGTTTGATGCGCAGAGTATTTAAAGTGGGTTGAGCATTAGTCCACTGTGTATATACTACACGATATTACTTATCTTGTCAAGTATAACATTGTTGTATTTCCAGGCTTTAGGAAGCTGCCAGGTGTCTTCTTGATAAATTGTAAATTGTACTTTTGGAAAGCATTCAAACACTTTGCCTATCTGATGTATCCAGTACCTTGGATCAACAGCTCTTTTATGCGAGTCGTCATAGTTAGGGGTGCTTTTATATATGTTATTTACAGTGTTTGTTTTACTATACAAATCAAAACCTAACAATTTTACATTATGTTCTTTTTCTAGTTTTGCAGCTAGAAGAACAGCATATGGACCACTCCCCCAATTGAAAGGTTCGTCCCAACGTTCACTACCAGCATATGGAAGATCGGGTACAATACGTATACGTTTATGACATTTAAAATTTTTATGCCATTCTTCTCTAGTATACACAAGACTGGTCGCATTAGTATTGCAATCAACAGCTTCTTGTACCATTCTCCTATCAACACATACCAAATAGTCAACTATAAAATCTCTTAGTATAGCGTTGCATCCTATCTTAAGGTCTTTAATTTTGTTGATGTCGACAGATTTACGGCTTTCGCCATTACCAATAACTAACATACAGCTATTTATTGAGGTCGTCTCTTACCTTGCGTAATTCTCTTTTAATTTCTTGAAAGTTATTAGAAGTTCTTTGCATAGCTTCAGCAAACAATCGAATGGTATCTACTGCCCACCACCACCATATGACGCTAATAACAAAGAAAAATAAGCCACCTATTATTATAAGTTTATTTGCAAGTTGATCCATACCTAATGCATAAAGTAAAAATTCTGCTGCAAGCCATATCAAAGGCACAGACCAAGCAAAATACTTCCAGATCTTTGACTGAAAGATTGCTCTCTCATATATTTTTTTATTTTCTTTATTCATTTATCTAGAGATTTGACCGAATGGTTTCCAAGCACCCGGAGTACCATCAGTTATACATATCCAACCAACCCATCCAGTTGGTTGCGGATTGTCATTCCAAATTATATCCCCTTTACGATATGATCCAGTTTGCGGTTCGCTTGAACCTACTTCTTGCTTCTTATTTTGAAAACGTACAGGACCTGCTGTTGTGATATCAACATCGTCTCCAAAGTTTTTTACTCTTACGCCAATTCGGTCTGCAAAAGTTGTTCTTTCATGAACTCTTATACCGCCTGTTGGTTCGAAACTGATTCTACGAGAATCATCTGTGACAATATCAAAACCGCTTGTTGTCCATGTTCCTAATTTAAAGCGTAAATCATCTGTGTAGTCTATAACAAATTCATGCTCTAAACTTTTAACACTTAGGGCACCATTTGGTTCCATTGTGCCTAATCCAAGACGCATGGAATTTGGATCATAGTGTACAAAGTTGTCTATTGTAAAGGATCCTGCAACATCTAGTTTAGTCAAAGTGCCTACAGTTCTTAGTGAGCTGTTTCTAATGCCGACGCCTAGGCTATCACTACTTAATACAGTCTGACCTGCTATACAATATTCTTTGTCTCTAGCAATGTCGAGCGTTTCGCTGGAAAATAATCTATCAGGATTGCCCTGCATTGTTAATTGTCTAGTATTACCTTGGCCAGTCCAAACAAGTCCTTTGTTTGCAATAGAACCATTTTCTGCTTTGAACTCTAGTGGTCCTGTTCTTTCGTTTCGAACGTCTGCACTGATTTCGTCTACGTGTAGTTTAGTAGCTGTAATTTCTCCTTCGACTGTAAGCGAACCTTTTACAGTTAAAGGGTTTAAGATTTCTTTTGCTTCTAGTGCAGGAGCAATAATTTTATCATTTTCTATTACAAGTACAGGTTTCTCTGCATACGTTGCATTGTCTTTTATGCCTACACTAGCAAATTTTGCAATCTTGCCGCCCATTATCTTATCGCCACTTAACTCTCTATCGAGTATCTGTGGTTTAGGAACCGGACGATTTTGTAGTTCTTCGATTGTTTCTGCTAGTGCAACTAGGCTATTTTTAAGTTCGCTCATTTGATAAATCCTGCTATTATGCAACAGTATTTATCAAGAAACCTTTAGCAGTATCGTATCTGGATTACATCGACCATTGAGTTTTGTGTCTGTAGTAGCAATGTCATCTAAGAACTTACGTAGTGCTACTTTACCTGCACTCTTAAATGCTTTGAGTTGCTCTTCAGGTTTGCGCAGAGTCTTTTGAATACTTAGTGCTTCGTCAAAGCCAATAATAGTTGTACCTTTCACACTAAGCCCACTACCTTCACGCTTCATTCCTTTAGGATCAATGTTAGCGGCAACATACTTGCCCAGTTTGCGTGTTTTTACGTTAAATACCCAAAGCTCATTAGCACCTACAACGTCTACAGGATTAACACTTGCTAGACTGTACTTGGCATCTGTCTTACAGTACTTGAGCTTCTCCACTAGTTTAGTAGCACTCTTAGGCTTGGCCTTGCGTGGCTTGCGTGTCGCCTTTGCACTTTCAATTAGGAAGTCTAGTGCAGTCATTAGTTCTTCAATAGCAGTACGCAACTTTTTAATGTCTGCTTTTTTAATGTGTGCATAGCCTTCTTTAAGTTGTGCCCACAGGTCAGCTTCTTTTTCGTCTAGTTTTTTAAGTTGTCCTGCTGTAGGCATGCGTTCTAGCTCGTCATAGTCTGTTAGTTCATTTTCATAAAATGCTTTTAGCTTGCGAGCGTGTGCTTGTGTGACTCCCATGTCCATAAAGTGCTTTTTAAAGTCAAAGCCTTTAGGATCAAACGTAGCAGGATCAAGAATCCAACCTTCCAACCAACTGTCGATCTTTTCACTTTGCTGACGAGCCTGTTCCGTCAATCGTTCTTGGATAGTAGGAACATATACATCCTTCTTGTCTTTTTCCTCTTCTTGCTTTTCTTCTACGACAGTACTACCAATGTCAATAGCATGTTCAATACGCTTCTTTAAAAATTCTGTTATAGGACGTTTACTGCCTTGTGTGCCAGGAAGGCTTTCCCAAAACTCGTTTTCTTTCTCGCTGTAGTCAGGAGCTCCGTCCATAAGTGTATGGGCTAAGATACCAGCTGTGACACTTAATGCATGTCCTGGTGCAGCCTTAGCATGTTTAATTTGCTCTTTGCTATACTCACCGCTTTGCTCCATCCATTTAAATGCTGCTTGATATAAGTCAGCAGGTTTGAAGTTTTCGTAATAGAAGCTACGGCAAAATTCTCTATGGCGATGGATCTGTTCTCCAGTCCATTCTTCCCAGCCGTCCCAACCAGGCGAAGCAAGTTTACCACCGCGCTTTACACGAGGTGCAGCTCGTGGTGCTTTCTTTTTAACTTTTACGCCTGCTACTGTTGCCATGTGAATTCTCCTAACTGTTTAATTGCTAGTATATAGCCGTTGAGGATTTTTGTCAACTCTTTTTGAGTGCCCAGAAGGTAGCATACTTGTCTTCTAGACAACCTGTGATTATAATACGATGACCAAATATGCTAGGATCTATCATTGTTTGCCATTCTATGTCTGTGGCTTTTTCCATACAGAACTTGCCCTCGGGTGTTTGTTGCCATTCATAGATAGGCTGTGCGGCATAGATTTCTACGTCCTCTACATCTCCTAGTGTAAATTCGTGTAGCTTATACCTACTTAGCATTTATATTTTTTCGTTAGGCTCAAAGCCTCTGAATGTTTTGAATCTTGGAAATCGCAAACTATATGTACCATCTTGATTTTGTGTAATTGCATCTGCTCTTACTTCGACTAAATTGCCGATAATAGCATTGCGATTATTCCAAAACTCGTCCCGATGAACATCAGAAAAGCCACTACCCACGTTAACGCGAATATCTTTTCCATCATCGATCCCCTCACAAACGAATGCTCCAAGACGTCCTTGATTCCTGCCAGTGCCTTCTTCAACTTCCTTTACCTCCAGTGTGACTTCAATAAATGGTTTTGCTTTGAGCCAAGCATGTGTACGCTTGCATTCATAAGGTGCGTCAATGTCTTTGATCATAACACCTTCATATCCACCGTCTACAGCCGCTTTATTAAGCTCTACAAAGCGAGCTTCGCCTTCTGGTGTGTCTAAGTCTACTTCTTCCCAATCCAACGCTTGTACGTGCTCTAAGACGTCCTTGTGATCTTCTACCCAGTGCTTGGTGATCTCACTACGGAAGCTCTGAGGCTTATCCCACGAACCATTCTGGAAACAACCTAGCGGAATAGTATCAAACAAGTGCAGTACAGCATCGTTTGCTTCTACATTGTCTTTGCGATGCACTTGCTTCATAAGGTCTTGGAAGTTAGCACTCATTACTTCACCGTCTAACACTAGCGGATAAGGTACAGGATACTCTGCAACAACTGCTTCAAGTTCTTCAATGATGTGCCCAAAGTTGTGAAACTGTTTTCCGTTGCGACTAAACATTTCTACTTTGTTGCCGCGAATAATTGTAATAACACGAACACCATCAAGTTTGATTTCAATCTGTTTCTTGCCACGCATCTTCTTTTCGTGCTTGAGACTGTCATGTGCAAGCGCACAAGTAAACACAGGCACAGTACCTGGCACTACTTTGTTCACAGTCTTTTCACTTACACCACAGCGCAGGTCTTTGATAAGGATACGTCGATACCAGTCATTCCATTGTTCCTTTGTTGCTACTTCCATAGCAAGTAGGATGGCATCGCGAGCAGCGTGTCCAGTTGCATCTCTGTTGATCAACAAGTCAGTAAGTTTTACAAAGTTATCCCAGTGCAAGCCTTGTCCTGTATCTTCTTCTTTGACAGGCACTTGTTTTACACCAAAAGTCACAAGTGGGTCCAATGCCATACGCAAGCCTTCAAAGAACTCTGGAAGTCCTTCTTTATGTGCGGCAAGAATAATATCTTCTTTGTTAAGACGACTGTTGTGTATTTCTAATTGTCGTATAATTTGATCTGGCTGGGTTCGCATCTTTGTTCTGGCTCCATGTCTAATGATTCGTGAAAGTCGAACACTGTCCAACCTTGTAATGCATACATTGTAGCATGAGAAGGCGTACAGAGCAAGATTTTTTGCTCCATATACCCTGCGGTTTCTACTCGAGCGTGTTCTACAAATCGCTCGATACTGTATAGTCTGTGTTCAATCATCCCAATCAATTTTGTTGTACTTAGGTTTCTTTTTGATCTTGTTTTTGATCACTTGTGGACGGAAGGGACCTTGTGGATCCCTTACCGCCTTTGCTTCAAAGTTGCGTCTCTTGGGTGCTTGAGGACGTCTTAGTTTCTTGGACATTATACAACCCTTAGATCCTCAATGTTTATAGGAGTGTAGTCAATATGCTCTACACAAACACATCTGTGATGTTCTGTTGGACTTGGATTCTGATGAATATGTCCGTGAACATTTAACAACTGCTCACCTGCCTTGTTGTGACGATAGCGGTACAGTCCACTAGGGTCCAACGGAATGTGACTCAACAACAACCCATGCTCGTGAAACTCTCTCCACACAACAACCTTGGTGACAAGTCCGTTCTGAATAAAGAACTTGGCATCATCGTGATTGCCAAGAACTAATCTTTTAGAACCATTCAGTCTGGCCCATAAACTTCTAAAAGTGTCTTTATTGCCAAAAAACACATCACCCAAGTGGTATACAATATCACCGGGCTTGACAACACGGTTCCAGTTTTCGATCATTGTTTCGTCCATTTCTTCAACAGAACTAAAACGATCGCCACGAACTAACTTACCTGTGCGTGAATCCACAAAGTTAAGGATATTGGCATGTTGAAAGTGTGTATCACTAATTAACCAAATATCTCTAGACATGTTGCCCTCCTTTCTTAAGTGTTAATAGTATTATATGTGTATTTAACTTGTTTGTCAACCAATAGTGGTGCTAGAGGACGGAATCGAACCGCCGACACGAGAATCTTCAATACCCTGCTCTACCGACTGAGCTACTCTAGCATTATGGTAGTAAATGATAGAATCGAACTATCTCTTCAGGCTTATGAGACCCGAGTCCGGACCACCGGATTTACTATGGAGTGCAAGACAGGACTCGAACCTGCATAGTCTTACGACACGGATTTGCAATCCGATGCATAACCATTCTGCCACTTGCACATGGCTGGGGCGGAAGGACTCGAACCTCCAATCGACAGAATCAAAATCTGTTGCATTACCAATTATGCTACACCCCAAAACTTGGTGGACTCGCTCGGATTCGAACCGAGGACCAATTGATTAAAAGTCAACTGCTCTACCAACTGAGCTACGAGTCCATGGTGGGGAAGGTAGGATTCGAACCTACTCACTTTACGAACTGATTTACAGTCAGCCGCGCCTCTCCAACTGCGCCGCTTCCCCATGGTGTCAAAGGATGGACTTGAACCATCGACCTAACGGTTATCAGCCGTTTGCTCTACCAACTGAGCTACATTGACAAACTTGGCACCGGTCCAGGGAATCGAACCCCGAGTTTCAGTTTTGGAGACTGACGTGTTGCCATTACACTAGACCGATATAAAACTTTTTCCTCCTACTAAAAATAAAAAACCCCTGCTAATATCTCTACTAGCAGGGGTGCGTTAAATAACTTTTCTTGACTACTATGTCAAAAGCACACTCCTGCCTTCGCTAAACCAGCGAATGCAATATTGTTGAATATGTTTCATCATTGTAGTCATTTCTATTTCTCTTTGTTTAATTTCTTAGTATGTGTATACTATACACGTTTATTTATCTTCTGTCAACCGTTTATTTTACTTTTTGACAATTTAGATACAATATTTTAAATGGTACACCGTAGGGGAATCGAACCCCTCTTTCCTGCGTGAAAGGCAAGCGTCCTAACCGATAGACGAACGGTGCATATATGGCGGAACCGACGAGACTCGAACTCGCGACATCCTGCGTGACAGGCAGGCACTCTAACCAACTGAGCTACGGCTCCAATAATTGGCGGTGAGGGTGGGATTTGAACCCACGGAACGCTATTAACGTTCGTCTGTTTTCAAGACAGGTGCAATAAGCCGGACTCTGCCACCTCACCAATAAATTGGCAGCCCGTTAGCCACACACCGTTGGAATGATGCTTGTGACCCCTACACTGTAATAGCCCTGCTGTCTAGTTTATCAGTCTAGGGCACAAACTATTGTTTAGGTATAGGACTTTTGCTTCTCACTAAAGACCGCCACGGACCAACGGACGGCACTCTTTAGAACTAACACTAATGCAAAGAGCAAGTGGTTAACCAATGCATCGACCTAGTTACTTGATAGACTATATCATATCTTTCGCTACTATCGGGCGGTTCAGGCCCTTATCGCCGTCTCTTTCGAGCTAGTGTGTAGTTGGTAGCGGGAGCAGGAATCGAACCTACCTCAGTCCGGCTTATGAGACCAGTGAGTTCCCAGAACTCTATCCCGCAACTTGGAGCGGATACCGAGAATCGAACTCGGACGATCACGTTGGCAACGTGAGAGGCTACCTTTACATCATATCCGCAATATGGTGGAGATACGCGGGATCGAACCGCGGACCTGAAGCTTGCAAAGCTACTGCTCTCCCATCTGAGCTATATCCCCATTAATGGTCTCGGTAGATGGATTCGAACCACCGACCCTCTGGTCCCAAACCAGATGCGCTACCAGACTGCGCTATACCGAGTTTAATATGGTGCCCTGGGGGAGACTCGAACTCCCACTCCGAAGAACTGGTACCTAAAACCAGCGTGTCTACCAATTCCACCACCAGGGCAATTTATGGTGCTGATGGAGAGAATCGAACTCCCAATCTACGCATTACAAGTGCGTTGCCTTACCATTCGGCCACATCAGCAATATTTGGAGCGGGTGGACGGGATCGAACCGACGACACCTGACTTGGAAGGACAGTGCTCTACCACTGAGCTACACCCGCAATATGGCGGAGCGACTGGGAGTCGAACCCAGTGAACGCGGTTAGCGTTCTACGGATTAGCAATCCGCTGCATTACCATCCTGCCCCCGCTCCGTATGTGTTTGGCTCTACCCTCCCCTCTGGGCGATTTAACTAACGAGGCATCTTGCGTTAGTACCATGTTTGGCTCCCGGTGTTGGAATCGAACCAACCAATGACGGATTAACAGTCCGCTCCCCCACCTTGGGGGCAACCGGGAATAAACCTAAATATTGTATCTAAATTGTCAAAGAGCGTGTAGCAAGTTCTTCTTGCTACGTTATGTATATACTATACTACTTTATTCTGTGCCTGTCAACTACTATTTTGCCTTAAACCAAAAAAAAACCTTCCTTGCTGTGTGCTTGGAAGGTTTTTGGAATCTTGTTAGCTAATGCTCGCTTACGTTCCGCAACCCTCCAGGCATAGACTACCCGCTGGATTTTCCGATCCAGGTGTCCATGTATCTAATGTGAGTACGAATGTAAACATTGAAAGTTTTTTCCTTATTAACTATGCATTTATTTATCATCTAGATAAAAAACACGCACATATTGGCTTATTTTTGGAACTTTGCTGTGTTAATATCTCTTAGGATGAATAAATGAAGAAATAGAAAATCTACCATCTATTGCATCATCCGACTGCATTTTTACCGGTTCTACATTATGTATTAAACAACTGGGAAATAGCACAGTTCTTGCATTCTTCAGTTGAATATTGTTGCCTGCAATATTAAAATCTCCACCTGTAAACTTTTTTGGTTCCTTAAATAACCATGTAATACACGACATCAAAGCTGTATCTGCATGAGGCTTGTAATAGTCGCCTTCATTGTACCTTGATAACAACACGTCATACTCGAACTCACAAAATAAGAATTCAAAAAAATTACTTTTGCTTGCTAAACTTTGCTTTATCTGTAGATCATAAAGTTTTTTATGAACATTAATAATATCACTATATTCCGGATTTATCACTTGATGAATCCAGATTCCTTTATTCTTTTTTAAATCTTGGCCTGTTAGATCAATTGCTGACCCAGTATTATTAGGGTTAAGCAACTTTGAAGACAAAAATGATACTTCTTTCCAAATTGCAGAAATTTCTTTGTCGTCAAAAAAATTGTCTATAATAGCAACAGGTAAGTCTTTTACTTTAAGGATTTGTAAATGCATTTGATTTACTTACTAAATTTTAGCGTATAAGTCTTACCATTGTTCCAAAACTTAATTGTGCTATGACTATAAACTTCTCGCTGGCGTTCTTCATATCGTGTTTCGATCGAGCATTGACGCTCCGTACGATAGCCTGTGACGCTTTGCTTGGACTGATTTTTATCAGCGGCAATCATACCTCCAATAACGGCGCCAGCTGCCGCACCTTTGTCGTCACCCGAAGCACCTTTGCCAATAAGGCCACCAATAATCATACCACCTAGTACATCTCCTGCACTAGCACCACTTCCAGTCTGGCCGTACACAGGTACCTGTACATCCTTGCATACCTCTACACGATATGGCTCTTGTTCGATTACAGTTTTATAATGATCTTGTGTGACACCACGAACATTTTCTGCAAGTGCAGGAGTTGCAATTAACATACACGAAGCAACAATAAATTTTCTCATTTTATATCCTCTCTATACCATCCAGTATTGTATTCATCTACAATGTTTACATTATTTACACGATCATAACGGAAACTGCGCCATCCTTTAGCATTTACGTCCCATACACTCACAACAGCATCTGAGACTTTTCGAACAGCTTTTTGAGTCATAGGATCTTTCTTAGTTGCTGGCGGTTTCATGTCTTCACGCAAGGTACAGGTCATAACACGCTTGTCACCGTCTAATTTAGTAAAGTCAACTACGAGCACATTTTGTTCTAGTAATCTTTCTAAATCTTCACGTACAGGAATACCTTTGAGTGTTGCTACTGTCTCAGCGACTTGAGACGACTTTATCTGCGAATCCATTTTCTACTGCTTCCTCTGCTGTTAAGAACGTATCAAACTTCATAGTTTCAAACAGTTCTTCATAAGACTTGTTTGCTGTGTTGTGTTTAACATACAGCTCTGTAAGACGCTTGTTGATCTTCTGCGACTCTTCGTAATGACGTTTTGCATCTTCAAACTGTAGCTCTTGAACATGCACACTGCCACTTGTACCTGGAGTACCTGAGCTTACACGATGGATCATCGTACGGCTTTCTGGCAATACAACTCGCTTTCCTGGCGTGCCTGCTTGTGCAAGGAACGAACCCATTGAACATGCTTGGCCCATTACAATAGTGCGTATATCGGGCTTAATAAACTGCATAGTGTCGTAAATAGCAAGTCCTGCTGTGACAGCGCCTCCGGGCGAGTTAATGTACAAACTAATTTCTTTGTCACTGTTTTGACTTTCTAGATATAGCAACTGTGCTACAATCAAATTGGCCATATTATCTTCTACTGGACCGTTCAACATCACAATACGGTCTTTCATCAATCGGCTGTAAATATCGTATGAACGTTCGCCGCGACTTTCTTGTTCTACTACCATTGGAATTAGTGGCATTATCGGCCCTCCTTAATATATTGTACTTTTGGACCTTTTGAAGTAAACTCCATTCCGGCCATATTTCCTACATAAATCTTACCGTTCCAGCTCATGCGTATTCTGTTGCCTGCTACAAAAGCATCAAATTTTTGTTCTTCTTTGAAGTTATCTACTTCCGCTTCGACGCTTACATCACTCTTTGTATTTGTAAGCATCACTTTATCATCTACTATAGTTCTCATTTCTTTCCTAACAATTTAAGATTCAGTACAAAGTTTTCTACTAGTAGTTTAACAATGATTGCGCCGTCTGTCAATGGATTTCTTTCCATTTCAAGCACATGAGTTGCCATCATTATGTAGGCTTGTTCTTCGGTAATGTTTAGTTCGCTCCAATCAATAGGGTCTATTGACTCGCCTTCTTTTGCTAGAATAACCAGGTTTCTAACTGCCTCGTCATCTACTTCGAACATATCAGTCATCTGTATTTTCAAACCCTATATTTAGAAGACTGTCTGCTAAAATAATATCATCTTCGATGTCGTCTTTCTTTGCTTTAATTGCTGCCATGTCTGCGGCAGTAAATTTTACGTCTTTGCCACTAACTCGTAGTTCTTCTTCTAAACGAAAAATCTTTTCTAAGCTTCCTGGTCCTTCCCAAATATCATTCATTACTTGGTTTATTTTTTCTAAAGGCACTCTACGAATTCTATATTGTCCAAAATACCTCTGTAGAAATCCGTGAAATACACTTGGAATTAAATCGTGTGCAGAGAAGTTAAATGTCCCATTAAATCCATTTGGATGAAAAGGATCTTCTAAATACTTTGGATTGTTATAAAATTCAATTGTGCTTTCAATATTAGTTTGATACATAGGTTTCCTTAATTTACTAGTTGTGATACTAAATTCATTGCTACTGCTGTGCCTGTGATGCTCGAGCCAATCATAATAGCTCTGTCACTCCACGCCATGCCCACATATACCCATGCCATACTGGCTACAAGATATGCAAACTGTCCATACATGCCTAGTCCTGCTGAGATAAGAAATACTCCAGCTACTGCTAAAATTGTAGCAGTCCACTTAACATACCAGTCCGGTGTTCCTGTAGGCGTAGTAGGTGTTAGATCCTCTACTTCTGTTTGTAGTTCTGCAAGTTCTTCTTTGAGGCGTTTGCGTTCTTTAGAAAGTTCCATTGCAAGATTGCGAGCTCTACTTTCAGAACTTGCTTCCTTGTATTCTTCTTTAGCTATTTCTTGTGTTTCAGACAATTTGTTCGATCTCATATTTTGCGCCTAGTGCGTAGACATTGTAATCATAACCTATAACTTTTGTTATACTGCCGGTTTCGCTTTTAATATTAACTTTACCTTGTTGTGCAAGAAACTGCCAAGCAGCCAATCCCATGTCAGTCAGCGGAAACTGTAGCCTTACAAGATAGTTGTCGGGTGTACGCCAATACTGTATGTCCAGCTTGCTACGGCTGCTTCTACGCTTTACTGTGCCTACATATTCAATAGTAGTATGCAAGCCGTGTTGCTGTTTATTGGGCAAGCTGGTGTGTGCATTAAAGATAGCTTCTGTTGCCTTGTCTTCTTCATAGAAGTCAGGCAGCTTCAACAACGGACTAACACTGTCCTTGTTGACGCGACGAGGCGATTCAATCAAGTCATCCACAGCCAACATAAACTTTGAAATACGTGTATTCTGTAGGCGCCGCATTAGAATCTTGTTGCGAAAGTGCTTGCGCACAACAATAGCTCGTTCTCTATCTTCTGCTTCGATAGTATCTTTAATAGAGGTATAGCCATGCAATACTTCTGCAATCTCACTATATTGGTTGCCTGTGCGAAGCATAGCACACACTATTGCCAGAGGATCGTTATCAAACTCTAGATACACGGGCTCTGAAAGGCCTGCCTGTGCTTGATTACAATCCCACTCAGTCCACTCGTCTATCGCGACTGTGTTCATTTTAGTCCCAAAGATTTTCGTAGTATTTGCCAAAGAGCCTAAAGCCATTTGAAATCCTTTCTTGATATTTCTTTCTACCTTCCCAATCATACTCTTTGGTATCATTAGGTCCACGAACCATTTCACTCATACCACCTTTAAGTGTCTTGAACTGAATATCACTTTCGCCTGTTTCAAACTGATCTTCCCAACTATCATCTAGTTTGCTTTCAAACGCAAAAATCATTTCGTCCAGTACCCAGTCCCAACGTTCAAAGAACTTTTCGTCTGTAGTACCGTCGTACTCGTATTTCCTCGTATCAATCTCGTTAGCTCTCAAAGACTCAGGCACATCTTCCATATCTACGTTAGGAGCACCGTGCTTGGTTGCTTTTAGCTGTACAAGCATGGGCAAGATAATGTGTGCAAGTGTTTCATCCATGCTCCAAGTGTCCCAGCGATCAATATGCACTTGAATCTTACGCTGCTTCTTTGAGTGTGCCCAGCTTAGGAAACGTGCTAGCAGAGTTTCGTGACGATTACGATCCCACCCATGTATTTCACCTACTTTAGGATCTGGCTCTACACTACCGTGAGCCAGCCATTCACCAAAGTTGTGTACCCAGTCTGGCTTACGGGGAATGCCATATTCGTCTTCTACTGGCTTTGCCCAAAAGCAAAGTTTTTCAGCGAGCTGATATGGGCCGATCCAGTTTGTGTATGGTCCTATACGTACTTTCATTTCTTGTTCCTTGTTGTACACTTGCCGCTCATGCACATTGAACAATAGTGCTTGCGGTCTTCATGCTCGAATCCATAAGCTATTATAACATCACATCCGTCACAGAGCAAGGCCCCACGGCCTCCATTAAATTTAACTTGTGCAACTTTATATTGCTTCGTCATAATTAACTACCTTGACATTGCGTTCTTTGCCTTCGATGGTAAATGTTCTTGCATACTCTAATGCATCGTTGATGTCGTCAAACAACACAGGACGCAGGTCCCACATGTCACACGACCCTGTGTCTTCTGTGACAAAGATCCAATCGTCTTTGCCGTCCAAACATACCATTATCGCCCAAGGTTGATCTGTGTAATCTTCAAGACTCATTCCAGGTAAATCCACAAAAATAATCGCCTCTAGGGCATTGTCCGTTATTAAATCCAATATCTCGATTCTCGCCGCCACCTAGAAATGCAAATACACCTCCAGTTGCGCCAAACATCAATACCATTCCAATTATTACTTCTTTCATACGCCTGCCTCTTTTCTCAGTTCTTCTGCTCGTTCCATTAGGAAACTGTACTGCTTGATGTCACCGTTTCGCTGTGCCTTTTGAGCAACTTCCAGTGTTTCCAAATACTTTTTCTTTGCTTTTTCTTTAGGCGATTTAAATAGTCCAAACATTATCCTTCCTTCTCTAAATCCCACTGTACCTTATTAGGTGGTGCTGGAGGAGTTCTTGACTTCTCCTTGGTGAATACATAAAAAGTAAAGAACAAACAAGTAAGAAGCACGGTGTGTCCAATAATGTTGTATCCAATAAACAGTAGTTCTGCTGTGTAGATACCAAAGCCGATACACCACATTGCCGCAAGTAGATTGCTTGCTAAGAACTTGTATTCCATAGGACTGTTGCGTAGTCCGTTCTTTGTAGCATCCAAGATGCCGTAGGCAAAAGTGCCCAAGTTAATCCAACCTCTCATTTTAAAATCTCCACGATTCTTTCTGCTAATTGTTTAAACCATTCAGCATCCTTGCCCCGTGTAGTCTCTGCGGCTGTGCCAATTCTAATACCACTTGTTTCTACAAACGAACGTGGATCATTTGGTACGCCATTCTTGTTTACTGTGATGCCATTCTCTTCCAATAAGTCTGCGGCTTCACGACCTGAATGTTTACTTTCACTCAAGTCAAGTAATAGTATATGCGAATCCGTGCCTCCTGTCAAGAGTTTAAAGCCATTATCTACAAATACTCTTGCCATTGCTTGTGCATTGTGTACAACACGACTTGCATAGTCAATAAACTCGTCTGTGTTTGCTTCTGCGAATGCCTGTGCTTTTGCGGCAACAATGTTCATCAATGGTCCGCCCTGTGTGCCTGGGAAGATTGCTGAGTTTATCTTTTTAGTAAAGAACTCATCGTTCCAAAGAATAATGCCGCCGCGAGGCCCACGCAAAGTTTTGTGTGTTGTGCTTGTGACAACATCTGCATAATCACAGGGATTAGGATATGCTTTGCCAGCAATCAAGCCACTGTAATGTGCCATATCAACCATAAAGATTGCGCCTACTTGATCTGCAATATGACGCATTTCTTCCCAGTCAATGCGGCGTGGATATGCACTTGCCCCTGCAATAATCATAGCAGGTTCTACTTCCAGTGCTTGTTTCATAATAGCATCATAGTCTAACCAACCTTCATCGTTTACACCATAACTGTGTGCTTCAAACCATTTGCCACTTACATTCGCTGGTGATCCGTGTGATAAATGTCCACCACTTGCCAAGTCCATTCCTAGGATTTTATCACCTGGTTGTAAAAATGCTTTGAACACAGCAAGGTTAGCGTTAGCACCTGAATGCGGTTGAACATTGGCAAATTCACATCCATACAGTTCTTTGAGTTCGTCAATGGCAAGTTGCTCAACCTCATCCATGTGCTCGCAACCATTGTAGTATCGCTTGCCTGGATAACCTTCTGCATACTTGTTGGTAAACACACTACCGCACAATTGCATAACTGCTTCACTTGCAAAGTTTTCACTGGCAATAAGTTCTACTGTTTGATACTGTCTGTCTGTTTCTTTTGCAAGAATGTTATTGATTCTTTGATCCATTGTTTTTCCTTTGTTCATAGTCGTGCATTAGTACAGTTAGCTCATCTAACTCATTGCCGCTTTGTATTACTTCTGGACACTTCCTTGATATCATGTCTAAATCGTAAGGACGGGGATAATGTCGCAGACAACTACGTGCCATGTTTCTAACTTCTCTAGACACTCGCGGTGTCTTCTTAGGATCGCACAAGTCCAACAGAAACTTTTCTGTGTACCGTAAACTGTTGTAGCGTTCACATGGCAATGTCATATGATGTATTCCTTGTAGTGTCAAATTTTAGACTCATAAAAGTATAGTCTTTAGGGCGTAAATATCCTGTGAGGACATATTTAGCAGTATAGCCTGACATATTTTTAATCAGAGCCCATTCATGTTCGCGAGCACGATCCATCACAAACTGTGCCAGTTCTGGATATCTGATAAAGAATTCTTCTACTGCTCGCCGTTCGTTATTCTTTTTTACTTGATCTATATATGTCTCTGGATCTTCGTTATGAAATATTTCTAGAGGTAGTGAAATACTGCGGTACAATATACGCTGTTCATACACTTCATCGTTGATGATTTTACATCTCATTGCTTTTGCTATTCTTCATCCAATCCATAAACAACTTGTAAGCCTCGCCTGCATCGTCAATGGTCTCGCCTTTGTAATGGAAGCCCTTGTCGTCTAATCGTAGAACTTCTGTTTTGTCTTTGAAAAATCTAAACTCATTTTTTGGTTCAATGTGAAATGTATATACTTCTTCATTACTCATTGTTTATCTCCTGTTCGAGCACAAAAAATTCCCTCACCAACACGACCACATTCAATCTTACCTTGCCAATGCTGTGCCGCACCGTAGTTGATGTAGCGTTGTTTGCTATTAAATTCGCCAGCCTTGTAAGAAAGTAAAGCGGCAACTATTACCGCAGGTGCGGCGATAGCGACAATCTGTAACTTACTAATTGTTTCCATTACTTTAAGATAACCCCGCGATTAATTTGTAGTTATTCCACGCCTTTTGTGCCGCAGGATTTGTAGCAATTTCTTCTTCTGGAGCAAATGTATCTAACCAGTAGTAGGGCAAGCGTCTAGGATGAGCACCAAACTGTCGTGGCTGATGCAGTTTACCGCCTTCGTAAAGTTCAACAAGAATGTCTCGCATCGCTTGCTCTTGTTCTTCTAAGCCTGCCCACTCTGGGTTGCTCATGCCACCATAGAGATAGCCTTGCCAAAGACCGTCCCAGTGACTTTCATTATGCGGGTCTACATCTGTGCGAGCAACGATTACTAGCACATCTTCAATGTCTACCTTTTCCTCTAATATGTCTCGCATACAACGTGATAGGCTCAATCCAATTTTCATGACTTCTTCCTTTTGGGATTATTGTTGGCGATAAGGTCCCCCAATCCAGCTTCCTGTGCCATACTACTTTTGTAGCCATTCTTCAAACTGTTAAGTCTAGAATAGTCTACACCTTTTTTAGTTTCAATGGCTTTTTGTACAGCGAACAATTCGTTGTCACGTTCTTGTCCGTTGCGTTTTTGCTTTTGCTCTAGTACAATTTCATACAACTTATAAAGTTCTGCATCAGAAAGTTTGCGAATCATTTCGTATGCTTCTTTGTCGTAGTTGCGTGTATCTACGTGTACTGCTCGTCTCATACGTCATCTCGTTTGTCAATAAACACTTTTAGTGTGCGATCGTCATCTTGAAGATTATACTTGATCCTTTCGCCTTGATCTTTGTGTAAGTACTTTACATATGCTCGCCCAGAGTCGTCAATCACTTCAAAGCGAGTCACACCTTTCATACGCTGTAATTCTTCACCGTCAAAGATAGCATTGTGAATAGCCATATAACCACAGTTCATACCATGCATATACATGCCTGGATCAAAGCCAAACACATCGTACAGTGCCCAACGATACGTGCCGTTATCTATGCCATCTGCCTGCCATATACGCTTACACACAGCATAAAACGCATCTTCACGTTCTTTCTCAGAGAGTCCATTCCACCAGGCATCATTGTCTGCTTCATGTTTTTTGCGAGACTTTTCCATTTCTTGCTGTAATTTTGCAAGACCGTCTAGTGCTCGTTCTTGCTTTTCGTGTTCATCTGCCATTTCGTTAAGATCCACCATCTTGTTCACGTTCCTTAAAATATGCAGTTCCTTCTACTACTAGTATGGTCATCCCTGCTACTATAAGAAATACATTGTCGTATGTCCAGCCTGTAAACAATCCTAAATAACCTACAAGCATACCTGTTGTTCTAGTCATTTGCTTTTACCTACATCAACCCAATCACGAAACTTGTGTGCAAATTCCTTTGCATGTAAGTCGTGTTCAAAGTAGAAACTGTGACTGTACACATCTGTGTATGTGTCCATGCTCCACTCCCAGCGATTTAGATTTCCTCTACACCAATGTTTACATTGTACATCCAAATCACTGTGTACGTCAACCTGATAGGAATTGGGCTTCCAACGATTTTTATATTCAAATATTTCTTGCGGTGTCATTTTCATTAAGTCAGTGAAAGGTCGGTTCATTATCTTCCTCGTTAGGATCAATACCAAAAAATTCCATACAAATATCTGCAATAGAATCAGGTATTGTTTCTTCGTCTACTCCTTCAGGTATCCAAATACCTTTAAGTTTTCCTGTTTTCCCGCATACTATAAATCCGTAATCGGTTTCTTCTAGAGAATCTTCAAAACCAATGTGTACTTTATTATTACTCATCGTTCTTCTCCTGTTCTTTAACCCATAGCCATAGCAAAAATAATACTGATATTCCTGCAATCAAAACTAGGTCGTTCATACTTGACAGTCGCCGCCTGGATAAACGTATTCTTTCTTTTCGCTAATATTCATTAAATCTTCTACGTCCTTGGCAATAAATTTGCCGTTGATAATACGCATTACAGCATCACATCCTCTGTTAGAGCGAATGTATGCTCGGCCGCCGTCAATCATCTTACCATTATCTAAAACCTTATAGTCGTGATGACTTTGACTGTAATAGTACTTACCATCCCATTCTACCATACCAAACTCAAATGACTCCACAATGTCAGCGTTTGTAATCATTGTACAATCTCTGACATGATCCCAGTAAATGCCAAAGTAGTGATTACCAAACTGTGGGTGCGGAGTAGGTCGATAGAACACATCTACAGGAACATCACTTGCTCGTAGATCTGTAGTGCAGACATACTTTACTTCTACACCATCTTTTTCTGTGTAGATTTTTTCTACTTCTTCAGTGTTAAACAAATTCTCGTGTACAATGTTCATCTTCTTTTACCTTTTTAGCGATGACTTTGTGAATCCCAGGATTGACCCTGAGTACGTGTGGCATCATCTCATGCCTTATATAGTTTCTAGTATAACAGGTATCTGCATTGCTGTCATCCTCTACATAAGGTACATTGTGCATTGCTGCCCATAATTCGAAGTCTCTTTTGCGTGTTTGTCTAAACGGACGAAAAATGTCACCTCGAATGTAGGGCACAATTTTTCCTGTGCCGTGCATGCTTGACCAAATCCAAGTTTCAACACAGTCATCCAAGTGATGACAGGTAATCAAAGGTAGGACTGTGCTTGCAAACATGTCCATCCATTCATAACGTGCTTGTCGCCAATAATCTTCTTGACTCATGCCCTTGGGTTTGTGAGGTTTACTAATACCTCTAATATGAAATGACAAGTCGTGTTTGTTCACATAACGTCTTACACAATCTTCTGCTTGATCACTGTGTTTTGTGCCATGATTAAAATGAAAAACTTCTACTTCATGTGAACGACGGAGGAAATCCAATGCTGCCATTGAATCTACTCCGCCACTTACTGCAACTATTACCTGCCGCGGAATTTTTCCTTGTATCTTAATCATCTTGCCATTCAGTGTGCTTTAGGATTTCCATATTGTCATCATGGCCACGAGTCTTTAAATACTTCTGTTCGATAAGGCTGTCAATGACTGCTTCTGAAACATTCTTTACTTGTCCTTTGAAGCCCATATACCAACCAAAGGCTGTGCCTACTGCATAAGCAAAAAATAACCAACCCAAGTCTGCTGTAAACATTTCCATATTATCCTCCAAAAAACCAAATTGCAACCGCTACCGCAAGGATATAAGGTGCAAATTTCCAACCAATCTTAATGCTGCCTGCCAAAATAGCAATTACTACACCTGCACTTACTCCTGCAATTATAAGAGGTTGTAGTACATCCCATGCAAATTGTAAATCGCCACCCATATCAGTCTCCTTTAATATTACGCATTAGTTCACGGTTTTCCCATTCGACTTTGCGTTTAGCATCACGCCACATGTCGCGGATCATATAAACTAGTATAGGCAATGCTATAAACACCAGTGCAACAAGAGCACCGCCTCCTTCATAGATGTTTTTTTCCACGTAAACTGCTAATGCGACTACACTCCACACATATACAGCAATGCTCACGGGCCATGCTAGATTCTTAAGAAATTGTTTCCATACTCGACTCATCTCTATCTCCTTATACCTTATAGAGTTTTACATAGTTTAAACGTGTTTCATTTGCACTAAAAAATTTATTTTTACTTAGTGCTTTTATTTTAGCTTTAATACGTTTACGATCACCTACTGTGTGTTCGAACTTGTTCATAAAACTAACAAGGTTGCCTTCTGTAGTTACTGCTACATAATTGTAGCTTTCCCACTGATTGCTATAACGCTTATCAAGGATTTTAACAACAGATTCTACTAGGTCTTTTTCCTTGCCTAAGTGCTTACTATCACGGTATTCTACACGGATCTCTTTTTTCAATCCTGTTTCGTGTTGATCGCGAGTAATAAACTCTGGAGCAAACGCAATGCGGCCTTGGCTTACTACAGCCACTTCGTCCTTGGATAGTTCTTTAACCATGTCAGCTTTGAAGCCGTCAAGCTCGCCCAATCCCAGCATCACATAACGCTTCATCCACTTGAGTGCTTCTTGTACACTAGCATAATCTGCTTCAGTGGGCTCAAACATTTCAAAGTCGCTAGGCAAGTACTGTGTATCACGAGTGCCTAGTTTCTTTTCCCAGTAGAAGCGTACAAGACTCTTGTTGTCAAACTGTGTCTTGTTTTCATCACAACTGAAGCGACGAGTGTCTTTGATATAGGTATTGCCGTTGATGCGATATGCCGCATATGCTACAGCCAGTGCGTCTGTGAGTGGAACAGTTTTCAACGGAATTGTCCTCGCCGTTAGTTTCTGTTCTACAAACTGGGGTTCTTCATCTTGAAGTTCATAAGCAAGTTCGGTTCGTTTAAACTCACGCTTGCTCATGTTTCCCCAATCAAGTGTGTTTGGATCTGGAAGTGTCATGTGTGCCTCTATGTGTTTGCCTAAGTATGTATATACTATAGCATCAAGGAACGAACTTGTCAACCCTTTATTGATCGTCGAATAAAGCATTAATAGGCTTATGCATCTCATTCAATGTATTTTCAATGCGACCTTTTGCAAAATTTAAATAGTTTTGGTCAATATCAGTTCCGATACTTACCATCTCTAACTTAACAGCACTTACAATAGTTGTACCTGTTCCAATAAAAGGATCATATACAACACTACCTTCAGGTATGCCGCTATATTTAATACACTGTGTAGACAATCCTTCTGGATATGTTGCAGGGTGGCCGCCTCGGCCTTTTTCTCTTGATCCGCTATCATTCTCAGCGCCAGCTTCTTTTGCTAACTTTGAAGTAGGTGTATATGGAATAAACCAAGCATTGCCTATGCATTTTTTCTTATCAGGATCGTACGGATTCTTCTTCAACATATCGTCTAGTAATTCTTCAAATTTTCCTATCTGTTCAGGAGTACCGTTTTCTTGTATATCTTTCCAATTTGTAAATCCTAAGCGTCTGCTAGCTTTACGGCGTTGTGTAGCAATGTGTCGGCTTTCACTGTATAGTTCAGGATACTTGTATCCTTCTCCTTTGTTCCTTTGCCCAATAGCAAGTCGGTCTACTTTAACTTTGCCATCTTTAGTAAAATGAAAAATACTTTCTGTTGTAGCACTAGAAAATCTGTCACTGCTAATAGGTTTATACTGCCCGTACCCTTGATCATTTACAGCAATATGTTTTACCCATGTAAAATTATTCTGTAAAACAAACACGTTTCTAAATACTTGTGCAACATCCATGGCTACCCAAGGATCTATATTAGAATATCCAACATTTAAAAATAACTGACCATCATCAGTCAATACTCGTTTCATTGCTACTGCAACGTCGTGCAGCCATTTAAGATAACTATCTCTTGGTAAGTCGTCTTCATACTTACCATATTTAATATCTAAATTATACGGGGGACTAGTTATAATGCAGTCGACTGATTTTTCTGCTTGATTATTCATCCAATCAATGCAGTCTTGTAGATGTAATGTATATGACATGTTCGTTCCTTTTTCAGTATACTATCAGGCATTTCCAGCAAGTTGATAGTAATGTATTTACTTAGAATTGATCCAATCAATAATGGATTCGGTATTGCCAACAAATACTCTATCTTCGTAGCCTGTCAATAGTTCGCGATGTTCGTCGATAAATTTTTCTGCATAGCCGCCGTCTAAGGTATCTACGAAGTAAGTTTTTTCGTTTGGATGCTTGTCAATATATTTTCTAACTTCTGCAAGGAAATATTTTGATTCTTTGATCTGGTGGCCTTGTCCGCCACCTGCAACGTGCGCAAATTTAGCAAAGTCCATAATTGTAATATCTCCTTTAGTCATTCTAAAGTCAATACTACGTGCCTTTGTATATTCATCCGAAGCAACATCTGATGCATTGTCATAAACCCACTCACCGTCTTTAAGAGTTAAGTGTCCGGCTGCTAAATTTTCTACATTCCAATCTGGCAGATATTTTTGACGAATAGCAAATTGTACTCGCTCATCTGAAGTTTGTCTATTTGGCTCACGACACAATTGAAGTTGCAGTTCAAGTGGCCCATCCACTACAGTTTTTGCTAAACGAGAAATCATATCCAATGTGACGGATGCCTCGTCGTCAGTTGCTGCTTCGTAGCCTGGATATCCTTGATACAATCTTATTATTTGCGCTGTTAATTTATCTCCGCGAGCCCATACTTCTTTCAAAGATGTGTCTACTACCTCCTTTGTATTACCATTTTTATAAACTTTGGTTTTTGTAGGTTTATTTAAGGAATTCATAGGATGGTCAATAAGGACTTTAAATAAATCCATATCAGCTTGTCGATTCTCTTCTCGAGATTTGCGTCTAATCCGCATAATCTCTTTTTCACCGTGTTTACTTTCTATAATAAGCTGGTTAGACATTAGATTCTCTTTTCTTTAGTGTGTTTACAGTATAACACTTATTTGGTATCTGTCAACCTACTTGTGTCCATTTTAGATGTCCGAGACGTTCTTGTTCAGCCCAACGGATAAAAAGACCAACTTCGCGTCCGTGTGCTTCGATCTCCCAAGGAAGATCCCAGTAGCTTACTTTCTTAGGATTGTATGTTTTACCCATCCAAATATTAGCGTCTGGGTGTAGTTCACGCCTAGCATACTGCTTTACATGTACCATTTCGTGTGCAACTGTTTCTAGCAATTTCCGCAGTCTAAGTGTGCGATCTACTTCGATCTCAAACTCACGGTTGCTGTCTAGCTCTAGGCAATAGCCCATTGCACCTTTGGGAGAACATAGTTTTACAGTGATGTCTAGTGTGCGCATACGTGGCATCATTGTGGTAATACAAAAGTTTACCATGCTTTCTACGTATTTGCGTTGTTTGAGTTTTCCGCCAACTACTGTAATCATTTTGTGCCCTTTGTTGCTACATCTACTATTATAGCTTCTGCAGTTATTTTGTCAAGCACTAAATTAGCATTACATTCTAAAAATTATTCTGCCTCTTTCGAGGTCATACGGGCTCATTTCTACTTTTACCCGATCGCCTTGTACTAATCGTATTTTGAATTTCTTCATTTTACCACCAGTATATGCTGTTATAATATGATCATTATCAAACTTTACTTTGAACATTTGGTTAGGGAGAATATCTATTATTTCTCCCTCGTATTCTATAAGGTCTTTATCCTTCGCCATCCGACTCCTCTTCTTCGATAACCTTTTCTATTACTACAGTACCTTTATCTCCCCACAAAATCCTAATATTATCACCAGGTTCAAGTCCTGCTTCTTTTGCGATTTCATCTGGAATTTTCATATTGACATTTTTTGGATCATCAGGGATGTCTTCAAATATTTCTTCTGCTTTATAGATAAATCTTTTAGCTTCGCTCATTGGTTTCTCCTATGCTAAATATTTATATGAAGGACGCATATACTACAGCCTTCTATGATGTTGTAAAAGATACTCAAGCAACCAGCGGTATGGATTTACCACATCACGTAGAGGCCTATATTGTGATGTTGTTAAGCGACTATATAGATCGTTTTGACATTCCACCTGAATCAACATTTGCGGAGATGTTCCTTACTCTTCGCGACAGTCAGCAAGCCAAACAATTGGGCGATACTTGTCTTATTGTAAGCGGAGCATTTCCTCGCCTTAAAGCACGTCACGGTCTTAATCGTAGATACTATCAAGATATCGGTTCCACATCATACGAAATGGCTAGTGGGATGAACGAAGAACTGTTCCCTGTACTAGCCAAACATTTTGTATTTCTAAGTGAGTTCATAGAGCTTGCTGTTAATTCGCCCAAACTGCCGCAGAATAACCTTTTCCGTTAGTATCGCCGCCGTAGTTTTCTACTTCGACACCGTCGTAGTGTACTTCAGTAATAGTGTCTTCACCGTTTAGATATTCCGTAGTATAGACCATTAGCTTCTTAGGATCAAAGTCTCCCACAGTTTCAATCACGCCGTCAAAGAATCCACCTTTCTCTGCTGAGTACAACTGTGCAATATATTCTACACCTTCTGGATCATCGTCACAACAGCCCATTTCAATAATTTCGACTGTGTCGTCTGATTCTTCCAAAACACGCTCGTTAAGCTCTGATATATCTTCGTTGTAGATAACGTCTGCAATGTGATCTGAATCGTGCGAAACTTCGTCTACTGTAATATATGCACTGCCGTAAGATGCACCATAGGTGTGTTCAAACTCTGTGTGTGATTCATACCAAGGACGCTTGTACATCTCATCTTCTGGATCGTTTAGAAACTGTGCTTCTTCTGGCACAGTGTCAATACCTTCAAAATCACACTCGTCTACGTGATCAGATACCATATACTCTACAAGATCATGGTCGCCATGCTCTTCTACAATAGGTTGCCAAAAGTCGTGTGCGGCTTTTGAAATACTCATGTAGGCACCTTCACCACCGTATCCGCCAATTGTGACACGATAGTAGCGAGGACCGCTCAGTGTATCTACTAGTTCTTGTTTCTCTTCTGATGTTGCCATCTTATAACTCCATATCAGCGGCGACAATATATCGCCATTCTTTCTTTTCTAAAATACCTGGACGATGCCAGCTCTTGCCAGGGAATATAATCCACTGGCCTAGTTTTGCAGGAGCATAGAAGTGTCCATCACTTTCTGGCCCCATGAGTGCAAATTCTGTGCCTGATGTTTCTAGATCGGTACCTTCAGGAATATGTAGATAGTATACGCCGCTTAATACTAAACTGTCTTGTCTAATATGTTGATGCCAGTATGTGTTGCGGTCTTCTTGTGTGTCAACGTTGGTTTTGTATCCCCAACTCTTGATGGTTTTAATTTGACGCTCTTGCTTCATGTATGCAAAAGCACTCCAGATAAAACTCATCTTTAGATTGTTCCAGTCCTCACCTGGTAAGCCAAACACATTTACATCTGTTTGATAAGGTGGGCTGTTCTTCCAATACTTGCCCTGTTCTACAAGGCTGTGTATATCCTGTGCCATACGCTCTCTTGCGCTAGCATTGATAAGAGAAGTCCAGTCGTAGTATTCATATTCAATCATAATATTATACTAACAGACTGGACTAGATTTGTCAACCGTTTATTTTAAATGTTGTGCTGACTGTAGATATGCTACCATATTTTCTGGAGTAGTTTCTCCGTACGGATCTTCGTCTGTGCCTTCGTTGTTGATACCAGGTTCCTGCCACCACTTCTCTACAACGCCGTCATTGAACACTGCCATGTAGCGCCATGAACGCAATCCAAAGCCCAAGTGGTTCTTACCAATCAACATACCCATAAAGCGAGTAAAGTTGCCTGATCCATCTGGAATAACTTTTACGTTTTGAATATCCTGTTGCTTGGCCCATGCATTCATAACAAAAGCATCGTTTACACTGATACAATAGACTTCGTCAACACCCATTGATTTAATTTCTTCGTACTTTTCTTCAAAGCCTGGAAGTTGGTATGTTGAGCAAGTTGGAGTAAATGCACCTGGTAGGCTGAATACTGCTACACGCTTGCCTTTTAAAATGCTATCGCTGGTCACGTCTTCCCAACGAAATGGGTTAGGTCCGCCAATGCTTTCATCGCGAACACGAGTTTTGAACACCACACATGGTGCCTTAAATCCTTCAATCATACTGTGTGTCTCCTTGAGTTAGTGGACATCCTTGTCCACATTGTATGCTATGCGTTTTCTTCTTTGTAGGCTGCTAATGTTTTAGTAAACTTATTAGCATGAGAACGTTCTGCTTTGGCTAGTGTTTCAAACCAATCTGCGATCTCATCATACCCTTCGTCACGAGCTGTCTTAGCCATTCCTGGGTACATGTCTGTATATTCATGTGTCTCTCCTGAAATAGCACTTTCAAGAGCTTCTTCTACAGACTTAGCTGGAAGCCCAGTTTCTGGATCACCAGAACCACCTTCAATTAGGTATTCCATGTGACCGTGTGCGTGACCAGTCTCGCCTTCTGCTGTATTACGAAATACATTGGCTACATCTGGTGCGCCTTGAATATCTGCTTCGTTTGCAAAGTAGAGATAACGACGATTGGCTTTTGATTCGCCTGCGAAAGCATCTTTCAATGCCTGTTCTGTTTTAGTACCTTTTAGGCTCATAGTTTCCTCCTTTTGTTGTAAAACTACATGTATATTATACAGAGTATTTACATAGAAATCAACTATAAAATGCGTGGTTTATAATGTTATTTTTAAATAGACCTAATAGACTAAATCTATTTTGCAAAAGCAACCAGTCCCCAAATGCCAAATCCTATCAGCGCAACCACGCCCACAACTGCACCAACTATGATCAAAGTGTTTTGAAGTGCAGCTTTTCTTTTCATCTTGGCACGCTTCTTTTGTTTCTCTTCTTCTTCACGAGATTTTTTCATGTCTGATTGAAACTTTAACCAATCATCCCACATGCCGCCGCGACCTTGATAGATCATCATGTTCTTCAACTCTTCTTCTTGTTTCTTGAGTTGTTCAGCGGCCATGAACGCTTGCAGATCACTTTTGTATCCGTGTTCATGTGCTTTCTTTTGTATTTCGGTTTTCAGTCCGAAGTATTCCGCGACTGCTTCACCAGCCTCGTATATTTCTTTGCCGTTCTGTATGCTTTGTTTGATGACGTCAAACGCGGCATTAGCGGCTGCTAATTCAGCGATCATAGTGGTGCCCTCCTCCACTAATACTATTTATCTACACACTGCTCTCTCTACGAATGCTCAAAGCACGATGAGCAGGATATAGCTCTATGCTAACCTTGTTGTTTTGATTGCCGCCTAGTATCCTATAATACTTTACGTTTCCAATAATAACCTCGCCAAAATAAAATCCAACATGCCCCTGCCAAGATACATTACCTCTGGGGAATACTACAATGTCTCCTGTGCGAGGTTCATCAACTTCTGTGCCCCAATGGAGGAAGCTTCTAGCTGTAAGAGGATATTCACTTACACTACTACTTCCATCTATGCCGCTGTCACGCAACACCGCATTTACGAATGCCGCACACCACTCTGTGCGCACAGGATCTACTCCAGTGAGATCTTTCAATTCTGTTCTATGGCTGTATTCTCCATAGTCCAAATATTGAAATGCTATCATTGCGGTATGTAGTGCAGGTTCAGGCTTTTCAAAAAAAGGACGACTCTGCGGGAAAGGTATTTGGTCGCTAGGAGCTTCAGCGGAGCTACATCCTGCCAACAGCATCAATGATAAAAGTAAAGACCTCATTATTCAATCCTTTACATATCATTCAAAGGATTATCAAGTGCTTCTTGTAGCAACTCTCTAATGTCTTTGTCCAGCTGACGCATGTCTTCGTCTATACGACCTTCAGTTGTTCGCATTGTATCACGCACATCTTTTTCAGTTTCTCTGTTAAGACTTTCAACTTCACGGATGCTTTGTGCAACATCCTTCTCAACTTGATTCATATCGTTGCGTACACCTTCAAGTGTTGCTTCAATGCTTGCCTGTGCTGCTTTTACGCGAGCTTCTGACTCATCTACTTTGTCTTCCATTCTGTCTACTGCTTGTTCAGTTTTTAGAATATCATCACGTAGTCCGTCTTTGATGTCGCGAGTGTAATCAACTGCTTCTTCCAATTTGATTTCAATTAGAGACATTCTTTCATCGTAGCTTGCCATAAGCTCTTGATACTCTTGCTGTTGATCAACAAACGCTATTGCTTCTTCAATTTTTTGATACATCAAGAAGCCCCCATATAGTGAACCAATTACAGCACCAATTACACTTACAAGTGCTGTTGCACTTACGAACGTCACTTTTATACCAAACACACGAAACTCTTTGTTCTTTAGATTTTCTATGCCCTCTTCCATATTTTCTAGGCTTTCACCTAAGTCTTTGTCAGCCATTGCCCTCTCCTTAAATTAGAAACGCTTTTGTGTTCCTATAACAATTCCTCTATCAAAACTGCCATCTGGTTGTACTTGTCCACCTGGCATTGCCCATATAGTTAAACTATCTGTGACTTCATACCCTAAACGCACAAATGGTGTCATAGGTATATCAAATTCTTCTTGTATTCCATCGTAGCCAGTTGCCCATCCTAGCTCAATAAAACTGTCATCTGTAAAGTTCCAACTCTTTTTAGCATACAAACTAACATTGCTTTCGCTGTTGTATGTGACACCAACAGCATAATGACTCTGCGTTTCATATTCTACAAAAGGATGATACTTGTTAAATTCAGCGTCATTAAAGCCTGCGTGTATGCTTAGTGCTAGTCCAAAACTAATAGGATCCATTTTTCATTCCTTTATATTCTTTATTTAATTCGCCCTTAAGAATACGCTTTTCTACTTTAAAGGCAGTGTTGTCCTTTGTACTGCGTGTTTCGTATTCGCCAGTATTTACCCATTCGCTGGTCCAATAAACCACAGGAGATTTTTTAGTTTTGTTTCTCATTGATAGTTCCTTGTCCAAGCTGGTGTTCTGCCAAGATCTTTATAATCAGATACCGCTATACCTATCCATCCCCAAGCATGTCCTACAGCTACGCCGCCAAGTAAGCCTACTATTACAATAATCAGAGCCAGTAAATTAGTTCTCATACTGACTCCTCACCATTTGTCTGTGTAGTGCATCACTTGCACCATTAAACAGTCCTGCTCTTGGGTTGTCATATGTTTTTTGATCTTCGTACACACCTTGATCATTGTATATGTCGCCACCTGGCATTTGTGGCTGTTGATATGCTCTAAAGTTTGGATTGTATCCTAGCAGTGCTGCTTGTGCATCTTCGTCATCTGATCCTGCTAGTGCTTCTGCTACCAGTGCATCCTCTTGTGCGTTCTGCGATTCAACTGATGCTTCAGCACTTTCTTCTGCTGTTTCCTCTGCGTCTGCTACAGCTTGTGTAATCAAAGTTGATGTTATATCATTTATTATTTGATTGATAGGGTTAGTAGGATCGTTAAGCATTGCCAGTTGTGTTAGTGCTTCATTTGATGTAGCAAGGTCTTGTTCGCCTGTGATGTCATTGGTTTCAACTGCGCCGCCGCTTGCTAATGGATTGCTGTCTTGTGCAGTTTGTCCTGTGCTTGCGAAGTCAGTAGAGCCAAACGAATCATTTGACTGCGATCCGTTGTTTGATCCTGTTGCACCATTTTGTGATTCACCATTGTCTGACCCACTGGCAAAACTTTGTCCACCGTTTGAGTTAGAACCAAACTCAAAGTTGCTTCCGCCTTGAATGCCGCCATTTGCACTTGTGCTGCCCGTAGGATCTACACTTGTTAGTGTGCTGCTTACACCGCCAGACTCAGACAAGCCAATGCCTGCGCTTGCTTGTGCCGCTGCTGTGCTTGATGATACAGCACTGTTGGCTACATTGTTAGCCGCATCTAATGCACTTAACTGTGTTGCGTTTAATCCTGTGCCCGCTGACTTTGTTTCGTCTGATGCTTCTGTGGTTGCTTGTTCAGTTGTTTCTTGTACAGGATCTGGTGTTGCTTCTGCTACTGCTTCTTGTACAGGATCTGGTTCTCCTGTTGCTTCTGCTACTGGATCTGACATTCCGTTGTCTGAGCCCGTATCTGAACCGTCATCTATAACTGCACCAGTTGCGTCAGCAAGTTGTTCAGTGGTTCCCGTAGTATCGTCAAATGTTCCTGTACTACCATCGTTTGCAGTAGTTTGCACACTTGCGACTGCTCCAGTGTTTACATCATCTATTGTGTTGGTGCTTGCAATCTGTGCCATCATAGCATCATTGTATCCAGGACATGCAGGATCGTATAGCGGATCTGCAATGCACTGACTGGTTAACAAAGTATCTTCAACCGTAGTATCTTCTGCCGCAGGATTGCCTGTGTATCTGTAATTCAGTTTGATTGAAGGATTTGCAAACTCTGGACCATAGTATCCTGCCCAGTATCCCAAATCTCTACCAGTCACGCTCAGTTCAATCTCTGACAGCGTATTTACATCAAACGGGTTAGCGAATGTTTCTTCTCCACTAACAGTTGTCCATTGTTCTATATATTGACTGTAGTCATAGGTTTTAGAAAAAACTGCGTTTCCTTGTGTATCACGGATAACAACTTCCACATAAAAAGTATCAGGAGTGTTTCTACCATTACCACTGTCTTTGTAGCCAGCATCTATGTTCTTCACGCTCCACGAATAGTTGTAGCCTGTTGCTTCTACGCCTGCTTCTTCTAGTGCGATGTTTATTGCGGCGAGGTTTGTTAGCGTTTGTTGGACATATCCAAAGTTAATCTGTCCATCCGCCGCACCAACGTATTGATCGTTAATAGTAGGACATGATCCGCCTGAAGTTCCGCCCCATCCTTGATTGAGAGTATAACATCCATCCCAATACTGAGAAGTGTCGCCCATTAAGTCACCTGTCTGCATTACTATTTGATCTGGAAAGCCGTTGGTCCAGTCCATTTTGTCAATTTGTACATATGAGTAAGTTGAGTCCACTGCTCTATCTTTACAGATATCTGAACGACCTATATATACTTGGTTTACATCATCACGAATGCAGATGTATTCATTTCCTAGCACACCGTCTGTGCCAGTTGTAAATCCTTCACTATAAAAATACTCACCAACCTCATATCCTTGTTTGATCAACAGTTCAGTTAGGTCAGCAAGGTCTGTGTATTGACTATTTGCAAACGGGTTTTCTTTAGAATAAGTAGGAGTTGGCTCAGCAGTCTGAGTCGTAGTAGGCTCAGCCATAGCAGGTTCTTGGTAAGTCTCTTGCGCTAGTGCAGGATTATATGCCCAGAAGCAGAGTAAGCAAGCCAGCAGCAAGGATACCTTGGACTGCACCTTCAACTTTATCATTGCGTCTTGTCTCCTGTTCTATGTTGGTTGGTTGCATCTCAGGATTTGCTTCCCATTGTGCTCTGGCTTCTGCGCCAATTGAACCATCAAACGGACAAGGTGTTCCTGCCATTTCCATAGCACGATATACGTTAGGATCTTGACACATCAAACTAACCGCCGCAACTTTCATGCCCATATTGTAGAGTGTTTTGGAGTTCTTTAGTCGCTCACAGTTCATATCGCGAACATGTCCGCCGCCTGATGCACCTAATATCTGTGTTTGTACAGCCGCTGAATATGTCACAGTACAAGTGTCATTGCCACCCATTTGCACAGTAGGAGCAATAGCAGTTGGAGGTGGTGATTTGATAGTCTGTGTGATCTCACTAGTGTTATTATTGTTGTTGTTATTGGTATTGGTGTTTTCTGATGTACTGTCTACAGTTGTATTATTAGTATTGTTGTTTGTGTTGGTATTTGTGTTATTACTAGTCACATTACTGTTTACATTTTGATCAATAGTTTGATCAATTGTGCTGTCAGTGGTTTGATTGATTGTGCTATCGTTGGTACTGTTGATAGTGCTGTTGTTGGTATTATTGGTGGTCTGATCAATTGTGCTGGTATTAACATTTGTGTTGGTATTGGTATTGTTTGTACCCCCACTTAAAATATTATTATTAGTATTAATATTCGTGTTGGTGCTAGTACTATCAACGGTTGTGTTGTTAGTATTTAGATTAGTATTTGTGTTCGTGTTGGTATTTGTACTGTTTATAGTGCTAGTATTGACATTAGTGTTGGTGTTTGTACTGTCAATAGTAGTATTGTTTGTGTTTGTGTTTGTAGAATTTACTGTACTGTTTGTTGTAGTATTGCTGTCTGTACCTACATAGCTAGAGCTGTCGTAGGTGACGCCGTCCACAACAGTCTCTGCAACTGCCGTAGTACCGTAAGTAAGTGTGATGGCTGCGACCATCCATAGCATCTTTTTCATCTGAAGCCCCCGAATTATAGAAGAACGCCCTCACGCTCTACTATTAGTATTTATAGCCAGAGATTGAAAATATATAAGACTATTTAATTTTGAAATTAAATCCTGCAGGGGGTTTAGTAGCGTAGAAATAACTTCCTGCTTCTAGTTTGATATCTCCGTCGAACACAGGCGGATAAATTACATCAAACTTACTAAAACTTGCTTGATCACCTTTGGCTGTCAGTGTAGTCATAACTTGAATCATGTTAGAACTTTCAAGGACTGTGGCAAAGAAGCTGTAGGTTTGTTCTTTGTCTTCGTTGAATTTGTCAGCTACCATTCTTGCAAGGCTTGCTGTTGAATGATAGCTTACTCTATACAAAGGATGATCTGTTTTTGGTTTATAACCTGGATAATTTATGGTCATCTCGTAGAATTTGCCATTATCTATAGCCATTAATGCTTCGGCATCATTTGGATTACTTGTTAATACTTCGTATGCTTGATTAGCAACTTCTGCAGTAATTAATCCCATATCAGCTGCTAAATCAAATGCAACCTTTTTACCTGATGAAGCTTCAATAACTCTTAGTCTTGAAATGTATTCTGCATATCGTTCTTCAAAGTCTGGCACACGTTCCTTTATCACTTCTAGCTTATTATTAATAGTATCAATGATGCTTGAAATACTTGCCGCGGCACCGCCTCCCTTATCTTTTGAACTTACTCCAATTCTACTACCGTTTGGTGTGATTAAATAACTATCAACTAGTTTTTCTGCAATGTCTTCAGGAAATTCAACCTGTGTAATACTAGTAAATTTAGTGCCTGGGTCTAACAGTCCTAATAATTGTTCTTCCGCGGCTTGAATTGAACCTGTGACATTAATACCTCTAGTGATAGCAAGGGGTGCTGCTACTTCGCCAAATTCTACTTCATAATTTGCTTTGTATTCAGGATTGATAGTAGTAGGTGCACCTCCTAAATTTTCTAGTAGTTCAACAAGCGTTGTTTGATCTTCTGGAGCAATCTTATCTTGTACACCTCTTTGAACTTCTGAAATAAGATTGTTAATAGAAATAACACGATCAGTAATACCTACTTCTAATGGGCCAAAGTTTACATTTCCTGATCTACCTGTAGCTCCTGCCGCTCGTTTTTGTTCTAGTTCAATGCCTACAGCTTTACAATCTCTAACGAAATGCGATACCTGCCAAAAAATATGCCCGTCTGTCTTTTTAGCCGCATAGTATTTTCCGACCCATTCGCGACCTTTTTCACTTGTTAGTTCAACTACTAGAGCAGCGAAGCCCGTGCTAGGTTTTTGGCCTCCTGTCCACTTAATAGTGTCAACATTCATACCAGTTGCTTCTTTTAGTTCTGCGGCAAATTGTTCTTCTGGATCTGCTGATGACACACCTTTGTTTTCTAATTCTTGTAGTGCAGCATCTGAAAGGAAGTTAATATTGCTAGTTGCAATTTTTTGTAAATCGCTAGGATTGCTAGTTTGTAGGATATTATCTATTTCGCTTTGTAGTGCTGAATCTAGTTCTGTTGCATTGTTAAACTTTGCTTGTAGTTGTTTGATATATCCTGGCGATAGTGTAGAAGACGCATACTTTAATGTTCTTTCGTCAGTAGGAAATTTCCATGCATTAGTTGCTTGCACAACAGTACCATCTGGCTTAGTAAAGCTAGCACCGCGGCCGCCTTGTGTATCAATAACTGTGCCTATGATACCACGATTGGCTTCAAAAAGTTTCTGTTCTACTAATCTAAATTCACGATAACGCATACTAATTCCCTACTTTGAAGTATTTATGCTACTTTAGGAAACAACATGTCTCTACAGAACAAGTCAACGTCCTCTTCTGGCAAGCCTAGGCTTTTCATTGTACGAGGAGTGTGCGGATTTTGTTGCTGGTTGTGTGCATAATAGTTTTGTGATGCAATAACTAAGTCTCTATCCCCAAAGCCCACAAACTCAGGTGCTTCTTCGAGGTAAGCACGTAGATTATCTAGTGCTAGTTCTATAATTGCAACTGCTTCTTCTTCAGTGTTTACATTGCCTGCGGCTAGCATATGATCTGAAAAGATGTTGCGAGCCCATTCAGGTAGTTCACGCTTTTTCTTTGGAATAAACTCTGCTACACTTTCTGCATAACCTTCCATCATAGGATGTTCTGGGTTTGCACTTGCACTAAAGTCAAGGAATGCCCCTGTCATTTTGTTCTTACCAGCGATAACATCAAATCCAAAGATAGGTGCATCACTGTTTAGCACAGGCATACAAGTCACATGCATCATCCAAAGGCCCTTTGAATCTCTTGCGTCAACTACATCGATGTGTGCTCGTCTCACACTATTGTTTTGCCATGTACGATTGATCCAACCACTGCCTGGCTTGTTAAAATTTTCCAGTCCTGGCTCTTTATATTCTACAGCATAGTGGTCAAACAGATTGATAATTTCTTTCTGGCATTCTATAAGCTTAGTCCAGATAATGCTCAATGTCTAACTCCATTAGTTCTTGAAATAATTTTGTGCTAAATTCAAAACATCTACGAGCTTCGTCTGCCATGCCGTCGTGTGTTTTTGCTCTGATTGCTTCTTTTGTACTAGCAATATCACCTTCGAACTTGTACATACGTCCTTCACCTGGAGCCTTGCGAGCAATCATTTGTCCGCCGCTTAGATCGCCCATATGTAGAACATAAATGTGTGCCATAATAGCATCAGGATCTTGTAATTTGTCTTTCATATGAGTCATAAATTCGTCAGTGCTCGGCAATACTACAGGTGCTTCTTTTCGGTTCCATAGTTCAAGAAAATCTTGCTCAATAGCTATTTTCCTACGTATGTCAATTGGCAAGTCTGCTAGTAATCCGTGTGCTGTTGCAAGCGCCTCGATTAAATCATATTTTTTATGTTGGTTCCAAAGATATGTAGCATAAAATTCAGGGTTAATGCGGCCGCTCATTAACACCTTAACAAATGCCTGCCGTTCTGCATCTGTGTGTTGTTCTTTAGTAAGTTCTTTTAAATTACTCATTCTGTTTCCATTTTAATTACAAGAGGAAAGCCATTTTCTCTACTAGCTGTAATTGCTTCTGCTGTTTTTTGTTCTGCTATTTCGTATGTATACACACCTACTACTCCAGAACCTTCATTGTGAATCGTAAGAGTAATTTTTTCAGCAGTCTCTTGACTGTGTTTAAAAATAGTTGTTAATAGACCGATTACCCATTCCATTGGAGTTTTTTCATCGTTAAGCATTATAATTTTATATTTTTTTGGTTCTTCAATATCTTTTTCAATCTTTTCATCTATCTTGATATCTTCTAAAATATCTACATCACTCATTGTTATCCCCTTTAGTGCAAAAAATGGGGGAGCTTAACTCCCCCTAGACTCGATTACTCGCCGTCGGTGTCAATTGCTTCTTGTACATGACCATTCCAGTCAGTAATAGCAATCTTTTTAGGTTGTAGTTCTTCTGGTACTTCACGCTTAAGGTGTACATTAAGCATACCTAAGTCAAGGCCAGCACTTACTACTTCTACATGGTCAGCTAGTGTAAACTCTCTACGGAAGTTGCGTCCACCGATTCCTTTGTGTAGATAGTTTACATGTTCATCGCCTTTCGGAGATGTACCTTCAATACGAAGAATGTTCTTATCTTTAGTCACGTCTAAATTATCCATACCAAAGCCTGCGACAGCTATACTAATCATGTATTCGTCGTCGTTAATTTGCGCTATGTTGTATGGTGGATAACCGTTTGACTGTGAATTAGCAAAGTTTCTTTCTAATTCGTCGAACATTCTATCAAAGCCAATAGTTGCTCTGTGGAATTGAGGTAGGTCTAGAGTTGTTAGTCTTGTCATTTTGTTTCTCCTTTATAAAAGCAAGATTAATGTAATGTAGAACCCTTTCGGCATCCTACATTACTATTTATACACAGAATTATCTAAACTGTCAAGTTTTGACTAGACAATCAGTGTAATTCCGCCAGCGCCTACTAGCAACACTGCCCATAATCCTAGGGCACTAAGATAACGCTTCCACGGTGTACCAAAGTATAGTTTACCGATTGCCATGCACTTGTGGGCAGGCGATATCAAGTATCCTACATAGTCGAGAGCAAAGAACCATACAAAGTATTCTATACCGTAAATAAGTGATAGAATGGTAGTAATGGCTGCAAATCTACTAGAAGAGCCAAACGCAAATGCAGCTCCAAAAGAGAACGCACTTAGTGTTAAAAAACCTTCTAGGGTGTTAATATCTAACATTGTGTTTTCGAAGTACGAATTAACATCATCAGTATATTGTCTAGTAACATTTGCCAAGACAATAATAACACCTACCCAAGCAATCATTTTCCAATCAACATACGAGAACAACTTTTTATAGTCCCATGTTGTAGTGAGTGTCATGTAATATATCAATAACCCTCCAAATGCCATCCATGGGTCAACACCTGCTACAGGTTTAAGTGCTAGCGCAATCGCAATCAAGAAGGGAAATACATTTCTAATTATATTAGAAATCTTATAGTGTCCTTTTTGGACATTTAATTGTATGTCGTCTTCTTTTACTGCAAACATAATATAACAGAACACTAATCCTAGTGATACTATCAACAATGGCAATAATTGAAATACTACAGCACCGTAGCCTATACCAAACGCAGCCATTGGGATAAGAATAGTCTTTTCCAAAGGCGACCACACATAGTAGTGGTGTGTTGATAGGTAATCAATAATACCAAATTTCTCTCGTCCTGGTTGTCCTTTGGGAGGAGCCAGTGTGTCTAGCATGCCAGCTGAAACTGTAACACGGCCGCTAATGGGGAGAATACCTGTAAATGCGCTCATTAGTGCAACAATTACTCGCTTTGATTTAAACACCTTTTGAATGTAGGCATATGCACCTGCAAACAATTGATATTCTTTAATCAATCCAACAATCATCATAATAAACACAAAAAACAGAAGATATTCTTGCCCCTTGTACAGCAAGTTTATATTTTCCAAGGTCATTTTATTTCCTTCTATTTTCCTATTGTATTAGACTCATAAACCCTATTATGAGTCTGAGTACAACGAACAAACGTTGTACACTTACTTAGATGCTTCAATTTGATAGCACCCGCATACGTACAAGTACTGCGTACTCCACCGAGTACATCTTGTACAGTATTCTCTACTGCGCCGCGATATGGTACTAGCACAGTTCGTCCTTCTGACGAGCGATAATCTTTTAACCCGCCAAAATGCTTTTCATTTGCACTTTCACTACTCATACCGTAGAACTGTACAAACTGTTTTTCTTCAATCTTACGATGCCATTTAGTTTGACTGATAGGATTGCGTTCAAGTTCGTTGGTCTTGTAGCGTTTTGTAATCACTTCGCCGCCGCCTTCATCGTGTCCGGCCAGCATACCGCCTAACATTACAAAGTCTGCACCTGCGGCAAACGCCTTAGCAACATCGCCAGGGCAAGTGCAACCGCCGTCAGCGATAATGTGGCCACCCAAACCGTGGGCTGCATCGGCACACTCAATGACAGCTGATAGCTGAGGATAACCAACCCCAGTTTGAATCCGTGTAGTACATACACTCCCAGGGCCAATACCCACTTTAACAATATCTGCACCAGCAAGAATAAGTTCCTCCGTCATTTCGCCTGTCACAACATTTCCAGCGATGATTACAATATGTGGATACTGTTGTCTAAAACGTGCTACAAAGTCACGGAATCTGTTGCTGTATCCATTAGCAACATCAATGCAAACATATTTTAGATTACCGTCTGCTTGCTCGTATACACTACGAAACTTCATTTCGTCTTTGTCAGTAATACCAATACTCATAGCAACATGATTGGTGCGTAGATACTCGTCTGTGTCGTAGAAGTCCACAAGCTCGTCTACCGTATAAGTTTTAACTAGACATGTAAACATACCCAATCGTGCTAGATCGTCTGCCATAGCAAACGTACCAACACCGTCCATGTTAGCAGCCATAATCGGAATGCCACGCCAGTGTTCGTCTTCAATATTGTCAGGAAAGTCTGGTGTCCAATTGCGCCAAGCATAACCTCTGTGTAGTTGCACTTCTTTACGACTACCTAAAGTGCTACGCTTTGGGCGGATCAGTACATCCTTGTAATCTAATTTGATATCTTCTTCTAGTCTCATGTTTTTTCACCATAATTAAACGAAATACTAATTCTGTCTGTATTAGATCTATTACCTTCAACACTATGCTTTAACCAACTAGGAAAAACATAAAGAGCGCCAGTTTTACAAGCATAGGTTGCCCGAGTGCTTGTATAATAAGTCGCCTTTTCTACATAATCTGGAATATGATATTCAGCACCGTCGGATCTTTCAAACTGTATGTTGCCTTGATGATTGCTAGCATCTACATAATAAACTCCGCTGAACACACTACCTACATGATTATGTAGATGATTGTATGCTCCAGGAGGATTAATGTTTAACCAAATATTATAAAGTTCAACTTCTGGTAATCCTACTTGTTTTGCACAAGCGGCCAGTTCTTTATCTAGATGTTCAACTAATTTGTCAATTTCTTCGCATTGATTAGGCATGATATCAGAGCTTTGAAAGCCGTTGTAATTACTTACAGTTCGACCAATATCGTTCTTTTTTCTATCATAGGCCCAATGTTTTAGAGCTTTATTGTCAATCATATGTATAACAGCACTCCAAATTACACTTGGAAACCACAACTCTGTGTGCATGGCCATTTACTTGATCCCGCGATCTTGTTCCATTTTGCGTTGTTTTTTGAGCCAACGAGCGCGACCGGCAGCCTTTTCTTTTTTACGTCTTTCACTTGGCTTTACATAAGCCTGACGCTCACGGATTTCCTGAATGACTCCTGCTTCTTGGACAATTTTTTTAAATCGTCTAAGAGCGCCATTAAAGTCTCCGTTGCGGACTTCTACCGATAGTCCTTTAATAATATCGTTATTCTGCTTGCGTTTCAAGGTTGCCTCCAATTTTATCTGCAAAGTAATCCAAGCTATATATTCTTTTATTACTAATCTTAGTATAAAACATCTGCTCGGCATTTGTCAACCAGTAAGTTTTAGGATCAGCAATAAAATACGAAACAAGATCCTTTATCTCTGCAGGACAATTGTCTACATCGAGTATAGTATAATCTGCAATCTTATGTGTACTAAGTAGCCAGTCTATTTCATGTACGTCAGATAGACTTTCGTACAAGTATACATTAAAAGATTGTGTGTTATTTTGGAGTAAAAAGTTAAATTGTTCTTTTATAACTTTACTAGGATAAATTAACAAAAAACTTATTGCATTATTAAAAAGTCTGTCGGGTGCGGTGATAAGATTAATATCAGCCATTACGTATCCTACTCCATATACTATTGGGATTTTGTTCGCTGTTTTGTATATAACCGTCTGGCTCTATAACTTCTGTGAGATCTGGTTTTACTCTGAAGTTTTGCGTATTTGATGATTGCCCTGTTTCATTATGTAAGTCTTTTTTTTAGAGTCAACACGATCTTCCCAGGGCAGGCTGTCTATTTCGCCATTTATATAAAGATCTTTATATTCTTTAAGAGTCTCATTAGGATTATCTTCTTTCCATGAACGTTTGGCTTCGCTCCAAGTAATATCGTTCTCCTGAGCTTGTAATTCTTGAGTTCTAACTTCTTTTAACTCTTCCGATAACTCTATATCTTTTTTTTCGACAGAGTCTTCTTGAATATATTGCTGTGCTATTTCGGATTTTTCATCTTGCGTAAGATCGTCTTCTTGGTCCATTGGAACTGGTTTCGTATCTCCCGGATCCTCTCCAGGAGTAAATCCGTCTCCGTCACTTGTTTCTGTGGTATCACCGGAGCCCTCTTTCTCGGTGGTAGCATCTACTTCCTCCTCTTCCTCAATATCATCAGACGTATTGTCCTTATCCGTAGATACAGGATCATCAAATGTAAATCCATGATTGTCAACTATGCGCTGTGCCCTTGCTTGCTCGTATTCTTGCCGAAGACTTTCACCGTCGTCATCTTTGCGGGATTTCCTCCACTCAAAGGTATATTGGCTAGCAATAAGTAATAAGACTGCTAGCGGATCAAATACTATAATAATTACAATAATAACCCAGCGTACTGCTTCTTCTAGTAGATTGTTGTCAGCAGTTTCGCCATAGATAAATTCTGCAATATATTTTACAGGTCCAACTTCTGCTTCTAGTTTTCTATACTCTGCTTCTAGTTGGAACTTTTGCTCAAACAGTGCGTCAATCTCAGATGATGCGGTTCGAACACGTTCGTTTTGTTCATCCAGCATCGCTTGGAGATCGTTTCCATCATTGGACTTCAATTGATTGCGTAGGTTGTTGATCAGTGCATTTGATTCTGCAATCTGTTCGTCTGCGCCTGCACGTAGTCTTGTGATTTCTTCACGTGCCGCTAATACTGTAGTGCTTTGTGCGGCATCTTGTATCTTCTGGAGCCATTCGTTGCGCTCTGCACGTTTGTCTTCTTGGAACTGTGTGAATGCTCTTGCTGTAGCAGGACCATAGTCTCCATCAACTGCTGTACCCACCATTGCTTGGGCTCGTTCAATTTCGTCATTGTCAATAAAGCCTTGCAGTCTAGCAAGCTCCTCGTCAATGCGATCTAGTTCTGTTTGGAATAGTGCAGTCACACCTGCAATGATTTGATTCTGCTCATCAATAGCAGGTTGAATACGATCATATGCTCCTGCAATACGCTCTTGTTCTCTATCAATTTGCGTTTGCAGTTGATTGGTTGCACCTGTACCACTGGTTTCAAGTTCTTCAATTTTAGTTTCTGCTCGTGCAATAATTTGCTCGTTGCGATTGATTTCTGCTTCGATACGCTCTAGCTGTGCTACGCCTTCACCTGCACTTGCTGTTTGTTCAATGTGTGCTTTTGATAGGAAGCCGAAGATACCCATGCTTGTGATAAACATAAGCACAACCACTGCTGTTGTTAGGTAAGTCTTTAACCACCATGTTGCTTGCTTCCAATACTTGTGTAGCCAAACTGCTGTGACAAGTTTGCCTATCTCAAGTGCGCCACCCATAATCATAATGGGGATAGCTGCCGCGGCAAAAATAGTCATAAGACCTGCCACGGAGTAATATATTGCTACAGCACTGATCGCTAGTGCTGTTATTAGTGTGAGTATACCTAAAAACATAACGTATTTATTGCCTTTGCTATCGATAATGCACCTAACTGTGTGCTTTAAACCAATCACCAGAACTACGCTGACAATAGATTTCTTGGAAATATTTTGGTTTATTTTTGTAGTATAGAGTGTTCAGCATAGTATGACATCCGTTGCTATCAATCTTGGCCAGTTTTACAATGCCAATAGCACTCCGTGTCTGCCACTTGCATTCTTCTCCTGCAGACATTTCTCTAAGAGCAAAGTCAACACAGCGTTGATGTTCTCGCATACTATTACGAGGAACCGTATAATATAAATCTCTAGATAGATTTACACCTAAGTCTACGACACTACCCGTGTGTTGATACTTTGAATTTACAGTCATGCCACTTCCACATGCTGTCAAACTAATTAAAATTGGGATAAGCAAAAGCCTCATTTACTGGCCTCCATACTGTTTTACCCATAGGGTCTGTGAATCTACACAGTAAAGTTTCACCATATTTTGGATTAGATCTATTAGAATTTAAAGGTCTACTAATCCTGCAATCACTTGCTATACCCGCATCTTTCACTACATGCTCCACACGCGGTTTATCTGTGCATTGCACTTTTGTTCGAGACTTAACTTGTGTTCGATCTTCCATTTCGATAATCTCATCAGTATAGCAATACTGATGTTGATCTGCACTAGATGCAACTTGAGGGGTGCTTGAACACCCCGCAAGAATACTAGTTAGCAGGAGTAGGGGAAACGACAACTTGAGGTGCGTTTTCATTCTTAGCCTCTTGCAATAAACCATTAAACACTTCTAGCGGCATTTTAATACGCACATAAGTGTGTACGCGACCAGTGCTTGCTAGCTCATAAGAATAACGTTTAACTTCTAAATGTTCGCGAATACTTGTTTTACGCACGGCATGCTCAACATATGTGCGAGTATTGCGCATTTCATTAGCATCGTTGCCTATGATATCAATTGTAGTAGAGCTATTAACTTCACCGTTGATACGTTCTGCAAATGCTTTAACAGCAAATGCATACGCTTGTGCCTCACTTGCTTGTTCGTATCGGCTTTCGCCCATGCCGCATGCATAAGCATAGTCCTGACGATTGAAGAAAATAAATCCTTCAGTACCAATTTGTTCACAGTCTACATACCAATTAGGATGTGCCTTAGTGTCGCGCACTGTGATCTCTTGTACACTAGAACAGCCTGCAAGTGTTGCAATACCTGTTGCGAGTGCAATTGCCTTAATTGTGCCTTTCATTGTTGCCTCCTAGGCGTTGTTTCAGTTTTTATAGTATAAGATAGTTTAAGATGTTTGTCAACCATTTTATTCCCAGCGATAGAATACATGTACACCGATGCGTCCTACCAGCTGAAGTTCACGTGCCCATTGCGGCTTTACGTAGTCTGCGTGATAATGATCAGCGCCTTCTGTAAGTCCACGGCCTTGATTGTATTGTAGCATATTGTATGCGATCATCTGTGCATCTACCCATGCATCTGTATCACGGGGCCAATCGCTCTTGCCGTCACAGTACCATGAGAACTGACATGCATTACGCTTCATACTACCGTCAGCAAGTTTTTTGCCTTGGCGTACCACATCACAAATAGTATCAGGATAACGAGTGTCTTGCACACGATTGAGTACTACGTCTGCAACAGCAATACGATCTGCTCGATTACTGCCGCGAGATTCATAGTATATGTTTTGTGCTAGACACCATGCTTCAGGATTTTCTTCTGCGGTGTACAGACCCTTTGCATTTGCTACTGACGCTGACATCAATAGCACTACTGCTATTAGTAAATTTTTCATGATTTTGCCCTCTTGGTATTTAGTTGCGGCGCATTTGCGCGATTTCTATTGCTTCTTCTTTTTTATCAGCAAACACAGGAACCATATTACTCTTATGAAGTGTTGCTATTCCAAGGAGTTGTCTTTCTCCTGAGTAGACTTGGGTTTCTTTTTTGGCTGCGAATCCTGGGACTTGATCCGACGTTTCGAGGCTTCGATACTCCTTTGTGTCGCGGACATACGGTTGGGTTGGCGCATAGGTTTTGAACTCCTTTTCTTCCTTGCGGTTGGATTTGTACTCGCCACGAATGTATGCTAGATAATCATCGAACTCTTTAAATTGTAGGCTGTGATTGTTGTTGCGGCGCATGCGTTTGTTGTACTGACGCCATTCAAGTTGTAGCCGCTCAGTGTCCTTTTGAGTCAGCTTTTTTGCTTTAGGTTTTTTAGTATTGATTGTTGTAAGCCCTCGGGCTAGCGACATCGTCATAAAAAAAACTCCTGCTTATTTACGTTATGTATTAACTATAGCAGGAGTTTATTACGGTGTCAACCGATTATTTGCCTTCCATTAGCTTTACGGCTGCATCATAGTCTTCTTGTGCTATCACGCCTTCGCGTAGTAGTTTCTGTCTGTTGACCATATGCTTGGCTTGGATTTCTTCTTTGCTTCCGCCAAAGTATGCGACTGCATGACCTTCTTCAATAAGAATGTCTGTTACTTTTTTATCGCCTACTTTGAAGTCGCCCAGTATACGTCCGAACTTGCCTTTCATGTCTTCGCCGTGCTTGTTTTCTGTTGTGATAAGTTTTGCGCCTTCTGACATAAGTTCTTTGAGTCTTGCTTTGGCTGCTTCTCCAAAGAGGTCCTCCACTTTGTCTCTAGTTCTGCTCTCTGGCGTGTCAATGCCCATAATTCTAACTCGTTCATCTCTTAGTGTTACTCCAAAGCCCAAGTCAATGTCTACATCTACTGTGTCGCCATCAATTACTTTGACGACAACTACGTCATATTCATTTGTGTTCATTTTTTATTCCCTCTAAGTTATATGCCCATAATATTTAGTCAAGAAAAAAGGGCGATGTCACCACCGCCCTTGTTGCCGTTTTGTTTTGTATCAACTTAAAAGTTAAGTGCTACACCGATTTCGATTTCGCCACGCTTCTCTGTGTTGAAGTCCCATGATGTTTCGCCATATGCTTGCACAGTTTGAGTAACATCATAATATGCACCCAGATCCAGTGTTGGATAACTGCCGTCTGTAAATGTATCAGCTAGTGTAAAACTGTCTGTTGCTGTCGAGTCATATACGCTGATCAATGCTCCTGCGGTTAGGTTGATTGGACCATCGACAATAGGCTGCCAATTTAGTTCTGGCTCAACTGTTGCATGTGTTGATTCTGCGTCAGCTTTGTAAAAAGCTTTTGCTTCTGTGTTGAGTTGTAGTCCTGGCACAGGCAAGTCCATTGCTGTTGCAGATGTTGCAGCCATTGCGGCTACCATTGTTAGTACGAATGTACGCATATAAAATATTCCTTTTTTCTTATTTGGAGTGAGTTTGTTGCCCACTTAGTAATTATAGATATGCCGAGTATTTTGCACTTGTTCTAGAGCGGATTTAAGTTGATTTTGAGTATAATAAAAAAGAGTGTTGCATCGCTACAACACTCTTTTGCTATGTTTGATAACAAGGTCTAACTACCTCGTAGCGATTAAGCCGCTAATGCCGTTTCTGGCGCATAATTGTCGTTTGCAATTATAGTTTTCGTTCGCGTTAACCGAGCTTACATCCGGACAACTCCACTTACCTATTAAACGTCAATCGATCCTATCTCAGCCCCATCATAAACACATGCCCGACGTTTCTTATGTCTCAATATGCTATCTGCATATCCAGCACATGTGCTTATGGTGGAGCTGCCGGGATTCGCACCCGGGTCTTGTCCGTCGTTGAGTTTGCTTCAACGTTGTAGTATATTTATAACACAATTCTAAAATGTGTCAACCTAAAAATACCAAACCCCAGCCGTGATTGGCAATTGCATTCAGTATAATAGCAAGACAGGTAGCAATGTGTAAAAGTATCCACACTGTGCGGATCATTGCTACCTTATCTGCTTTGCGGTCGTCGTCATAGGCTTTGTGACCTATAGCTTTACACCACAGTTCCCACATTACATTTCGTTTTTCTTTTCTTGGATTTCCTTACGGCGATCCTTTGTAAGTTTGCCTAGGTCACCTAGTGCTTTACGAGCACGAGCGGCAGCGGCTTTTACACCTTTTTCGTCAAACGTTTCTGCTTCTGCAAGGTAGTTATTAAATGCTTGAACAATCTGTTCATGTGTTGTATTACTCATTGTTTTCTCCTGTGATAATATTATAAATTTCTTTCCAGTTCTTAACTACTTTAGCCGAACCGGTATAATTTGTATTGTGGTCGTGGCTAACAAGTATACCGTCAAGACCTAATCTAATTCCAGTATCTACATTTTCTGGTTTATCTTCTACCCAGTAGCATCCACTGTCTTTGTAAACTTCTAATTCAGCATCTTTATCTGCACCAGTGTCTAGATAAACGTATTTTTCGAATACGCTGTTTCCAAACATTTCACGTAGGTTTTTAGTACGTAAATGCTGAGAGTAAACATCATTACTTAAACTTGTAATTGCATGAAAAATATATCCGTGATCGGTATGTAGTTTCTTCACATATTTAATAGCATCACGAAGTGGAGGAAGTTTGCGAATCCAAGCACTTTCATTGAACATACGAATTAACCGTTTGGTTTCATTATATTCAAGTCCGTACTTGATGTCCATCATATAGTTGCCTGTTTCCACGACTGTATAACCATGTCGTTTCATCCACTGATCAAAAGCGTATTCCCAATCGAATAATACACCGTCACAGTCTACTAGAATTAATTTGTCTTTCATTAGAGCCTCTTATTGCCTTGTTGTGTTTATATTATAATGCCTAAGTTTTGTTTTGTCAAGTCCTAAGGACCTGCAAATACATCAGGCGAACCTTCTGCTACACTGGTACAACCAGTAATAGCGTCTCCTACTCTCCCGCATCCTAAGTTGTTTATAAAAACAGTTGTAGATCCTGTTGTAATAGGTGCATTATGACTAGGACACGGACTACCTGGAAGTAAATGTCCTGTGTTAACGTCTGTTTGCCTACTTACTGGAATATTGTTTACGAATACATTTCCAGAACCTTGTGCTCTGACCATTCCAGAACAATGCGGAACATCTGCATCTCCTATTCTTGTTACTGCTGGCATATTATCCTCCTGTACCGTTATAATTATAATTATCCATATAATATCTAATGGCTTCCCAGTCATTGTTTACATCATGCGGCACAGTTATTGTCGTAGTTCCACTACTCATGGTATCCGTGTCATAATATGATACGGTAACACTGTATGTCTTAGTTACGATTGCAGCCATATCTTGCGTTAGATCGAATAAATTTTTATTATCGGGCATATTTGCAATATTGATTGCTGTTTGTGTGGGTGCAGTTCCTACACTTTCTCCTGCTTCCACATAAGAAAACACATCTGACCAACCAGAAAGATATCTTCCTGATATAGTAAATGAATTACTACTGTTGGCTACTTCAATCTCATCACCTTCGTCATTATATACTGCGTTTACAGATGTAATTGATCCAGAACTGTGACTGAATGTTAATGTTTGGCTAAAAGGCACACCTCTTAGCGCAGGATTTACAGGATCTGGTGAATAAGAAACTGACATTAAAATTTAGCTCTAGTCATGAGTTCTTGAAGACGTGCGTTCCAAGTATCCATTTCTTTATGCTGTGCTTCAGAATGAGGAGGTTCAGGGACTTCTGGTTTGAATTTTATTATATGATCAAAATCGAGAGGAATGTCTTCATAATTTTGATAGGTTTCCAAAATACCATTACGCTTTATCACAAATTCGTGCGGCATTTATACAGCTATTCCAGTAGTGCTTTGCATATATTGTTTACCCATTTCTTCATCAGTCTTATGAATGAACAAAACAGCATCTTTATTAAATTTAAATTTACTATCCGGACTTACTGTAAAACAAAATGGACCTAATCCAATGCCTTGTTGAGTTGCCTGGAGAGCAAGCGGTTTAGTCACAGTTATCGTCTTAGCATCTTCTTCTATAAAACGTGCTACGACTTCTTCTCCTGCTGTTGTTCTTACTGTAATCGGGTCTTGTGTCTTATATGGTGTTTCAATAATCATAATGTATGTCCTGTTCCGTTATAGCCTGTTTCTTCTACGTATGTTCTAAGTTGATCCCAGCCGCCGATCTTTTCGCCGTTGACTACAATCTGTGGAAATGTTCTTGCACCTGGAAAGTGTTCAAGAACTTCTTCTCGAGTAAAGTCAACATCAAGTTGACGATACTCAAAGTTAAATTTGTTTTGTTCACAAAATGTCTTTGCTTGTTCGCAGTGAGGACACTGTGCTTTACCCCAAATCTGTATCATAAACTAAATCCTTTAAATGTATCAGCACTTACGTCCTGCTTTGTACCGCCTTGTATGTAGCTAGTAATCTCAGTTTCTTGCGGAGCAACTTGTACATCTGCACCTGAGATCCACTTTTGTGTCCAAGGAAGTGGATTATTTTTAATATTGAAGGGACTCTTTAGCCCTACATTTGTCATACGACGAGTTGCAATAAATTCTACATATTGCGATAAAAGCTCTGTGTTTAGACCAATCATTGATCCGTCTTTGAACAAATATTCTGCCCAACTTTTTTCTTGATTGACTGCATCAACAAACATTTGTACACTTTCGGCTTCTGTTTCTTCTGCGATCTTCGCAAACATCGGGTCGTCTTTCTTAAGAACTTTTAGAAGTGCTTGTGTACTTGCAAGGTGCAAGTTCTCATCGCGAGCAATTAGCTTAATAATCTTAGCATTGCCTTCCATCTTTTTAAGTTCTGCAAACGCCCAACTACATGCAAAGCTCACATAGAAACGAACGCCTTCTAAAATATTAACACTCATTAGAGCAAGCCATAACTTCTTTTTAAGTTCGTACTCATCAACAACAATTTCTTTTCCATTAACAGTATGAGTGCCATATCCCAACAAGTTATAATAACCTGCTGTTTCAATCAAGTCGTCGTAGTATTCGCTGATGCTGTCTGCACAATCTACAATTTCTCCTACATCCATGAGTTCGTCAAATACTTTGCTAGGATTTGAGAATACATTGCGGATGATATGAGTGTAGCTACGACTGTGAATAGTTTCACTAAATGTCCAAGTAATAATCCAGTTTTCAAGTTCAGGCAAACTTACAATGCTGCCGAAACTTTCTGCTGGCGCACGGCCTTGTACACTGTCTAATAGGATTTGACGTTTAAGATTAGATGTAAAGATATGGCGTTCATGTTCGGTTAGACCCTTGAAGTCTTTTGCATCCTGATAGATGTCGACCTCTTCTGGACGCCAGAAAAACCCTAACTGTTTATCAGTCAATCCGTCAAATTGTTTATATTTTAGCGTGTCATAACGCTGGATAGTTGGGCCTCCGGTTGGATCAAGAAAGGCTTTTACCTTTGTATGATCTGCACGGTTATCTACTGCAAAAACGCTCATTATTTTATCATCCTTATTTTATCTGTCTATTATATTGTACTCTATATTCGTTGTCAACTACTAAATTGTACAACTATCACATGCCTCGTCATCTGTGTGAGCATAACCGTTTGTTTGTACAGAATTTCCGTTGGGTGTTTCTTCTGCTTCAAACATTTTGTTTACATCCAACTCACCTTGGCCGTCAAAAGTGTTAAAATAGTAAAGTTGCTTGCCACCGTACTTGTAAAACATCAATATGTGCTGTAGCATAACACTCATTGGAATCTTTTCATCATCGTAGTACGTGGGATTATACGAAGTATTAACACTGATACCTTGATCAATATACTTTTGTAAAACACTTACAATTTTGATATAACCTTCTGGACTACGTTGTTCCCACAATAGATCATACATGTTTTTTAAACGTTTATATTCTGGAACAACTTGCTTGAGTACACCGTGTTTGCTTTGCTTAACAGAGATAAGACTACGTGGCGGTTCAATACCATTAGTTGCATTTGCAATCTGCGCACTTGTTTCGCTTGGCATGAGTGCCATCAGTGTTGAATTACGAATGCCTGTCTCTTTCAATTGCACACGTAGTCCTTCCCAATCCATGCGCTCAACATGCGGTACAAGTTCGTCTAGTGCTTTTGTATATGTTTGGTTAGGAGTAATACCATGACCGTACTTTGTTTCCATGTTACCACTTGGCGCACCTTGCTCTGCGGCTAAATCTGCACTTGCTTTGATTAGATAATAACTCCAGGCTTCTGCATACTCGTCGATTAATTTTAACCCTTCTGGTGTAATATCTTGATAGGTCAAATGATTTTTTGCCATCCAGTACGCAAAATTAATTATTCCGACACCCAAAGGTCTGCGTTTCTCTGTTGATAGTTGTGCAGCCAAGATAGGATAGTCTTGATAAGTAAGGAGAGCATCTAATCCACGAACTGCCAAACGACACACCCTTTCAAAGTCTGCTGGTGAACGCACATTGCCCCAATTGATCGCACTAAGCGTACATAGACTAATTTCTCCATCAGGATCATTTATATCATTTAAAGGCTTTGTTGGCAAGTCAATTTCTGCACACAAATTACTTTGACGAATTGGAGCAACTTCAGGAAGAAAGCTACCGTGACTGTTTGCATTATCAACGTTTTGTAGATAGATACGTCCTGTATTTTTACGTTCTTCCATAAACGAACTAAACAACTGAATTGCAGGAACTGTCTTCTTACGTAATTTTGTATTACGCTCTGCTGTTTCGTAAATTTCTTTAAACTTGTCTTGGTCAGCATAAAATGCTTCGTATAATCCGGGAACGTCACTAGGCGAGAAAAGGGTAATATCTCCTCCAGATATAAGTCTTTCATACATTAACTTGTTAAATTGTACACCATAGTCCATATGCCGCACACGGTTGTCTTCTGTGCCTTTGTTGTTCTTTAGCACCAACATTTCTTCTGCTTCTAAATGCCAGGCTGGATAGTAAACGGTTGCCGCACCGCCACGCACACCGCCTTGGCTACACGATTTTACAGCTGCCTGGAACATTTTATAGAAAGGAATGATACCAGTATGATATGCATCTCCTTTACGGATAGGCGACCCAATTGCACGGATAGCTCCGCCGCCAACGCCAATACCTGCCTTTTGGCTTACATACTTAACAATACTGCTTGAAGTGGCGTTTATACTATCCAAGCTGTCGCCGGCTTCGATGAGCACACAGGAACTAAACTGTCGCTGTGGAGTGCGTACACCTGCCATGACAGGAGTAGGTAGGCTGATATCATGTAGACTGATAGCATCATAATATTCTTTCACATACTTTAGACGCTCGTCTTTTGGGTATGCGTTAAACAATGTAGCCGCGATAAGAACATAGCACATTTGCGGTGTTTCGAAGATTTCGCCACTTACTCTGTTCTGTGCTAGGTACTTGCCACGCAGTTGCTCCATAGCAACATAAGTTAGGTTTTCATCACGATCGTGTTTTACAAAAGAGTCGATGCGCTCCCACTCATCGTCATCGTAATAAGAAATGAGGTCAGGATCGTAAAAGCCTAAACCTATATTCCTTTCAACAAGTTCTTTTACGGTTGTAGGTTCATATCGTCCATAAACCTGCTTGCGAAGTGCATAGTTGATAAGGCGGCCACCTACATATTGATAGTTGGGAGTTTCTTCGGAAATAAGATCTGCGGCTGCTTTAATTAAAGTTTCTTGAATCTCGTCTGTAGTCATCCCATTGTAAAATTGGATTTGACTTTTAATTTCTACCTCGCTCGGACTAACTCCAGTAATGTCTTGACATGCATAAAAAACAACTTTGTGTAGTTTTTCAATATCTAGTGGCTCTTTGCGTCCGTCGCGCTTGGTGACTTGAATCATTCTTATTTCCTCTTTTGTTTCTGTTTGATATTTATTGTAAATCAGGCATGGTGTAGATCTTTTGAGCTACTAGACTTTTTGGTAATTCTTCTACGTTAACATAAGCATCGTTCCATCCCAACACAGTTGAATTGTCTATAATAAGAAGATAACAAGTCCTGCTTTCTTCCTTATCTATACCTATATGTATCTCGAAAGATGACCCCTTAAAACGGTCTGTTAACTGTAAAGAATAGCATTGTCCTAGTACGGTACAGAAGTCATCGTATTGGTTTTCAAAAACCAACTCCCAAGGGTTAGGCCACCGTGTTTCGTCCCAAGGATCTGTAGCTATACTTACACGAGGAGCCATGCTATAGAAGTCAATTACATGTTGTAAGGGATCGTCGGATGTCTCTAAATCTTGCCGAAGACAGCTCCATGATTGTAGCCTATCTTCGTATTTTAGATCAAACATTATTCACCTGTTGCATCAACTAGAGTTTTCTTTAGTTTAACTTTAAATTCCATTTGGCTGTTGTCGTCGCTAGGCATTTGACTAGAAGCTCTTACATCCAACACGCTAGGATTTCCACTGAATGTTTGTATTATAGCATCAAAATAAATTGTGTCAAGATATTGATCGCCGCTTGCTCCTATAAAATTATGATCATCATCTACAAGAACAGTCTTATTATATCCATCTACAATAATAGTCAGCGTACCCGCTCTATGGGCAGCATAACTACGACTTGTGATTATGTAATCTATTTCAAATGTTTGGTTAGCAATATCAACTTCTGCTGGTAATCTAAATATTTTTGAATAGTTAGGATCACCATTACCATCTACACCAGTGTAAGTGATGCTCACAGTGTGTACTTCGCCTAGTGTGGTATTTACAGTGCCTTCAATTTCAGGAGCATAATCATAACTAGTCCAAAACCCAGGAGTAAAACCTAATACTTCTGTTCTTGTAAAATAATCATTCTCGCTATGATTGGTATTAGTTTGAAATTTGATTATACTATGTTGTGACACACTTTCGGCGCCGCCGTCATTACCGCAACTTTCAAATCGATTATTAATACTCTTATTCCATTCACCGAACTTGACCCAAATTGCCTGACGATCTATATCATTAAAACGACAGCGTTCTATAATGTTATTGTAAGGTCCGTAGTTTTTACTTGAATATGTATTAGGATCAAGTGTGACAAGATTTGTTCCAAATGCAAACCCGTATCCTAAATCAAATAAGTCACAGTCTATAAAATTGTTTGTGTTTGTATCCCAGTCAGAACTTACTGCATAAGTAAAACCGTTTACCGTCACGTTTCTAAATGTGTTGTTGCGAGTTTCCACTACACTGGATACTAGACTTAGATTGTTTAATTCTAATCCTACATCTGTGCTCAGTGCATCTCCGCTGACCCAAGGACCTTTAATCCTTATATCTTCAAAAATACTATCTCGGCAGCAATCTAAGATCAAAGCTTTATTCGACACAGTTGTCTCAATTGTTAGTCCTCGAAGTGTAATATTTGTTGCTTGATTAAGTGTAGTAGTGCTCGAAATATTTGCAGGTGCACCAGGTGTGCTAGAACTGTTCACAGTTTTAATCATATCAGTACTGGCTGTGCTTGTTCTAATAATAGTTTTATCGGCGCCGGCACCTACAATCGTTGTATAAGGAGGAATGTAAATTGTATCATCAATAATATATTCGCCGGCTTCTAAATGCAAAACGACTCTGCTACTTGCGCTACCTTTGGTTGCATCATTAATGAATAATTGATCGATCGCTGTTTGTAATTTACTAGTTGCTACTTGCGATGTTTCGCCTGTGAGCCCAAAAGCTCTGCCGCTTACCCTATCATCTAGTCTTGCTTGTAAAGTCCTTTGGACATCTGCACCGTCGGTGCCGCCTGTAGAGATCGTACCTGCGCCGTCTTTATAGATATAAGTATCTGCAACACTGAATAAATCGTCGTACTGTGTAAGAATCTTACTATTTCCAACAGCAGGAGCACCTTCGCTTACACTACCATTACCAATGTATAATTCTCTTGTATCTACAGCCCAACCAAACTCGCCTGAAGCTAGTTGTGGTATGCCACTACCTTGTTGTGCTTGTCCTCTACGAACTTGTATCCTAGAAATTTGTACTACGGCCATCTATATTCTCCTGCTACGAGTATTTATGCGTATTTCTCGTAATAGGTGTAGACCCTATTGTACCATTCATTTCGCCATTCGTCGTATTCGTCTGGCCATACATCAAATTGTTGATACTCTCCTGCACGACTGCACATAAACACATGTCCTTCACGTATATCTGTACCGTAAACTTCGTTGTGAGCTTCTGCATATGCAACTAACTGCAAGAAATAATCAACTACCCATTCTTCTTTCTTAGGCTTGTTTGTCTGCTTAAAATCCATGATAGCAGGTTCGCCTTTGTATGTTCCTACAAGGTCAGTTGTACCAGCATACATGTTAGGCATGTATAGATTTACTTCTGAACCCCATACTTCAACATCATCCATTACATTATCTTTGATAACTTGTGCCATGCTGTGTGCTTGTTGTGCATAAGGATTGCTTCCAGGCTGAGGCCATTCACCAAACTCAATATAGTCTTCAAGATACTTGTGCATCCTTGTGCCTACACCTGCGGCTTCTGTCACAATCTCTTGTGCTTTCTTTTCGCCTACACGTTTCTTCCAAGCAATAAGATGTGTTTTATCTTTAGTAGCGTCAAGAATAGTTGTCACACTCGCGACAGCATTGCCGTCTGGTGTTTCATATAATCTCTTGCCGTTAACTTGTTTTCGTGAGATAGGACTATAATTAAATTTATTAACTATTAGAGTCATCAGTGTCCTCACTCTCTACTAAATCAATTGTTTCCCATTCATCGAACATAAAAGGATCTGTATAGTAAGGAGTGACTGTTGAGAAAGGATCGTCCATTGCTTCAACTGTTTGGATCTCAGGCACAAAATGTTTGAGCATATTTTCAACACCCATCTTTAGTGTCATTGTGCTTCCTGCACATCCTGAACATGCTCCGCCTAATTCTAGTAATAAGTGTCCTTCTTCATAGCTGACAAATTCTATTGTGCCGCCGTGGCCAGCAACACCAGGTTTAACTTGCGTTTCGATAAGTTCTTTAATCTGTGAGATAATTTCTTCATTGGTTCTATCGGTCATAATTATTCCTTTTGTTAATAGCAATTATAGCGTCAAAATATTAACTTGTCAAGATAAATTATAGATCTGCACCAACATCAGTTGCACGTTTTGCCATTGTGCTTACAGTGTCGCCGCCGTCCTGTGTGTCGCCTTGTGGCACTTCGTTTGGATCATCTGTAGCTGTCTTAGGCTCAATACCTGTTTGGTTAAAGTTCTTAACCATAGTTTTTATACGTGGATCAGTTTCATATGCAGCTACAAATGTGTCATAATCAAACTGTTCACCGCCCACGTTTTGCATAAGTTTGTTTAGATCTAAGTTTTTTGAGCCTTGACGGATGTCTTTTGCTTGTGGTTTATCGAAGTGAAGAAAAACGGAGACACCTTTTTGATCAGCGTCTCCGATTACTGTGCGTAGAACCTGTACGAGCTTACTAGGCTCGTCAGCCTCTGTCACTTTTTTTTTGAAAGGATTGTACCTAATCTGCGAGCTTGTTCTAGCATCGCTTTCTTCTTATACATTCTTGATTCGCGTCTTGCTCTACCTGCTTCTTCTTCGCCGCCGGCTGCTGGTGCCGCAGCACCAAACTCGTCGTCCATGGTAGGTTCCATTTCATCTTCTTCTGGCTCAACGTCTGCAGGAATATCGTCTGCCGGTGCTCCCATGTCTGGAGCAGGCATGTCGCCTTCCCCTGTTAGCATACTAACGCCAGCTGTTAGACTTTCGCGTGTTGTTTCCATAGATGCATATAGTTGCTCTAGTGCAGGCTTAACTGTGTTTACAAAAGTATCAGAATCTTGCTGACTCATTTCATCACGTATGGCATCTGCTAGTTCGAGCATAGACTCTGACTGCATTTCTGCTGTGTCTTCCATCCATCCAGTCAAACGATCAACCATATCTTTAGCTGCCATGACTAGTTCTGCTTTGTCTTCAGCACCTTCTTTAACAATGTTTTCGTTTTTCTTTTTCTTGTCTTTAGCTGCATGCACGGCTTTGCGCTGTGCATCGTTAGCATATTGACCTTCGTTATAATCTTTGTCTTTCACTTTTTTAATTGCATCAGCCTTGCTCATACCACTTTTTACCATTCTTGCTATCTGTACATCTGCAAAGTCCTTGTCGCCATCTTCGTCTTGGTCTTTGCTTTCTGCAATATCGGCACGTTCTGAAATTGCAGCATTTAGGATATCAAGGAAGAGTTTGTTTTTGCTGTAAGTTTCGTTCTTAGGTAAACCACTGAAGCTTTCGTTAGTTTCGATCTGACTTAGTTTGGTTCTAACTTTATTGCGAGCATCTTGTAGTTGCTCAAGCGTAAAGTTATCAGTGTCAAGACGTGTACCAAACTTTTTAGCTAGTGTTTCGTTTAAAGTCTTTGAGTTGACCGGTTTGTTAATATCTCTAATGTTCATTTTTTACTCTTCCTAAAAGTATTGTTATATTTATTTATCTGTTTCTACGAGAATATATAGCTATCAAGACGCTGCTTGGCATCTGATGTAATAGATTTTGCTATCTCATAACGTACCGTAGTTATCTCTTTTTTAAAGTCATCTTTGGTTTTCTTTATGGTGTGTCTATAAAATACACAGTCGTTGTAATGCTTCTCTATAGTCTTATCTAGATCCAAAACTCGGCTAGTATCTTTACCTTTATGTAGACTTTTAGCAAGCGCAACAGCGGCCGTTTTGCAAAAAGTTTTAGCAATTTGCCTATTTGATTCAATATTGTAAACCAAGTAGCCTGCTCGACTTTGTCTAATTACAAACTTACCTATGCGAAGAGAATTTCCTTTCTGATAAGGAAACATACTAGGATCGAGATTATCTTCAATTATATCTTGAAGGTCTTTAAGTATCTGTTTGTTGATCATTCCTGGCTACCATAATTTGATTGTTGTGACGTATCTTACTTACCAAACTCTTACGTATGAGATTATTAACTATGACTCTTTGTCTTTCATTAAAACTTATCAGTGGTACGACCTGTTCAAGCTGTTCGTACAGAGATCGTTCTTCATTTGTCATGTAGATGTCAAACTCTGTAATAAGCTCGTTCAGTTTCATCTTATAGCTGCCATTTGCGCTTGTATTGCTTTGACGTTTTCTTTTGCTGCCTTCTCGGCATCTTTAGCTTGCTTTAGCTGAATTCCTAGTTGTTTTTTCTGCTCAATCTTTTGCTTGTTCTGCTGTGCAGGATCCATAGCTTGACCAGTTTGATTTTGTGCTTGTTGCGTTGCTGTGCTTGCAGGTTGCTGAGGAGTAGTCGGAGAACCTGAAGTGTTAGTTCCCGGAGCACTGGCACCTGGTTGACCCGGTGCTGTTGACATTGGTTGCTCTAGTAGATCTGTCATCTTCATATCTTTTTCCTTCTAGTACCTGCATTCATTCTTGCAATTCTCTTTGAAGCGGGATTGGTTCTTTTTGTTTTTGCAGTTTTAACCTGTATTCTTCCAGCTTTTGCTGCTTTAGTGTGCTTGATTGTTGCACTCTTTTTAATATTTATCGGAGCCATACAAGCTGCGGCACTTGCCCTGACTTGACCTTTTCTAGGACCAGTAGTGCATCTGTACTTCAAACTAGCACCTCCGCCTTTCTTGCCCCAGGCTCTAGTAGTTCCTTCAAATATCTCCGCAACTATCATTTGTTTAACCTTTTGAGCATTTTTGATGCTGGATTTATTCTTTTTGTTCTACGAGCTTTACGTGCCATTTTAGCACCCAATCTTGCTTTTGTTCTTTTAAGTGCGGCTCGTTTTTTAATATCTACAACTTTAAAACACTGGGTAGGATCAGAAACAACTCGGCCTTTGCGCTGTCCGCCGGCACAACGATACTTGCGAACAATCTTAGTACCTTTGCGGGCCCAAACTTGTTTTTCTTCTAAAGATGTGAATAACTCGTTTAATAACATATAGTTATTTAGTGTTTTTTATTGGAAGGAAACTAAAAGAACTACGATAGTGGATAGCAATCCTGCGATAATTGTGCCAGTGGCACCAATTAGGACCTTTGTCATTGACTTGTTGCCGTTGGTTATGTCTTCATGGATGTCGTCTACTTTTGATTCTATCTTAGTTAGACGCTCGTCGAGATTCTTATAACGCAGAGCGCATAGGTCTACGTGTGCTTCTAGACTTTCTTTTTCTAATTCTGTTGTTGGCAAGTCAGCCATTTATATTCTCCATAAAGTAAACTCGAAGTTGGCCTTTGATGTGTTTAAATTAAATGCCTTGTTATTGCCCTATGCTATTATTTATCAAATGTCTATCATTTCGAACACTATATTACAGTCATTTGGGCAAGTAGTGCGAAGGATTTTGTTATGATTATGTACAGTTTCGTCAAGTCCAGTTATTACAGGTATAAGATCGAAATCGGTAGTTAACATATCTATATTCAACGCACCTTCATATTCTACTTCAAAACAAAATTCCCAATAACGTTGCTTACCTTTAATTGAATCACCAAATCCTATACTATCAACTTTATCTACTATACTTTTGACGTACATAGGATTTAGGTTGACTCTCAATCCTATAGTTTGTATCACAGTATTATAGTTGGCCTGTTGACTGAATAATTTTTTGTCATCGCTTCGCTTGGCACTAGTTTCTGTAATATCGACTACTGTACGTATTTTAAACTGCATGTACTATTTAAGATCATAAAAAAAGAGCCACTTAAAAAGTGACTCTTTTAATGTGACGCCTGTTATAACGTCACGGTTCCTAAGGTAGTAGGAATCTTACATACCAAATAGGTCTGTTTGTGCTGTCACAGTAGTTGTACCTGTTGTACCGCCGTCTGTGTAAACACCGCCTGATACAGAACCAGGAACACCAGCTGCGTCAAAGTGACGACCAATTTCAGTTGCAATAGTATCAACATTTGTTGAGTGTCCATCTGCTACGATGATTGCTTCGCGTCCGTTTGCATCCCACTGGAAGATGTGAACCGGAGCACCCATTGTTTCCATTACTTGCTGAACACCTGCTGCGTCTAGATCAGTTGTACGACCGCTGTTTGAAAGCACAACTTTGTAAACAACCATTTGATTTGTTTTTACAACAGTGTTTAGTGCTGTTGCACTTGGGTTTGTACGTGTTACGTCACGTGTAATACTTGAAATAGCCATTTTTATTCTCCTATACTCTAAATGGCAAATTCACGCTCAGTGAATTTGTATACTTGTATTTACCATTTTTATAAAAAAACTGCTATATCAGCTTCTTTTTGCTCGTTTATGAAGTACCTTAAGCATTTGCACATAGCCTGGGCCAGCTGTGACAATATCATCTACCATTTCTATGACTGGTAGATATCCTTCTACAAAAGAACTAGGAATAGTTTTTTCATTCTTTGCAAATTCTAGGAAGTTTTTACACTTCATTATATTATTAGCACCTACTATTAGTCTGTAAAGAGCCATGTCCCGTACTTCTACTCGTGCTGCAATTCTATCAAAAGCTGCTTCATCTAATAGCTCAGAATCTTCAAGATCTTCTAGCTCTTGCAGTAATTTATCTACTTCTTCATCTAGTATAATATCCGAATCGTTTACAATAGATCTAATAAAGTTCATTAAGCTCTCTTTGCTCTTGCTGCGGCATCTGCTTGACGTGCTAGTTCTTCATCATCTGGTTCGTTGAAGTCATCGTCGGTATCGTTGGTATCGTCTAAGCCACCATCTTCGTGATCTCTTGCAAGGTTTGATTTATTTTTATCTATCTTTTGTGCATATGCAAGAAGTTTTTTAATCACTTCTTCAGTAGCACCCGTCTTGCGTACAAGATCTCCCATATTACGAGGTCCAAATGTAGCGCCAAAGTTTGTAAGTTCATTGCCTACTGTGGCCATCATATTTGATAGTCCGTCGTCTTTGGTTGTTGCCGCTTGATCCATTAAGATTCTACCTAAGTTTGCAATCTCTCGTTGTTGCGGTGACAATCCAAAATTATCTGCTTCATTTAAAAGTTCATCTATTTTCATTTTACTATTCCTTATCGTTGTACTGCTCTGTTGGCTTGTGTGAACCCGCCTTCGCCTCTATTGACTAATTTAATAGAACCTTCTGGATGATCTAATACATAACCTTCTCCGCCCGATTGTCCGTTTATGCTTGACCTAACCGGAGCTTCGTGCGAATCAAATTGATTAATAATATTATTCTTTACTTCTTGTATACCTCTAACAACTTGCCAAAGTGCATCAAATCCTTTTGCATTAGAACGTGTCCATTCTATGATACGTTTTTTCTTAGATTCACTTAATTTAGAAGTTGCTACCCAATCTTCAAAATTTCCACCTAGATTAGGATTAGTTCCATTTTGATTTACATAGGTATATAGTATCTTTGAAAAGTCACTCATTTTAAGTTCGGTGAGTTTTGCTTTGTCTAGTAAAGCATCTATTGCCTGAGCATTCTGTGCAACAACGGCTTTCAAACTGTTAATGTTTTCATCGTCTATTTGTGCCGGCTGTTGGGCTGTGACTGGAGGTACAACCAAAACTTCGTCACCTTGGAATTGATTAATTATACTAGGATCTACAGCTGTCTCTGTTCCGCTTACAGGATCCATATATCTGTGTACAACTACTCCTGTCTTTGATTTACCAATCTGTTGTCCTAGATCACTGTCTTGCGAAACTTCATATGTCACAATGTTAGGTGTAAATTCATAATCGCCATTTTCGTTGACAGACGGTGTATTGTAGTATAATAAGTCGCCTTTGAAGAAACCTAACAAATCTTTTGGTACAGCACGTTCATACTCATCAAAGATGTCTTTCATATTACCTACAAATTGCAGATAATTATTTCTTTTAGCTTCGTCTGGATTGCTAGCACCTTTGCGATTCATTAGCATTGCTTCTAGGTCGTCTGCACTTTTTGCCTTGCCATCATAGCCAGAAGCTGAAAACCCACTCTTGTCTGTAAGAAGGAAGTCTCCATTCTCATCACGACCAAATATAATTGCAGGGCTTCCGTCCCACTTGATTGTGACTTGTTCGTGGCCACCTTTTTCTAGTTCAAACAAACTATCTAATGCACGAACAGCACCCTTTGATCCTTCCCAAAATACAATGTCTTCAGCATGGTCTATACGAGGACCTTCTTCGTTTAATTGTACTTTACTTTCTACTAATCTAAACTCTTTGTATCTCATTGCATAGCTCTCATTAGTTCTACAATTCTATTGTAATTACGATCGGCTAGACTTTCGCGTTGCACTGCTTGGCTTCTTAGTTCGTTTGGTACACCGATGTCTTGCACTTGTTTGTTTTGTGCAAATCCATCTAAAATTTTCTGCACCATGTTCTTAGGATAGTTCTTTTCCATAGCCTTTTTCAAGCTTTCATAACTATTTAGATCTTGCGGTCCATCTAATCCTAGTGCTTGTGCAATACCTTCTGCATCCTTTATAGGATCGCCAATTATTTCGTTTTTATTTTTCTTAGTATAACCTACTCCATTGGCTTTAGGTACAGGTGTGCGTTTAATTCTTACAAGTCCGTCAGTTGGCGACCACATCCAACGCTCGCTTTCAACAGCACGGCCATCTTCAATTTTTTCTTCTGAATCTTCTCGTTGCCACACTGCGGCAATTGTAGCAATCATAATATTACGGAATACACCTTTGTACTTTGATTCTTTTTCACTCGGGCTGTGATAATAGGTCTTTAACCAACCCGGATCACCCATCATGAAATCTACTTGTACATATCCTGTTCTAGGCTTTTGTGTTTGCTTTTCTTGATCATAGTTCTGTATTTGAACCTTTGTCATGATCACAGAACTTTTGTCTATATCTAAAATTGCCGGAGTTGCTTTCAGTCTATCTATAAATGCAGGAATATCATCTGGATCAATCTGTAGTGCAACGTCAATATCGCCTGAAAATTCTTTTTTACCAACACTGCCAAGAACATTATTTTTAAGATCAATACCCAATGCTCGTTCTAATACATCAAGAGTAGGATTAATTTCGTCAATGTGTATTGGCCCTACACCTGGCATTGCTCCGCCTTCAAATAGTTTACTTGTCATTAGATTTGCTCTCTATTACTTTTTGTATTCCACGCTTGAACTTTCTCGGATCGCCACTTTTAATTGAATTAAGAAATCTACGTTCTAATTCACCTGCGGTCGCATCGTCATATGTATTACTGATACGGTTTAATAAGTTTATTGCGCTCTCTATAATATTACTAGCAGATGATTCAATCATACGATCAGCATCGCGTGATAAATTCAGACTATTTAATTCTTCTAATATCGATCGTGTGCGTTTTTTCATTATTACAACTCCGTAATGTATTTAGCAAGTCGATAAATATGATTAGCACACTTGAGGGAGAGGGCTAATGTCAATATCAAAGATGAACTTTGCTGATCGTTCTCTATTGTTCGCTAAACTATCTAGTATAGCTTATAATGATAACATCAAAGAAGTGAAAAAACAAGTAAAAGCGTTAGGATTCACAACTGTTGAATTCTACGATAGAGATGGCGCACAGGCATATCGTTTCCAAAACGCAGACGATTTAGTAATTGCTTGTCGCGGCACACAACCAACATGCTGGAACGATGTCAAGGCAGATCTACAAGCAATGCCTGTCGTTGCAGAAACAATTTCAAGGGTACACCAAGGATTTAAAACAGAAGTAGATGACCTGTGGCCTATGATCGTAGAAGACATCACAAGAACACAGAACTTAGATAATAAACTATGGTTCTGCGGACATAGCCTAGGAGCAGCAATGACTACTATCATGGCAAGTCGTTGTCATCACGACCCTGAACTACCTGATCCAATTGAAACTTATACGTATGGTTCACCTAGAGTGGGCTGGCCCACATATGTTAAGAGTCTAGGAATGACTCATCATCGCTGGGTAAACAACAACGACATTGTGTGCAGAGTGCCGTTAACCATCATGGGCTACAGACACCACGGTGAAGAACATTACATGAATGCGTTTGGTAATATTCGTAAAGTCACAGGCTGGCAGCGTTTCAAAGATCGTATGCGTGGCATGTGGATGGGTATCAAGCAAGGCAAGATTGACAACTTTGGTGATCATGACATGAGTGGCTATATTCATAATTTAGAAATGTATGCACAAGGCAAGGAAAACAGTCAACGCTAGGTCTTGCGGACGCGACGATTATATTCAATTGCTTCTTGCAGTATTGACAGCTCAACGTTTTCTCGTTGAGCTGTTCTTATGAGTGCGCTAGTATCTTTAGGAAAACAATGTCCGCCGAAGCCTCGTTCTTCTGTAATGAATGTATGACTATCACCGATGCGTTCGTCCATGGTTGTATAGTGTGCAACTGCTGAATATTCTACATCAAGTGCATTACACAAATCATACAGTTGATTGAAGTATGCAACCTTTAGTGCAAGGAAACTGTTGCGAGCATATTTGGCCAAGACAAGTTCACGAGGCTCTGCGATTTCTGTGCTAACTCCAAACACGTCTTTCCAAAAGCAGGTATTGGTTCCGCCGATAAGCATTAAATTCATGTTGGTAATATCTTCCAACCAACTTGCTTCTCTAAGAAACTCTGGACTAAAACTTATCATTCGATTGGGGAACGCATCAACCAACATATCCCAACCTTCTACTGAAATTGTGCTTTTGATCAAGATAGGCACATCTGGCGCTGCATCTATAACGTTAAACACATTGTCCATTTTGCATCCGCCGCCAGCATTAGGAGGTGTTGCTACACACACAATCACTGCATCGATATCATCGTAAGAATTAGTGTACCCGAGTGCGGGATCATTGATCACAACATCATGTTTAAACTTTAAGACTTCGTAATGTGCTCTTCCAACAAAGCCGTATCCTGCAATTAATATTTTCATTGTGTGTTATCTTTCTTGAGTAAGTGATGCATTACTATAATTATTAAGAGTGTGACCATCCAAGCCTGCCATATTGGCAATGCACTGTTGTCTAAGTTTTCTTTGATCCATGCACGATCAAAAAACGAACCTAAAAAGGACACACTAATTAAAGTTGTAAAGTAGGCTATAAATGGTATTGATATTATTTTATACAATAACTTTTTCAATTTGTCAATCCCAATATTTGCTGTAGTCTATATTATCCCAATACTGTTCGTTGTTGCGATTCCAAAAGTTTTTAACCAAATACCAAGCCATGCCAAAGTATCCCATCTTTTGAAAGCGTCTGCTGTCCTGACCAAAGTGATGTGAGATCAATCTAAACTTTTCTGGGCTGTACAGTTTGCTGAGGAAGAAGTCTTCTGATGTCACATAACGACAAGGAAAGCAGCCTAGTTCTTCAAATCTATCTCTGCGTGTCAACATAAAAGCACCTACCGCGAATGGAACAAAGTGTTGCATCACACTGTTGACCATGTTGAATATACTAAATCCAATCTGTGCTCGCCAGTCTCCGTCATAGCATTTGATATACATGCCCAATAGATCTAAGTTCTGTGATTCAAACACTGCCACACTATCCGCGATTTCAGTGTGAGTAAAGAAACGCACGTCTGCATCTATGAATAGAATGTAGGGTGTTTTGGCATGACTGGCGCCATTGTTCTTGGCTTCACTTACTGGACCGCCTTGGACTACTTTGATGTTTAACTTGTGTTGACGTTTCTTTTGTGCGATTACTTTACGAGTATCATCGTCACTAGCGTCTGCTATTATTATCTGTGTGTCAGGCACCTGTCGTGCTAGATCATCTAGCAGGTGTCCTATGTAGTCTTGCTCGTTCTTAGAGGGTATGACTATCGTTATCTTGTTCTTCAAACTCATCTTCTGTTCCATCGTTGTTGTATTTGTAGAACAGGACTTCCCATTCTCCCGACTCATGTTCTAGTAGTGCTGAACAACTCTCAACCCAATCGCCACTGTTCTTGTATTCAATGTCGTTGATTGTTTTCATTTCTGCGGTGTGAATGTGCCCACATATGGCGCCGTCATAGCCTTTTTTGTAGCAGTAAAGCGCAACATGCTCTTCAAAGCTGTTGATGTAGTTCACAGCACTCTTGGTCTTTGATTTGAGAAACTTGCTCAAACTCCAGTAGGGCAAGCCTAACCAACCTCTCACTGTGTTGAAGTGTGTGTTTGTCCATATCAGAAAGTTGTAGGCAGCATCACCTAGATGCATGATCCACTTTTTGTTGGGCATCATAAGATTGTCAAACATGTCGCCGTGAACCACTAGATACTTCTTGCCGTTTACTGCTCTATAATCATAACGATTTAACACACGTATGCGTCCGATATCAATATCAAAGTTTAGATACTTGCGCAGTGCTTCATCGTGATTGCCCAGTATGTAGTACACTTTGGTATCGCGTTTGGCTGCTGTGAATATTCTGCGTATTACGTTAGCGTGGCTTTGTGGGAAGTACCAACGGTTCTTTAGTCGCCATCCGTCCACTATGTCGCCAACTAAAAATAAATTTTCGCAAGTATTTTCTTTTAAAAAAGAACAAAGGGCGTCTGCTTGACAACCCCTTGTCCCTAGATGTATATCTGAAATGAATATACTTTTGTAATGCATCAATTATTTAATCGATTCTTTACTCAACTGTGATCAATCCGAGATCTTCTAACATGCCACCTGGTGCACTCAATTGCTTAAACTTAGCAATATATTCTTCGATGCCCGGAACTAGTCCAACATGCTCTTCTTTCACATAGTAATAAAGTGCTCTTGAAATTGGATATGAACTATCAGCAATTGTTTCAAATGTAGGATTTACACCGTCTACGATTGCACCTTGTACCACATCAGAATTTTGATCTAAAAACGAGAATCCAAAAACACCGTAACGATTCTTGTCATCACCTAGTTTTTGCACAATTAGGTTATCGTTCTCTGTCATTTCAACAACATAACCATCTGTTCGAACAGGAGTACATAACTTTTTGTATTCTTTTTTGCTAAGACCGTATTGCTTTTTACAGGTTTGATGCATCACAAGTTCAACCAATGCATCTCTAGTTCCAGATGTAGTTGGAGGAATCATCATGGCAATTTCCAAATTCGGAAGACTGCTGTCAATCTCATTCCATCTTGTGTATGGGTTTTCAATCCAACCGTTGTCACTTGGAATTTGATATGCCATAGCAAGATACAGTTGCTGAAGTGTGACGGTAAGAAGTGTGCCGTCCTTTGAGTTTGCAATAACAATACCATCATATCCAGCGAGATATTCAACTGGAGTCACACCGTTCTTTTTACAATCGTCAATTTCTTTTTGCTTAATTGCTCTTGAAGCGTTTGTGATGTCCGGATATGTAGTTCCTAGCCCCGAGCAGAAGATTTTAAGGCCTCCACCTGAACCTGTCGATTCTACAACAGGAGTTTTGAATCTAGAATCTTTTCCAAGATTTTCTGCTACTGCTGTTGAAAATGGGAACACTGTTGATGAACCCACAATTGAGATATATTCCCGTGCTTGAGCACCAACGCTCAATAGAGCAACCAGTGCTCCTACTAACATAGTTTTCATAGTTTGATAACCTCCTTTAACTACTAACATTATGTATGATAATGATAGCACATAATTATTACAATTTTATTACATTCAGCAATCTGTGCATTATACATTAGTAGTAGAGATTATATTGTATTTTTATTTAGAAGCCATCAGCCAATGTCCACTTGTGATTAAAAGACTTGCCTTTCGCTTTACGTTCTGCAATCTTACGAAACTCTTCCATGCGTAGTTCTTCAATTGCTTGTGCGTTGTGGGAAAGAGAAGCTTTGTACATTTCTTTGATTAGTTTAGTCTGTTTCATAGTTTCTCTCCTTTGTACTATATATAGTATTTACGCAACTTGTGCAGACTATAATATGATTAGTTTATTTTCTGTACAATTTCGTGCTTTTAATAAATACTTCGGCAAGATCCGTTCTGGACCTGACAACTTGGTAAGACAAGTCGCGCTCGCGAAAAAAAGCATCATTACAAGGAGAAAACAATGATCAACCTAGCAAATGCTATTGGTCGTGTAATGATGACTGCGGTCAAACTTCCACGATCAACCAAAGAATCACGTGCTGATTTTAAAAAATGGGCAGAAACTGAATACCGTAGAGACAAGGATTATGTATATCAATGCATGATCGAGGGTAGGCGTATAGACTTGCGTTAAACGCATGACAGCAATGCACAGAAACTTGTTGATTTTTGTGCATTGCAATGCTACTATAGTATAAATAAGTTTGTTGTGCAGAGCAACAGAAAGCGTCTTCAGCTTGCAAAAAATGAAGGGCATATCCTATGCCATAAAAAGGTGACGCCGGAAGAGACCGGGGTACGTGACAGACCTTATTATCACACACACTATACACACATAACAGGAGAAAGAAGCATGACTTCAACAACATTTACGGCTGGCACAACTGGCCTAATCAATAGCGTGAGAGAGTTTTTTGTTAACCTAAACGAAAAACGTATCCAACGCAGAAACGCTCAATATACTATCCGTCAACTATCAGCACTCACAGATCGTGAACTGTGGGACATGGGCATCACTCGTGGTGACATCTACAGTGTTGCACACGGTGATCCAAGTTTTCGTAGAGCAGGATCAAAAACAAATCCTAATCTAGAGGGGTGGGTGTAATGCAAGTATCACTAGAAGCAAAACGCAACGGTGTTGCATTTAGACAGCCAACTTTCGTTAATCCTTTGCCTAAATTCTTTCGTGCGGTAGGTCGTACTTTTGAAATTGCAGGCTATAGTCGAGCAGCCTCAGAGCTTGCAAGACTGGGCTATATGGAAGAAGCTAAAAACTGCATGATGCAGATTAAAACGCTAAAGGGGTTAGAGTAAGCTCTAATTCGATTTGCAATTCTGCTTCTGTGCTTTGATATCATTGCCACAGAAGCATATGCAAAACCCAAAAGAATACCGACACACACAGGAGAAAATTATGTGGCCTTATACACCAGAAGAGTATGATGACTTCTTCAATCCTAAGAAAGGATAAACAATGAATATTAGCGATCGTGTAGCCTACGGCTTGACTATGAGCTTTCGCTGGTTTGCGGATACATTCTTCGCCAAACGCTATGGACACCGTGCTGTTGTACTAGAGACAGTAGCCGGTGTTCCTGGCATGGTAGCAGGCATGTGGAACCACTTGCGCAGTTTGAGAAAGATGCAACCAGATGAACGTGGCTGGATCAAAACACTGTTAGATGAAGCAGAGAACGAACGCATGCATCTAATGATCTTTATTGAAATTGCTAAACCAAACATCTTTGAACGACTGCTTATTATGTTTGCTCAATTTGTGTTTTGGCATTTCTACTTTGTGTTGTACGTGTTGTTCCCCAAGACAGCACATCGCATGGTAGGATACTTTGAGGATCAGGCTGTGATCAGTTATACACAATATCTAGAAGAGATTGATAGCGGGCGCATTGAGAACATCGAAGCACCTAACATTGCCAAAGACTACTACGGTCTACACTACGATGCAACACTGCGTGATGTTGTGATTGCTGTTCGTACAGACGAGCAAGGTCATGCAGATGTAAATCATTCTATGGCAGATCAACTGTTGACAAAACATAAATAATACGTTACATTAATAAAGTGATGTAACACTACACACAGACACATAGGAGAAACACAATGTCAAAAGTAGAAACTACCTACGGGGAAACTATCCTCAAGCAAACACAAGAAATTGCCGACATGTTCAAACAGGCAATGCCCAAAGTAACAATGAATAAAAACGGTTATGAAATTCGCACACAAGTACTAGAAATGGCCAAAGACAATGTCTGGAGCGATTTCCATGCTAAGTTCGCAGGCTGGGAACAGACTGTAAAGCGTGATCCAGAAAGCGGAGAAGTTGTCTCAACTACTACAATGCCTGAAGTACCAGGTGCTGATCAAGTATTAGAAGCAGCTGAAAAGTTTTACGACTTTGTAAACGGCAAGACAAATAAATAACTAACAGTAAAGATAATAATTAGTAGGGACATAGTCCTTTAATAATAAAGTACATTTTAGAACCAGCAAGCCCCGGCATTGGAAACAGTGTTCGGGGCTTAATCGTTTATCTAACTTCGGTCCAACCTAGACTTGCCCAGGCATCCTTGTTGCTTGCTATCGCGGCTACGGCAATGATAAATGTTTCTGAAGTGTCGCCTATAGTTGTGGTTGTGGTTCTCTGTAGCTGTGTGATAGTTCTGTCGGGAAAACGGAATATCTGTCCCATATTGCCGGAGTTAATAAAAGTTGTGGTTAAAACCTCTCCGTTGGTAAAGCCTGTTGCGGTAAGATTGTATTCAACTGGTGAATCGACACCATAACTAACCCAGGTGCCGCCTGTGACTGTGGCATTCCTGATTGCCCTTACAAATATAGAAGTGTTGTCCAGTGTTGCCGCAGAAAACTCATCTGGTAATACTACACCGTTCAATCTGTCTGACTTCAATCTAATCGCAACCACAGGCTTGAATGTATTGGCGGTGGTGCCAAGATCGTAGCCTGTGAGCGGGCTGGCAACACTCTGCTGTCTGCCCAACAGTTCTGTTCTGCCTTCTGTGGCGAAACTGTGCGATCCTTGATAGAAGGTGTGTGTGCCAGGTGTGCCTGCTACATTTGTGAGTTCTATTCTCACAGGCAGTGCGGCGGTGCTGGCCCAGGAGTATGGTAGCACATTGCCTGTTTGTATCTGATGAACAGGATAGGCATTGTTGTTGATAATAAACTTGAACTCCACCATACCAGCCCCATACCATTCGTATTCAATGATCATATGCTGTGTGGCTGTAGGGTCTGCCACAATGCCACTTGGTCCTGTGCCGTCCAGTTTATCCACATTCCAGTCTTCTCGGGCTATTCTGGTATCCGCTGGGCCTGACTCTGTGTTTCTGCGTGTGGCACAATAGTAAGTGCCGTCTCCGCCGTCTTCAAAGTATGCTCCGTTGAGTGCGTCAAATATACCAAAGCGTCTGCGTATGCCTGTGGTGGGTGTTCCAAATCTCACGGTCATTGCCACTTCGCTCTGTCTGCCTGGAATGTATCTCTGAACACGACGAGTCTGTCTTATAACTTCATCGCCAGCGTCCCCGCCCACTTCCAGTTTGACCTTGCCTAGATATTCATCGTGTGTGGCTGAGGCTGTTCCTGTTGTGACTTCATCCCAAATGTCCGGGTCTTTTGAATATGTAAAGTTTCCAAAGTCTGTGATTTCGTATGTGCTGACCTTCACACGGTTCTTTGAAGTGTGCTGTTTAGTGGTGTCGTCTATGCGTATAACAGGATAACCATACGGATCGTAGGTCATTGCCTGCACCAAGTCGTTGGTGTTAGGTTCGTGGCTGTGAACGTAGTTGGTTGAGTTGGGATTTA
>Ga0209953_1000005_pt1 | contig 155508 bp, 234 predicted proteins | sample SalPonred_H2O_MG_FD_185713 | JGI IMG/M metagenome (GOLD analysis project Ga0209953, IMG submission 185713) | Salt pond water microbial communities from South San Francisco under conditions of wetland restoration - Salt Pond MetaG... | ecosystem: Environmental > Aquatic > Non-marine Saline and...
TTGCCAGCCAGTTTATTTTTTAATTCTTCCGCATTGCGAGCATTTCGCAAAATCTCTAAGGCACGCTGTTTGTCATTCCGAGCATCACGCATTAACTGCTCAGCCGAATTCATAGCAAATGCTTCTATTTCATCATCTACGCTAAAGTAAGGCTGTGATTTATCTCTTGCGTATGCGGCTCCACGTTCAGACTTTCTGTCATAACCACGATCCTGCCTTGAACGCTCTTGATTTTTGTGTAGCAGTTCGTGGTGCAGTGTGTCCTGTATGCTTCTGATGAATTGTTTTCTGTTTTTGTTGTTCCAGGTTATTTCTCGATCGGGACTGTCAAACAACAGTTCTAAGCCTATAATTCCTTCGTGGTCGTCTGCGGGCGGGTCATAAAATCCTGTGGTAATTGCCATATCTGGACCCATATCATATATGGGTGAGTTTCTTATGATAACCTGAACATCCGGAAACTGATCTGCAACTATGTCTGCAACTTCTTCGTGACTTTGTGTGCCAACTAACTTGCGACTGAGTGGTGCTACATTTACTTTTTGAGGTTGTGTGAGTTCTGCTATTCTCATCCTTTTAAATTCAAAGAATCTCACCGACTAATCCCCATAGCCGCATTTGAATAAGCCTGAACCTCTGCATTGCTCATATTGGGATATCTATTGGCAAAGGTTTTTCTTGCATTAGTATCACTGCCTAGTCTTTTCTGCAGATCTTTCAGTTCTTTAACTTTTTTAGAATCTAGTTCGCCTTGCCATTTTACACCTTTGGCTTCTTGATTTTTTACTTTTTCAACTTCAACTTCCACCGCTCCTTCTGGGAACATATTTTCTATATCGCTTTTTAGTTGGTCAGCATCTCTTATACCGAAAACATCATAGTTCTTGGTAAGACTGCCTTTGCCCGGGATTGTGATTTTGGTCTTGTAGTATTCGTATCCTGGCTTTTCTAGGCTTGATTTCTTTGCCTCTACAGGTGCTTTCTTCATTTGTATCTTGCCAAGATCCTGTTGTTGCCCCGCATCTTTTTGAACCATTGTTGAAGTCTGTTGATCCGGGAGGGGACTGGTGTTGGTGTCCATACCGAACGCTTTGGCTACAGGTGCCAATCCCATCATTACAGCAAGAGCACCAGCACCTACTCTTTGTGCTAGACTTGCTTCTTCCAGGGTGTTCAAATATTCAATGTATTCGTGTAAGTCTTCAAACTGATATTCTATACCTTCTTTCACGGCGTTCTGTTTGTATGTCTTGGCAAATATGTCAGCCTTGACCACTCCATAGTCATTAGGACCGTGCTTCACAATGTAGTCATTGCCCTTAGTATATTCCAGTTTAGCACCCCAAGATGTATTTACAACACCATCGTGATCCGCCAGTTTTGCCATCTTGACAATCTTCTTGGGTGTAGCGATGCCATTGCCTTGGTCGTCTTTTAGTTCGCGGAACTTTTCAGGTGGCATAGGATACTGTTCGCCCTTAGGACCAGTCATGATATAATCGCCCTTTTTGTAGGACACGGGTCCTTCCAGTGTTTTCACAGTGCCGTCTTGGTCCGCTATTTCGTATTTTTCTTTGGCTGGTATTTTATATGTTTTGAACCCGTCTTTGAACCAATCGTCTGTGATTTGGTTTGTGCTTTCCGTTAATATTTCACTTATTCTCATCTCATTATACGACCTTGTACATTTATGTGATAGCTTCCTATATTATACTTTTGTAATATTTTATCGTATTTTTGTTCTAGTTCTTTTGGACTTTTAGCGACATCAATACTATGATATTTTACCATAGATCCTTTGTTTGAAATTAATGTAACTTTATAAAACTTATCGCCAGGTTTTAATGAATTAGGATCAAACTTGCCACTTTTGTATTGATTTGCAGATACCTTTGACAAGTCTTGCTTACCAGCAACATCTTTCTGCACCATAGTAGATGTCTGCTTGTTAGGCAATGGATCAGTAGGAGTATCTCCGGCAAATGCTTTGCCCATAGGTGCCAATGCCATCATACCTGCTAAGGCACCTGCACCAATGTCCTTGGCACTGATCTCTTCTAGTTGCTCTTCTGTTAACATTTCACTTATTTTCATTTCTTTTTCCTTTTCTTGGGAAACAGTTTTTTAACATTTTGATATTCGCCGCCCACAGGAACATCAGCGGTGGCATTCTGTTTGGTCACTATGCCAACGCCTGCGGCTTCTTCTTGAACAGTTTCTTTGAGAGTAATAACACCGCAGGCCAATCTATCTCCGGCATTGCCTGTTTTTAAACTTTCAGCATCCCCGCCTTGACCAAGATCGTCAGGATCCGCATGCACAACAATGCCTCTGCCCACAACACTTTGCTCACCGGTTAAATCTACCCGTTCAGCAACAATCTTAACAGTAGCGGTGCCGCTATCGTCAGCAGTAATATTGCCAAGATCGCCCACATGTCCTTGGTCCAAGTCTCCATGATCCACTCCTTCGGGGTTGTAATGCGGCCCCATGCTTTCACAGCCTTCACTCATATCGCCGAACTGATGTATGTGAAAACCGTGTTCGCCAGGCTCTAATCCTGTAATCCGTCCTGCTATAAATGTAGGACCACCCGCGGTCTGCTTGAACAGTATTGTGCCTAAAACAGTGTCCGAATGTTCTAGAACACAGTATGCTGTGACTGTGTCTTCTGCTTCGGTTATTTTATTAATGCTTTCGCATTGGCACTTGCTTGCTCTGGTTCTCGGACAGGCACTTTCTTCAAAGTTGCCTTGTATTCTTTCCTGTTCGATGTCATTATTTTTTGCGTATTCATCTATGGCTTTTGCCAATGCAAAGTCAAGAATGGTAAGACTGTTAGTGTCGCTGGTGGTTGTTTTTACGGTGACTTCGGCAACGTCCTGAGTGACTTCTGCAAAGTGATCTAGATATTCGGAAACTCTGTTGATAAAATCCACGAACTCAACTGCTTGTCTGTGGTTCCGTGCAAAATACCGTGCTGTTAGTATTCTGTGATCCAGCATTTCCCAATCCGGCACAGTTTCGTCCTTCATGGTCATCAATGTTTCTTTGCTCATCACTGTTTCTTCGCTGGCACGACTGCGGAATTCACCTTCCGCTTCGAACAGTTGGCGAATCTTCATCAGTCTTCCTTGTCCCAGGTCAGACTCTTCTCGTCCGTTTCAATAGGACCGCCCTTTGCCCAAGTTCTGCAGGTTCTCGCGCTGTGGCACTTGAACTTGTGCATCCAGCAGTAGCCTAATACTCCGTCATCGTCGGAAGTTTCACCAGGCATACACTCTAGCATTCTTGGCGAGATGTCAAACGCTGAACAGTTGCCACACAAACTGTTTTCAGCCGCTTCTAGAGTGGTGTCCCAAAACTCTGCAATCTCTTCCCAAAAGTCTCCAGGATAGTCGATGTTTAAAGGACCATACTGAATGTGATCCGCACGAATCGCTTCGTTGCGATTTTTAGTGTTCAGTTCTAGATCCTGTGTGGGCAGAGGACATGATTTGTCTTCCGCTTCGTCTATCTCCGTCATCCTCGCAATGAGATCTTGCAGTGTTGGTTCCATGTTATTCCTTACTTGTTCTTTTCGGCAGCACTCATCTTCACACAGTTGTCTACGGTTTTGCCACCTTTCTTTTTGGTGCCCATACGCTTGTAGCCTTTCCAGCATACTTTGCCATCAACACCTTTTTGCTTTGCTTCGTTGATGCTTTCGTATTTTGCTTGAATCTCTTCTGGCAGGCTTACAAATCTAGGCTTGCCGCAGTCCGAACAACTCTCTGGTAGTCGATTTGGATTACGAGTATTCGGACTTGCACGAAGACTGCCTGGTGCTCTAACACCCTTTTCTTTGGCCTTCTTGCGAGCCTTGGCTGTGTCTAACACACCAATACCAAGTCCTTTTTTGTCTGCACCCGGATCTAGATCTTTATTTTGCTGTTTTGTTTGATCGGCCTGCTTCTTCATCATGTCTGCGGCAGCACCACCTTTTACTGTGTAGCCTACACGCTTTGAAAAGTTTCTGTCAAACTTGCTGTCTTCTTCTACGCTTTCGACTTGCATTGCCGCTTCTTTTTCTAACTTTGCTAATTCTGCTTGTAATCTTGGTACGTCTTTTATAGTAGGTGCTCCGGGTTTCCATCCCGAGCCAGGCTTTCCAGAATTTTGTTGTGCTACCTTTAATAATTTTTTAAGACCGTCTATTTTTTTATCTCTGGTTGAAACATTGACACCCATAAATGTTGGAGCATTTGGTTTACCGGTTGTTACGTCTGTGCCAGTATCTCTTTTTACAAACTTACCTAACATACCATCTTTGTCAAAGACGCCTTCGTTTGTTCCTACCTTGCTCATGGCAAACTTAGCCATTTTCATAAAGCCGGCTTTTGTGCTTAGTGCATCCTTCATTTTGCTCTTGTTATCATCATTCACAGCATCATATACCTGCATGATTGCTGATGCTGTAAACATATCAACTTTGCCTTTGCCGTCTTGGAAGTTTACTGCTTGCGCAGACTTATCATCAACAATGCGCTGTAGTGCGCTCAACACATTTCCGCCGTGGCGTGATGCTGATGCTCCGGGTGCATTAACTGCTTCAGATTGTTCTTGCTCTCTTTCTTTTTTGTATCTATCTAAAATAGCTTGGTACTCTTTTTCTCTATCATCTAGGCTGTATCCTGCAATTTTTTCAAATCTCTTTGCAATTTTTTCTCTAGGATGCATTTTCTTTTTTGCACCTTCAGTTTCGATATCTTCTTCTATGTCGACATCTATCCCTGCACGTTGCAGTGCTTTAGCAAGCTTTTTGATATTTTCATCATTTTTATCAATCGCTGCCTGTGTTTTATGACCGACAATGGCTCCGCCTATTTTTCCAAGAACGGAATCGCCCGCTGCCGCGCCTGCTAATGCTCCGCCGATGCCTTCTTCAAATTCGTCACCATTGTCATCATCGACAGTATCATGTCCTGTGCGTACTGGCCCATGCTTTTTATACAGTTCCATTGCCATGTTCAAATACGCATTAATTTGATCCAACGGCATTGCTACCTTATCGGCAAGTTTGCCCATGTTTTCTGCTCCGTCGACAGTTCCGTACTTGGTAAGTTCACTGCCCAGTGTTGATAAGTCTCCGCTATCTTCCGGATCGGCTTTTTTTGCCGCCTGCATAAGAATTCTACCCAACTCTGCTACAAGGTTGTCAGAGCTTTCTGTAATATGTTCGATTTTCATATTCGTTCCTTTATGTTTTTCGTATCCGCGATCTGATTCTTTTTTACGGTCTTTGTAAGTTTTAGGCTTATTAAACTTTTCCATGTTTTTAGCAACAGGATTAGTTTTATTTTTATTTTGATTTTCTTTCAATCCGGAGAGCGCCAGTCTAATATCTTCTTTGGTAATTCTAAATTTCTTACCGTCTGAATCAACTATACTGCGACCTGTTATTTGCTTGAGTAGTTTACTTAAATTTTCTATATTGTTTTCGGTTTCAATGTAATCCATCACAGCATCTTTTATGTATTCGATCAAACTCGATCTCGAAACTATTAAGTCTGATTCGGTAACTTTTTCTGGTTCCTCTTCTGTGATACCCATTCCTTTTCTCACAGCGTTGAAAAGTTCCTCTGCATGCTCTCCAGCTCCAGTGTGCTCTGCAAATTTTTCAAGATCGTTATTTTCCGCATCGGCTCTTGCTTTGGTTGCACTGATACCAGCAAGTCCCTGGGCATCATCTTCTCTTGCACCCGAGCTTTCAAAATCAAAAGTTTCAAAATCGTAAAAACCGTGCGGTTTTCCTTCTACTCCGTTAAACTGTTTCAGTTGTTCATACATTTTTTTACGTTCGTCGCCTCCTACAAAAGTAGCATGACGATATCCTAAGTCGTAAAGATAAGAAGCAACCTGCCACGGAGTTCTAAGATTTGAATTGTGAACTACTTTATCCGCATGTTCTGAATGTATTTTTCTAATAAAATCTATTTTGGTATCATAATCTAAAGGGTTTTTCTTTGGGTCTTGCGAATGCGAAAGAAAAATTAAGTAGTCGCCGCCTACGCTCTTCATAGTATCGAATACCTGCTTGTGACCTATCGTGGGAGGATTCATTCTACCGAAGCAGAATGTTATATGATTATCTTTGATATCTTCGCTTATCAAATTTCTAAGGTTCATTCGTAGGCACCACTTTTAATAATTTTTTCTTGGGTATCTGCAATCATTTTAGCAAACTCGATTAGTTTTCCTTTCGGAAAAATTTCAGCTGGATTTTCTATTTCAAATTGTTCACAATACCTTTCGACACATCTGTTTATAGGTTTGATATAAAGTTTATAAATTTTAGGGTTACCTATATTTTGTTTGTGTTTAAGTATAGCAGGAAATAAAACTTTAGATAGTATTTCGTTATCGTTATCTATATAGAATTTTAAATCGTCGATGTAATCAACTTCGTCGTGATTTGTACCTGGATTGCCTATTGGAGACCACATTTCTTTTAATAACATATTACCATTTCCTACACGACCAGTAACGAGCCTTATGGCGAGGTCCCGGGTTATCACAATTATGCCTAGCACGGAATGAACGTCTACGTGCTGGATTACTCTTTTTAATTTTCATGTCTGGGTCACCAAAGTTTACTTTTACAACATTGCCTTTGGGATTTTTTACATAGACCTTAAACTTTTTAACATCGCCACGCATTGGCTTGCCCAGTTTAACTTTACGGCCTTGATATTCTGCTTCGTCTAATTCTTCGTCTTCGTTAAACCACAATTCGCCATAGGCTTCGTAGAATTCATCACCGTCGTAGGTTTCTTCTAACCACCGTTCAGTAATGGTGTTTTCGATTAGATACAATTTTTCCAATAGGTCCCGCATTACTTGTTCCTAAGTTTAAAGTATTTAGTATTTTTTAGAAGGTATAGCGAATTGTTGTAATACTACCGGATTGTAGATTATATGCGAGTCTAAGATATGTAAAATGCCCTGTGAAGTTTAATGATCCTGTGCTCTCTGTTAGATCAATATCTTGAATATCAAACCAATCATCATCGCCTGGATATAAAAGTAAAGTTCCTTGGATTTTGATAAGTCCTTCGGCGTTATCGAGATTAAAAACACAGGTGTGTAACGGATTATCTTTTTTGTAGTACCCGGCTCCTGCAGATTTTTCTGTAAAGGATAACGCACTATCGATAGACAGTGAGGTAATATTTTCTGCAAGATAGTAATTTTTGTTGGGCATACTCTATTTATCGTCTAAAATATATTCGTATACCCTTCCTAAAACAGGTGAGTTTTTCATTTTTAACATTAACAGAGTATTCTTGTCTTCTACATATATGTATCTAGGATCCCAATTAAAATTATTATGTACAAACCAATTTTCTACTGAATTAGATATTTTGATTCTAGGTTTTTGTAAATTTAAAAAATTCAAATAACCGTATTTTGCCTCTTTGTTGTCTTTTAACACATGAGGTTTCAAGAAAGCTTTAAAAGTATAGCGATCGTGAGGCAATTTATTTGTTAAGATAGGAATAAACCCATGCTCGCTTTGAATATCTTTTCCTGTTGGTATACTGGTATATGTGATTAATTCTTCAAATTTTTCCGTCAGTGTATTATACATAGTGACATCGTTTGTGTAGATATCGATATAATTGTGTTCTACCCTCATTTGATAATTTTCTTTTTGGAAATTATCTAGTTCCGCTAAAAACTTTCTAATAGTCGGCATATCAGCTCGGCTATAAAAGTAAGGACTGAAATCATCACTCCTCAGTGACTCTTTGAAAACCCTAATATAACCTGCACCTATAACATAAAGATTTATTTTATAATCCCATTTGTTATAAAATTTCTTTTTGGTATACTTAACCTGCATCTATCACTGTTTCCTCGTTTAACTCTTCAACACTTATGATTGTTTCGTCGTTGACTATATCAACATTTACCTTTCCGCCGTCTGCTAACTTTCCAAAAAGAATTTCTTTACTTACTGGCTTTTTAATTTTTTCGTCTATTAATCTTGCCAGTGGCCTAGCCCCCATCTGCGGATCAAAACCTTTATCTGCTAACCAAGAAATTGCGGTGTCTGTAAGTTCTATCGTGATATTTTGATCTACTATTTGTGTGTTCATTTCGATAATGAACTTTTTAACAATCTCTTTGATTGCTTTGGAACTTAGTTTGCTAAACTTAATGACAGAATCTAATCTATTTCTAAACTCCGGACTGAAGAATTGTTTTACTGCTTTTGTGTCTTCGCCTTCTCTTTCCAAACTGCCGAAACCAATAGTATTCTGTTCATTGTCTGCGGCACCTAAGTTAGAAGTCATTACCAGTATACAATTCCTACCGTCTGCTGTTTTGCCATTACTACCAGTAATCATTCCGTTATCCATAAGTTGTAATAACACACCGATCACATCAGGATGAGCTTTTTCAATCTCGTCGAGCAGTAAAATACAGTTCGGATGTTCTTGCAGTTCGGTTATAAGCTTGCCTGCATTTTCTTCATATCCGACATAACCCGGAGGCGCACCGATAAATTTTGCAACAGAATGTTTTTCCTGATATTCGCTCATATCAAACCTTACCAGTTTAAGACTTAGCAGTTTTGCAAGTTGCTTTGCAGTTTCCGTTTTGCCGCAACCTGTCGGACCTAAGAATAAAAAGTTACCGACCGGTTTGTTAGGAACTTTAAGTCCACTTTTAGCAATAAAAATTTTATCAAGAACTGTTTCTATTGCTTCGTCTTGCCCGAATACCTTTTCTTTTAATTTGGTTTCTAGTTTGTCTAAATTTTGATTTTCTTTTATATTAATACTTTCAACCGGCATCTTGAGCATTTTGCTAATTTCAAAATGAATTTGTTCTAAATCTACCACATTCAAATCTTCCGAATCTTTTAATTTGTATCTAGCGGACGCACAGTCGATGATATCAATCGCTTTGTCTGGAAGTTTTTTATCAGACATATACTTTATAGATAATTTAACCGCCTGCTCTATTGCCTCGTCCGTGATTACAACATTATGAAATTCTTCGTAGTATTTCTTTAACCCGTTTAGAATTTTAATGGTATCGGCTTCGCTAGGCTCTTCGATGGAGATTCTTTGAAATCTTCTCATCAACGCTCGATCAGCTTCGAAATATTTTCTATATTCTTCCCAAGTAGTGCTGGCAACCAATTTAATAACACCCTTAGTAAGGATAGGTTTTAAAATATTTGCAAGATCGTTAGCATTTTGACTTCCACTTCCTGCGCCATTCATCATATGAGCTTCGTCGATAAACAGAATAACGTTTCCTATAGTTTCTAATGCTTTAAGAACAGCCTTTACTCGTTCTTCAAAATCACCTCGATACTTAGCACCTGCCAGCAATGCACTAATATCTAACGAATACACAGTATGATCATACAAAAACTTGCTTACATTTTTTTCTAAAATTTGTTTAGCAAGTCCTTCTGCAATAGCAGTTTTACCCACACCTGGATCGCCTACCATTAACACGTTGGCTTTATTTCGTCTAGCCAAAATCAGTTGCATTTCTTCTACTTCATCGGCTCTACCGATAACTGGATCGATTTTTCCTTGTTGTGCTTTCTTAGAAAGATTTTGACAGAATTCATCAATCACTTTATTTGCAGAGGATTTATAGGTTTGTCCTTCTTCTTCTGTATCGATGTAGGTATCTTGAAAATATGTAAGTATTTTATTTTTAGTAATTCCTGCTTGTTTCAGAAAAATACAACTATGACTGTTTTCTTCTCCTAAAATGCTAATAATTAAATCCATAGGAGAAATTTCTTGTCTACTGCTAAACAAAGCTTGTGTGAAACAACGATTTAAAACACGATCAACTGAGTGTGTTTTTTTAGGCTTATCAAAATCTGAGCCTTTGATATTTTCTAAACCGTTTTCGATGTGGTCTTTAATAGCAGATTTAAGATCTTCTAGATAATCTGAAAATTGTGCTAACTCGTCATAAGTTTCATCGTCTAACAATATTGCATATAACAAATGATCTATTGTGACATATTGATGATTGTTTTCTATCGCAATGTCTTGACTCTTTTCAAAAATAGATTCTACACGGTCGCTTGGTGATATCAAAATTTTCTCCTAGTTGCAATATGTTATTGTAATTGAATTTTCACAGTTAATCAATCTTTTAAGGATTCAATTGTCTTGATTTTACTGTGGTCCTGTATCTTCGGTATTTTTACATTTACCTTTACCAATAAGGAACCTTTCTTTCCGTTTCTAATATTCGGTATTCCTTCGCTCCTGCAAGAAAATACAGTGTCTGGTTGTGTGCCCTTTGGTATATTGATATTTAAGGTTCTGTTATCAATTGTATTTACTGCTATTTTAGTTCCTAGTATAGCATCCCAGCAAGATATTTCTTTCCGAATAATTAAGTTATCACCTTCCCTTACAAAAATTCTATGTGGTAAAACTTGGACATGAATAATGAGGTCTCCTGGGTGCAGTCCCTGTATGCTGTTATCACCCATACCTGTGTATTTTATCTGCTGTCCGTTTTGTATTCCTGCAGGTATGTTGATGTTAACAATTTTTTTATTTCCTGTAGGCATAGCTATTTCGGCATCTAGTTCTTTACCGAATACAACATCCTCTAGTGTAATTTGCAGATTAATAGAAATATTTTTGTTTTTTCTAGGTTGACGTCCAAAGCCGAAATGATTTGAAAAAATATCTTCAAAGCCTGGCGGTACGTCATTAAATCCGAATCCGAAAGGACCTTGATTTGCTTGAGGACGATTAGGGTCTATTCCTAGATCGTACTGTTGCTTTTTCTGTGGATCGCTCAGAATATCATAAGCATTTGAAATATTTTGAAATGTTCCAGGATCTCCGCCTCGGTCGGGATGGTGTTGCATCGCTAATTTACGATATGCTTTTTTAATTTCTTGTGTAGTTGCGTTTTTAGAAACACCTAAGATGCTATAATAATCCATACAAATTACTTAGCATCATAGGTTTTGTTTAAAAAATTATTATTTGGATGATGTGTCTTTCTTGCCTTTTTGTGCAATAGCATCAGCACCAAAGAATGCCGAAACTAATACAGCAATTGACGCAAAGTATGTTGGTGCAATGTCAGCAATAAGTTGAGCGGCCGTATCCAGCCCGAATGCTGATGTTAGGAAAATACCAATCGGGTAAAGTAATAGTCCGAACAGTGCAAACCATGCCATTTTACGAATAGCATCGCGTTGTGCATCTGCATCTTCTAGTTCCTTACGCTTGAATTCCAAGTGCATCTCCATTTCTTCTTTAGAAATATGTCCGTCGCCGTTTGCGTCCATACCTTCAACGCATTCTGCGTCGATTGTTTTTTTATCTTCTGCCATCAAATCGCTCCTTTTAAATGGTAAAAGTATTTATTATTCTAGCGGAGTTTCTGAGACCACAGTATCATCTGCGTTAGGATCCACAGCATCTTCGTAGTATACGATGATCTGTGTTTGTTGATTTATATATCTACGCATTTCTGCAATATTAAGTGCAAGATTTTCGTAGTCTTTCATTGAAAGTGCCACGAACGCAACCTCGCCGTGCCGCTCTTTAAACTCCTCAAGGAAACCATCGAGAATACGTTCGTTAACAACATATACTCTTACGTCATTGAGCTGGACTGGCTTCGGTCGGCTCACTGTCGGTACTTGTGTTTTCTCCACCTTGGTTACTACTTTGATCTCCGGCTCCGGGCTGGGTATCAGACTGCAACCAGTTAGGTAAAGGGCGGTTAGTATCACCGCCAGTATCTTCAATGATGCCGCGCCATAGTTTTGCTGTAGCGCCATTCATCTTCCCTTCTAAGGTTTCCGCATCTCGCAATGCGTCTTGTACTAAATCTAATCTATTCAGCTTGCTTTGCAGTTCGTCGCCATATGCTTCAGCGGCCTGTAGGTCTGCTTGCAGTTGTTGATTTAGTTCTTGAAATTTTGCCATGTCTTGTTGAAGCATTTCTATGCTGGCTTCTGATATTTCCACGGCTGTTTCCAATTTTGCGTTATTCTCACGCAGTGTTGCTATTGTTGCTTGTGTGCTATCATAGTAATACTTGGCACCGTATGCAAAAGTACCAAGTATTCCTATTATGAATAATGCCGCATATATTTTAAGCATTAATCCCTACTGAGTATTCTGTCTTGCCGTCAATGCGAGTTGCTGTTAAGCACTCTCCGCGGTTGTCACCGTCTGCAAGATATGAGACGTGAACCCAGCCACTGTCAGGGATACCTGGAGTATAAAACTCAAGGATTAGCTGATCAAACTCTAGGTTGTCACGGATCCATTCTGCAAGCTCAGCATTTGGTACACCTGGTACTTCAATGTCAGCCGCTTCGCCTTTGCAGTGCTGTGAACGTGAACTACCACCAACCGCTTCGTTAAGTTCTGGCGAACGATAGCCACTGTTGAGAACAGTAGGACCAAAGTGATCTCTTACCTTTTGCACAACATTTTCAAATAGTGCAACTGCGGCATCCAGGTGCTCGCCTTGTGGCGTATTGTCGATACCTTTTCTTTCTGCTGTTTGACTTTTTGTGAATTCAGCCATTGTAAAATTTTCTGATAAACGCATTATGAGCTCCTTTTTAAAAACAGTTGTTTATCTTGATTTGTAAAAACAAATCCTTCCCCTACTTTTTGTATGTTATAATCTCCTAAAACTTTAGTTAGCCAAAACACTTCAGCCATTGCATCACTGTCAAGGCTAGGGCCTAAATTTTCAGAAAGATTACTTGATTGTTCTAGTGTTACTTCTATACCAAACGGTTTCACAATTTTAATTTTATCGCCTTCTAAAACAAGATCATCCATTAATGTTTTATTAAAAAAGTTTTTGTATTCTTCAGTCTGTACCTGTAACATTTTCTCTGAATATTTTTCAGAACTGTTTGGAATGATTTGTTCTATATTTTCTTTTGTGGCTACAACCTTGTTTTGATTTTTGTGGTAGGTAAAATTCCAATCTTTGGTATCTGATAACAACGACACTCCTGAAAGCATATCTAATAAATTTTCGCTAAGATTTTTGTTTCTCTGAACCTCGACAAAAACGTTGTACCCGCCACTCGATATTTCACCACTGCTTACATCAGCATCTAAGACAAATTCATAACCTTTTTCTAAAAATTCCATTAGGTCTTTAGCAGGGTCTCTGTCTTTAACAAAAAAATTTACAACACAAACATCCTGGTCTTCCCCCATTTTTGATTGAAACATATCAATCTTTAAATCTGATGATACCAGTCCTTTAAGGTCGTGTTTTCGTAATCCTTCATTTAAATTCATGTTTCTAAATCCGATATTTCGTTAGACATCTCGTCTTGTGCGGGTTGTATTTTTTCGTCCGGTAATTTGTCTTTCGGAGTGAATTCGGCGTATCTACCTTTTTGGATACTGCTCATTAGTTTCTTCGGCATAGAAATCTCTACCATCCAGACTGGAAACATATCAATCTTTCCTTTTCTAGTACCTGGACGAATATCGTCCGGCTTACGAATTTTTCTTACTTTTTTAACTACGGATTCTGCAAATTTTACATCAATGTCGTATTGAAGCAATCTCATTCCACCTGCAGGATCTGGCATGTCTTCTTTAGGCCACATAAAAGTACATTTGACAAAATATTTACTATCATGAGGACCGGACACTAACTCTCCGTCTTCCCAGTTATCAAATACATAAAGATTTAGTTCGTCTAGTACACGTTCAAAATCTTTTAAGATATCGAGGTAATCGTTGGAGCTGTATAAATGTTCAATGTTAGCAATTATATCTTTGATATCGGTCATGTTTTGTCTCCAATGTATTTATCGTTGCAATAAAACATCGGAAACTTATCATCCACCGGGATTTTTGCTGAATAATTGTGTTTTTTCTGGCATTTCGGAATATTTTTCGTATTCAGGTAAAGGATCTTTTTCGTCTGTAATGTTCGGCCATTCCTGTGAAAAGTATAGATTGTGCTTATACCATTTGTCTTCTGCGTCGTCGGTTTGGTAGATTGCATCTTCAGGACATTCTGGTTCACACACTCCGCAGTCAATACATTCTTCGGGATTAATTACCAACATATTTTCGCCTTCGTAAAAGCAATCCACTGGGCATACGGAGACGCATGTGGTGTGTTTACACATAATGCATTTATCATCAACTATATACGCCATTAAAACGGTCTCCGTTTGTATTTAAAATAATTATATAATTTCATATCGTAAGACTCTGCTTTTATTAATTTATCAATATCCGGTTGATTTAGAACATCATTTATGGTCCAATACTTTTCAACTAAATTTCCTGAGTTATTCCTGTTACTTTGCTCTATGAAATCTATTCCTGCGTAATTGCAAAAATCTTTTACGTTAGCGTCAAGCTTTTCTGTAGTTGTTATCCACCAAAATTCGTTAAAAAAAGTCGAAGCTAATTCGAACCAATCAACATTCTCCGGAGGGTTCCACATCCATTCAGGCCATGTTAGAGGTACTGCTCCTTTTTCGCTAATTCCAGCATCTGGACCAAATATATATTTAGGATGTCTATACCATGTATCGTTTTCTCGTTTTAGGAAATTTTTCACTATCCATTTACATTGTATGTTATGTTCGTAATAAATGTCCTGATACCATTCCCATAAACTATCATAATCTTCAGCTGTTTTTTTCTGTCTAAATGCGTTTTCATTCATTGAAGGTGTACACAGAGAAAATTGTTCTGGATCTTGATTTAAAATTGCAATTTCGTGTCTGTAATTAAACGAACTTAAAAGTCTCTCTATAGGATTTCTTACAAACGTAATAATTCTAGGTTCTTTATTAACTTTAAGCCATCTATGACTATTGCAAAAAGTGCTATGTCCGGTAATTAATTTTATTTTTTTTTGTTGTTCTGTGGTTCTTTTAGATAATAACGGAATATTTGCTTTAGCATATTCTAAGTCTGAAACTCCTTGAACATAATGATAGTGAGACAAATATCGATCATTGGTTCTATCGAGAAATCCACCGCTTGAATTTTCAAAATACGTTCCACCTGTTCGGGGAATATGAAAAAAAATATAAATTGGCTCCATTACAATCTTGCTAATTTAATAAGTGTAGCCGCAAGATTGATTTCGGGATCTGCAACCAGTGTGTGATCGACTAACCCTTGCTTAATAATTAAGACCGCTTTATCTTGCATTTCGTTATCTCCGAAAATTTCAATATTGTCATACAACCAGCGATACACTTCTTCCATTTCCTCAGCTCGAATCTTACCACACAGCAGTTTTCGTGCCTCTTGAATTTTGCCAGCCTTAAATAGTTCCACCATATCAAATTTCCAATCTGCTTCGCCTTCGTCTCCTTTGCTAGGTGCATGTAAAACTCCGTCAGAAACATTTTGCTGAACCATATTAATGCATTTGCGAAGATCGGGATACGCAACCTTAACATAGCTATCTAGCACATCAAGATCAAACTCTACATTTTCTTCTACAAGAATAGTTGCTACCCTTGCTGTAAATTCAGTTTGATCAATCCTTTCGATGTGAAACCCTTGGCAACGACTGTGAATAGCAGGAATAATTCTGTTTGGATAGTTACAGGTTAAAATAAATCTAGCGGTTGCGTGATATTCTTCCATTACTCCACGCAGGGCCGCTTGTGCGTTTGGCGATAGATAATCAGCCTCATCGAGCAACACTATTTTAAAAGGACCAAACGGAATCATCTGCACAAAGTTGGTGATTTTGTCTCGAACATCGTCTACCGAGTTAGTGCGACTGGCATTAATTTCTAATACATCGTAATCTTCAATCCCCAGTTCATTTACAAGAACTTTAGCCATTGTGGTTTTACCAATACCCGCCGAGCCGCTGAATAGCAAGTGCGGAATTGAACCGTCGTTAACCCAAGATTGAATCTGTTTTCTTTGATGTTCATCTTTGAACACATAGTCTTTAATTGTTTTTGGCCTATAAGCCTCTACCCATAATGTTTTCATAGTTTAGTTTCCGCTAATACAATAAGTGTTGGTTCTTTTGGAGATTCTTTTTTAATTTCTTCTTGCACAGGTTCTTCTTCTTTGAATCTGTCAAATTCTTTGTTTTCTGATAAAATACTGCTTTGCGCCCAAATTGTAAAAAGACTTGCTACAATACTAAATGCTTCTGCCATTTTCTTTTCCTGTTTATAGTTTAGTATACATAATTTTTTATTTTTTGTCAATATAAATTATTCTGTCTGAACCAGCTGTATCAAGTTTGAACTTTTAGAACAGTTTACTTCCGGTTGGCAATGACAGAAATCTGTTTGGCACGTTGTTGGAATAATGTCAGGATTAAACTTATTCTTAAAATTATCTTCGTAAATATTATAAAAATAATCTTTCTGATATAATAGATTACCGCATATACCTTGAATATTTCCTGTCTTTCCTATAAACAGAGTTTCTACTCCAACATTACAAGACCACCCTTTAAAATTATTATAGCCATTTATTACTAACCAATTTTCTTTAACTTTTTTAGTAAAATTTTTAAAATAGACAGTAGGACCGATGTATTTAGGTTCTTTAAGTTTTTCAACAAATAAATTGTATAATAATCCAGGATGCCTAGTTTTAGTTTCTAAAAATTTTTTTTGTTCTTCTGAATATTTTATATCAGGATGAAAAATAGGTCTGGCATTTATAGACCATCGGTATTTGCTCTTTTTTAAAATATCAATAAGGTTTAGACATTTTTTCCAGCAGTTCGGATCCATGAGGACCAAACACCAAAGTGCTACTCGATTTTTATAGAGTATGTCGCCGACTTTTGAAATATGAGTCGGATCAACCGATTCGTGATGTACACTAATACTTACATGATCTAAAAATTTACTATTATGCTTCCACCATCTGATAGACCTACTTCCGTTTGTTGTAATACTGATAGAACAATTAAACTTATCTTTAATACTTTTTGAAAACGGAATAAGATCTTTCCATAAAGTCGGTTCTCCTCCACCTATGTGAATAATAAATTTTTTCTTGTTTGCATTTTTAGAATAGTAATTTAATAGATGTTCAAAGTTAGGCAAAATTTTATCTAATTTTGGCCATTGCTGGGTTTTTCCGTTAAAATTATCAGAACAATAAAAACACTTGTAGTTACAGAAATCGCTAAGAAAAATTTCAATGCGAAGAGTGTCTTTCGGCATATTTGATTTTATTCTAATTAGCTCATTGTTTTCGCCAGGTATTGTTTGTTTTGTGAATATATGCATCTTTATCAGGTTTTTTAGATATAAAAGAATTATATATGTAATTTATGTGAATGTCAAACGATATTTTTCTTTATATACTTCAAGACACGCTGTCTCATTTTGTATCTCTCGAAGTATTCGTAACAGTGTTCTAAACTTAGAATCTTGTTAAAGGGATATTTAATTGCAGTAAGTAATCCAGAGTAATCAGTTTCTTTGATTTCAGGCTCTTCAAATTCTATTAGCTTTACTCTTTCTGCGGTGTTCAGCCTAAAATAAGAAAGTGCATCACCTTTTTTAATTTTAACTTCTCTAGTATTGGGTAAAAATTTAAAAGTAGGCTTCGCCGCCGGCCTATACCATTTTCCTATGTCGAAGCTTCCGCTGAATGCTTGTGTTTTTCTCGTGAAATCGTTATCGTCATAGTAAGCAGGCAGTTGGGTTCCTATTAAACTTTTTTCAGAAAAATAAAGATACGAAAACCCTAGCTGGTGAATGCCGAATACTCCTTGCGGTGGTCCTAAAAACTGTTTTCCAATTTCTACATCGACATCGTCAATAATTAACCCGTCTTGATTAATTTTTATGCTTATGTCTATAGGACTTTTGATAACATATGTGTTTTTGATGTCATCCACTATAGCCGGACATTGAGAAACCGCCGGTCCGAAATAATCTTTATACTTGATGTGTTTTGCCAACTGCACCGGCTCATATAACAAAACTGGACTGATAAAAGATCTAGGATTATTGCCTAGTTTTACAATGTCATGCATACTAGGCATAAACCTAGTCCAGTATACATTAACGGTCATGAAGCCATGTAATAGTCGTCGGGGTTAGGGGCTTCGTGCGACATGCATAAAATATCTTCAATGTCTACTTTTTGTATTTTAAGACCGTCGTCGATTTCTACAGATCTAGTCCATCTACCATGTTTTACTAAGATCCATTGCCCTACTTTAAATTCTTTTTGTTTAGGACCTACCGCATGAATTTTACACCAACGAGGTTTTATTCCATGCATTTTTCCGTTGTCGCTTGGAATAATTAATCCGTAAGATGTTACTGTGTCTTCAAAGTCCATTTCAGTAACTACGATGTTATCTTGGATGGCTTCAACAATTTTTTTAGTCATTTTCTCTAACGTCTCTCGAATTGTTTTTATAATAATCTGCTAGAATTTCTTCTCTGGTTTTAACAATCTCGCCACCTGGACCGAGCATATCACCTCTTGCATTGACGTTCATGTTTCCAATAGCCGGAGTCTTTTCGTTTCTAAGTGCAAGTTTTTCGATATCAACTTCTTTACCGCGTAGACTTTTATATGTTCTACCCATTATATTTCTCCTTTAAAAAATTCACCTATAGGTAAATTGTATTTAATGCTGTTAATTTTGTGTAGATCTAACAAGAACAAGCAGTAAGATGCTACACTTGACCCTCGACCTACACCCCATACTATGTTATTTTCTTTTAGAGTATCTACGATATATTTTACACATCTTAATACATCTATCATGTTATGCTTTTTATATAACTCAATTTCACCAGAGACCCTGTCAATTTCGGCTTGAGAAGAACACAATGAAAAAAGATGTTCTTCTATATCTAAATTCATAATATCGTTCGGAACGAACCAAGATTGATCTGGGACCAACTGTATGGGATCATAATCTAGATGTTTTTCTTCTATAATTTTGTTGTACTGATCCGCTACATCGTTATCAATATCTAAAAATTCTAGGGTACTCAATCCAAATTTAGTTATACTTTTTGCGTATGTTAATTCTTGATTTTTAGTCAACATTTATCAAATCATCTAAATCTTGTTCATCGGTATTTAATTTCTGTTTCTGATATCTTAGATTTCTTTCTTCTTTATAAATGTTAATGGTATTTTCGATTTGTGTCAAGAGCTCAGGCTTCCCTAATCTATGACTAATGTAATATTTTTTAGATAGGTCGGAAAGTTTGTCGTCGAGCTCTTGATCTGTAAGTTCTGATAAGTTGCCAGTTAGCGGATGCATTAGCTGTATTGCCCTAAGTATCTTAGAAAAATCTTGTCTGAACTGTGTTGCCAAACTTCAACAAACACAGGATCGGTCTGCGAAGATACCTGCAAAGGATCAGGAAATCCTGAAGATTTCTTGTACTGTATACCACCAGACTCTACAAAATTGATATTAACCGACGATCCAGCTCCGTACAGTTCAAGCATAATTCTGCCTACTTTTTCGGCCTGAACTTCTGATGCAGGTAGCTCTTGGAAATTCAATGATGTGTTATTTTGAAATCTCAAAATTTGATAACTACCGTTGGTAAAAGACACACTCAACGAAGTAACACCCTCATCTAGAACTTCTAGTTGTTCGAATACTGCATCTTTGCATCCTTGTAAAACCATATTTTCTTGAACGTTATCCGAATAATCATTGGATACGTCCAAACGGCTGGCATTTGTTTCAAGATCTGTTATCTCTGTTTTTGCACTGTTAAGGCTTTGCTTAATAGTGTTAAAGTTATCTCTGAAAACCTGTGTATCATTGTCTTCACCTGCTACAGGAAAGTTTTCATTGATGCTCAAATAATTTATATCACTCACGGTAATTTTTCTCCACGTTGCGGGAATGCAAGGTATTTATTTCCAAAGTCCCCGTCCAATACATCAATTAGATATCTATCAGACTGAAAATCTATAGATTTAAAATCAAATTCATTTTCCCTAATTCTTGATATTATTTTTTCTGCGTTGCCTGGTTTAACATATGCAATTTCTAAACATTTTACATATCCGGGCTCGAAAGATTTGTTTGGCTGGATTGTTCTCATCCATAGCGGCAATTGATCCCTATATCTTTCACCTGACTGCTTTATTCTATCTCTCATATTTTTAATACTGTTAGGAAATATTCGTTGATGATCAGAATCGCTGACCAAAGGAATATCACTGCTTATGTTGATAGCATCATAACTCACTAATATCTTGCTTTCAATTTGATTGGGTAGTTCGATAGTATCGCTGATAGAGATTCCATCTTTTTCAAATTCGTCTACCACTTCGACATATATTATTTCGTATAGAGTCTCTTGGGTTATTGGATCTTTTGCCACAGCAGATTTTAAATCCCCAAATCTTAATCTTTTGTTGTAATGATTTCTTGACATTGCCTGTACATAGGTTACAGCATCAACACTTTCGATACCTCCGAACAGTAATACTCTGATTTGCGATCTCACACCGAAATTGGGATCGTTATATCTATACAGTTCGTCAATTGGAAATATATTATTATTTGTTATAAAATTGTACCATTCTAGACGTTTTTCTTTTTCTTGTAATGCAACTAGATAAAGATTAGCAAATGTTTTATCATTTATATCAGTAACGGTTAAAAAGAATTCTTTGGTTGCTTCGCGTAATCCAGCAAAATCGATGGCTTTGGCAGTGAATCTAAATACCCTATCAAAAGTTGTATTGCCTTCGTCGAATGTAGTCGTGAATACTTTTTCGTCGTTTACAGTACTGTAAAACCTTGTCAGCCCAGGTCCGTTATCGTCTGCATACTGTTTTACTTTGCCGGTAATCAATCCAGGGCTTATCAGAGTCAACCCAGGCGGAAGTTCGCCGCTAACTATTTCGAACTTGGTTTGTGCGTTACTCTCTAGGTTATTTGCAATTATTTCTTTGTTAGAAATAGTATTCGGAACAATTGTTCCTAAATCCGAGTCGGATACAAACCGAATAGTACTTTCAATTTCACCGATTAGGTCTATGTTGAATGTTTTGTCAGCGGTAGCTACACCCTGTTGCCAGAACGACGGTTCGTCTGTGGGAATTTTTCCGTTGTGATTTTGTAATGCAATGTAAGGCAATCCGGAAAAATTAACAATGTCGTTCTGAAAGTAGTTTGCGACTAAACTCCATGTTCCTCTAAAGTTATAGTCAATATTCGCAAGATTTACAGGAAAGTTAATGGCTCTTATTGTGAACTTATAATTTGTTTTAACCGCGCTTTGATATGGAACAACTCCGGCAATATTACCCGTGGTGTTATCTAAAGTTAAACCCGGTGGTAAGACACTTGCTGATCCGTCGTCGTTTACATCTAGGGTTTCGTATATAATTGTTCCAGGTAAACTCGGAGGATCATATGTTTCTAGTATTACGGTAACATAATTATTTGCTCTGACCAGCCCTAGATACGAAGCAGTGACCCAGAAAGGAACTCTGAATGCAGAGTTGTCTGCTCTAAATAAATTTGTATCAACCTGGATTAAATTGTTATCGGCCTGTAAAAATTCCTCAGTAACTACCCAAATTCTAAAAGGCCTTCTTACTTCGTTAACTCCGTCGCTCACAGCGACTATAAATGTGTAAAATTTACTTAACCTTCTTGGAACCTGTGTATCTTCGTTGTAATCGAACGTGACTGCATCATATAAAAAACTATCGAACCCATTGCTTTGAGCTTCGGGCTTATCTAAAGGAAGTGCATCGTATGATGCAGTATCGTATGTTCCGCTAAGGGTGTTAGAAGCAAGTACGCTGAACACGGGATCAGTGAATCCAACAATCCTTCCTGCAGAAGTAAGTTCCAGTCCCGGAGGAAGTGAGCCACCGCTGTCAATTAAGTAATAACTTAAAGTATCACCTGCGGATAGATCATTGTCAGTTGCTTCTAGTTGAAAATCTACACGGCTGTTATCTAAAACAAAATAATTATCGCCTGCACCTACTTGCAGGAACCCTTCTTCTGTTAACCACTTAGGTATGTCCGATCCTTCCACTGCAAGGCTGAAAGTTCTATCTTTTATGTCTACGGTGTCGTTTGCTCTTACAACAAATGTATATTCTGTGTATATTCTTACTTCAGCAGGAGCACCTGCAATAATACCATTGTTAAACCGAAGACCTGCTGGTAGATCCCCTGCAATTAAGCTGTAGGTAACCACACCGTTGTCTGATTCGGCTTGGAGCGTGATTTCTATAGCTTCTCTTTCTGTTAACAGTCCGAGATCACCTTTTGGTGTAATCCAGCTCAGTGGCATACTATGCTCCTGCCAGTATACCGAGATCTAAATCGATTCTACCGGGATTGTCTACTTTTCCAAAATCCACATTGTTTGAAATCAAAGAAAGCTGAGTAGGATAATCAATATCACCATCTAGCGGACCAAAATCAAATCTATTAATAATTTCATCTAGAGGAAGAATAGTATCTACAGTAATGACTGATCCCGATGCTGTGGTTTCAACATCGCTGCCGCCTTGTATAGTGACATTTAGATGGTTGTCTGCCAATACAGAACCACTCTGTGTTATTAAACTTATAAATGCATCTGGCTGAGTGCTGTTGATTGTAATACTGGTATCCGAAGCACTAAGCTGAGTTTTTGTGCCTCCTAGCAGTCTTTTAAATTGTAAATCAGCACCATCTTTTTGGGCAAACACACCCTCGCCTGCGATTCCTAGGTTAGAAGCAGTAACAGTAAGAGCCGCACTTATTTCAGTAAAGTTTGCATTTACTTTCTCGAATGCTGTGCGCAGGTCATCGCCTAGCCCGTCGTTTACTACATTTCCTAAATTAATTGTTTGAATTGCCATTTGCACGCTCTCTTTATAGTATTTACCGTTATGTCCAAGTGTCTCCTGACCAAGCAACTCTTTTCCAAATGTTTGTGACGCCGTCGTAGTCATCTGTGCAATAGTAGATATAACTGCTATCAAAAGTAACTGCACCTTGTAGATCGCCATCTATGCCTATGCTTGTAGCGGGCGCACCTTGACTAAATCTTGTATTATTAGGTAATCCGTTTGCTTGTATTTGACTTGCAACAATTGGTGCAAAGTCAACTAATAAATCACTTTCTGTAACTTGAACATCACTAATAACACTGTAGGGGATAGTACCGTTCACACCGTCTACCAATAGTGTGCTGTCATCCGCAAACACACTACCTTCTAGATCGCCGTCTAAGCGATCGCCTTGTTGAATATAGTTTGATAAGTTTGGAGTATTTTGAATTTCGCTGTAGTCAACACCTGCGGCAGTAACAACATCTTTAATATCTGTGCCACCTATTTGTAAGTTACCACCTACTATGCTTAGTGTAGTTCCACCTAAGTCAATAGTACTACCACTTAGATATATGTCCTTAAATCTTTTAGTTGAACTGCCTAGACTGTATTCTTCATTCACATTAGGAAATATGTCTCCACCTACAGTTAAGTTGCTGGTTATTGTGGTTGCTTGGTCTATAACTATAGCACTGCTGTCTGTTGTGGTAAGTGTGCTACCCGTAAATTCAAAAGCACCTAGATTAAGGGGAGCTTCATCTAATCCTAATGCAGTATATAACTCGTCGAAGTTGTCGTTGATTTTGTCAAATGCTATTCTTAACGGATCACCATTTCTAGCATTTGCCGACGTTCCTATGTTTACTGTTTGTTTTGCCACTTATCGCTCCTTACCACGCACCTGTTGTGCCCCAATCTTGTTTAACCCATATATCAGCAGTGCCCGGTGCCGCCCAATTTGCTATGCAATAATAAATGCTTGTCGAATCTACAGCTACCATACCTGCTCTGTCACCGTCTGCACCTGTGCTATCAGTAGGAGGTATGCTCCCGATGACTAGATTTTTGATATTAGCAGTAGCGCCACCGTATAGTGTACCGTTGACATACGAATCTAGTGTATTCAAGTCTTGCAATGCTTCAACATCATACGATACTATTCTTGTACTGCCAATAGTACTTGTACCGTTTTCGTAGTCTCCGACAATCTTACCATCCACACCATCTACTAACAGTGTGCTGTCGTCGGCAAATACACTTCCGGAAACGTCTGTGGTGATAGCAGAATTAAGACCTATAGTAATTGTTCCATCACTGTTTCCTGTGATGTTAACATTGTTATCGTTGTTTATTACAACAGTCTGTTCAAGCGGTACATTAAATGTAGTACTGTCATCGCCTACTGCATATTTTGTATACAATACGTCTGTGTTTAAGGCAATTGTTAGATTGTCAGTTACTGCATCTGCGGTTAATGTAATTCCGGTGCCTTCTGTCAACACTAATGTATCGGTAACCGCATCGGCTAATAACGGATCCTGACCTGCAACAGCAATGGAAGTAAATCCTACTCGTGTGTTGGTAATTGTTACACTGCCGGTGCTGGAATCAACACTTATGCCGCTTCCTCCGGTTAAAGAAGTAACACCAGTATTCGATAAGGTAACACTGCCGGTCGAACCACTTACTGAAATTCCAGTTGAGCCTGCCAACGTTGTAACACCTGTATTTGTTATTGTTAAAACATCGCTGGCATCGTCTGTGGTTATGTTGATGCCATTGCCATTCGCAAAACTCAAGGTATCAGTTGCGCTATCAGCAACAATATCGTTTTGCCCTGCAACAGCAATAGTTCTAAAAGTAAATTGTACCACATTAGGTGCAGAGTTCGTTATGGTGATATCCCCAGTAACTGGATCCCTAGAACTTATAATAATTCCGCTACCTGCAGTGGCACTTACTATGCCGTCGTTTTGAATGGTTATACTGCCAGTGGATGAATCAACCGAAACACCTAGCCCTCCTGCTAAAGCAGTAACACCTGTATTAGTTACAGTGATATCACCTGTCGAAGAATCAACTCCGACACCGGTTGATGCGGTGAGGGAAGTAACCCCGCTATTTGTAAAAGTTATTGTGTTTGTGGAAGCTTCTGTAGCGATACCTACACCTGTTCCTACGAGATTTAGATCATCAGCAAATCCAGTTGCTTCTACATCGTCTTGCCCCGCAACGGAAACAGTTTTAAACGAACCTTCTGCAGGATTTCTTATTAGGTCTCCATCCACGGTTGCGTTCGCTGGAAGGTTTACTGACCCAGAACCGTTTATTGATATTAAAGCACCGTCGAGACTTATATAGTCGTCAACGAACAACTTAGACCACATTTTAATTTCGCTGCCTAAATCGTATGTGGACGCTTCCTTGGGTATTAGATCAGTGGTTAAAGAAGTTAAATCCACAGGATCGGAACTGTCTGTTCCTGCAATATTCAAATAAACTTCTGTAAAGTTTGCATTGATATCATTAAATGCCTGCTCTACTGTGCTCCAAATTAACGGTGGATTGTCTGCACTTATATTCCTTCTTGCCATTATGATCTTCCTACTGCAACTTCTATGATTCCAACTTCGGTGGAATCATAATCTTGTAACGCTTTACCTAAAATTGTACCTACCTTTGCGTCTAAGGTTCTTGTAGCTACGCCTTGTATTTCAGATGTTGTAAGAAGATCACCTTTTTTGATTTTACCTACAACCTTGACCGGTACCCGTCCTTGTAATGCAATTAAGTTTTTGTGTCCAGGACATCCGGAATTCATACTGTATGCAGAGCTGTCACTTACAACACCTGCTACCGCCGAATCTGAATATTTAGATCCAACAGTGACTTCCTTTTCCCCGCCAAACACAAGCACGGTGCCCACATCATACACTGTGTCGCCTTCGTAGTATTCAGCAAGATCGGCATAAGTAGCTTCAAATCTAGAACCGGTTGACAATGACCATTGTCCTTCAACGGTTCCGGTAGTTAACACGGCACCTGTGGTTAGGCTCTGTGCTGTAACTCCTGAACAAACAATAGGAGCATTGTTGATACCGTTTTGCTTTCTAAATATGTGTGTTTCGTTATCGTAGAACGTGTTTTTGTCAGCTACGTCGCCACCGTCTGACATTGTGATTGCAACGTTTCCTAGATAACCATATATCGCAATGGCGCCCGCACTACCTCCTGTGGAGAAAGAATCAGCAAAATCTCTACTGTCTATTTGTAGCTCTTGTGCATTGATGATCTCGGCCGCAAATCCACCGGCTCCGTCACGCTTAACCAGTGTGTCTGCAACATTCAACGGGGATGAATCTACCATTTCATAGCTGTCGCCAATTCCGGTTCCCGTGTCGCCTGTGAAACTGGATACATTCTTTCTGCGTATGAATCCTGTGCTGATAAAATTAGATTTTTTAAGAGCAAGACCTTCATTTACAATAGTTGAAAAACTCACTGCGGTCGGTGTAGCAGAAGATCCTGTGCTGTTGCCAATCACAGTATCTGCCGCTAACTTTTGTATTTTAGAAAGTGTAACACCGTTGTCTTTTAGGGTAACAAATCCGTCAGTGACCGTAAACTGGGTATTGTCAAACGAACTTACACCACTTGCCGCTTGCTTTTCAGCATCTGTGCCGGTAGGAGCACTTGCTCTGCCCGAAGCAAGCGTTAAATCTAATTTACTCTGTGCTATGTCTGCTGAAGAATTAATATCAGCGTCTACAATAACATCTGGCTGAATTTGGGCATCAATGGTTCCTAGTGTACTATCAACACCAAGCGCAATATCGCCCACAACTGTGGCATTAATGGTACCGTCACTGTCGCCTGTAAACACTAAAATGTCATTTGCATTAGGATCTGTAACGTCAAAGTTTGCAAAATTTTCGATAGTTAGTGACTGTAAATTAACGCCATCAGTTGGAGCTACAGGATCGGCAACATTTGTTAAACGATTATCACCGACGTTGAGATCATTTCTCATAGCCAACTGGCCACCAAGAGCCAAGAAACCACCGCCTGCTGGGATAATTTGGGATTCTAAAACAGGACCACCGGTGTGTGTTAAACCTAATCTTTTATCGATGTAGCCTCTTACTGCACTTTCTACAGGTACAGCATCCGCCGCGGCGTCTGCCATTGTGTCATCCACAGAGAATTCAGCAATAACCGCACCGCGTTTAAATCCTAAACCGTCTAATTGGCTTAATGCTAACGAAGCACTGAATGTAACACTACCAGTACCTTGGTCTACTTTAAAGAAAGGTCCTACAGAGAAGTTACCAAATTGGTCAGTTGATACAAAGAATACCCTTCCGTTGCTTCGTTCTTGAACCTGCGAAGTAGATACAGTTTCCCCATCTTCGTCTTCGTCGGTTGCGAATAACGGAGTAGCTCTAAAGTTGTTTACTGCCGGCCCGTATATTTCGTTTGGATAGTTAGTATCCGCATAAGAACCAGTACCTATTTCCAGGAAATCGTGCGAAGTTGCACGAGTAAGTGAAATACGAATAGTCAATGTGCCTTCTGATTGGGTACTAGGTACACCTAATCCTGCTTTAAGAGTCTGCGAATCTGAATAAATTACAGCACTGGTATCTAAATTATTATTCAGAGTTAACACAGTATAGTCTGGATCTGTTGAGTCAATTCCGGTAACTTGGTAAGTTATCCCGTAATAGGTAAGTTCATAAGGAACTCCTGTAATACCTGTTTGGATTCTCAACGTATCGCCGTCGTTGATATTTTCGACAGCGATTTGATTGGTCCCTTGGTCACCTATAACTTTACCAAATTCTACACTTGTTCCAGTTCCAGTAGTTTCTACCGAAGAAGATTCAATATCAAATACCACAGAACCGTCACTGCTGCCTGTGGTTGCAACAGTGAGTGTGGTCGAAGTTGGAACATTGAGTACTGTAGGAGCAGTTCCTAGCGATCCGGTAACACTTACTGTACTTGTAGCGGGTCCCACAGTACCAGTTGCCGCACTGGCAAATGTAAAACTGTCGTTGTCGCAAGTTATAATTTCATAGGTTCCATTATACGCAACACCGCTTGAGATAACAATTTCTTGACCTGGTAAGTACGGAGGTAATTTTCTTTTAGCAAAAGTTGCTGTTGCTGTTACTCCGTCGCCGTTGAGTGTTAGATCTGTAAGATCGGCCTTGGGAATTAGCTTGTCGCCAATACTGATATTTGAAGTATCTGATAAACCGGAAATTGTGTTTCCGCTCAATGCTCCGTTTATACCTATTAAAGTGCTGTCGATCGGAGCAACTGGACTTACAGAAAACTGATTCGATGTATAGTTTTGTGTGCTCACAAAGTAATGTGTATTCAGAGAAATTCCTGGCGGAGCCGAAACCGCTGAAAACTTAACAACATCGCCTATGCGTAACCCGTGTCCTGTAGCACTTATTACTCCCGGATTTGCAACAGACACTGTACACGCTGTAAGGCTTTCCGGCGTTTGGAACGGTTGAGAATCAAAAATGTTAAATTCTATGTAGTCATAGTTGCTTCTAAGCTGTGTTAAAGCCAACCCAAATGGTATAACAGTGTGTGTTCCTGACTGCGTTGCCCCTGAAGTATCAACAGGTGTTCCGTCTAAGGTAGTAGAAATTTTGAATTGGGTATCTGTTAGTCCATCTTCTAATACATAATATACGGTGTTTCCATCTATTGGATCTGGTAAATCACCGTCAGTTAAAAATTGGATTTGATATCCGGCCTGCTGTCTGTGTGGAACTGTGGTAGTTACAACCGCTTCTGAAGCAATAGTTATGCTTGATACTTCAAAATCATCAAAATCATATGTATCATCATAATCGGAGAAATCTAAAATACGATAAATGAAATTACTATCGTTTAATACTAATGCTGTACTGGGTCTTGTACTGACATCGACAACATCCCCAGTTAACACAACATAACTGTTCTGACGTATCGAGATTCTAACTCCGTTGCTTACTGCGGCATTCAATCCGCCAGAAGAGCTAATATTAAGTTTACATAACTTCGTTGCTTCGTCTATCATTTCTACGGTAGACAAAGAATACCGTGTCAGCGAACCGTTTTGATTTATTTCAATTTCAGAACCTGGTAATGGCAGATAGTCGTCGTAAATTACATACAGTTCAATGCCTTCTCTTCGGTTTTCTGTAGTAGCATCTTCGTTTACAACCGTGGCGCCTTGAGATAATTCGTGATAAAGCGTAACTGGAACCGGTACTTCTAAAGGATCCGATCCTTCGGCTACGAGTGCGAAATTACCGTGTGCTGAACTACCACCGATGGATCTAATCTGTCCGCCGTTTAAACTATAATAAGAAATTTCATTATAGTATGTAAACATCGACACTGCTTCCGTTAAGCCGCCGTTTGTTGCGATTAATCCATAACCTAAATCGTTAACCTGTGTGTAGTCGTTTGAAAGCATTGATCTGTTTCCAGGCATCAATACTTCAAACAATCTTCTAAAAGAAACTGTTCCAGTTCCTGCACCTGTTAACGTAAGAGGAGAACCACCGGGTATTACACTTACAGAAAATGTAGTGTCTCCTAAGTTAGCAGTAACCACATAATATTCTTGTCCGGCTGTAATTTCAGTCGGTAAAGTTCCAGTTGAACTAAATGTAATTGTTGCACCGATATCTAATTCGTGATCGGCCGAAGTTGTAAATACTCCAGGAGAACCCGGAGTAACAGTAACATTAATATCAGCAACTGGTCCTGTGTATGGAGTTCCTTCGTCTAAAACAAATTCTGCTGTAGATCCAACCGGGCTGTATATGAAATTTCTTACATAGTTAATTCTAAAAATTCTATCGTTTACAATAAAACTTGCAGGCAACTGAGGGAATCTATCCAGTCCTGAAACCTGCATTCTGGTACCATCGCCGTCTAAGTCTTGTATAAGATTAAACTGAAGGTTACCTGTAAATCCATCTACAAACATCCCCCCTGCAAACGTTTTACTTCCTGTGGATCTAGAAAAACTTGCAGATTCTTGACAGTAAGGAGACTTAGCAAGGATTTGTCCTTCCGGATCCAACACCATCATGAACCCGCCATGACCTTGCCCTGTGATTGCTCTGAGAATTACTGCATCGTTACACAGGAAAACATCTAACTCGTTGTTATCTTTTGGAGCGTTGGCAGCACCGGAATTACTTACAATGTCAATAATTGCATCAATTAAATCCCCTACAATTCCGTTATCGTCAGTAATAGTTCCGCCGCTCGTATATGAGTTTATTCCGTCGGCTGTTAGTGCGTTAACTGGTGTTCCTGAAGCTTCGTCAGCTGTGAGATCTTCTAATGTGTCGTATAGATACAATTTAGTAGGAGATACAACTTTTACAAAATAATCGTTTCCGTTTAATTGGAATGATCCACCGACGTCGCCGATTACAACATTTTGTCCATCGGTGAAGTTATGGTTAGTTGCAGTTACAATTTCTAAAGGAATAGTAGCAGTATCTACATTTGAAATATTTACACTGCTTCCTCCAACCCCTGGCTCCGAAACAAACGCATTATCTACAATCTGTGGGAATGCGGCGCTTCCTAAGAACAGTTCTGTAATTGTGGTATTTTGCAGTATCAGTTGAATTAGTACATTAATTCTTTGAATTGCCGCTACTGTTTGACTCAACTGTGTTGTTATTGCAACTCTACCGCTGGCAGTATCGTTGTACTTGAGAGCCGCAGAGATTGTTCTTGCCTGGCCACCGTATTTCAAATCGAACACCAAAGAATCTACAATTAATCCAACATCTCTTTTACATCTATCACTATCGTATTCGAAATCTAGATCGAAAGGATCAATGGCATTCTCCACCTGATAATCGATCCATGCAACAACTTCGTTCTGGATGAACTTTTTGTTTAATCTTATCAATTCAGCCGCCGCAGTATAATCTCCTTTGTTGTTAATTAAAGGATACACAGGCTGGGTACTGTCTGTTAGATAATGATAACCGAAAGGTTGTGTAGCAATTGTATTGCCGTCAACGGTTAGCGGTCGTTTAAATTTTTGAAAAGCCCAAGGCGAACTGCTAGGTCCTACTCTTGGTCGAACAATCGTTCTTCTAAATTCGTTTCCTATAACAGCAACGTTTTGCGGAACTTTTAAAGGAAAATTTTCTTCGTATATTCCAGTTTCTACTAAAATAGAAATCTGAGTTTTCTTTGCAACATCACCGTATGATATTATTTCGTCTTCCTGAAATGCTCCAGATTTGATGTCCACATCAAAAATTTCATTTCCGTCTGAATCTAGTGCGCCTTGATGTGCTAAAATTTGTGCAATAGCACCAGAAGTCTCGCCTCTTAGAAATAGTCCTTCTCTAATATCTCTGCCAGCAATTGCCGCAGGAGTATCTGTGGTTATGTCACCCGTAAAATCAGTTCTGTTACCGTCGGTTCTAAGCAAAAATCGCGGAAGATCCACAAACAAATCAGGAGTTGAAACAAATCCGCTTCCACCGTCGGTAATTGTTACCGCTGTAATTTCTCCACCTACAACAGTGGCTCTACCAAATGCACCGGTTCCTGTCCCGTCGTTCGGTGTGACACGAACAGAAACAAGTCCGTAACCACTTCCTCCGTTTGTAACTTCGACGCTGGCTACTTTGTATGTGACATTAACCTGTGCATTTGCGCCAATACTTTCGCTATCAGAAGTAGTCGTAAGTGCAGTGCTTCCCGGAACCACCGTATATCTACCTGTGCTGATAACTCTTAAACTAATAATTTGTCCAGGATTAGTTCTGGTTGCTAGGACTTCAAATCTGGCAGCTTCTTCGAAAGTACCACCGTCTAAAGTTAAAATATCGCCTGCTCTAAAGTTTACGCCTGGGAATGTTTCACTGAGTTCGACTGTGTCTACGCTCATAAACACTGTGCCGGCAAATCCAGTTCCGCTCGCCGGTGAAGAGTCAATGCCTGCTAAGGTTACTGGAGTAGCACCGTCGTTGAAAGTTAAAACTTTTTTGTATGGTCCTATTTCGTCAGGAGCGTCCAACAGAATTTCTTCTGCTTTTTTAAGTGCGGCTTCTAATGTTCTATAAGCGTAAGCTAACGCCCGTCCTTGCAGGTCGTCGGCAAGGTCAGGACGATCGTCCTGCCCTGAAGTTGCAACATATAAATTAACCTGGCTACCAAAAGCAGAATTATCTACATATGCCTTAGTGGCAGCAACTAACCCGTTATAAGTAGTATCATCTTCTGCGATTGGACTTCTAGATAAGACCAAAGGCCCAGTCATGACTCCAGCTGCCGGATCGGTTTGCCCGGTAATAGGATCGATAGTATCAATACCCGCAAGACTTATTTTTCTATCTGCATACGCTTTATTGATTGCTTCATGTTCGTATTGCGGAACCAGCGGAGTATCGTCATCGCCTAAGTCAATAATTCTATACTGCCTCGCACCGGACTGCGCACTTAAATCCCCGCCTAGTTGCGGGTCGGGATCTCCTGATACCGCCGAAAACTCTGAATTTATGGTGATTTTTGTAGGATCGGTGGTTTGATCTAACGTGATACCTACACCCGGATCGAGTGCCTTAAACACAACACCGTCTTCGGTGCTGTTAACACTTAACACAGTATTTTCGAATCCTACAAATGTATCCGGAGTATCGCTTAGACCAACGAATGTAAGTCTTTCTCCTAGACCTAACGAACTGTATAATTCTCTAAAGTTATCATTTACCTTACGAAACGATTCACGAATGCTATCGCCTGTTCCGTCGTTGCCGACCGTACCGATATCAATAATTTTTCTTGCCATGGCCAATCCTGTTTTATATGAAGTATTTATTTGAAAATTTTAAAAGCCGAATGTTAAATAAGTTTATGTATTTAAAATCTGAAAATATAGTTACAGAACATGTCAGAATTAGTAAATTAGGTAAAGAACACAGTTATTCGAGAAAAAAAACAGTGGCCTTTCTGGTTTGTGACAACTGCGGCAGTGATTTTCAACGAGACCTAAAACACATGGACAGGAAACGATTAAACAATAATTACTTTCATGTCTGTTCTAATTGCGATGCAAAAAAGTTTGCAAGGCGCAAAGGTCTAGAAAGAAAGCAGATATGGGATATGCCAGCCAGTGCTGACATTCCCGTATCAAAATACTAATAATTAATCAAACATTTTCTTTGTAGAACATGGTTAATAATTGTTTAACGATATCCGATCTTACAACATCGTCTAGTGTAAATCTCACAATAGGACATGAAATTCCGTGTTTAACACACATGTCAACAAATCTTGTTAGTGCCATACCGTTTTTTACATCTGATTGATTTGGATCTCCCATAAGAACCAGTTTTGCGTTTTCTCCTATGCGTGTAGTAAGTGCTTTTAATTCTTCTAAATCTAAGTTTTGAGCTTCGTCGACTAAAATAATAGAGTTTTCAAAACTGTTTCCTCGTATTGTTTCAAGAGGTTGAATAACAATTCTTCTTTGTCGCAAATCACATTCAAATCTACCCTTACCCATTGCTTCTTCAAGAACAGAAGTTATTGGTTTGAGCCACGGTTCTAGCTTTTCTTCAACTGTTCCTGGAAAATATCCAAGTGACTTACCAGTAGAAATATTAGGACGAGTGATAATAATTTTGCTATATTGTCCTTTTAGGTACAGTTGCGCAGTTTTCATTCCTGAACAAAAAGTTTTACCTGTGCCAGCCGGCCCGATACACACAGTCATTACACTGTGTTCAATACTATCCAGCAGATATTGTTGCGTAGAATTTTTAGGTTGTATATGAAATGCCGCACTGCTGTTTAGTTCAATAGCGAATGACTCTTTTTTATTTTTTCTAGACATAGTTTCTCCCAGGGTAAAAAAGAAAAAACCCCACTGGCATTTACTACCAACGGGGCTTATATTCTTTGTGATTGTTTTTGTACTTTAACATACAAAAAATATTTACCTGAAATGTTCGATCTTATACCTGTTATGCTTCTTTTTTCCAAAGAGTCCAAGCACCGTAAACTACAGCAATTAGACCTGCAAATTTAGCAAGGTTAGCCGCAAAAATAGCAACTAGACCCATAACGATTAGTCCTGCACCGTCCCAGGTAGTTCTTTCTTTAAGGCGTGATGTAATCCATGATTTAACCATTTTGTTTCTCCTGTGCCTATATTTATTGTAAATATTTGTCCTTAAGGAGAATAAAACATGTTTGGATTTTTAAAGAAACTTTTCGGTTCAGAAGAATCATCGCTCTATACTAAACCAGAAAGCGAAAGCAGGGTAGGCATTGACAAACCCAAAGTCACTCCTACCATTGAAGAACCAAAAGCAAAACCTGCACAGACAAAACAAGAACAGCCTAAAAAGCGTGGTCGTAAGAAAGCCGGTATTACAAAAACCGATCTTAACAAAATGACCAAAGACGAGTTAGAAGCTTACGCTAAGAAGGAACATAAAGTTGATCTTGACAAGCGTAAGAAGAAGGCAGATCTTGTTGAGGAAGTGTTGAAGCTTGCGAAGTAAATTCTTCGTAGAGCTTCGCGCTCGCTAAGTTTTTCATCTTTGCTTCCACCATAATGTCTGAGTATTCCCAAAACTCCTTTGCCCACGCATTACAGGCTGTATTCCACATATAGTCTGAGTGGGCACGGAGTTTTTGCTTTTTATATCCCCATTCTAACAGTTCTGACATATCTGGCTTTTTATCAGTAGGATGAAGATTAAGTAAATCTTCTCTGCTTAATGAGTAATGAATTACAGGACGAACACCGCGCCAGCTGTCTATTATACGCTTATATTGATCTGATTCGGGTGTAATGTAATGTCCTTCACGGACCCATTCATGATGTATATCCAGCACGAGGGCAAGGTCGTCGGCAAGTTCGAGGCTGGCGTCTGTTCCCCAGCACATTTCGTCGTTTTCGATTGTGATAATGTTTCGTGCTTCTGACGAGAGTCTTGGGAGGACTTCTTTGATACCTTGTGGCCCTTTTCTACCCGATATGTGTACATTGCATTTAAAGTCTTGAAACGATCGACCGTAGCCCATCCATCGTGCCATATCAGCATGATATTCAAACTCCTCGATACTTCTATTTACTATATCTTCACTTTCGCTACTAAGTACAGTAAACTGACCAGGGTGAAAAGATAGACGCACGTCAAGATCGCGAGCAAGATCCCCAACCCTTGCAAACGCTCGTTCGCAATAGTCGCGCACGTCGCTACGCTTCCAAAAGTAGCTCCAACTGCGTTCAGTATAAACAGGAAGGCAATCACTCCCCAGCCGAACCATTCTAAGCCCATCGGGCAAACCTCCTACATATTCTATCAGATTGTAATAACTTTGAATGTTATGCTCCATCAACTCCCAAAGACGTTGTTCTGCATCTTCTTGAGTTTGACGATTAAGCCATGCAACAGTTGTGCATCGAGTATTGAGTGGACGCTGAATTTCTTCTAGCACTTTCTTTTTCTGATCTTGATCAAGGTGCATGTATTTGCATGCAAAACCAATACGTTTTTTCATAGCCATAACATTAGTTTACATTGAAAAAACAGGGTTGTCAACATAACTAACCCCTATTCCTATTGTTTTTCTGCTACCGTTTACACTAAACCATCGATGTTCAGTATCGGAAGTATTACGCCAGCATATTAGTCTGTTATGTTTATACGGAAACGATAACGTTATTCCTTCGTTGTTTCTTGCTTCAAAGTAGCCACCGGGTTTCTGACCTAAGTAAAGCATCATATGATACTTTTTTTCAGGAAGATCGGTATGCCAATCTCTTGCCAGTCGCATCTCGTGATCAACATAATCTCTAAATGCAATATGATTCAACCTTGTGGACTTTTCGTATTTGTCGTTAAAAATAATATCTAAAGTTGTAATCAGTTCTTTCTCTCGTTGAACGTAGTTTACATCGTAAAACTCTTTGAAAACACCATTAAGATCTGGATTTTTTAACTTTCCGCCTTTTACTGGAAAATTATCTCTCATTGTGTCGGCTACTACTTGCGGAAGTACATTTTCTATAAGAATCATCGGCCACGGTAAATCAAATTTTGTGTAGGAGTTCTGTAAAATATACATTTCAATGCCAGTTTTCGATTACAATTTTATCTTTAACTTCGTGTGGTTTAGGCTCACCGTGAAATACCAGTACAGCACAGTGTTTGTGTGGTTGGACATCATCTCTAACAGTTTTAAAAGAACGTTTATTCGCTTTATACAGCAATTCACTGCGATCTCTAACTTCCCATTTGTAGCTCTGGATCCATTGATCCGGCCAAAAACAGATTTGATTTTTTGCAACCTGCCATATCCAATCTTGATCTCCGTGTAATCTCTGTGCTTGTTTCTTGTCTCTTATAAAATTATCAAAGATATGGTTATGATGACCAGCCATCCAGCTCATAATACTGCTATTGAGTACATTCCATTTAGGATTAAACTTTCGATTGAAATCGCGAATACCATAAAATCTGTCTCCGCAGTTGTCATAGAGTCTGGTAAGTGCTCCGACTATGACCACGTCCAGGTCAAAGTATAACATTCTACCTTCTAGACCTAGATTTTTATCAAATAAATGTACTTTATGCCACCACGCTTTTTTATATTTTTGATTTTCTAAAATTAAAAGTTCAACACCTTCAATCGGAGTAGGATCGTCGGTAATACAATAAAATTTATACGGTCCGGTGATATTTCTCGAAACCATATTTCTTAATCGTTCTACATATTCTATACCGTATAACGATCCTATTCTAACACAGATAACATTTATCATTAAATTTGTAATCTCTTTAATGCTTCTTCGGGTGCTTCCCAATCCCAACGAGATTTCATCGGAAGTGTTTGTTCACTTGGCATTTTACGTTGGGCATCGGTCTTAGCGGTGTCTTCATCTACTTCTACCATTGCATCGTTGCGTTCGTGCTCATACACGCGAACACGTTCTACATAACAGCGACCTTGTGTAAGTTTGTAGATATAATGATTAACATGTTCCCAAATAAACAAACTGCTCATTTCCATACTTACTCCGCTAGGTAACACTCGAAGTGTTCCTAACAATCCTCCGGTGTCTGTTAGCGAATCTGGAATATTATTTAATCTTGGATCATCTGCTGGTAATACAGTTACATGATCGAAGTAGTATTCCAAAAATTCTTTCACAGGCTTTAACCCGCCGAACGGAACAATCCATCCATGCTTGTCAATGTCGCCTGCGAATGTAAATTCCACTGAACGATCGTAACCGTGTACCTGAGCACAGTGTCCGGGTGTACCGTCTTCGTTTGTATCAAACCATTGTGCATGGCCACATGGTAAATTTTTAAATACTTTAGTTGCTTTTACTTTTATACCCATCTCTTGCCTCCTGGTGAGTAAGTTTGACAGGCGGCAGAATATTTAATGAGGGATGACGCCTAAGACCTCTACGTTAATTATAAAGCATATTTAACATATTTGCAATAGGTATTATTAAAATCTTGTATAGGCATAAACTCGCTGTTGCGAAACTGCCATTCTTTTGGCATATTCCAACGAGGGTGATTGACTATAATAAATTTTTTAGATTTGTACAGTTTGATTACTTTTGATATTTGATAAGTCCAGTAGCTAGGATCAACCGGTCTAGAACCTGGATCTGCATAATTTTTGGTTCCTTTGAATAGATTGTTAACTTTGCCTCTATTACTGTAAAGATCAAACCCTAACAAAAATATTTCATCTGCATTTATTTCTTCTTGTGCCGCTAATAACACTGCATAAGGCCCACTACCCCAGTGAAACGGATCGTCTGGACGTTTTGAAGGAGTATAAGGAACATCTGGTACAGTATGTATTCTTTTGTCTTTCATTACTTTTCTGTAATAATGATACCATCGGTCTCTGACATAAATTTTACTGTGTTCTGCATTTAAATGATCGATAGCTTCTTCGACCATTCTTTTGTCACAGCAAACTAGATGGTCTACATAATCGTATCTGAATATTGCATTACAGCCTATTATGGTTTCGAAGTTTAAATCTGATAAAAGGATACCTGCGCGACTTTCGCCGTTTCCGGCTACAAGAATTTGATTCACACTATCCTCTTTCTTTAATTTCCCCGAACGGATACCAGCTTCCAGGAGTTCCAGCTCGTAGGCAAACCCATCCGACATTTCTTCCTACACTTGGATTTGCATTCCAGATAATGTCTCCGACTGTGTGCGTTCCTGTCTTAGGTGGTGCTTCAGCATATTTGTGTAAATGATTATGAATTCTAACAGGACCGTTAACGTGAAGATCAACATCTGGGTCTGAATTTTTAACACCAATAGCAAGTTTTCCGTTTAGGTTAACCTTGATAGGATTAGTGTTAACATTTCCTAGCTGAATATCACCGTTTGCTGAAACAGAAATTCGCGGAGTGTCGTCTGTTACAATATGAAAATCCGAACTGGCAAATGTACCTACCATTCCTGATAGATCTTCGGAAGTACCTAACATAACTTCCACGCCCATTTCTGCAATAGAAAGAGCCGCGTTCGGTTCGTCTGTGCCTAGTCCTAATCTGTCAACGGATGCATTGTAAAACAAATATTGATTGATGTTTAACCCGCCGTCGACTGTGAGTCCTTTTAATCTTCCTAGTTCTCTTAGATTACTTTTGGTAATGCTATTTCCTAAGCTATCTTCTGTAACAACAGGAACATTATTAATGCTGTAGTGTCGATCTTTTGCTAGATCTAAGTTTTCTGTACTGAAGAATCTGTCAGGTTTTGCAGATAAAACTAACTGTTTAGTATAACCGTCGCCACTAAACAATAAACCTTTTCCGTAGTTAGGTTGTTTCTTCTTGCTTTTGAATTCAAGATGATTAAGATCTGACCAAACTACATCTGTGGCTTCTTTGTTGACACTAAGCTCAGTGAGTGCCTGGGATATAATATCAATCGGATTAGGAGTTTCTTTGCTCATACTCTTATTTATAAGACTTTGAGAAGAATTGTGTCCTCATTTAATCTGCCAGTAAGCTTGATGTCCACAGCATTGATATCATCCATAAACTTACGAAGTGCTACCTTACCTGCTGATTTAAATTCTGCAAGTTTCTCTTCGGGTTTACGCAGAGTTTTTTGTATACTCAGTGTTTCGCTAAAGTTTGTAATACTGGTTCCTTTAACACCTAACTTTGCTCCCGTATTGTAAGGGTCGTCTACGACATATTTTCCAAGTTTACGTGTCTTTGTATTGTAGACCCATAGTTCATTCGCTGTAAGCACTTTTACAGGGTCTACGGATACCAATTTAAGCGGAGCGTGTTCCTTCATATACTTTAGCTTTTCTACAATTTTTTCTGCAGGTTTAGATCTACGGGCTTTTGGCTTGCGTTGTGCCTTCTGAGATTCTTGTAGCATAGTACATGCAGAATCTATTTCTTCATAAAACGCAATAATGTTTTTGATTGCTTTTTTGCTTAAATGTGCATATGCTTCTTTTAACTGTTCGTCGGCACCTGCAAGCACTTCTCGCATTTCTTCCAACTCGGGAAGGTGCATATCTTTGATTAGTCTTGCATGACCCGCCTTGGCTTCTGCTTTTGTTAGTATAGTTTTCGCAGAAAACTTCTTTACGTCATAATTTTCAGGATCTGCAAACAGTTTTTCTGCTTCAGTATCTAACCCATAATTCATACTGACAGCAGTTTCCCAAGTGCGTTGCTGAATAGTTTTTACAGGTGCTTCTGGCTTTGCTTCTTCAGCTTCTATAATTTTCTCACCTTTTGCAATAGCCGCGTCGACTAAATTCTTTAGACTTTCGCTTACTGGTTTTACTGTTCCATTAGTGCCGTCGAGTGCTTCCCAATATTCTTTGTGACCAGGATGAATATCAGGCATTCCCACATTTAAGCATTTTGCTAACACACCCGCATAATGAAGTCCGTCTGTGCCTTGGCTACGAACCGCTTTAATATCTTCCTTGGTGTACCCATTGTCTTTCATCCAGTCGTATACATCAGGCATGAGATCGGAAGCTTTTTTCTCAATACGATAATAATCCAATGCTTGTTGTCTTACACGATTATATTCTTCACCGCTTAGTTCTAGTGCGTTCTGAAACTTAGGCAACGATGTAGTTTGTTTTTTGGGGCGTGTCTTAGTGGTCATTTCTATTCCTGTTTAAAAACTATATAGCATTTATACTTGGAAGAATAATATTAGTCAAGTACTTTGACATAATTTAGTTGAGTAGTACCATCTGCTCGTCGATTTTTGACTTTGCCCTTAACAGAATACGGCATGCCGTTCTCTAGACTTTCGCGATACCAAAAGTCCATGATCTTGTTTTCTGTGCGAGCCGTAATGCGGAACTTGTCATAGTAAACTGAATAGCGACAGGCTTCGACAATAATCTCTCCGCGGAAGTTGTCTGTTTCAACTACAGTAGACGCTCGCTTCTTCTGGTCAATCTCACGCTTCTCTTGATCCACGCGATAAACTTTAGGAAGACAACTAACAATACTGCATTCGTATTGTGTTCTGTATGAGATTTCATCGTTGGAAATAACTGTCAACACAGTTTGCTGAAAGTCGTTGAGTTTGCCCGCAAGCTGAAGCATTACATAGCCGCGGAAGTGTGTGAGCATTTCTTTAGCGGTGGTACGATCAGTATCAGTGACTGTGAGTGGATCAACGCCACGACAGTGATCCATAACCATATACTTGTTTGCTCTGCGTAATAATTTATGTTCAGAGGCGTCGCCATACTCGGGATGCTTAACATAGCCACCGTTGACGCGATCAGCGGCGATTGCTACAGCCAGTGCTTCGAGTGTTGGAAAAGTTTGTGACATTGTTCGCTCCAATGGTTAACCTAACTTTTATTATGTTAACTTCTATGGGAGTATTTGTCAACCAAAACAGAATTAGACTCTATATGATCGGCAAGATATTGAGCCAAAAACAATTGTCCGTCGTGATTAAAATGTTTGCAATATCCTTTGTTGAATCCGTTACTTTCTAAAAAGTCGCAAGAGTTTTGATCGTCCCCAAAAGAAATCCAACGGCGATTGTTTAGTTGTTTTCCGTATGTTGATTCGAAATTAATGTTATCTAACGCACAAAAGAAGTAATAATCAATGCCGCGATCTTTTAAAAAACTTTCAAACATAATTAATTGCTGTTGAAATATTTCTTTTTCAAAATCGTAACAATGGGAATATTTGTAATACAGCGTCATGAAGTCTTTGAGTGATTTCTGTTGTGTGTCCCCATCGTGCGGGTTCGTAGCCAATACCCAATGTCCGAATTTTTTCTCGGTGCCAGACACACCACCTCCCAGAAGACCTTTTGGTGTTCTATCAAAGAAACTGTGATGCCAGGTAAATTCGTTTCTAGTGTGTGTAGTCCAAGCAATAATAACAGGACCTGAAAATTTAGGATTGTTTATAAGATATTCTAGTGTTGTTCGGATAATTCTTTTATTACTGGCTCCGCCAAGACTTAAATTAATAACCTTTTTTGCGTTAAGAATATTTCCTAGTTTTGATGCCCAAGATCTTTTTAGTTTACTAGATCGAAACCAATCGTTTTCGTAATCGCCGGCGGTATGAGAACACCCATTTACTAAAAGATTCATTGCGTTCTGCTTTCTAAACGGCTGGAAATATTTTTTAGCATACTAACTCCTACCTTCTTGCCGAATATATTTTAAGCCGCTTTAGCTTCAACGTCTCGCTCGTAGATAACTGTTTGTCCGAAAGGCGACTGTGCATGTTCGTTGCCTTTTACAATAAACAGTGTATCGCAATAGTCTTCGTCACCCCACTCTCCCCACGGGTATCCGTCAGTGAACATAATCAGCTTCTTAGGCTGGATGTCATTTTCTTTCATGTATTCCCAATTTACCATGAAGTCGGTGCCGCCACCGCCCATAGGTTCGTAGTTCAACATGTCGTCACCGTCATCGTGGCTGAAACTCTGATGATTGTACACTTCGGTGTCGAAGCACCAGATGTCAACTTTATAGTCTTCATACTGATCCATGATGCCTTTGATCTCTGACAAGAATGTGGTAGCATCCGCATCTGAAATGGAACCTGACATATCAATAGCAACACAAACGTCGATAGTTTCGTCGTTTCGCATGCCTGGTAAAATTGCACCAGTGTGCCAACTTTTCCGATTAGGAAAACTGAAAGAATAGTCGTTGCGAATAATGCTTTGAATATTCATACGTAACACTTCACGCCAATCCATTTTCGGTTCAGTTAGATCTTTAATCATGCGCTGAATTTGTCCAGGTACTTTTCCAGCACCTGCCGCCTGAGCACTTTGAATCATTGCTTCCTTGATTTCATCGCGGATTTGTTGCGCTTCTTCTTTAGAAATTGCTGGGCGACCCTTACCGTCTTTTCCTTCATTTTTTCCTTTACCGTTATCACTTTCTGTTTCACCTTCTTTAAGGTGTTCGTCCAGGACATCTCCTAACTGCTCTAACAGTTCTTCCATTGAAATTTTTTCAGCTTGTTCGAATAGATCGTCGTAGATTTCTTCCCAAGCCCAGCCGCGATATTTATGATCTTGGCAGATTTCAACTTCGGTGATTTTGTCTCCGATTTTTTCATCTACAAGAATTTGATTCACAGCGTAATCTTGTGCAATATTGCTTAACATACGATCACGTGATCCTACACGCGAAATATGATCAAAAATGCAATGACAAATTTCGTGACCAAATAGGAATTCTAATTTTTTTACAGATAGTTTTTCGACAAACTCTGTACTATAATAAAAATTACGACCGTCTGTAGCGGCAGTCGGACACCAATCGGAACTTTCAATCAGCTTCATCCGTGTTGCCATATTACCAAAAAATGGAGCTTTTAATAAAAGACCAACGCGAGCAGTTGTAAGTTTTTCAATGATAGGATCTTGCATGAATTCCCCCTAATTTCACACTATACATATAGTATATATTCGCTGTTTATATTTGTCAATCAAAAGAATGGCGGGCGCGATGCCCGCCACTTGAGCAAGGAGCAGGGGGTTTACTCCATTGCGCTCAAGACATACTTGCCAAAACGCTCGTGGAACTCGTCAAAGCTTTTTAACTTCGATGCGTCGAGCGGCAAATTATAGTTAGTGAGTGCAGTTTTTGCCCCCATTACCACAAGTTCTGTAGGAAAGTTATCCATCATATAACGGAAGAAGTTATCAGCCATGTCATTCCAGCCTTTAACTTCTTTATCTGCACGATCTTTAAGCTCGTAGCACAAAGATACCGTTAGCGAATACATTGCAGAAATTTCACTAACTTTTAAGTCTTTGGTTTTTCCGTCCAGGATATCATCCGGCTTTGGTAGCTTGCTGGCGACTTTTCGATGCGCCATAAACTTCACAGCAAGTCCGTCTCCGATCGCACCTGAAACTAACGTAGTTAGTGTTTCGTTGTCAACTTCTTCATCTTGCAGAAGATCGCTGACAAAGCTCCACGAACGTGGTGTAGCAAAACTCTTGCTAGAACCTTTTGGATCGAAGTCGTACAGGTCTTGTTTAGCAAAACCTACATAACCAACAACTTCTGGATGAACATTATTTAGAGTAGCCCAATCCTGCCAATCTTCAAAATCCACTTTCATTTCAACGTGAACGAATCGGTTAGCCAACGGTGCTGGCATGCGGAATGTTACGCCTTTATCGCCATCGCGGTTGCCTGCCGCAACAATGTCAACTCCGTCGGGCAGTTTATATGTGCCAACTCGGCGGTTAAGGATCAGCTGATATGCCGCCGCTTGTACAGCAGGTGGCGCTGAGTTTAACTCGTCTAAGAAAATAATAGCAGTGCTATTCGGATCAGTAGGAAGTTCCGCAGGCGGAGCCCAAGTCATTGTGTTTGCGTTTGAATCAAAGTATGGAATACCTTTGATGTCTGTTGGCTCCCAAAGTGCAAGGCGAACATCGATTACTTCACGCCCGGTATTATCACCGATTTGTGCCACAATCTCTGACTTGCCAATGCCCGGCGGTCCCCAAAGGAACACTGGACGGCGAACTTTAATTGCAAAATGAATTGCTTTCATTGTAGCTTTAGGACCAACTTGTCGAATATTTGCGTCTGACATAAAACCCCCTTTGTTGTCAACGTTCTATTATAATAGTGTCATTGATCTTCGTTGTCAACCACTATCCAGCCAATTTTCTTTAGATCTTCTCGAATTTCGTCAGTGACTACACTTTCGGCAACATAACCGATCTTTGTGCCACCGTCTTCTACCGGATCACTCATTATTCCTGAGCAATACCAATCTATATAGTCGCCCTCGCCTCTAATCTCTGCGACAATGCCTCCTGCACTGCGCCACGAACAACTCCATGTTTGATTTTTTAAGATAGGAATTACATCTAATTTTTGAAATTCGTTATTACAAAAAGCCGCATATAGATTCTGTGCATATAACGTAGAAGTCTGCACCTTGTCGGTGAACCATTCTGCGGTCATTATATCCCACTCGAGATTGTTTTCACGCTGAGCGTCGTTATCAAAACGATGCTGGTGTAGATTGTCAAACCCTTCATACATTTTTATGTGATCCGGATTAGGGTCCTCGCCACTGCGTTCACAGCGATTGAGATATCGTTGTAGATTAGTTTTTCCAGACATCGGCGAAGTATCCTTTACCGTTGGTGTCTCCACCCCAGTTGTCAACTTCTTCGCCGTCGTATTCGATAGAAGTCACAGTGTCTTCTCCGTTAAGGTATTCAACTACATAGATCTTTAGTTTGCGTGGATCAAAAGCACCTGTAGTATGTACAACACCTTCGAAGAAACATCCTTTTTCTGATGAATACATTTGAGCGATGTATTCTGCTTCAGGGTGTTCGTCGCAACAACTGTATTCGTTGATCTCAGTGTATTCCTCACCGCTTTCTTCGTACACACGATCGACAAGCTCTTGTAGATCCTCATTGGCAATGACTTCTTCTAGTACCGACCCGCCATATTCGTCGTCCTCTACTTCTTCTACGGTGATGTATGCGTAATCATAATTTACACCATATGTATGCTCAAATTCTGTAGGAGCTTCGTACCAAGGACTGTGGAGAACTTCATCGCCATCTTCCCATTTTAGGAAATCTGCTTCAGGTGGAACATCTTCAATTTCATCAAAGTCGAAGTCACCATCTTCAGCACTTACCATATAGTGTACGAGATCGCCGTCACCGTTTTCTTCTTTTACAGCCTTCCAAAAGTCATGTGCTTCCTTGCTGATACTCATGTAGGCTCCTTCGCCGCCATACCCACTAATCGAAATACGATAGTATCGATCCGGACGCTTGATTGCGTCTACCAGTTCTTCTTTTTCTTGATCAGTTGCCATTTTTTATTTCCTCTTTATAGACGCGGCGTAGCCACCATTTGTATTTGTTAAAATAAATTCCTAGATCGTAGTCACAAGGCTTACCTGTGTAATCGTATACTTCACTTTTATGCTCTAACCACTTGTTATTCAACCAGGCACGAAAACCTTTTACCGTTTTCATATAATCTCCCGCAGTAGTAAATTTAAGATCGTTCATTGTTAACTCCACAACGATGTGTAGTATTTGCCAAACAAGCGGAAACCGTTCTGCTTGCGATCCATGTAGGCTTGCCAACCTTCGCGATCCCACTCGCTGGTATCGTTAGGGCCGCGATCCATTCGAAAGTATTTGGCATCTTCTTCAGCAACTTCATTACTGTCTTCGTCAACAGGTGTCCACTCTATATCGTGTGTACCACTCCAGAACTTGCCTTCTGCTTCGTCATAATCTTTTGTGTGTTCTGAGAACGCCCAAATCATTTCGTCTAATACCCAATCCCAACGCTTGAAGAACAGCGCATCGGTGGTGCCATCTGTCTTATACTGTTCTACTTCCAGTTTGCCCGGTCGCAGATTTTCTGGCACATCTTCTGGATCAACATTGGGAGCACCCTGCTTATTGCGTTTGAGATCTATCAGCATTGGCAATACGATGTGTGCCAGTGTGTCGTCAGCGTTCCAAGTATCCCACGGATCAAGTTTTACGTTTACACGGCGACGGTCCTGCCAACTTTGATACTGTTGAGCCAACCATATATGACCGCGGCCCAACCAAGTATCCGCATACCATTCTCCGGCATTGTGGACCCACTCTGGACTATCTGGCAATCCATATTCATCTTCGGTTTTTGCCCAGAAGAAAATCTTTTCCATTAACTGATATGGCCCAAACCAGGTTGGATATTTTTTAATCTTTACTTTCATTTGATTGTATCCAGTCTTTAAATTCTACACAGAATTCTTTGCCGTGTAAATCATTTTCAAAATAAAATGTGTGTTGATAAACATCCGTATAAGATTCCATGCTCCACTGCCACCTTTCGCAGTGTTTCCTGCACCAATCTTTACATTGTATGTCCAAGTCACTGTGAATGTCAACCTGATATGCATGTGGTTTCCAGCGATTTTTGTATTCAAAAATTTCCTGAGGCGTCATGTTTTTTCCTGCAATTCGGATATATCTACAGTTTCATCTTTATTGTTCATTTGAAGATTCTGTACTTGTTCTTCAAGTTTTACAACTTTTTGTTGCAATTTACGGATCATTTCTCTAAGTTTAAAATAATCTTGATCAGACATTATCAATATACTCCTCGGCCAACGGAAAGATTTCTGTAATGACCTGTGCAACTGCGTTGGCAATTTCCATGTGTTCTTTTTGTGTGCCATTAGCCGCACGTAATTCAATATAGTGGATCCAACTACGCAGTGTACCGTTCATGTACATTCGACTAACAGTTAACCCTTCAGGAAGAACAGCGCGAGCTTGTTCTTTGGCAATACCATTTTCAATTGCCCATTTATACGCCCGGCGAGCTTCGATGATAACACGCTCTTGTGCTAACGCCCATTCTGTTTTTAATTCTGTATCGTATCGACTGTCTTCGTCTAATTCGATTGAGTTCTGACGGTTTTGCTTGTCTTGCAATCGAGCTTCTCGAATTTCAAAGTCTAGGTCCTTTGTCGGATCAGCATACCGTTGGCTGAACTCTTGGAAACTGAAACTGCGATGTCGTAGAATCTGTCTAGCAATATCACGAGTTGTCTCAATCTCTAGGCAAGCAGACACCATTTCAAACGGCGACCAATGTTTATGTTTTGCCAAGTAGTTGAGTAGGCGAGCAGAGGTCTCTGAATTATTCTGATTTGATGGATTAGATACTCGAGCCGCGTAGGCAATAAGATCCTGTACATCATCTATTCCTTCTTGTAAAAATTCTTTGCTGGGTTGTGAATAACTTACTAATTTAACTTTCAAGATCTGCCTCCTTTACAAATACGCCGTCTATCATTTTTCCCTTTCGATCTTTGATATCATTCCATGCACAGTCAAGGCATTCTGCAATAGAAAGATTGTTTCTTTCGGCAATGTTAATCAAAACAACCATCATGTCGCCTATATCATCTTTGATATCTTTGCCTTTACAGATATTATCAGATAGTTCGCCTGCTTCTTGAATCAGTTTCATGTATTGATCTTTATCAGTAGCACCGTCAATTAAATTACGATCGTGATGCCATTGTCTGATGTAGTCTATGTATTGTTGTACGTTCATTATTTCTCCGTTATAATATCAAAATTCACAGCGCACCTAGGGTTTTTTATAGGTATACCTCCACTATGTAATGTTAATCCGTCAAAAATTACCAATCTTCCTTTTTTAGGAGAGACTGTTTTTATAATTTGTTCTTTTTTGTTATAAAACACTGTGTCACCTTCGGAATCATTCACATAGTATAACACAACTGTATGATCGAAGTCAAAATCTGTATGAGGATCCATTGTCGTTCTTTCGGTTTCATATGGCATTATAAGGAAAATTCTTCCTAGGATTATTTGTTGTAATGATTTATTAATTTTATTGCAAGCGATTCTAGGCAATATTGAAAAATTTTCAAGATGCTGGGATTGTTGTGTGCTTGACTTCAAAACATGGGTGAAGCTTATAGGATCGCGATCTTCTTCTTTTCCGGTTGATTCATATTTTACCTTAAAATCTATTGTAGGAAAAATTTCCCCTTCGTCGGATCTTCCAAAAACCTGCATACAAAAATAGTTTTGGAGATATTCGGGAACAGCGTCATCAAAAACTTTTATTTTATCAAAACTATTCACGGTTTAATGCGTCCCAAACTTTTTCTTTTTGTAAAAGTTCTTGTTCGAGCTTACGATATTCGTCTCCAATTTTTTTAAGTTGGTTCCATTTTTCTTCTAATTCCGGACTAGGTTGCAGTATGTTCAATCTTTCTTCTACCCGAGCCATAAACTCCTTAAGGCTTTGCTCTCCCATTTTGATATCACCGTCGTTGTGGATCTTGATATCACCTTGACTTACATCAATACCTGGATTGAAAGTGTTGAAATCGATGTTGCTGAAATCAAAACTGTAGTCGTCGGACACCGTAATGGTATCAACCGAGTCTACAGCAAACGTGTCTGTTGTATATTGTATTCCTGACACATCCAGTGTTATTGTATTATCATCGTCGTTCATGTTCTACCTCTTGTATGGTGTGGTCGGTAGGGTTCGAACCTACAAGTATCTGAGGCTACACCTTCGATACCGTCCCGCATCCTACAGTGTAGGAATTTTGGAGCTTTGCCAAAAATTTGCTCACGACCACATACTATATTATAGCCTTTTTACAGTTCAGTCAACTAACTCCTGATTAAATACTTTGTTCGCAAAGGTGTCCAATGAGAATAGTAGCTTTCGGTGATAGTTTTACAAATGGCCTTATAAAATTACCTAAAAGATACACACAAGAAGAATCTCATCAAAACAGTTTTGTAAACAAAATGTTTCAGTCTAGTAAAATATTTACTGATTATTCAAATTTAGCCGACAACGGTTGTGGTAATAGACAGATAGCATCTAAGATTTATAAATGTTTACTTGAAAAGAAAATCAGCAAGAACGATTTTGTATTTATTGGATGGTCTAGTTTGACTAGAACAGCATTATGGGACAACGAATATTATAAAACTCCTGATAACAATGTTGTTGATTATAAACAGTTGATTTATGATACAGAATCTAGTATACTTAGTACACACATGATACTGAAATTACAAGGAATCCGACACTGCATGATACAAGCGTTTCATGATTATTCAAGCCAGACAGACATAAAATATCTGCTAGAAAAGAATATCAATTTCCCGTGTTGGATAAATTTTCAAAAAAACAATAACACCCTTATGGATATATGTATGTTGAGATATTTGAGCGAGGCAAAGTTCAAAGATATCAAAAATCATCATAAAGAAAAATATGTTCAGCATACAAAATACCTTGCAGAATGTTATCATCCTAACGATGCAGGGCATAGATTAATAGCAGAAACACTGAGACCCATTGCGGAAATATATGCTACTACAGATAAAAGTTTAGAGTATTAAGGATAGAAATGCAAAGATACAAAAAAGAAATTGCCAGAGTAACATTAGTCGAACCCGAATCCGGCGACTACTTAGATCTTTACTTCAGGCTTTATGACATTTCTATCACAAACAAATGGATTCATAATTTTAAACAACTAAAATCAGGACCGCATAGCTTCAGAGAAAAAAATGTATTTCTAAGGTCTTACAATCGTAGCCTATTGGATGATATTAACGAGTGTATAGAAAAAATTAATAACTTTTATGACAGACCTTTAGAATCTATAAACAATCTAACCGAAGAATCGTTAAACTATCTACACGAATGTTATGAAATTTACGGTAAAAGACTAAATGAACATTTAGAAAAAAGATGGTGGGATAGCGCATACAAAAAGATTTCCGTAAACGACCCGGAAGCAATGGTCTGGCCTGGTAGATCATTTAACGAAGATATGCATTTTTCGTTTATCAAATTAAATGAACTCATTCATAAATCGGAATTTGCCGACGAAAGACGTTCTCCAGGAGCAATTGTTCTCGGCAGTTTCAATAAAAGAACAGACCATATTCTAGAAAGAGACGATTATTTAACAATAACTCCTTTTCTGAATTTCGGAGATTTCTGTCTTGGTTACAATACTCTCGGAAAAAATCTTCAACACATAATATTAGATAATGACGAAGATGCTGTGGCCAGAAATGCAATTGTTCCGCAACAAACATGGTCCGATGAGTTTTATATCCATCTAAAGTCCGACGAAACAAAACCTGATCATCTAATAGGTTATAAAGAAATGTGGGACAATTTAAAAATCAAAGGATTCCAGTTCGGCAACTTTATTGCTAATAAAGAAGGATATATCAAACTAGGGGAAATGATCCCTGAGCAAAGAGCGAAACTCTACAAAAACGATCACACTCTTATTGATTTTAAAAAATACACAGACCTACAAGATATAACATTGATTTCAACCGATGAATACAAAACAGGAGTTCGTTTCCCGGAGTTCAAGAAACCTTATAAGAAACAAGGAAAAGAGATCGTAGCTGTAGATACTGATAATGTTGTAATGATTACATGGATATTAAATAATATTTGCACCTACAGTTGTAGATATTGTCCTCCAAATTTACACAACGGAAAAAACTACAGATACGAGTGGGAAGATATAGAGCCATTTGTGTCCCATTTACTTAAATTTTATCGAGGAAAGAACATTGAATTTAATTTAAGTGGTGGCGAACCGACACTTAGTCCCTTTTTTCCTATGCTGGTTAAAAAAATTTACGATAGCGGAGCGTATGTAGGTATAACCACAAATCTCGCAAGAAGTACTAGATTTATAAAAGATAATTTTAAATATTTGAAATTTGCGTGTTGTAGCTTCCATCCTTATTACGAATTTCAAGACGAAAAATATAAAGAGTTTTTAGAGAAAATTAAGGAATGTGCAAACCATTGCCATACAACAGTCCGGGTTATGATGGACCCGTTACACTGGGATCAAACAGTGGAATTTGTAGAAACTCTAAAAAAATTAAAGTGCTGTAAAGTAGAAGTAGTATATATTGATAATCAGTACGGCAGTACACACAAACAGCTGATTGACATAAGTTATACGCCAGCCCAAATAGAATATATCAAAAACTTCGAACCTTTTCAAAAATTTGATGCAAAATGGAGTAAATCTGAATTATGGTCGCCAATGCCTACGAAAGGTGATGTAATTTTTTCCGACGGTTCTAGAGAAGAGTTGGGAACTGCACAAAAATATATTAATAACGGTCAGGCAAACTTTTTCAATTACTCGTGCGATATAGGTAAGAATAGTTTGTTTATTGGCCCAAATGGTGAGGTCAGAAAAGGAAATTGTTTGGTCGGAGGAAAAATTGGAACTGTTGAGAATTGGAGAGGAATAGACTGGAACGATCTCAAGCAATCAATAATTTGTAATTCATTGTGCTGCCATTGCGGCGCAGATGTTGTAATCTCCAAAAGGAAACGCAATGCGTAAAATTTTAAATTTTGGTTGTAGTCATACCAACGGTGCAGAGATTGACGAACCGTGGTCGGGAGAAAGACCCGATCTAGCTTATGGCGCTGTTCTTTCAAAGATGATAGATTACAAAGTCGAGCAGATATGCGGGAATGGTTGGAGTAACCAATGGATAATTAAAAATGCGTTCAATGCGTGTTTAGAATACATTGATAATAAAGATAAGCCGTTTATTCTCGTCGGATGGACATCAGTTGAACGAATGCCGTTGCAGTTTGCTGGTCAAGGCACAGTTTATCATGCAACAACAAATTTACCCCCAGAACCTAAATATTATCCTGTTAGGAATTATGAAAGAATACACAGTACACTTTGGGGTTCTTCTGTTAACAAACCTGAAATGACTGAAATGCGATTATCTAATATATTAGGGTTCCAATCTTGGTTGAAAGAACATAATTTTCCATTTTTATTTTTCTGGGCCGTTAATAGTGCTGATACTAAAGTGCTAGAAAAATATAGCATGTGTTTTGATCCTTGTAGATTTTATGAACCAATTCAACACGATGAGTCTTACTGGAGATACTATCTTAATAATTACTATGATAAGTCTAAAAGATGGGCAAAACATGCACCTGCGGAGTTCCATAGGCACTGGGCACATAAGCTTTATACGTATATTTGCAAACACAAGTTGCTGGATCTAAATGTTTAGCATATCGAAAGGAACATTAAATTTAGATCATCCTGCTTGTAAAAGCCAGATTGATTTCTTTGCGGGACAAAATTTTAACAAAGTGAATATTGATAACTTTTGTTCAGGCCACTACGATCATAGAATTGCCAAGCACTTTTATTTTTCAGTCCACCCGGCAGATCTCCCAATTACAGTTCTTGTATACGGAGAACAAATCCTAAATATACATCCCGGAACTTCTAGGGTGCTTGCATATTATCTATCTGATAAGAAAAAAATTCCTGCAATATTTTTACAGGTTGGTAGCATGAAAGAATTAGAATTTGCAGAAAATGTTCAATCTATTACTGAAAAAAACGAACTTACCTTGGTCAATCAAAACGACAAGCCGAATAAACATTTTTGGCAAATAAATGTTATTGACCAAGAATACTATAAAAAGATCGAAAACGAAAAACAATTATCAAAAAAGTTTAAAGAGTTTTTTTATAGTTGTTTAGATCAAAACTCTGTAGATACTTTAAAAAAAGAATATCTAAAAAATAATCAGAAAAAATTCTGGAAACTGTGTTCACAAATTGCTAGAGAAAATTTTAACAAAAAGTTAGCAATTAAACCTCAAAGAACCGGAGCGTGGCAATACAACAGTGATTTTCATTGGAATGTATTTTTTAAAAACTATGATGTTTTTTTGGTAGAGATGTTACCGAATGCAATGAGTGAATTCATAGCCCATCCTAATGAGATAGAAAGTCAAAGTCGCTGGATTAAAAAATACAAAGATACTGAAAGAAAATTTCCTGAAATTTTTATAAACTACGAGCTAGACGAGTTTGTCAAAGATTACACAGAAATTTACGATTGTTTAAAATCGGAAAATCATAAAATAGCCGATTTGGTAGACAACAAGCTCTGGATGAACTGTAAAGGATATGAATATATAAAAACCATACAAAGTGTTTATAAACATGGTGGCATTAATTATAGTTCTAGCATACTAACAAACATCTGCGGAGAACGAAACTTTAAGTATCATCCTGGAAGGCATTTATCGTTTGCCAAGCGATTTATAGGACAACCGGATATTCATTTTCTAACAATTAAAAAGCAGGATCGCGAATGGTTAGATCAGTATGACAAAGTTAAAATTATAACCCAAATAGAAACCAAGAACCAAATTTTAGAAAACATGCCTAAAGAAATGACAGATGTCAGCACATGGCTTCAGGGAACTTTTCCTGTATATACGTGGCCGTTTGTGAACGGAGAAATTAAACTGCCTACTACTGAATGGGGAGATTTAAAAGATGACTGCGGCTATACTGTGATAACTAAATCTGGAAAAGAAGAAAATATGAAAGTGTTTACTGAATACGCAAAAATTTTAAAAAACACTGATTTACAGAATCTGTATAAAGGAAAAAAGAAAAACCATAAAAAGCTAAATGAAAGATATCTGGGGTTCCTGTTGAACAATCAAGAAGGTGACGAATTTGAAAAAGGTTAAGTTTGAAAGGGTTAACTTAGAATTAGTCGGCGGCTGCAATTATACCTGCCAGATGTGTCCTCAAAGTACCGGCAGAGGAAAAGAGTGGACTAAAAAACTGCCTTTCGAATTATTCGAAAATATTTTAGATCAATTAGACGGTAATCCATTAATTGGACTACACGGTTCAGGAGAACCTACATTGATTAAAGATCTTCCTAGATACGTTGAAATCTGTAAAAAAAGAAATTATAAAGTGTTCATTAATACCAACGGTTTTAAATTGCACGGAAAATTTATGGAAGACGTAATTAATGCAGGAATAGATTGGATAAGGTTTAGTGTTGTAGGATATAATTCTGAGACTTATAAAGATTGGATGGCGGTAGACAACTTTAATAAAATTGTAGAAAACACCATAGAGACTTCCGAGTATATCAAAATAGTTAATTCGCACTGCAAACTTTTAAGTTATCATTTAATACTTGACTCTAACAACATAGATTATGAGATTGATCAATATAGAAAAAACTATATAGAGAAAACCGGTACACACGGGTACATATGGAAAATGCATAACTGGAGTGGTAATTACCAGCCGTTATATTTAAGAGATCCGGCAAAGCGTAAAACCTGCGGCAGACCGTGGGCACCTGATATCACAATCAGGGCCGGAGGCATAGATAAGTTACACGGTGCTGTTGTTCCTTGTTGTCAAACAATGGGTCCTCCTAACGAAGCAAAAAGTGTTCTCGGACACGTTGAAACTGAAACAATTGACGAAATATGGAACGGACAATTATATCAAGAACTGCGTGATGCACATTCCAAAGGTAATTTTGATTCAATTGACTATTGTAAAGACTGCGATCTTTTATATCAAGAAGATGAAAGTTTAATATGGAGTAATGCACCGGGAGCTTTTGACGGCAAGTTAATAGGAACTGACGTAAATCTAAAGGATTTTATATGACAGATTTTTCAAAAATTCCTTTTGAAGATATAATCAAAGTCGGACAGAGAACATTGCTAGATCGTCCATTATTTACTGTTAGTTGGATTCTTGGTAGATTCTGCAACTACAATTGTAGTTACTGCTGGCCATATGCCAGAAGCTCAACTCCGGATCATTTCGATCTCGATGTTTATCTAAAAGGAATTGACGAAATTAAACGGCAAGCGAGAAAGAACGGATTCACTGAATTTCACTTTAGTTTTAGTGGAGGTGAGCCCACTGCATACAAACAGTTTAATAAAGTGCTAAAACATTATTCTGAAGATGCAGACCCTGAATACCAAAGCTTGCACATGACCACAAACCTTTCTCCTGCAAAAAAATGGTGGGAGAAGTTTGTAACAGACACATATAAATTACAGAGAAAAAGTATAACAGCAAGTTTTCATGCCGAACATGCAGATGAAACAGAGTTCGGTGATAAATGTCTTATGCTTATGGATGCAGGAGTATTTGTAACTATAAATCAAGTTATGGTTCCTGAACTGTTTGACGAATATTATGAAAGATGCCAACGGTTTTTTGCTAGAGGAATCAATGTAACGTTAAAGCCTCAAAGCGATCCAACAGCAAGTTATATAGTAGGCGGATATACAGAATATCAGAGAAAGATACTGCAAGAAAATTTTCCGCAAAAAATTCCATCGAAATATAAGAGTGATATACCTCTATTACAAATCGAGTTAGAAGATAAATTTTCTAATAAGTTTTACTTAGATCAAGCAGAACGATTTAACGCTTTTGATTTTAATAAATTCCAAGGTTGGTCTTGTAATTCTGGTTATCAAAGCTGTATAATTAGAAGTAATGAAGTAAAAAGAAGCTATTCATGTCACGATGAATCGTTAGGAACACTGACAGACGGATTTGAGTTGTTTGCTAATTCAAAAGTTTGTATTACTCCGTCGTGTGTTAGCAGTGCAGATAGTAAAATACCTAAGGTTAAACATGTATAAACTAAATGAAATTAAAGAAATACATTTAGAAACAACATCTAAGTGTCAAGCAAGATGTCCTATGTGTCCTCGCCGTTTAAATGGAGGATCTATTAATCCATTAATAACGCTAGATGAAATTTATCTGGACGATTTTAAAAAATGGTTTCCGGTACATTTTCTTCAAAATTTAGACCGACTGTTTATGTGTGGAAATCTAGGTGATCCGGTTGTTGCTCAAGATACACTTGAAATTTTTCAATACTTAAGAGAGATTAATCCGGATATTCAATTGAGCATGCATACTAACGGAAGCGCAAGAACCAAAGACTGGTGGCACAAATTAGCACTTGCTGATGTTGAAGTAACCTTTGGCATCGACGGGCTAGAGGATACACACAGTCTTTACCGCATAAACACAGACTGGGCTACTATTATTAAGAATGCACAATCTTTCATTGATGCAGGCGGGAAAGCAAATTGGCACATGTTAGTGTTTAAACATAACGAACATCAGATTGAAAACTGCAAGCAATTAAGTTTAGAGTATGGATTCAAATACTTTAGTATAAAACACACCAGTAGGTTTAAAGAAAATAAGTTGCACGTGATAGACGATGCTGGTAAAACTGCTTATAAAATTTATCCTACCCAAAAAAGTCTAGACATGATACCTAAGGTAACACAATTCTATACCGATCAAAGTCCGTGTATTAAGTGTAAGGCTAAACAACAAAAACAAATTTATGTTTCAGCAAACGGAAATATAGCTCCGTGTTGTTGGCTAGATATGCAATACAAATTACATATACAAGATACCAGGATAGACTATATGGATAAAATAGAACAGTTTCCTAACCTTAGAGAAATGTCAATTGAAGATATATTTTCCTCTGATTATTTTAAAAGCATTGAAAAAACTTGGGCAGATGATCCGTTGTTAGAATGTTCAAAACAATGCGGTAGTTTCGATAAATTACAGGAGCAATTCGTTGAAAGTTGATATACAAGATGTTCTGTTTTGGATGGACGCTATTCGTAACAGCGATGATCGTTATCGCACACTTGAAAGTTTTTGGAAAGGGCAGGTTAATAGTAAAATTTGGCTGATTGAAAATCTGCAGAAATTTCAAGATCAGAAATGGGAACACATTGTTATTCACGGTGGCTGGAACGGTGTATTAGCCAGCCTTATTTTCAACAGCGGCATAGAAGTAGATAGAATAACCAGTGTTGATATAGACCCCGGCTGTGAAGAAACAGCATACACTATTAACAAGAGATACGAAATGACGGGCAGATTTCGTGCGGTAACCGCTGATATGTGCAAATACTCTGAACCTGCTGATGTTATCATTAACACCAGCTGTGAACATATTACTCAACCACAGTATTATGATTGGCTACACAACCAAAACGATGACAGTCTTTATGTTTTACAAAGTAATAACTATTTTGATTTGAATGAGCATATAAACTGTAGTGAAGATTTAGTACAGTTTGTTCAAAAGTCCAAACTTCGGGTTGTATTTTCAGATAGATTACAACTGCCTAAATACGACCGTTACATGATTATAGGAAAGAAAAATGACAGATAAATTTTGGTATAACCCTAAGGACACTGAGTTAGGAAAATATCAAAGAGAAATAGAAAGTGTAGCCGGAACACCTTCATTTTGTATATTGCCGTGGATACATTTTGCAACCCGTCCGAATGGTGATATGAGATTATGCTGTTCTGCAAATGCAAGTGGAGCAGGCAATGATCATGAAGTAGGACTTGTAAGAATGGAACATGGCCGCCCTGCTAACTTCGGGCGAGAAACTCCTATGGAAGCATGGAATAATGAATACATGCGCAGTGTGCGCACCACAATGCTTAACGGAGAAATACCTAACAGTTGCCGCAAATGTTTTGAAGAAGAAAAAGTGGGTGTTGTTAGCAAACGTATATGGGAAACTGGAACTTGGCACAGAGATGGGGTAGATATTCCAGAACTTATTAGACAAACAACCGAAGACGGCATCGTTCCTGAAGAACTGGTATATTTAGATCTACGACTAGGGCATACCTGCAATATTAAATGTGTTATGTGTTCACCTCATGACAGTTCTCGCTGGGTTAAAGATTGGGAACAACTTATTCCAGTTTTACAAGTTGACAATGTAAAACAACAGATGCAGTGGGATCGATCCGAGTTTAACAACAAGTGGCACGAGAAAGATACATTTTGGGAAGAAATGTATCGTCAAATACCAAATCTAAAACAGGTATATTTTGCCGGCGGTGAACCTCTAATGATCAAAGAACACAAAGAGTTCATTGAAGAAATAGTACGTCAGGGATATCAAGACAAGATTTTGTTAAGATATAACTCCAATGGACTATTAGTAGATGAAGATTTAATTAAGTTATGGAGCAAGTTTAAAAAGGTTAAGTTTGCAGTAAGTATGGATGCAGTTTATGAAAGAGATGAATATATACGCTATCCTACAGATTGGAATACTGTTGAAAAAACTCTGAGATTGTTAGACGATACTCCGGATAATATACAAACAAGTTTAGCAACAGCAATACAAATATTCAATGTAAAACACCTACCTGACTTTATGAAGTGGAAGGTAGAAAGCGGATTTAAAAAACTTAATCTAGGTAACGTACCTGGCGGAGTACAAATGGGCGGCGGCTTAGTAAACATGCATTTATTGTACATTCCTACATTCTTAAGCATACAAATACTACCAAAAGAAGACAAGCAAGAAGTTCGAGAACTGTATATGGATTTTAAAGACTGGCTCTGGAAAAACTATAGACAGGATGACGATTTCTGGAAAGTCAATCCTTATGGATGGCGTAGATGGGAAGCAGTAATGAACCATATGGATGCAACTGACAATAGCGATCAACTACCAGGATTTAAAGAATATGTGAATAAATTAGATGCTATCCGCGGACTGAATGCAAAATCAGTGTTTCCGGAAATTGCTCATCTTCTCTAAACAAGCGTTTGAAAAACTTCCCAATCTTTTGCCTTTGGCACACACATTCCGCAACCGCATCTATCATTAGGACAAACAATTGTTTTATCTTTGTGTTCATGTGCATACTGTAAGATTGCGTCAGTGTCACTGAGATTTCCTATGGGGCCCCGACCTTCCGAGTGCAGTGCTTTACAAGTTTGGTGATGATAAACTTCGCCAGTCTGCTGATCTATATGTAAAAAGTAACGATTAACACTGCAAAACCACCCTTTGAAATGAGTATCGATATGGGTAATGTCTTGCCACTGGCCGTTTTTTATACCTTTCATACACCTACCTCCACAGCAGGTTCGTCCTAATTCAGTGCCCTGCTTATCAGTTTCATTGGGCGCCGAGATTCCTAGGTAATTAAAATACCATACTTGCTGTTCTGGAGAGTAATCATGGCTGGTTCTGCGAGGTGTACCGTCGGTGTCTAAAAACCATCCTTGTCTTGATATGTTACCGTCACCGATCGGTCGGGGCTGATGCTTTATACCTAGTTCTTTTAACTCGTTACATACCTCTACACATTCATCAAAATAATCAACATGCATCATTACGTTGACTTGTAACCAAATACCTTTTTGATATAATAGTCTTATATTTTCCAAAACCTGTTTCTTCAGTTTATCATCTGCTTCGGCATGATAACTCACAGTTACGCCTTCAAATATTTCTGCAATTCTTTCTGTGTTCTTCGGATGCCACGCTCCGTTAGTAGTTAAACTTAACCTAAACCTGTCTTCGTTATTCTTAATGTATTCAGCAAAATCCCAAAACGCAGGATTAACGGTGGGCTCACCTCCAGTAAAATTAATATTCACTAAATGACTATATATCTTAGTGTATTCTTTTACGAACTCAAATGTTTTCATTAGTGTTTCGTAAGGCTGTGGCTTACTATAATTATCGTGTCTTGTCGCTTCGCAGTATGAGCAATCATAATTACAACGTCTTCCCGTGTCCCAGGTAACCATAATTCTTTCTGGATTAGTCAAATCAACCGCATCTATCTTAATCATGGGTTTCCTTTGAAAGTGGAATATCGGCCGCACATGTGCACCAATTTCTAGTGCAAACTATCCATTCTCTAGGTGGCTCAAAACTGCCGTTATAAATATTTCCCAAGCTACCGCCCACTCTGCAAGTAGCGCGATGTACTTCGCCATCCCAGTTAATCATCAAGCTTTCAATACCAGCAGAGCACTTCCACCCATTAAATCGATTTAGATGATTTTTAATTATATCGTTGGCATGATAAGTTTTACCCGTATCGTCTACACAGTTAGGACGAACTGTAGAGTTTGTAGAAAGTATCCACTCTAAATCATTGCCTTCGTATCTTAAGTCGTCAAACGTGTCGTGATCGCCTTGTGTCCACCGTATTCTTCTAACAGCCACGGGTATGTTTTCTTCGTCAAGTTCTTCGTATGCTCGTTTAACAAGATCCATGTGTTCATGATGAGCCATTAAATTAACCTGAATAGGTTTACCGAACCATTTGCCTACCATGATAATGTTTTGTAAAGAACGTCTCCAGAGATTGTTATCGAAGTGTAAACTGAATACATAATGATTAACAGGTTGTTCGCAATACCATCTGCCATCACGAGTTCCGTTTGTTGTTATGTTTATCCAGTCAACTCTTTGATTTAAGTGATCTAACAGTTCTTCGATATTAGGGTGAACACAAGGCTCTCCACCAGTAAGGCTAACGCGAATAGGTTTGTCTAATTCACAGAGCGCATCAACGGCATCGGTCAACAATTTAATATTTGTGTGAGGAGAAACATTGTCGTGAATTTCCGAAGGACAGTATGCACAGTCTAAGTTACAACGTTTTCCAATATTCCATTCTACTTTGATAGAATTTTGATGATCATAGATACTGGTAAGGCTACGCATATTTTTTAAACTCTGGATTGATACTAAAAAAATCTTGATTTCGGGTTACATCTAATTTAAGATTAAAATCTATGCAATCTTGCCAATATTCACTTAAATCATTTGCCTGTAAAAAGTTTATATTATCTTGTATTTGTTGAAGTGTTACCTGCTCTAATAGTTTATGTTGTTGTACCAAAGGATATTCTAATACTTCAGTTTTCATTTCCTCTAATCTGTCTACAATTCTTTGTTTTAGTTCTTGTGGTAATGTTTGAGCACTTAATGATCTAGGATAATTTACTCGGTGAGAGTAAAACACAATACCCATTTCGTTTATAAAGTAATCGATAACTTTATCAATCTGCATAATATTGTTTGATTGCACAGTAAATGCACCTACCACTCTACTAACATTAGGAAACGATTTAAATACCTTTATGTTTTCTTCTATTTCCGAAAACTTGCCATTGCCTCTAATATATTCATAAACATCGTGTATTCCGTCTATGCTTACGTTTACAGCAATGCTTTTAAACTTAGGCCAATAATCGTGTATTGTGCGTCCACCTTTGATGCCTAGTGTTGTTCCGTTAGTAGCGTATTTTAATTCTATCTGATCGCCATACTGTGCCAGTTTATCGAGAATCTTATAATGATATGGATCCATTAAAGGCTCCCCTCCTGCAAATTCTACTCGTCTAAAATACGGCAATAGTTTTTCGAACGAGTCCCACCAGTTATCTGAGTTATCAAAAGGCCCAATATATTGACCCGGAGTGTCAACTAATGCATCTACTGTGGGAATAAGATAGTTATTTTCTTTTTCGTAATGACTTCTTATCGCTCCCCAATCTTTCCAGCTGGTACTATCGAGAGGGTTACACATGCGACATTTTAAATTGCAAAGATTATTAAGCTTAATTTCCATAGTAGGAAATTCAAACGGCATTGTGTAATCGTCGTTTAAAGCGTTTAGTGCGTCTGGGTATAAGTTGATACGTGCTTCGGGTATAACGCCCGCTGTGTGACGCTGTCGTAAGCTTTCGACACCCTGATCCTCTAGGTCAAAGCACGGTTTACATACATCTGGACGTTCGCCATTTAGTACCTGCCTGCGAACTTCTCGCATAGTTTCGTTATTCCATGCTTGTTCTAAACTTTCTTTTTGGATCCAGCCGACGGGTTGGCTACGGCAGCATACTTTGATAGCACCGTCTTCTCGTGTAGCAAGACCTGTAAAAGGATGCATGCAGAATGTGCAACTATCTTTTATATTCACAAATTATTTAGTACCTGTATTGTTAGATAAGTACGTTTATGATAACACCAGCTGGCTATGTTTGCAACAAAGAAAAGATTGAAAAATTATGCACTTTGTTAGACAATCTGGATTTTCCACTCTGTTTAAACGAACCATCAGGAAACTTTTTTTATGATCCTTGGATTATTAAAGAAGAATTTAAAAATACAATTTTTAATGAAGTACTGTCGACACTAGAAACTACAACAGGACAAGCAAGAATTTTAAAATTAGAAGCAGGTAGATGTTATAATGTCCATGCAGATATTGATGATAGGTATCATCTAAATTTATCTGGAGAAGTTAGTTATCTTGTAGATGTTGATAATGAGCAAATGTTTAGAATGTATACAGACGGAATTTGGTATCAAATGAATGCAGGTAAGAGACACAGTGCTATAAATTTCGGGAGGGGATATAGGTATCAACTTGTGGTGCGTCATGTATTACATAATCCTGTGTTAAACGATCCTGTCAATGTAAAGATAATTTCGCATGAACCTACTACAGATGATACTAGATATGTATTTGATAACTATATTAGTTCCTGGTTAAATGAAAGTTGTAAACAACAAAAGATAATGAACTTCGAACCTAATGTTAACGAAGTAAAATTCAGTACGGAAAGAAATCACATTGATAGTCTTAAAAAAATTTTACCAGAAACCTTGGAGATGATTTTATATGATCAATAATACAGGCTGGGAGTATGTTCGAAAGTATGTTGACAAAGGTGATAGATTTCAACTTAGCTCGACAAATGTTCTCTATACACCTACAATAAATCCGGAAAAAACTATGATGTGTATGCATTATATAGTAGACACAAACTATATGATCGGAAGTTGTGTTCCTAGAACAGATGAAATGCTACAATATTGGTTTGAAAGAGAATTAGGATATCTCGAATTATTTCAGGGAAAGTCCTGGTGTCCTAACATTTACGATGTAGATTATGAAAACAAAAAAATATTAATAGAATATAATAAAGAGAGTTTAAATTTTCCAGTCTATGTCGAGGAAAGATCTTTGGATAAAGAATATCCTAATTGGAAAGCAGATCTCTTTAATATTATTAATGAGGTTTATCAATTAGGATATTATAAAGCATCAATTTATCCACACTGTTTCTTTTATACAAACGAAGGAAAAATGAAAATGATTGACTACTATGCAACTGTTCCAAGAGACGATTCTCTTATTCACAAAAGCATTATCGAACCTATTATAGGAGTCGACTCTGAGCAACGATTTATAGAAGTTAAAAACGGAGAATATTTTGAAATGGCAAATCACTTTAAAAACTCTCTTAAAACCTGGATCAAGTGGCCCGGAGATCCTCTTCCGGAATTTTGTGAAAAGATTTTTCAGTAAGTTAACGATAAGGGTGTGAGTATAATGCAAAATTATGTTAATGCTGATTTTTTTAAATTTGAATATGATTGGTCAGGCCTGCTTGATAGTATAAAAGATTTTGAGGGTGTTCCAAATACTCCAGATCCAAGTATTTGGAAAATGGAAATTCCTGCTTACAGCGAAATTAAAAAAACTTGGGAAGAAGCTAATTATCCTGATAGTCATATAAAATGGATTAATTTTTACCCCGGGCAACATTACACAGAAGAACTAGATAAGTTATTGTGCAATCACTTTAACATAGGATATAGAAGATCGTGGATAAGCAAAATAGAACCAGGTTATAGTGCTCCGTGGCACTGGGACGTAGAAGACGATCCGGAAGACTACGATGGACCTTTACGTTTGAGTATTTTTATAAATGATTGTGAACCCGGACATATTTTCATATTAGGCAAAGAAGATGTTTTTTATAATATGAAATCAGGAGATGGAATTTTTTGGAAAAGATTTAACGAATATCATATTGGCATGAATGCCGGCTTAACTTCTAAATATATGTATCATTTAAAAGCAAAAATTATTTAACACTTCTCCATTTTTTATATCTTACATCGTTTATTTCATCTACAAATATTAGAGGAATATCAAAATCCGCCTTCAAAATCCAATCTATAGTTTGCACAATTTTGATAGGATCTATTTTTACATCTTCTTCAGGCCCGTACCTTTGAAATCCGCTGGTAATAATATGTGTGGTTTTAATTTTCTCTGAAGCAAGACTCCAACTGGTATTTCGTATGTCCAGTTTTTCTTGATGAGTTACAGGATCTACCCACGCAAATTCTTCAAACTCTAATACACTGCCGATTGTTATGATATGCCCTTGCGTCCATACGTCAGCAACATCTCGTATTACTCGTTCTTGAAACCCATATTCGATTTGGGCATGGTTGATAAACACATCGTAGTCTTGCACTTTATCTAAAAATTCAGCATAATCGGAATCTACAGTAAGGTCAAGATTTTGACTCTTGCTTACAAAATCAATATCGGAGTAGTATTCTGATAGACATCTAGCAATACCTCCGTGGCCGGGCCTACCAGTGCAGATTATTTTAGTCATGCAGTGTTACCTGTAAAGTATATCTAGGAATGTAACTAACATTAACACAGGCATGCACACATTCTGGATCACTCCATTCGTAGATATCTCCTGCCCGATAATTTGCGGCCATAAAATCATCGAACACAAACACATGCCCCGGGATGTAATCCTGTAAAAACATTGAGTATCTTACAGGATTATCCACATCTACGAGATGAGGGTCAATATGCATGGTCTGCATCTGTCCGGGAAGCAGTTTAATAAACCACCAATGACAGTGTTTTCTAGTTTTAGGCAGTTCAGGAAGTGTCACTGGAAAATTTTTCATATCTTCTGACATTAAATTAAACTGTTGAAAATAAGGAGTTCGTGATTCGAAGAACGGTCTAGCCATTTCTCTGAAAGTGTCTAGGGTTGAGTGCCCTGTCCAACGTTCGGGTTGCCATACAGGCACGGTATCTCCTGTGTGTTTTTCTAAATGAGTAATTATTTCTGGTGTTACCCATTCTTTTTCATTTTTAATAAAATCAAACATTATTCATAAACCGCGAAGTTAAATGTGTATCTAGGAATCTCTAGATTTATGTTTAGCGCACTGTGTCTAGCATCTGGATTATACTCAAACAAGTCACCTGCGGAATAGGTTTTTAACAATTCTCCTTCGACAATAAACATGTGTCCTTCGATGTGATCTTGTAATGGCATCCAGAATCGTCTCGCTTTTTTTACAGTATTTCCGTCTCGGGGAGCATGATCACTATGAAACGGAATAAAGCCTCCGGTGAACATTTTCACAAACCACCAATTAATGCGTCCGTTGATTTCTACTGGTGGCATCACTGTAAACGGAAAATTGTCCGGCTCGAAACTATGCCATAAAGCATCTTTGCCGAATCTTTTTATTTTTGTCAGTGTTGTTTGATTTTTAGAACCATATTCCTCGGGATCCGACCTTGGATGGCTGTACCCTTTGTTAGATTCTATATATTCAAGCCAGGCAGGGTCAATCCATGTAGCGTAATTTCCGATAAGTTTCATTTTATTCAACAAAATAATCCTTAAAAATTATCAATGCTTCGTCCCAGTATATATAAGGTTCACAAGAATTGCTAGGTTTTAAGACAAAACATAATGTCCACCTACCTAAAGTTTTGTTAGGGTTGTAGGTGCTATGCATTTGTCCGACATTCAATAACGAAGGTCTATTAGTGTTTGCTTCGTATACTAATTCACACTCGTCCTCATCGCCGCGTAAACAATTATCTTGCCTAGATTCTATTTCATAGCCCTTATTTACTGTGTGGTTATCTACATTATCTCTCGGCGAAGGACAATGCCACCATCTAGTAACACCCTCATCTGCTCCCCAAGTTACATTAATTTTAACATGATTGTCGATTATCGATTCGTCACAATGTATGGGCAACGACCCCATTGGAGGAGTATAAAAAGCTTCAATGTTTCCTATACCTATGCCAAAAGTTTCTAGCCATTTAACTACATCTTGATCACAATATCCTGGCATTTCTATATGTTTTTCTTCGCTAGAATAAAAAGAATCTAAGTTAGTAGGCTTTTTAATTTCAAATGGCAAATTTAAATATCTATGAAAAGTGTTTTCCATTAATAAGTCTCTAAATGATCTATTCCTAGTTTTTTACGAAACTCGTCGGTAAATCTTCCGTCGATGCGCAGACCATAACTTTGTTCCATAGTTCGTTCGCCACCGTGCCAATCTTGATCATTCCACCAGGCTGCTCTAGTGTTTAAGTAGATCTTGTTCTTTTCTTTCGGATCCCACAAATAAAAAGATTTTTTTGTGTTAGGACGAATATGTATAAATTCATTTCGATGTGGGTATTCTACATTAACACCGTTTTTCGCGTCCAAGTCTCTATGTTCAAAAGGAATTCCGTCGTGTTCGCAATGAAAGAAAATAACACGACCTATATGTCCGAATATATTTTCTTGTTTAAGTTTTAAAACCCAATCTACTACACTAGGAAAAAAATGTGCTTCCTCTGTAAGTTGTCTCTCACCAGGGCGATCGTCCCAATCACCCTCTTCCCAGAGAAAGTAATAAATGTAAGGATCATACGCACCCATCGCCATCTTTAAGTAGCGTGTAAATAAGTTACGCTGTTTGTAATCCTTAAAGTCAGACGGCCATAATTTCATACCTTCGGACTTAACAGGATCATGATCCGGAAGTTTCATAAAGTCATTCATTGCTTGATAGATAGGAGTCCAGTTAATTTTATAGCTCATATCGTCGAATGTAAAACCAGGCTCCATCCAAGTACCTTCTTTAGCAAACTCACGTGCTAAAGCAAACCCTTTATATATTTCTGGTTGCAATTTATCAAACCCATCCATGTCAAGATATGGTTCTATATTAAAATAAGGTTGACTGTTAATTCCTCTTATCATGGTTTCCAATCTAATTTTTTTCTTTTGTATTCGCTTACATGATTATTTATGAATGGAGATTTGTCATTATATTTTTCCAAACGAATTATTTCTTTAATGTCATTTGTTTGATACTGAACTAATCCTGTAGGTGCACTAAAACCTGTGGTTATAAAATACTTTGGATAGACAGTTTCATAAAAATTGTCTAAAATTTCTATTGCTTGGAGCTGATCCATGCCATCGTGCTCCCAGATACTCATAGATTCTAGCGACGGGAAGTAAGTTGTTAACACATGGTCTGAAACTTTTTTTGATTTTTTAATCATTTTTCTGCGTCTAAGTCCGTACTTTTCTAAATTTTTAGAAAATGCACTAAGATTTGTCATCGGAGAGTTATATTCTGGGACTTCTAAATACCAACTTGTAACACTCTGTCCTTTCCAATTGCTCTTACACCAATTTATTCCATCTGCAAAGGTTTCTGGTGTTTCCTTAGGAAGCCCGCATATTAAACTAATAGTTCCCCTGTATATATTATGAGGTTCGAAGTAGTTTCTTGCATCTATTAGTCCTTGTTTAAGTTTGTCAGGTTGCATTCCCTTGCCAATAATTTTTCCTGCATTATGATTAAAGGTTTCAATTCCATAAAAATGTCCACCTAACCCTAACGATAACATGTCTCCCCACAAATCTCTTTGGTTTACCAATAAATCCCCTCTCATAAAAGCCATGAACCATGGATCAAAATCTAGATCATTGACCGCTTCTGCATACTTTATTATCTTTTCTCTTCTGTCGTTAAATGTCTCGTCTGCAATCGTATAATTCTTAACTCCATATTCGTTATAATTAAAAAGCAATTCCTCTTTAAAGTCATTAGCAGTTCTCGAAACATCGTCCTTTACTCCCAGTATAGGAAAATTACAAAAATCGCATTTAAACCTACATCCTCTAGATGTTTCTATTGTTAACATTTCATAAGACTCTATGAAGTCTCTTTTCTGATAATTTACACGATAGGACGGCATATTCCATGCAGGAAAGTCACGTAACGCCTTTATAATTTTCTTCCCATTAGAATCTTCTAATTGAAATCTGCCATCAATTATGGTGTTTCCTGTGATATATTTTAACAATTCTAAAACAGCATATTCGCCAAAACTATCTATCCAGTAATCTATATTTTCAGCCGGCGTGAGCAAACAACCTTGACCTCCTATCATTGTAGCAATTCCAGGATAGGTTTTTTTAAGCCATGCAGTAAATTTATTTGCAGAGGAAGTCCAGTAGCTAATAAAAGAACTAAACCCAAAAAACTTAGTATTAGGTCCTACTCGACTCTTTACAAGTTCTTGTAATTCTTCTTGTGTCCACTCGCTACAAAAATCTATAACTTCAACATCCCAATCATACGATCTTAAAAAGGTGGCAATTCGATGGGCTCCGTTACCCCGTTCGATACGTTCTTTTCTGTAACTAAAGATTAGTCCGTGATACACTACATCATCCTGTATTTTTCAGGAACAATATCTAATAACGGCATTGCTTTATTTACAAGTCTGTCTCTTAGCAATACTTGATGGACAAGGGGAGAAGTAGGGTATCCTGGAAGCATGTCCGCCCAAGATTCGGTTTGCGTTTCGTTAAGGTCAATAGTTCTAAGATCGGGCCACTGAATTAATTTTACCATTACTCCATTTATTTCTACAGGATAGTGTGCTCGGATTCCTTTGTCGGGCCTTGGAACAAAAGACCATCCCATATTGTTAGATATCTGTTCCGACCGACTAACTAATTCACTCATAAACATTTTTTCGTGATCAGGACATCGACCTATATCTGTGCCTACCCGAATTCTATACATATCACAGTAGCCTTTATCTGAGTTAAACTGCTGTATTTCTTGTAGACAGTATTCTAATTGATCAAAACTTTCTAGTGTATAACTAATATTTTTAATCGGTAATCCGTGTATCAAGCAGTTTTCTAAACCCGCTATTTGTTTTTCTCTTACCTTCGGGCCTTGATAATCCGGATGATTAAGTCCAAATGTGAAATACACATTATCAAATTTGTCGAATTGACTAATGTAATCGATCTTAGAGAGGCGCACTCCGTTAGTGAGTATTATTATATGACGGTTACTGATGAAATTAATTCTTTGAATCAACTCGGGCAAATCATCTCGCACTGTAGGTTCTGCACCCATGAGCACTACAGCATGTTGGCGAGGCATGACGTTGACTTGATCTAGTATCTGTTCAATGCTAGGATCGGAACTGTAATTGTCTGGCAATTGGTAACAATGCGGGCATGCTAAATTACAGCGATTTGTAATATCTAAACATACCGCATTATAAAATTTCTGTAAATCTCTTTTGGGATAATTATAATTTAGGTAAAAATCAGCATCTTTTTCTACAAGAAAAGTTTCAGTTCCGTGATCAGGACAAGTTTTTCTGATCCATACAGCATTATTCTCTACAAAAATTTTTGCAGGAATGTGTTTATAGCAATGGGTGCAAAGAGATAATGTTTCAGAGTTTGTCATAATAAGCATATTTATTGGTAAGTATTTTGCTAAGGATTGTTTATGACATACGAATATTACTATAACGATGTTCCCGGTATGGGATTAACTCGTAATAATCTTATCTATACAAGTTTAATAAACAAAGAAAAAACTATGTTTGTTCAATGGTATTATAATGATACAGGATATCATTTCGGCCAGAACGAAGTTGTAGATCCTGCAAAAATGAATGAAAAATGGGAACGTGAAGTAAAATATCTAAAGCTAATGACGGATCACTTTCCTCAGCATGTCCCAAAAATATATAGGATCGACTATGCAGAAAAGAAAATTTTTCTACAAGTAGACGGTACTGATTTTTGGAATCAAGCGGCTTGCGATCAAAAAAACTATAACGCAGTATTACCAAACTGGCAAGAGCAAATGCTTGAAATTATACAAGCACATAAAAGTCTAGGTTTGCACAAATATTCTATGCATCCCTCGAGCTATTTTATTGTTAACGGAAAATTAAAAAGCATCAACTATTTCTTTACCTATCACAAAGATGAAGACATAATAAGTATTAAAGAAGTAGAAAGCCATATTCACAGTAATCGCCAGGCGGAAATGAAAAAACATCTAGCAACACTTGGTATAGAATGGAACAAGCCGCAACCTTGGACGGTTATGGACAAACTGTGTTGGAACAGTTTCAGAACAAACTATCCCGAAGACTTTATTGAAAGGGCACTCGATGTATAAAATTGTCACATATTCCGACGAACTAGATTTGCGAGAATTTTATGCAGAAGCCGAAAAGAAGGGTTTTGTGAATAACTCCACAAAACACATGCTAATAGATTGTTTTCGCAACGAACGAGAAAGTCAGACTTGGATTCTCTATTATAACAATCGAGCAGTAGGTAGTGTTGCCGCACACTCATTCGACGAAATGGGGAAGAACTCATATCGCATTGCCGCACGGACTTGTGTATTTACAGATGCAATACCTACACCTACCCTTAGAACACGAAATCAAATAGTAACACAACAACATGCTACTGGACAATTTTTAATTCCTGCATGTATCGAATGGGCGGGCAGAGAAAATAATTTATACATCACCTCAAACAATCTAGAAGGCGGAAGCCAACGGTTGGTACATAATGTTTATTTTCCCGCTATGGTTAAAACAGGGCAGGCCGAAGAAATATGCGAAATGGAGTATAGGGGAACCTGGCAAAGTGTTTGGCGCTTAAATGTAGATAGATTTTACGAAGAATTAAACAAATATCCTAGATGGTGATATTTAAATTATAGATATTGTCAAATTCTTCAGTGTTACATATAATAATAACATGAACTCTGGTATTATGGCCGCAGTTTACTGTACCATGCATTTGTTTAACATCAAGAATATATGCACTACCGGGATACATATGATCAAATCCGTCTTCAGTTGACCACCATTGTGTTTCGTCAGAATAAATCGGAATATGTATCTTTATCTTATCTTTTTGATCAGTGTGCGGTGTTACAATTGTGCCAGGTGGTGCTACGGCTACTATACTTCTATGGGCGGTATAAAAAGAATCGATTGCTTTTGCCGCCCAGTCTACACAACACCCAGTTTTTTTGTACAGTGTATAATCGTCAATTTCATTATTTTCAAACGCATGATACTCTCTGTTAATATCTTCGTATATAGTTTGCAATCCCCAGCCGTAAGCCTTATCGTCCGCCCAAGGATTTTCGCAAGCGCATCCGCCTAGTCCAACCCATTTTTGATCTTGAAAATCAGTAACCAACCGATCATACCATGCACGAGCTGAATCTATATCTATTTTTAAATTAGGAATTTCTGTAATAACTTTTCTTTTTTCTTGCATATTAGTGTAAATCTATCCAGGATCCGTTAGCATAACCTTGGAACTTATCTATATCTTCGTTATAGATGATCATTCCGTTTTTAGGCTCAATTTTATTTATAGTTTCGTTGTTTTGTTTTACACACTGAAATATTTTAGATTGTAGAGCACCGTCTTTGTTAAACCGCCAGACTCGGTAATCATTAGCATATTCGCCTTCTCCGTCGCCGGCATTGACAAGGATATTCAGATTACTTGCCGGTGCCGGATGATTTATGTTTGCAGATTCATCTACTTGCGGAACTAACGTTGCTATACTTTTAGCAATATCTCCATCATCTTGTTCAAAAAAAGTAGTGAAGCTCATATTCATTCCGTAATCGCCCGGGCGAAGAACTTTAGGATCTTCTGTAGAACCTCTTACTGTGTGTATATCTAATTTTGGTTTACTGCCACCGTTGTAAACACCTGTAAATCTTGCAACAACATTGCCGTTGGTTTGTATCTTTATTGCACCTTTCTTATCTACAATAACTCTATGTCCAACATCATCAAATGATGATATTAAAATATTTTCTCCATTATCCTTCATGTTAGCACCTCAGAGTTATGATAAGAGCCGGAAATATTTTGATTCTCACATGCGGCATTTAATTTTTCCTTCCATTCGTTAGTTGAATCGAATCGGTGAATTATTAAATGATAACGATCCTCGTTGCTATTGTTATAAACAGAATGTGGATAATGTATGTTCATGACATAGGTATTTCCAGGCTTCATATACAAAGATTCGCCGTCTCCCCACTTCCAAAGACATGTTTCGGGATTGCTTAAACTAATATTTGTATTATCAAGCAATGGAACACTCGAATCAGTATGTTCGGAAATATAGCCTCCTGCTTCTAAAAGCATAAATCTAACTCTTCCTAGTAAGTTACTAGGAAAATAATTTTTAACAAAATCAACAGTTTTAGGACAATATTTAGATAATTCAGTCCAGTGCATATCATTTATTACTTCGTCAATACTGTTATAACCATAGTCTTTCCAATGACCCGACTGCTGGTGCCGCCACCCGTGAAGAACTAAACTTCGCCATCCTTTATGATCATAACTTCCCGGACGGTGCGTCACGAAATGTGTTTTCAATGCTTTTGCTTCTTCTAACATGCTAATGTGGTCTACATCGATATCTAGAATAACATGTTTTGCATTTGAAACAAAATAATCTTTACTAATCATTATGCCTTATCCTTGAACTATATTTAATTAAATAAATTCATGCTACAAAAAATACCAACCTCTCAACTAAAAAAACCTATTCTAATTTGTATACATGATATTTTAGACACCTGTTCATCTGATTGGTCGAAAGAGATTGCAAAAAATTTATCAGATTATATGATAAATCGATTTCTAAATAACGGCTATGATGTGTGTATAGGAACAGACGAAAACGAGTTATTAGCACAACCAACCGATCAGTATACTCATGCAGTAGTCATTGCTTCGGGAACAAGTCCTAAGCTGTCTGACAGAATAATTTATGCTATCGAAGACAAATGCAAAGAAGACTTTTATATCGCAGGACATGTTTTAGACAGAAAAGAAAAATATTTTGAATTACATCATCAGTTTTATATTATCAACTTGTCGACACACAAGGATCTTGGGTTTCCTTCTTTGGGTGAAGAATCGGAAGTAGAACATGTAAGAATTCAACCTATTTCGAATAGTGAAGATGAATATATATCGCAAGAATTATGTTTGGGAGATTCAAACACCTTATATAAAGGAACCATGCATGGTTGGAATATTTTAAACACTGCTCTTATAAACAATAAAAAAGTAATAGACCTCGGTAGTGATATTAGAAATAACAAACGATATTTTTATTATGAATACGATCATGTATTTTTGAGAGAATCTACCGAACTGTTTTACAATCAATTTCTTTTTAATAACATAGTAGTTCCGTTTAACAGTGACGAATTGAGAAACAATATAGATAAAGACGGTCCTATAGAACAATATATTACGTTAGGCACCGGAATTAACTGGGTAGAAAATTTACATCTAATCGGTTTCAGTGAAAGAACAGAAGTGTTTTTTACCGACATAAATCCATTAGTGTTACAGTTTATGCAACGAATGGTCAACGACTGGGACGGAAAAGATTATGTTGATTTTTATCTCGAACAAGATTTTTTACTGCCAAATCACATCACTTATGATTACGATAATTTTATTGCACAAGCAAGGACCCAATGGAACAATTTCCTCAATAAAGTGGATAACTGGCAAGAAAAATGGAACGCTGTAAAAAAATTAAAGTTTCATTTTATCTCGATAGATTATATGAGTGATTACAATCTAGACTGGTTCGAAAATGATAAAAACACTGTTTTTAACGCAAGCGATATGTTCGATCACATACCAGGAGTGTTCCAGCAAAGTATGAAGTATAGAATAGCGGCTGAAAATCGATTCCTAAACAAATTAAAGGAAAAAGACTCGAATATTTTCTTGTTATGGAGCAGTCGATCAGCAGGTGCATTTATACCTAAGACATGTCGTTCGTCTTCTGGTGTAGTTTCTAAGATAGATTTGATTGATATAAACGAACTAATTCGTCCTTATTGGCATAAGGACGATTGGAATGTTCTTAGACCTTTAGTGTAAATTTATCCAGCCAGGAGTGCCGTTAGATACTCCGCCACCAGCAAGACCTGTATCATCTACATATCCCTGATATTTTTGTGTATCTGAATTAAATATTACCATTCCTGCAAGAGGAGTAATACTGGAAATTTTTGATGCGTCTTGCTCTGCATATTTTACAATTTTAGATTCAAAAGCACCGGTATAGTACATGGTAAACTGATGGTAATCGTTTGCTACGTCGCCTTCACCGTCGCCTGCACTAATTGAGAAAGCTAAATTAGATGCCGGTGCATTATCCGATGCTGTTGCAGAAGAGTCCATCTGACTTAGAAGACTTGCCAAACTCTTTCCGATATCATCTCCAGCACTATCGAAATAAGTAGAAAATACAAGTTGGCTGGTCACGTCGCCCGGGCTTACTGTTGCAGGACTTTCAAATGATCCGCTTACAACATGTAATTGTATTTTCGGAATTGACCCACCGGATTTAAGTCCGTTTATACGTAAAACCTGTTCTCCTTCCGATCTAATAAAGGTACCTTGTGTTGTATCAACAAATACTTTACCCAACCCACCGGCGTCTTGAATGCTTGAAGTTACAAGACTTCCTGTCAACGTGCCGTCTATTGCATCAACTATGGGTGTGCTATCGTCGCGGAATACAGAACCAATTACATCACCATTTAGTGTACCATTAAATGTTGCTGTAGCAGAGTCCACAACTAAAGTGCTATCGTCACCGACGATATTAATATTAAAGTTAGTCCCGTTAACAATTTCTGCTCCGGTGCCAATTGTTGAGCCGCCTATTGTGGATCCTGCTGGCAAGTTCACAGCAGTACCTGTCGATGTTATCGTTGCATCACCTAAAAATAGACTAGATCCGCTTAGATACAAGTCTCTAAATTTATTGCCAGATGTACCTAGATCATACACGCTGTCTGCGGCTGGCACAATGTGTGATCTAATTGTGCCGTTCAAGTTAAACGAACCTAAAACACCATCTACCAAGATCTGCGAGTCGTCTGCAAATACTGAACCTTTAAAGCCGTCTGCACCTATTACACCTTGATAATTAGAAAGATCTTGACTTACTGTGGCAACAACTTTGTTTAGAACATCGTCGTAAGCAAAACTAACACCTTCGTGATCGCTATGAGATGTGAATAAATCCGCAGAAGCATCTTGTGCTTCTTCAGCGGTAAAATTGGCAGCCGCAATTCCTCCTGCGGTTGATCCGTTACCTATAAAAAGTTGTTCTAATTGAGTATCCCAAATCAGTTCACCTTCGACGGGTGTGATTGCATTTCTGTCTGCGGTAGGACCTCTTCTAATTTGTAAAGGCATATCGTAATGACTCCAGATAAGATTGTTACAGAGTATTTATCATATATACTCTATATCTGCCGCGATTACAAATCGATTTTCTGAGCTGGTATAAATGCCCGGTCTGTGCCAAACACTGCTTGGATATATCAACCAGGTATGCGGCTGAGGTTTAACATACACAGTATTTTCAAATTTCTCGCCATCGAGACTCATCTCGGTGCCCGACAAATCATAATCCGTAACATCGTCTGGTATGTGAGCATAATATATTCCAGACAGCATGGGAGTGGTTTTATGCTGATGGTGATGCCATAGATTGTTGCGATCTTCTGCGGTTTCTTTATTGGTCATAAAGCTCCAAGCCATCAAGTTAGATATCTTTGCTTCTCTGCCTAAATACATAAAGACCGCAAACATAAAACTCATTCGGTATTTCAACCACACAGGCTCCGACCGTGCAAAAATATTTTCTTCGGTTTGAAACCTTGGGGAATTTTTAAAATAACCGCCAGCGTCTATTATGTTCTTAACAATTTCGCATGCTGTTTGATCGTCCTGTTCAGTAATGACCGAACTGAAGTCGAATTTTCTAAAAAGATCGTCCTGTTCTATAATATTCATTTACATCCTAAAATATTCAAAATAGTCCTTGACCAATGCTTTTTCTCTGTCTCTATTTTCGTAAATCCAGTGCTTGGTCAATCTATGCGGAGTTCTCGGTGTGTAAGTAAATTTTCCGAAAAACCCTGTATCATACGGTTCGCCATACCACTCCGGATTGTGTTTTACAATACAGGCTATAGGAGCCATAGCTCCGAATGTATAATGTACAGAACTGAGCATTGCAAAATCACAAATAAATCCATCAGCAACCACAACCATATGCGTATCAATGGTACCTTGTTCTACCCAGCTGTTGTATTGACCAATTTCAGCATACCAATTTTTCTCTGGCTTTTCGTACAGCAACGTAACCTGTTTACAGTGTGCTTCAACACCATGCAGTCTCAGCACACGCCTTAACATATTGCTCATTAATATACATTGATTTCCGTACTCGTGTACCCATCCTATCCTATAAAACCGAGTATAGGTTTCTAATATTTTAGGAGGAAGGCTATTTAGATCTGTAGTTGCTAAAGAATAGTCTTCCGGAGCAACCTTAAAGTTCGGCGACCAATCATACCTTTTATGGCCGTCTCCGGTTTTGTCTTTCCAATTATCGAAAAAATTTGTCATTCAAAAATTCCTATTTTTTGTAAATGTTCAACTGTCTGGTCGGATAGTTCGATTTCAAATTGGATTTTTTTGTTAAGTTTATCTTCTTCTAGATCAAATATCTGTTTTCTTAAATTAATTATTTCTTTTTTTGCTTGATCGATATCGTCTTGACTTAAAAATACGTATTCGTTGTTGTTAACGATATCGAGAAGTTCGCTGATGCGATTATGAGCCATGTTAATTTTTTGTTGATTTAGGTCAATTCCTGAATGAATATTCGCCGCATTTAACAAAGTTTTAACATTATAAAAACACAGGGTCATGAATTGTTTTTCAGAATCATAAACTGACCAATTTTGTCGCAGATCATCGCTAGACTCGGATGAGTCATAATTAAAACAAAAGAGATTTATCTTTTCTCTTAATAATTCTAAAAGATTCTCCGCACGATAAATGCTCAGTTTCATAGTTCGAAATCGAAATTTTCTAAATGTCGATTATCGAATTCTTTTCTTGTGTATAACCCTCGTTCAATCTCTTTTAACGCAGTTACAGGTGCAGAATGTTCTTCTTCAATTCTTGGTTCGCTGCCATTTTGAATTTCTCTGGCACGATGTGCCGCCATCAAAATTAAATCATGTTGTCCGCCAGCGTTAATTACGCATTTGTCTCTATCAATATGTGCCATTTTTTCCTCACTTTAATTCTAATCTGCACGTACCGTCTCCGATAGTGCCTCTTACCCAAACGTTAAATGCTATGCTGTATCTATCAATAGAACTTCGATTCGGATTTACTCGATGTTCTACATGCCATGGAAACAAAAATACGTCTCCTTCTGAAGGAACAAAAGCATATTCTTCAGTGTTAAAACAATTCTGTTCGTGGTCCTCCTTAAAATCAAATCTTATCATTTCTCCGAAAAGACTTACATGATTATGTGCTTGTTTAAAAACAATTTCTCCACTGTTTTCTGCAACCGTCATATAGTAAACACCAGAAATAGCACAATTACTGTGCCAGTGTTGTGTGTTGTATTGACCTTTTGTGTGCCGATTAGCCCAACTGTTTAAAATATAAAATTCTACGTCTTTGCTAATACCCAAAATTTCATGTGCGAAATTGTTTATTTCATCTAAAATTTTAGATTTAAGATTAGCTAATTCAGGACGATCTAGTAAATACTTGTCATCGGTGTCTGCATGTCCTACAGCGTTTTGATCGTAAGTGCATTTCCTTACTAGGTCTTTTTTAATTTGATTTAATCCTCCGATATTAGCATGATACAACGGAGTTGCAAACATCGGATGAACGGTTGCCATTACTTGCCTTGTCCTCTATATCTTTTCTTTACAGCATTTTTGCCTTTATATCTACTGAAAGAAGAGTTTCCTATTGATGTTCTTTTTTTGGTTCTGCGTTCTTTGATAGAATCGCTGAGAGTTGCTTTTTTGCCTGCGGCCAATGTTATCTCCTATTAAACTTAATTGTGTATTCTCTACCACCGTCCCAAAATGTAATGGTGCTGTGACTGTATACTTCTACACGCTCTTCGTCGTAGCGTGTTTCAGTTTGGCATTGTGTTTGTGTACCACCTACGGCATCTGAATTTTGATTGCCGATAATGCCACCTAATACTCCGCCAATCTTTGCGCCGTCATCGTGATCGATTTGGTGTCCTACAACACCGCCGATAATAGTGCCAACAATAGTATCAGCTGTGCGATCTCCAGGAACTTGCACCTGTTTGCACACTTCCACTGTGTAAGGACGTTGTTTGATAACAGTCTTGTAGTGATCGTTGGTCACACCCATAACATTATTTTGTGCAAATGCAATACTCGATAATAAACTTGCACCAAATGCTATCACCACTGTGTGAAAATATAATTCTTTAAACTTCATTTTCTTTTCCTATAAATTGGCAGAGATGGAGGGATTCGAACCCTCGGAACGCTATTAACGTTCACTCCCTTAGCAGGGGAGCGCCTTCAGCCACTCAGCCACATCTCTAATTTATTTTATTATACACTAATTATTAAAAAAGTCAATATCAAGTAGCACGACTGACCAACATATCACGAATATGTCCAATCGCCTTTGTGGGATTGAGTCCTTTAGGACACACACTCACACAGTTCATGATTCCTCTGCAACGGAACACTGAGAACGGATCATCCAGTTCGCTCAGTCGTTCTTCTGTGGCTGTGTCTCTGCTATCAGCAAGATAGCGATATTGTGCTAACAGTGCTTGCGGTCCTAGGAACTTGTCTGGATTCCACCAAAAACTAGGACAACTTGTTGAACAACAAGCACACATGATACACTCGTACAGTCCATCTAGCTTTGCTCGTTCTTCTGGAGATTGTAGTCGTTCTTGATTGGGTGTAGGCTCGTCGTTTTGTAGATAAGGTTTTACTTTTTGATACTGCTTATAGAACTGTGTCATATCAACCACTAGATCGCGAATAACAGGCAACCCAGGCAGTGGACGAATAACCAATCTACCTTTGCGATCTACAACTTCACTCACAGGAGTAATACAGGCAAGTCCATTCTTGCCGTTCATATTAACACCGTCACTGCCACAAACACCTTCGCGGCAACTTCTACGATATGTAAAACTTTGATCCCGTTCTTTGATCATACCCATAACATCAAGCACCATGAGATCCTTGCCTTCAGGTAGATCAAACTCTACCTCTTGCATCCAAGGTACGTCGTCTGTTTCTGGATTATAACGATATAAACTTACTTTCATTTTAATCTACATCCTAACTTCCAAGTAGGCTGAATATCATTGTTTTCTTCAACCCAAGTTTTTGCCCATTTGCATTGCTCTTTATCTTTGTATACAAAGAGTTGTTCCTCGCCGTAATAGGGAGGAACCAGAGTAAGCCAAGAAACAAATAATACATACATGTAAATATTTACCAAAAGCCCAATACTCGACTGTTGCCTGTAATAATAGCAAGACAGGTGACGATATGTAATAGCACCCAACCTGTTCTTATAATAGCGACACGGTCTGCTTTATGATCTTCATCATAAGCCTTTTGACCTATGGCTTTGCACCAATATTCCCACATCGAATATTAGTCTTGTCTACCAGTGTCTGCAATAGCCATGACCAAAAAAACAGCAACCCATAGGCAAAATAGAGTAAACGGATCCATTATAATGTCTCCACATAGTTGCCAATGTCACGCATGTCTTGTTCAGTCATCCAACTGGCTTGACCCCACATCATTGCACTTTGCTGTCCGATGGTCTCGCCATTCTTGTATTTGGTAAGTTTTTCAACAATCTGATCACTGGTCTGACCTGCAAGTGTTGGACCAACGCCACCTTCACCTGCTTGACCGTGACAGGCGGCACACTGAACATAGTGTTTTGCACCCACAGCCACAGCAGGATCAACTGCCGCTACTTTTACTGGCTCACCACTCTTCCAGGTTACTCCACAAAAGTAATCACCACGAGGACATTGTCCGTTATTAAATCCAATGTTACGATTCTCACCGCCGCCCAAAAATGCAAACACACTTGCGGTTGCAACAAACATTAACACCATTCCGATTACTGCTTCTTTCATATTCCTGCGTCCTTTTTATATACTTCTGCTTTTTCCATCAAGAAACTATACTGCTTGATGTCACCATTACGCTGTGCCTTTTGAGCGAGCTCTAGTGTTTCAAGATACTGCTTCTTGGCTTTTTCTTTAGGCGATTTAAATAGTCCGAACATTATTTGTCCTTTCCTTTTTTATCTTCTATGTCAGAATATCCTGTGTCCCAATCCCAGTGACGTTTTGAGTCAACTATATGCGGATGCTGAACACGGCGTTTACGATCTCGCAGTTTTTCTTCATCTGTTTTGAATAGGTCTGCGAGTAGATTGCGAAACTTGCTCACCCTTCTCGCTCTAAATCCCATTGAACTCGGTTAGGTGGTGCAGGAGGAGTTCTTGACTTCTCCTTGGTGAATACATAAAAAGTAAAGAACAAACAAGTAAGAAGCACTGTGTGTCCAATAATATTGTATCCAATGAATAATAGTTCTGCTGTGTAGATACCAAATGCAATACACCACATTGCCGCAAGAATATTGCTTGCTAAGAACTTGTATTCCATAGGACTGTTGCGCAGTCCATTCTTTGTAGCATCCAAAATGCCGTAAGCAAAAGTGCCCAAGTTAATCCAACCCATCATTTTAAAATCTCCACGATTCTTTCTGCTAATTGTTTAAACCATTCAGCATCCCTGCCCCGTGTAGTCTCTGCGGCTGTGCCAATCCTAATACCACTTGTTTCTACAAAACTTCGTGGATCATTTGGTACACCGTTCTTGTTCACTGTGATGCCGTGCTCCTCCAGTAAGTCTGCGGCTTCACGACCTGAATGTTTACTTTCACTCAAGTCAAGTAATAGTATATGCGAATCCGTGCCTCCTGTCAACAGTTTAAAGCCATTATCTACAAATACTCGTGCCATTGCCTGTGCATTGTGTACAACACGACTTGCATAGTCAATAAACTCGTCTGTGTTTGCTTCTGCGAATGCCTGTGCCTTTGCCGCAACAATGTTCATCAACGGTCCGCCCTGTGTGCCTGGGAAGATAGCTGAGTTGATTTTCTTAGTAAAGAACTCGTCGTTCCAAAGAATGATGCCTCCTCGAGGCCCACGCAGAGTTTTGTGTGTTGTGCTTGTGACAACATCTGCATAATCACAGGGATTAGGATATGCTTTACCAGCAATCAACCCACTGTAGTGTGCCATGTCTACCATGAAGATTGCACCTACTTGATCAGCAATGTGTCTAAACTTTTCCCAGTCAATGCGTCTAGGATATGCACTTGCACCTGCAATAATCATAGCAGGTTCTACTTCCAGTGCTTGTTTCATAATAGCATCATAGTCCAGCCAACCTTCGTCGTCTACACCATAACTGTGTGCTTCAAACCATTTGCCACTTAGGTTGGCAGGAGATCCGTGTGACAGGTGTCCACCACTTGCCAAGTCCATTCCTAGAATCTTATCACCAGGTTCCAAAAATGCTTTGAACACAGCTAGGTTTGCATTCGCGCCTGAATGCGGTTGAACATTGGCAAATTCACAGCCGTATAGTTCTTTGAGTTCGTCAATGGCAAGTTGTTCAATTTCGTCCATGTGTTCGCAACCGTTGTAGTAACGCTTGCCTGGATAACCTTCAGCATACTTATTAGTGAATACACTGCCGCAAAGCATCATTACGTAGTCACTGGCAAAGTTTTCTGAAGCAATAAGCTCAACAGTATTTCTTTGTCTTTCGTCTTCTTTCTCTAATATATTAACTATTCTTTTATCCATTTTAAGATCCTGCTCGTAAGAAGATAGGCAACACAAAGATAAAGAAAACCAGCAACCAGAAGTTTAGATACAGCCTATCCAACTTGTCGCTCATTTTCTTGATGCGAAATACTTCACCTTCGATGTATTTCTGCAGGGTGGGATCATCCGTGGTCCGTCGTGCTACTTCCTTGGCTTCTTTTTCGTATTCTTCGTCTGTTTGACCGAACATGATGTTTCCTCAAAAATGGTACCGCTGAGTGGACTCGAACCACCACTGTATAGAACCTAAATCTATCGCCTCTACCAATTGGGCTACAGCGGCATACTACTATTTAATTATCGGGCTATAAACTTACAGGTCGCTCGAATCTTTTACAAACGGGCCTGCATCTAAAATGTTCATTACAGCATTGCTGTGATCAACTTCAAACATCAAATTTAGATGTTCAAACTCTTTGGTCTCCCAGTCCTCATTTGATTGAATACGCACATCAGTGGCTCCAGCGGCTAATGCGGCTTGAAATGCTTCGGTTCCTGCTTTGATATCTTTTGTGTATACATCTACTGATACTTTCATTAAGTTTTTCCTTTTATTACATTTATTTGAATAGGCTCTTGCCTACAGTTTTTTCAAGTTCTTCTAAACTTGTTAAGTCTTGCTGTTTCTCTAGTATAGCACGTTTTGGATTTAGGTTAAACCGTTCTTCGAACCAAAAGTTAATGGTGTCGAAAAAGTCCACGCACCAACGGAAGATCTTGCGTTTACGAATCTTCATCACTTTGCACCGCTTTTACTAATGCATAGATTGATCCAATAATAATAAGAGCAATAATTAAATCATTCATTAAAATAATTCCTTTTCGGTTAACACTTTAAACTCATATCCTTGCTGTTCACAGTATTCTTCAGCGGCCTTCCACTTGGCACGATTAACCTTGTACTTCTTTTGATAGTAGGGTTTAATCTCTACAATAATAACTCTACCATCCCTAGTGTTTACCATAAAATCAGGATAGTAGTTATGCCACTTTTCATCTTTGGGAGCAACATAGGGAATATGTAGTTCCTCTGAGCTCCATTTAAATATCTTAGGGCTACGATCGCAATACAGCATAAAACGCCTTTCCCAAAGACTGCGATAGGTAATCTTGTTTACGTTACCCGCATACTTCTCAGGATTCTGTGGACGATATCTACCACGTATTGCTGTTGGCTTCACTATTACTTAACTCTCAATTCTTCAATGTTAATCGGAGTGTAGTCAATGTGCTCAACACAAACACATCTGTGATGCTCTGTGGGACTGGGATTCTGGTGAATATGTCCGTGAACATTTAACAACTGCTCGCCTTCCTTGTTGTGGCGATAGCGAAACAATCCACTAGGATCCAAAGGAATGTGACTTAACAGTAATCCGTATTCGTGAAACTCTCTCCACACAACAACCTTGGTAACAAGTCCGTTCTGAATAAAGAACTTAGCATCATCGTGGTTGCCTAAGATAAGACGCTTGCTGCCGTTGAGCCTAGCCCATAAACTTCTAAATGTGTCTTTGTTACCAAAGAACACATCACCTAAGTGATACACTGTATCGCCAGGCTTAACAACACGATTCCAGTTCTCGATCATTGTTTCGTCCATTTCTTCAACAGAGTCGAAACGATCTCCACGAACTAACTTACCTGTGTTTGAATCCACAAAGGTAAGGATGTTAGCGTGTTGAAAGTGTGTATCACTTATTAACCAGATGTCTTTCACAGTTCTACTATCTCTACCGCATCGCCGAAACGTTCTTTGAGTTGATTGTAAATGCCAGCATTGCTCATCCGCAATCCTTGATACTCTTTACGCAGATTATACACGCTTCCGCTGTCGGTTTCGACTGTGATATAGTCTTGATCAATGTTGATGTTCATTTCTTTGATACGACTGCTCATACGCCATGAGTCACCATAAAGATAACCACCACTCCATCCTGACAGAATCTTTTGAAACTGTTCACCTTCGTGATTGACTTCAACAATCACCCAACTGTCTGGTGTAATTCCTTGTTCTGGTTCAAGTTTCATAAAGATCATCATTCCCATTGGTGATGAAGATCTTCAGTGTGCGATCATCATCTTGGATGTCATGGTCCATGTACTCATTATCTTTGAAGTATCGAACATACTCACGTTTCTCTGGTCCAATCACTTCGACGCGAGAAATCTTTGAGAACTTTCTTTCACGTTCTAACTCACCTACTCTCTTGAATAAGAACCACGCATACCCTTGAAGTTGCTCGTGATCCATGTTCTTGATAGTTCCTGGCACTTTATCACTCATGTGTTTTTATCCTCCCTACGCTGTTTGCGAATCACTGCGATTGCTTGTTGAACGGTTTTTTCTGTGAGTTTACCTTCACCTGCAATCAAACGGATGTCCTGCATATCGATACCGTCTGCTGTTGGGATTTGTGTTTCCAGTTCTTTTGAACGCATTTCACTCACCTTTCTAACTACTATATGTATAGTATACTGTCAGAGTTTGGCTGTGTCAACTGTTAAGCAAAACTTAATGGTTCAGTTGTTAAGCGCCGCTTAATAAGTGGGTGCGGAATAGTCTGTGGTTTTAGTGTATTCCGCAAACCCATCAGAACCATAGGCAGGACACACTAAGATTTTCTCAGGTAATCCCACGGCATCCTTGTCACCTACTTCACCGCAGATAAAATATCGTCCACTCTGTTCAGGAACACTGTGCATCCAAATGTTTTTGAGTTTTTCAAACAGTTCGTATTCTTCGTCAGTTATCGTTTTCATCTTCTGGTTCCCAATCCGGTTCCCAATACTCGCATTCGCATACATAACGATCCATGGAGAGACTGGCATTTCGATCGAATCCGTGAGGTGCGTCAGGATGCGTTTTACAGGGCACTTCTTGTGTATTCTCGATACGATCCAGTTCATGGGTTGCTGTAAGAGTGTCAATAAAGATTTTCAGTGTGCGGTTGTCGTCCTGTAGGGCATAACGCACTCCCTCTCCATCCTTGAGATATTTTACATACCCGCGGCCAGTCTCGTCGATCACTTCAACTCGATTTACCTTATCGTAATCAATGCCTTCCAGTTTTGAACTTGCTTTAAACATTTCCATCTTCACAGTCTCCCAGAGTTCATCATGGATAAATTTTTTCTTTGAGCGTAGACGTTCTTCTTCAACGGCCCTAAACCACTCGTTGATATCGTCTTTCATCTCACCACAAGTGGCAGGGTCTTCTAATGCCGCACTTAACCACTTGCCTATTTTTTCGTCTGCGATTTCTTTATTGCTGGCATAAGGTAATTCTGATTTTGATTTAATCATTTCTAGTTCCTTGTGCAATCTAGTTTGTGAATATGCTTTTTTGTTTTGCGTAAGTCTGTGACCAGCCCGCACTCATAACACTTATACCAAGTGTCGTCTGCCCAACGAATCTTTGTACCACTGTCTTTTTCATACTGAGCAACGAGGTCATCAAACTCCCACAGTTCTTCAGTAGGGTATTCTTCCAACCAATCACCAAAGTCGTTCCAATCTTCACCGTGCATTATGGGCAAACTGTATTCATGCCAACCGTTCCAATACTCGTCACCAGGAACACCACGAATATCAATACGCCCACCTGCATAGTATGTGGTGACTACCTCGTATTCCCACACATCACCTGGACCAAGACCTTTGGGATAAATCGTTTTACCTTCTTCGAGAACTTCTCTAACTTTTTTAGTTAGTCCTCGTTCGCGAAACCATTCCATATTAACAGGACCCATCATGTTGGTGCTGTATGTAATCATTAACTTTTCTTTCTTTTAGGCTTGTTGTTAGCAATCAAGTCGTGTCCTGAAATGTCAGCACTCATACCTGTTTCACCTTGCGCGATCTTTTTCAATCTATACTTGTCAAGGGTTCGATCACTTTCAATGAGCGTCCTCACAGCCGCAAGTTCAAGATCACGTTCTTCGTTGCCTGCTCGGGTCTGCTGGCTAAGCACAATTTCATACATTCTGTATTTGTCTGGTGTGCTTAGACTCTTCAGCATTTCCCTTGCTTCTTTGTCATAATTGCGATCGTTAGTCGTTCCGAATCTCTGCATCATCCGCCTCCACAGCAGGTTGAGGTGCGTTATATACCACGCCCAGTTTGATTTTTCGTGCTAATGCTTTTGCATAGCGATCTCGCTTCTTTCCTGATGCTGACTCTAGTTTTGCTGTTAACTGCTTGAGAGTCAGTGGACCTAATCGTTCTTTTCCGCTTCTGGTCATCAGTGGTGTTCTTTTTCCTGTTTTCTGCATTTTTACCTCTTTTGTTAAAATTCAATCCATGTAGCCATTAAGTATTTGACATTGCTTCTGGGCGGATTACCCCTATGCGTATGTGTATAGTTTCCTGGATAAATTAGAAGAGTTCCTTCTACCGCAGTTTCGGCTTTGTTATGATATAAAAACTCTGTCTCTCCACCATCTTTTACTGTGTTAAGGTATAGGGTAACATTCATAAACCTATTACACTCTGCTCTACCCGATTGCTCCCAGTGCCATACATGAAATCCTCCGCCGATATCTGTTCTTTGAATTTGTACTTCGTTAATGTGTTGCGGGTGGAACTGTCTAGTATCTACTAAACTATACCGGTCTGCATACTGATTATAGCATTCCCACACTGTTTCGATGAACGTTTTCTGTATGGCTGGAACTCCGACTACACCCATTGTATGTACCGAGTTACTGATCAGATCAGATGTATAAAATAGTTGATTATCTTTAATGTGTTTCGGAACTTTGTCATTTTGTTGCCGAGATTTTCCAAATCCCATTTTATCCATTTGTTCGAAATATTGAATTGCGCTTCTGCAGTAACTAGGACTGAACGCTCCTTCAAATCTACCGATAAAATTATCAATTTCAACTTTACAATTTTGCAACAGTATCTCCTTACAGCTTCGAATCAATGAACTTCGCACTAATTAATAGTAACAAAAGAATATGCCCTTGTCAACCTAAAATGGAGTGAGGGACGAGATTCGAACTCGCGTAAAACAGATTTGCAGTCTGGTGCCTAACCAATTCAGCCACCCTCACAAAGTGGAGCGGATAGGGAGAATCGAACTCCACTCTCTACGGCTTGGAAGGCCGAGGACACAACCCGTGTGCTTACCCGCATTGTAAAAAACCCTTGGCAGAGTCTATGACATCACCCAAAGGCCGTGTTATGGTGCAACCTCCAGGGATCGAACCTGGTTCTTCGGAACTTCAACCCGACGTGAGGACCACCTTCACCAAAGTTGCAATATGGTGGAGAGTGTTGGATTCGAACCAACGCGATGTTACTGCCAGATTTACAGTCTAGTGCTTTCGACCACTCAGCCAACTCTCCTCTTAATGGCACCGGATGAAGGAATCGAACCTCCAGTAAGAGATTTGGAGTCTCCTGTGTTTCCATTACACCAATCCGGCTTTATATGGTCAGGATAGATGGATTCGAACCACCGTCTCCGCGCCCCAAACGCGGTGCTAAACCAACCTCAGCTATACCCTGTAAAATGGCTCCCGGTGTTGGAATCGAACCAACCAATGACGGATTAACAGTCCGCTCCCCCACCTTGGGGGCAACCGGGAATAAAAATTAGCACGGTAGGACTCGAACCTACACCACCCAAACAAAAACTGCCAGGCGTTCTACCAGTTAAACTAAATGCCAATAAACTTATTAGAAAACACTTGCTGGCTGGACTCGAACCCACTGTAGACCTCAAAATACTACAACAAGTGCTTTATAATAAGTGCCAGGCTGTCCCTGACTTGACCTATCTCATTACATCCAGGCCGCCGCCCATTTATTTTTTAAAGTGCTTGTCGGATCGCGTTTCCTTTGCACTATACATTAAAAAACCCCGGAGTATTTCTACTTCGGGGTCCAGTATAATCTTGTTGTGCTACTCTAGACTATACTGAACCTCCATGACGATCATTATACCAGCCACAGAACGATCCTGCCACCGTTGGCTGGTTCTTGGGCTTGATAATCATGTACATCGTTTTGTTCATCATAGTCTTATATTACGACACTTGCTCTACTGTGTCAACCTCTTTTTACAAATTTATTTATCTATTCTTCGTCCCATGCGTCCATATATCGAACAAACATGTTTTTACCAATTTCATACAGTCCTACACCTGTAGCATAATCGCATCCGCTAACATGCAACACCGCCGATCCGTTGGCATCTAAACTACAGGCAACAAATTCAGTCATTTCTCGATTTTCAACTCGTCGTCTCATTTCATCAAGAGCTTCCAACAAGTCAGCTTGTCGTTCCTCCCAGAATTGTTCTTCTTGATCCTGTTTTTTATCTTTATCGTTAATGCTTACAACTTTCATATTTTATCCTAATATTTTTCCTAATAAACCCGCGGCGGTCATAAAACCGTTCGTTGCAATCAACGGCTTGTCTTTCATTACAACAGCCGCTACTAACCAAAACACACCACCGGTGATCTGTATATACCAACCGTATTCGATTCCAGCTGAAAACAATCCAAATCCTAAAATTAACAAGCTGGTTGCAAACCATTTGTAGGTTTCGAGCATATTAATTTTTACCTTTATCATTTTTTCCAGTAAAATTAAAAGGATCTACATGATCCATAATCATGTTGTTTAATGCTTTGACATAGGCATTGTATGTGACTTGCATAAACTCAGTTTGTTTATCCCCCGGAACAAACATTTCTTTTGCTTCTTCCGGAGTCATATCTATTTCGATTTTAATTTTCATTATTAAACCCTAGTTTGGTGTATTCTTCATCTGTGAAACACGCTTCGCAGGTAATATAACCTTCGTTCCAAGCTCTCATAATAGTTAGAGCAAGATCTCCTGGTGTATTAGGATTAATGACGAGAGCGCAACGTTCAACCGAATCGTTTCCTTCTTTGACCTTGTAAAACGGACTGTCTTCTGTGATAGTTTTCATCTCTTTAACGCCTCTTCTACTTTACGTGTTTCTTCTTCGACTTCCCATTTTGCTCGACTCCAAGCAATCTGTACACCTGTTACCCCCATAAATGTACCGAGAACAGTTATAAGTCCTGCGGCTCCTGCCGTATCTTTATCTAACCCGATACCGTGATGCCAAAACATAATACACAGGACGGTTACAGTTATAGAACCAAAAGCTATTAAGACACCTCCGGCTATTTTTTTAAAAAATCTTCGTTGAATTCGAGTAAACATAAGCTGACCTTATCTTAAATGAATTTATTGTTTAAGTATATGGTCTTTTGTTTAAGATGTCAATACCGAATTAGACTTCGATAATTAACTCTGGATCATATCCTGTTTCTTCTGCAAATGTTTGAGTAATATAACCTCGAGGATTACACACAATTCTAGTGTCTCCTAACATATAATCAAACGCAAAATGAGTGTGGCCGTGTGTCCATAACTTGATATTGGGATTATCTAAAATGATATCGCTAAGGTCGCTGTGATACCCGCCATTGGTTAGCATATCATCTTTATATGTATCGTGAACACTTAAAAAACAAGGAGAATGGTGTGTACACACAACAACTGGTCCTTCCACACTCCCTACGGTAGTTTTAATAAAACGTACACTATCCATATGGCGGAGCAAGGTATCTCTAGGTTTAATTCTACGATACCCTTCTTTGTCGTTGCGAATATTTTTATAATCGTTCAAATAATTTTCAATTGTGTACATAGTGTGCGGATCTTGTTTGTTAAAGTCAGTCCAAAGAGTTGCACCTACAAACGTTACACCGTCGATCTCTACGCTATCATCCTCCAAGAAATGAATATTATCATATTCTGCTACTTCTTCTCGAATGTAATCCAAACCTTTAAAGAATTTGCCATGATAAAATTCATGGTTACCCGCAATCAAAATTACATGATCGAATGCTAGACTGGCAGTTTTTAGTAATTCTCTTGCACGTGAAACAGCTTGTTGCCTGCGACTTAACCCGTCAATAGGCAATTCTGTATCCGTCGCGGCAAAATCATGCAAATCCTCAGCAACGAAGATGTCACCGCCAAGAATCAAAGTGTCAGCACCCATTTCGTTATGCAGATTATAGTCAGCAAATTCTAAGTGTAAATCTGAAATTGTTGTGATTTTCATACTGTAATTATACTATCTCATTATCAAAAGTCAAGAATATCATCGATGATATTATTTAAAGCGGGTTGTTAACAAGTGACGAAGTATCACAACGGCTGATAGCACCGCAACCCAGGTTAGGTATATTGTCAGTCCGCTTCCGCCTGTAATTTCCATAAGTTCTCGTTTATCAAAGAACGATCCTAGAATGCCCAAGCTGATTAACATCAATGCAAATGCTCCCAGCCAACATAACGATAAATTCAATAACAGTTTCAATCTAGGATACCTTCAATTACCAAACTGGGCTTTTCATCATACTGTTCTCTAAAGTATGGAGGTATTTTAATATCACTTGAGAAATACCAATGACTACCATTGGCGGGATCGCCTACGCTCTTGTTGCTTATTCTACAGATGCAAGGCAGATGAGTCCACCCCATGAGAGGCATCATGTAAACTCTGTGATTGCCTGAATCTAAACGGATGGTGCGTTCAATGATGTTTACCCAAATAAGTATAGGATCCTTTACTCCATTAGCGTCTACGTCCCTGCCCAATTCTACTAGATCTAGAGCATCAGCATATGTGGGTGGCATTGCGGCCCACTGTAGTAATTTTCGTATTGATATTTGTTCTATGATGTCTGGCATATCTAATCCCAATATTTGTTGTAGTCTATGGTCTTCCAATACCGTTCGTTGTTGCGGTTCCAAAAATTCTTGATCAAATACCAAGCCATACCAAAGTATCCCATCTTTTGAAAGCGTCTGCTTTACATCCACGGGTTCCGAGATGAAGATCTGAAATAAAAATGCTCTTGTAATGTGCCATGACAACATATTTACCGCTCTGACTAGATTAAAAGATTAAATCAATATTACAGTTTTTAGGAAAAATTATAGGATGGCAAGTATAAAGGCACCAGTTGCGGCTATACAAATCGCAACAGCAACAGCCACTATACTCATATCAACTAGGAATTTTTTACGCTGGGCTCTAGCAAGTCTTTTTTTGCGTTCAGCTTCTTCACGAGATTTTTTCATGTCTGCTTGGAACTGTAGCCAGTCTTGCCACATACCACCGCGACCTTGCCAAATCATTAAATCCTTGAGTTCGTCTTCTTGAGCTTTGAGTTTTTCAGCGGCCATGAACGCTTGAAGATCACTTTTGTATCCGTGTTCGTGTGCTCGTTTTTGGATTTCAGTTTTTAGACCAAAGTATTCAGCAACAGCTTCACCTGCTTCGTAGATTTCTTTGCCGTTCTGAATACTCTGTTTGATGACGTCAAACGCCGCGTTTGCCGCCGCAAGTTCTGCCAACATAGGTCGCTCCTCCTAGTTGCTATATAGTATTTACCTACATATCGTTAAGCGGATTGTCCAGAGCTTCCTGCACCATTTCAGTTAGATCAGTTTCTAATTGGCGCATATCTGCATCAATACGATCTTCAGTTTCACGCATTGTGGCACGAACATCCTTTTCGCTTTCACGGATAATGGCTTCTACTTCACGGATGCTTGCTGTCACATCTTTTTGCACCTGATTCATTTCGTCGCGAACTGTTTCAAGATGTGTTTCAATACCATCCTGTGCATCCTTAACCCTGTCTTCACTCTTCTCAACCTTGTCTTCAAGACGTTCTACCAGAGCCTCCATCTGCATTACGTCTTCACGAAGTCCGTTTTTGATGTCGCGAGTGTAATCAATGGCATCTGCAAGTTTGGTTTCAATAGCAACATTACGAGCTTCTACTGCTTCTATGTCCATAGTCTCTAACTTCTCTGCCATTTCCTGAAATGCCTTGTATGATTCAAACGCACCATACAGTGTGCCTAGTAAAGCACCTACCAGTGTAAGAGCACCCATTATGCTGGTAGGTGTCACCGTAATGCCAAAGATTTTCATCTTGGTATTTTTAAGATTTTCCATTTCGTTTTCTATATTTTCGGTGATTTCACCCAAGTCTTTGTCACTCATTGTTCGCTCCTAGTGTTGTATAAAGTTGTTTGAGTTCTGTGTAATTTTTTACAGTTGTATTTTTCCTAGCATTAGCTACAGTGCTAGGTTTTTTGTTAGAATGTAGGTCAAAATCAAACACTGTTTTAAGATCCTGTTTCGGATTAAATGATAGCCGATCATAATCAACTATCCTATCAAATTCGCAAAAATTTTCCACGTAGTTTTTTTGTCTTTTAAGGGTATAATACGCTTCTGCGAATAGTTCGGTACTTACAGTGATCTTTTTAACCATACCAAACTCAAATCTTTTTCTGTGCCATTTTCCTGTTTCAGACGCTACAGAATAACTTAACACAATATCAAATAAATTTTGTCTGTCAATGTATACTGTATAGAAATTTGCATCTACATAATTTCTGTATTCTCTATCTAAATCTTTGAACTTTTCAAAGTGATTCTCTTTTTGGCTGATATACCAAAAAAGATTCCCGATATCTTTTATTAGAGCCGAGTTACTGTTTTTTATATTTTTTAATTTGTTAACAAATTTTTTATAGTCTGTATCATATTCTAAGTCAGGGTTTTTGCCAGTGTGAAACGGCTCACAATAATCAACATTATAATGTTGCATAAACTGTGCAATCTCTAACATATATGTGCTTCCTGATCTAGGAAGACTAATTATTGCAATTTTATCTATCATTACCTATCCGTGTCTCTGACACTACGTTATCATTCTGTTTGATTTTTATTATTATGGTTTGTTCTAATTCTACTTGTTCTTCGCACACTTCTATTTTACATTTCAAATGTTCGTCGTATTGTCTATGTGTAAACTCGCCGATTTCTGCTCCAAAATATGCTAAAAATCCAAACGCTATCGCTTCCATGTTCTTTTTGCCATCTCTCTGTCTAATGCTTTTTGAAAGTTTGAACATCTAGGGTTCATTCTTTTAATCTTTAGCTCATTATCCTGCCATTCACTGGTCCAACATATCACAGGTGAATAACGAGTTCGTTCACTGTTCATATTGACTTCTCACCATTGATTTATGTTTTGCATCGCTGGCTCCATTAAAGAAGCGAGCCGCAGGATTGTCATAGTTCTTCTTGTCCGTGTATATATCCTTTGGCGGGTATAAATCGCCGTCTGCCATTTGCGGTTGTTGATATGCTCTAAAGTCGGGATTATATCCTAACAGTGCTACCAGTGCTGATTCATCTGTGCTACCTGCCATTGCAGCCTGTGCCAGTCTATCTTCTTCTGCATTGGCTTGTGCGATACTGGTTTCATTGGCTTCTTCCATTGTATCTTCTTGTTCGTCCTTGATGTCTTGTAGTGTGCGTTCTGCAACGCCGTTCACAATGTCGCGTATCAGATTCAAATCCAAACTGGCCAGTTCAATGTCTGCCATGTCAGCACCTTGACTTAACTGCTCTGATGCGCTCAGTGCAGATTCGCCTGTGATGTCTTCAGTTTGCACTGACCCGCCCTGTGCAAGATCCATGCTGTTGTCACTGCCCGCATTGCCTGCACTACTACCAGAGCCGTCCATACTGTTCATACTGCCCATGCCACTGCCTTGTGAACTGCTACTTCCAAAGCCTCCTCCACTGCTACTCATACTGGAGTTCATAGCACTAAGACTGCTTGTAAGGCTCTGTGTGCTACTCTCTGCGGCTGTGCTTTGTGCGGCACTGGCTACATCGTCAGCGGCACTGAGAGCGTTCAGTTCGTTTGCGTTTAAGGATCTTCCCGATCCTGATGAGGTTGTTTCCGTGCTCGGAGCAATATCCCCTGTTGACACTTCAATACCTCCAGCGACTGCTTGTGTTTCTTGCACAGGCGTTCCTGTTGCTGGGTCAGTTGTCTCCATTCCCACCATTCCTTGAGATTGTGTATCCATTGAAACATTTCCTGTTCCTCCTGTTATATCTGGAGTGCCTGTAAAATCTTGTGTGCCTGAATATAAATCTTGTTGCGGTGCTATTTGTGCCATCATAGCATCATTGTAGCCTGGACATTCTGGGGAGAATGTAGGATCTGCTGAACACTGTGCTGACAGCAATACCGTATCCTCTAGGCTTTCCTCTTCTAGGGGATTGCCTGCGTATCTGTAGTTCAGTTTGATTGAGGGATTCGCAAACTCTGGACCGTAGTATCCTGCCCAGTATCCCAAATCTTTACCAGTCACATTCAGTTGAATAGATTCCAGTGTGTTCACATCAAACGGGTCTTTGAATGTTTCCTCACCTGAGATGTTTGTCCACTCACTGTAATATTGACTGTAGTCATAGGTCTTTGAAAACACAGCCGTGCCCTGTGTGTCACGAATAACTACCTCCACATAGAAAGTGTCTGGAGTGCTTCTTGCATTATTAGTATAGTTGGCATCCCAGTTCTTGACACTCCACGAATAGTTGTAGCCAGTGGCTTCTATTCCTGCTTGCTCTAGTGCAATGTTTATTGCGGCGAGGTTCGTGAGTGTGCGTTCTACATATCCAAAGTTAATCTGTCCATCCGCCGCACCAACGTATTGATCATTAATAGTAGGACATGATCCGCCTGAAGTTCCACCCCATCCTCTGTTAAGTTCGTAGCATCCATTCCAATATTGGCTAGTGTCACCTATCAAGTCGCCGGTTTGCCCCACAATGTATTCCTGTGTTGCCCAGTCTATCTCGTCAATCTGTATATATGAGTAGGTAGAATCCATTGACCTATTGACGCAGACATCTGAACGACCCACATACACTTTGTTTACATCGTCTCTCAAACAAAGATATTCGTTGCCTAACACGCCGTCCGATCCTGTGGTTGAGTTTTCTGAATAGAAATATTCGTCAACACTGCCGCCTTGATCTATCCACCAATCTTTTATTTCATTGTGGTCGGGTGCTTGGAATGTGTGGGTGTCGTGAGGACCCGCTTTAGAAAGCGGCGCCACCAGTAGCATACATAAGCAGAGCACTGCCCAATATGCCCCAGCCAATGCCTTTGAGTGTGTCATTGCGTCTGGTTTCCTCTTCCTGTTCAGTAGGCTTTAGTTCTGGATACTTTGCCCACATTTCTTTGGCTTCATCGCCTATCTTGCCATTGAACGGACAAGGTGTTCCAGCCATTTCCATTGCTGTAAATACCTTTGGATCCTGGCACATTAGACTCACAGCCGCAACCTTCATGCCCATGTTGTACAGGGTCTTTGAATTCTTTAGTCGCTCACAGTTTAGATCACGAACATGTCCACCGCCCGCAATACCCAGTATTTGACTTTGCACTGCCGCTGAATATGAAACTGTGCAGGTGTCATTGCCTCCTGCGTTCACCGTGGGGGCAATAGCACTGGGTGGTGGTGACTTGATGGTCTGTGTAATATCACTCTTGTTGTTGTTATTGTTTGTGTTGTTATTGTTGTTGGTGTTATTACTGGTTGACGTATTTGTGTTCGTGTTGTTGTTAGTGTTTGTGTTCGTGCTGGTGCTGTTCACAGTTTGGTCAACAGTTTGATCAATGGTGCTGTCCGTGGTCTGATTGATAGTGCTGTCTGTGGTCTGATTGATTGTGCTGTTAGTAGTGTTATTAATCGTGCTGTTGTTGGTGTTGTTGGTAGTCTGATCAATAGTGCTGTTATTAGTGTTTGTGTTAGTGTTGGTGTTGTTAGTGCCGCCACTCAGAATATTGTTGTTGGTGTTTGTGTTTGTGTTGGTGGTTCCGCCACTCAGCACATTATTGTTGGTATTTGTACTGTTCACCGTTGAGTTGGTATTTGTGGTGCTTTCCGTCACCACAAGGCTTGAACTGTCTGCTTCGCCATCTGCATCTTCAAGTGCATGTGCTTGTGGCACCGCACTGATAGACAAGGCTATAACTGCTACGAATAGCACTCTTTTAATCATTTTTCGCTCCCGGGATAAATCGTATTCCCTCAACAGTATTTAATCACAGGTTATTGTGAATTTTAGTACTACTTTAGTACAAGTATTTATCATAAAGGTGTAAAAATATTTACACCAGACTATAAATACATCATGTCCAGAGAAGAAGATGACGAACTGAGAAGAATCGTTGAGGAACTAGAAAGTTTAAGAAAACAAGTAGGGCTTCCAGACCGTGTTGAAAAAGTAGAAAAGGATGCTATTCAGAATGCTCTTTATGAGACCGATGGCAATCAAACACTTGCGGCAAAAAAACTTGGATTAGGTAGAACCTGTTTGATTGCCAAAATGAAGAAGTATGGGATTATAAAGTAGCGTTAGGCTCGTTAGGTTTCTTATCTAGAGAATCTGGCATTCCATCATTGTCAGCGTCATTATATGTATTAGGAGTGTCAGTGTCTTTCTTCTTATAGATTGTCAGCATTTCATTGTTAAGATCTGCTAACACCTTACCGGCGGCATCTACTTCAACAATATTTCTAATAGTTTTTCCTTGTTGAATGTATGAACGATACTGTACTAGAATATTGTTCTTACCTAACTTCTGTGCAATATTTTTTATTTCATCAGGTGCATCTTTTAGTTTTTCGCTAGGCTTAACTTTAACTTGTAACGCAACGCCATTTCCGCCTTTGGCAGTTAAAACATTACTGCACTCTAAGTCAAAATATTCGCAGACTTGATAAAATGTTTTTCCAAACCTTAGTTCTACAAAATCTTTACCTGCTCCTGGATCCATGATAGTCACAACTACTAGCTCGTCGCCGCGAGTCTTAGAAGAGGCATCTTGCTGATCAACATTCTTCCCTGAATGATATAGTAGTCCTTGCTGTAAATGTGATAGAAAGTCTATTTCACCTTCTGTTGTATCACCTGCAAGATGTTTGTTAATTTTTTGTTGGGCCCATTGATAAGTTTCTTTAATAGGCCCATTCATTACTGCTTGAAGAGTCTTAGGATTTACTATGAACTCACCATCTTTGGTATAGTTGTCTATTACTTTTGCAAATGATGATTTGAAGTTTTCAGGTAACTCATAGTTAAAACTCTGTCTCCAGAACAATCCAAGTTTCTCAAAAGTTCTACCACTTGCCTGTCCAATCTGTGAACGGCCACTGCCTGCTTTTAAACTTAAAAGACTTAGTGTTTCTGGATCTCCTTCGCTACCAGCAACGATAAGTTTTAAATCAACCTTTGTCATATTTTGGTTTTCTGCTTCTGCACCGTCACTTACTACGCTGATCTCTTGTTTGACATCATCAGTGTAATATTCTTGGATTTTAGATACAGCATTACTTGGTTCAAGGCCTGTGTTTGCATAGTTTGCCGCCTTGCTTATCATTTCATTTAGTTTCTTTCCAGCATCATCACTTAATTCTAGTTTTCTCTGCACTGCTAATCCGTCGCCTTTTGCTTCTATAAGCATTCTTAAGGCTTTGATGTCTCCTCTAGGGAGTGTCACTTTAATACTTAGACTATCATCGGTTCTGTCTTGCACCGGCAAACTTATTTCATTTTTTCCGCTTGCAAAGAAATTTTCTCCAATGCGTAGAACATCGTCTGCCGAAATTTCTGTAGATGTATTAGTAAATCTTGCAGCCATTGCAAATCCTAATACACCTTCAGTAACATTTCCTGCATTTACAGTAGTTTTAACAGCTGACTTATCTATGTTTGTAGGAATAAATTTATGAGTTTTGCCGTCTTCGTCTACGCCGGTTATTTTTTCTTTTACATTTGTTTTTTCACCCGACGATCTTAGTTCTACTTGCTTGTTTATTATTGCAAGAGCATTTTCTATCTCTTCTTCAGGAATAGTAACAGGAATTAACCCACTCCCTGCCTTAACTATGATTGTCTCTCCTGCTTTTATCTTTGCGATAAGAGGAGGTATGTATGCATTATGGCTTTTATTTTCCGGAGTCCAATATTCTCCCGAAATTAGAGCTTCGTGTAGTTTCATTGTAGACTTGACTGTTTCTGATAAAAATTCAAATGCTCTCATAAGTGTATTTATTCAATATCGGGGAATAGGCAATCTTGTATGAATGCTCGGACATCCTCTTCGTCCAGGCCTAATGCGGCCATTGTGCGAGGAGTATGTGGATTTTGTTTTTGGTAATACGCATAACGATTTTGTGCGGTGATGCCTTGTTCGCGATCGCCTTGATCATTAAAGAACGCAATCTCATCTAGGTAAGCATACACATTATGTTCAGCCATTGCGTAAATCTGTTCTAGTTCATCTTCCTTGTTAACATTACCGGCAGCGACCATATGCTCAGAAAATATAGCTTGCGCCCAGTCTGGTAACTCTCTCTTTTTACGCCAGTCTAGTTTGGCAACTTCTTGAGCAAATCCTTCAATCATAACATGATGTGGATTTTGTGTTGCTGAGTAATCGTGAAAGCATCCTGTAATTTTATTTTTGCCTGCAATAACATCGAATCCAAATATAGGACCGTCATTTTCTAGGTGTGGGAAGATGCAACAATGCATCATCCACAGTCCTTTGGTATCGCGAGCATCAACTACATCCACATGAGCCCTGCGATACTGATCACTATTCCAAACACGATTAACCCACCCAGGCTGATTGAAGCGATCCATACCAGGCTCCGATACCTCAGTTCCTGTTTTGTCAAACGCCGCTTCAAAAGTCTGCTGTACTCCTATCAATGTATCCCAAACTTGACTCATTAGTATCTATAAGTCTCTAGTTTGTAAGGTCCTTGTACAGGTACACTAATATACTTTGCCTGTTCTTTTGTGAGCACAGTTAGGTCAGCACCTAGTTGTTCTAGATGTAGTCTAGCTACCTTCTCGTCTAGATGTTTTGGTAGAAGATATAACTTGCCTTTTTCGTAGTTTTCTGCATTATTCCACATTTCAATTTGTGCAAGAACCTGGTTAGTAAAACTATTGCTCATTACATAACTAGGATGGCCAGTAGCACAACCTAGATTTACTAATCTTCCTTTTGCTAGAACGATAATCTTTTTACCATCAGGAAATTTTACATGATCAACCTGTGGTTTAATTTCATCCCACTCATATTTTTCTATGCCTTTAATATCAATTTCACTGTCAAAATGGCCAATATTACACACAATAGCATTGTTTTTCATTTTAATCATATGGTCGTGTGTGATAACATCGATGTTGCCTGTGGCTGTAACAAAGATATCTGCTTTGTCTGCGGCATACTCCATTGTGGTAACTTTGTACCCTTCCATAGCCGCTTGGAGTGCAAGAATAGGATCAATTTCAGTAATCCATACTTGAGCACTTAATGCTCTTAATGCCTGAGCAGATCCTTTGCCAACATCTCCATATCCACAAACGACAGCAATTTTGCCAGCAATCATAACATCTGTTGCTCTTTTAATTGCATCTACACAGCTTTCACGGCAACCATATAGATTATCAAATTTAGATTTAGTAACACTGTCATTTACATTGATTGCAGGAATTTTAAGTGTGTTATTTTCAATTCTTTCCAACAGTTTGTGAATACCTGTAGTAGTTTCTTCTGTAACTCCTACAATGTCTTCCAACAGTTCAGGATACTTGTCGTGAATATAACCTGTAAGATCGTGGCCATCATCCAGTAGAATGTTAGGTGTCCAGCCATTAGAACCTCTCAGTGTTTGTTCGATACACCACCAATACTCATCTTCAGTCTCACCTTTCCATGCAAATACTGGAATACCTTGATCAGCCAAAGCGGCTGCCGCATGATCTTGAGTAGAAAAAATATTACAACTACTCCAGCGAACATCAGCACCTAGCTCTACTAGTGTTTCAACTAACACTGCTGTTTGAATAGTCATGTGCAAACTACCTGTAATTCTAGCACCAGCTAGAGGTTTTTTACCTGCATACTCTTTCCTAATTGCCATCAATCCTGGCATTTCGCCTTCGGCAATCTCTATTTCTTTTCTGCCGTAATCTGCAAGGTTAATATCTTTAATTTTGTAATCCACTAATGTTTTCCTTATGTTAATATTATAAACTGTTTACTAAATTCATTGCTACACTGGTTCCCGTTATCGCACTGCCTATCATAATAGCGCGATCGTTCCATACGCCGCCTACGTATATCCACAAGACAGATGCGATTAGATAGGACAGTTTTCCATAAACGTCCATATCAGCCGAAAACAAAAATACACCAATAATAGCCAATACAGTTGCACCCCACTTGGCATAATAATCAACGGTGCCAGTAGGTGTTGTCGGACGTAGATCATCCGCCTCTGCTTGAAGCTCTTCTAGCTCCTGCTTCAGTCTTCTTTTTTCTGTGGCAAGTTCCATTGCAAGCTTCCCTGCTTTAGACATGGTGCTGCCTTCGAATCTTTCGTGTGTTTCTTCACTCACTATCGGGTCATCTCTATCTGTCATAAAGGATTATTTATCTACAAATTCCATCATTTCTTGAAATAATCTAGTTGCAAACTCAAAACATAGTTTAGCTTCATCGGCCATACTGTCGTCAACCTTTTTTCTAATTTTTTCTTTTAATTCTTCTCGATCACCATCGAATTGATAAAAACGTCCTTCTCCAGGAACTTTTTTAGCAATTATTTGTCCGCCACTTAGATCGCCCATGTGCCTTACATAGATATGAGCCATAAGTTTATGTGGGTCATTGCTGATGCTCATGATATGATCAAGATATTCTTTTACAACCGCACACTGAGGTGGCTGTTGATCCTTGTGCGGCCACAATTCCATAAAGTCCGCATAGATTTCCTTAGATCGTTCAACAATTCGCATATCGTTTAATAATCCGTGACGTGCGGCCATAACTTCTAACAGTTCATACATTGGAAACTGATTCCATAGGTAGGTTGCATATAATTCTGCATCGATATCTTTAAACAATACTTTTACAAATTCTTGCCTTTCGGCGTTTGTGTGTTGTTCTTTGGTAAGTTCTTTTAGACTCATTGTTCTTCTTCTACCACAATCTTTAACGGATACCCGTTGCTTCTCGCAATCGCTGTTGCTTCTAGACCTTTTTGTTCTGCAATTTCATATAGATATGCACCGGCTATGCCACTTCCTGTATTATGCACTTCCATTGTGATTTGTTCAGCAGTCATCCTATCATGTCTAAATATTCCCATTAAGATTTCTATCACCAGTTCCATAGGTGTTACGTCGTCGTTCAACAATAACACTTTCCATAATTTTGGAGGTGACAGGTCCGTTTTGGTTTTTATTTTAAGATCATTTTCTGTTGTCATGTTATCCTCTGATATAAGTGGGGGAGTTGCCTCCCCCTAGACTGTGTTACTTGCTATCTACTGTGAGAGATTCTTTTGAAGCAGGAGCCTCAATTGCAATCTTCTTAGGTTGTAGCTCTTCTGGAACTTCACGCTTGAGGTATACATTCAGCATACCGTTGTCTAGCGAAGCTCGTTCTACTTCTACGTGATCAGCAAGTGTAAACGATCTGCTGAAGTTACGTCCTGCGATGCCTTTGTGTAGATAGTTTACTTCATCATCACCTTTTGGAGATATACCTTCTACAGTAAGGATATTTTTGTCCTTGGTAATATCCAAGTTATCCATATCGAACCCAGCAACGGCCAAAGTAATTACATACTCGTCGTCGTTAATCTGTGCAATGTTATATGGAGGATATCCTTGCGGAGCACTGTTTGCGAATTGACGATCTAGTTCGTCGAACAGTCTATCAAATCCCACAGTTGCTCTGTGTAATGAAGGTAGGTCTAGAGTTGTTAGTCTTGTCATTTTGTTTCTCCTTTTAAATAAGCAAGATTTTTACGTAGGACCCATTATGGCGTCCAAGTTTATTTATCACACGAATACACCGTTGTACTGTTGTGTGACTCTGACAAATGTAGTACATTTACTTAGGTGCTTGAGCTTTGCGGCTCCGGCATAGGTACAGGTACTACGCAAACCGCCCAGGATGTCCTGAACGACGTCTTCTACTGCTCCGCGATATGGCACAAGAACTTCTCTGCCTTCCGCGGAACGGTATTCTCGTAATCCACCAAAGTGTTTTTCATTTGCGGCCTTTGAGCTCATTCCGTAGAATTGTACAAACTGTTTTACTTCCACAATTGGTTTTCCATCTTGTAGGGTATACTCTTTCTGGTACCAACGGTTTACAACGTCTCCGCCGCCTTCATCACAGCCCGCAAGCATACCACCAAGCATTACAAAGTCAGCACCTGCGGCAAACGCCTTAGCCACATCGCCAGGACAAGTGCAACCGCCATCAGCAATAATGTGGCCGCCCAAACCGTGGGCTGCATCGGCACACTCAATGACAGCTGATAACTGAGGATAACCAACCCCAGTTTGAATCCGTGTAGTACATACACTACCAGGGCCAATGCCCACTTTAACAATATCTGCACCTGCAAGAATAAGTTCCTCAGTCATCTCACCTGTTACTACATTACCCGCAATGATGACAATATGCGGATAAGTCTTGCGCATCTCTGACACAAAGTCACGGAAGCGATTTGAATATCCGTTGGCTACGTCGATGCAAACGTATTTTAGATTACCGTCTGCACGACTGTATACATCTGCAAACTTGTTCCAATCACTGCCGTTGATGCCTATGCTCATAGCAACTTTATTAGTTCGTAGATATTCGTCTGTGTCGTAAAAGTCCACAAGCTCGTCCGCAGTGTAAGTCTTAACTAGACAGGTAAACATACCTAGACGTGCAAGTTCGTCTGCCATCTCAAATGTACCAACACCGTCCATATTGGCAGCCATAACAGGAATGCCTCGCCAGTGTTCATCTTCGATATTGTCAGGAAACTCTGGCGTCCAATTGCGCCAAGTGTATCCTCTATGAAGCTGTACTTCTTTGCGACTGCCTAGTGTGCTACGCTTGGGGCGAATAAGAACGTCTTTATAATCTAGTCTAAGTTCTGATTCAATTCTCATCTGCTTTCTCCAATAGGATCTAGTCCTTTGTTTCGCAATCCTTTTAGCACATTCTGTACACCGACTGCTTGATTCCAAGCATCTTCTAGTGCGTGATGTTTTAGCACAGGCGGACGATTGGGATCAATACCTAAGTCATACAATGTACGAGTGTCACGGGCTTGCCAAAACTGCCAAGGACATGATTTTTGTAATTTGCTAAAAATATGTTCTAGAATTACCAAGTCAAATCCTGCTCCGTGACTCCACACTCGTTTAGCACCCCAACAAAATTTATACAATTGATCCATAGCATCCTTAATATCGACTCTGCCTTCAGGATTAAATGCTTCTTCTTGTGCTTCGGCACTTTGCTTTGCCCACCACTCAATGGTAGCATCGCTTGTGGTAAGACCTAGTGCGTCGCAACTGTCGATGTCCACACGGACATAAAACTTTTCACAGTCAGGTGATTCGACATCGTCACCATAAGGATCAAACTTCACAGCACCAATACTCAAAACTGTAGCCGTAGGCAATACGTCCAAAGTTTCTAAATCTATCATTACATCACTTAGCATTATTTTCTCTCAAGTTTTTGATCTATGTTACTATAGTAACATCTAAGAAAATTTTGTCAATAAAAAAGGACTCCGAAGAGTCCTTTTTGTTTTTTATTAATCTTCGGAGTTTGGATGTTTCTTAATTGTAATAGAACAATCTGTAGTTAATAACAATCCTGCAATACTTGCCGCGTTGACTAATGCTGTTTTTGTAACTTTAGTCGGATCAATAACACCCATTTCGAGCATATCCCCATAGTTACCATCATAGGCATTATAACCATAGTTGTCTTCGCCAGTTTCAACATTGTTAATTACAACATCAGCACTGTCCCCTGCATTGATTACAATTTGACGCAAAGGTGATTCGACAGCATCTAATACAATTTTAATACCTGCATTTTGATCTTCGTTACGCCCTTTTAGATTTGCAATTTTTTGTTTTGCTCGTACAAGAGCAACTCCGCCGCCCGGTACTATTCCGTCGTCAACTGCGGCTTTTGTTGCGTGTAGTGCATCATCGATACGATCTTTCTTTTCTTTCATTTCTACTTCTGTAGCCGCTCCGACTTTAATTACAGCAACACCTGCTGTTAGTTTAGCAAGTCTTTCTTGTAGTTTTTGACGATCGTAATCGGTAGTTGCTGGGGCATCGATTAATGCCTGAATAGTCTTGATTCTTTCATCAATTTTTTCTTTTTCGCCTAGCCCGTCGACAATAATAGTGCGATCCTTACCAACTTCAACTCTGGCAGCTTCTCCTAATTGATCCAAAGTAACTTTTTCAAAGTTGTGTCCTAGATCTTTTGAAATTATTTCGCCACCAGTTAGGGCCGCAATATCTCCTAGATTATTTTTTCTTCCGTCACCGAAGCCTGGAGATCTAACAGCACAACACCGCAGTTGTCCTCTGGCATTGTTTACTACTAAAGTTGCTAAAGCTTCACCTTCAACTTCATCGGCGCAAATTAATAGTGGACGATTTGTTCTAGCTACCTGTTCTAAGATGGGTAGCATCTCTCGGAGACCGTTAATTTTTTCGTCAGTTAGTAAAATGTAAGGTTCCTCTAACATAGACAGTTGTTTTTCTGGCTCGGTAATAAAATACGGTGATAACCAACCGTTTGTGAAACTCATACCGTTAACAACATCAAGTTCATTTTGTAGAGCCTTTCCGTCTTCGACCGTAATAACACCGTCCTTGCCTACTTTCTCCATTGCTTCTGCAATGATTTGACCGATATCTTCGTCACCGTTAGCAGAAATACTTCCAACTTGCTTAATTTCTTCAGTGGTATCGCAAGGCTTACTGATCTCATCAATTGCTGTAATAATTTCTATAACGGCTTTATCGATTCCTCTTTTAAGGTCCATGGGATTCATGCCAGCAGAAACACACTTCATTCCTTCTTTTACGATAGACTGTGCAAGAACGGTTGCGGTAGTCGTGCCGTCTCCTGCTTTGTCGGCAGTTTTACTGGCAACATCTTTAACCATTTGTGCGCCGGTGTGTAATTCCATATCGTCGAGTTCAATTTCTCTTGCGACTGATACACCGTCCTTGGTAATCACTTGATGACCGTACTCTTTTTGAATTACAACATTACGTCCCTTAGGTCCTAGTGTAACTTTTACTGCATCGGCTAAAATGTTTACACCTTCAATAAGTTTTTCTCTGGCTTCATCACCGAAGCTTACATTTTTAATTGGCATACTTTACTCTCCCTCTCTTACAATTGCATACACTTCTTCTTCTTTTAGAATGTGGTAGTCCTGTCCGTCAACTTTAATCGTTTGTCCTTGGAAAGTACCAAACACTACAGTATCATCTACTTTAATTTGCATTTCTACATGTTCACCGTTGTCTAGTACTCTACCAGGTCCAACTGCAAGAACTTTTCCTTTGGTGGGTTGCGCATTCACCGCATCTGGAATAACCAGCGATGAAGCATTTAATGTATCGTCATCTAGTAATTGGACAACGAGTCTGTCTCTGATAGGTTCAAATTTCATTATATTCTCCTTTTAAAGTAAGATTGTTTTCGGCCCTATTTAGGTTCCATGACTATTTATTTTAATAGTTTTTCTGCGGTAATTTTTGTTGATTAAGTTTTTTACGCCATCGAGCTTTTGCCGCAGAACGTGCCCGCTTCCTTTCAGAACTAGGTTTTTCGTAAGACTCTCTTTTTCGTACTTCTTCCAATATACGACTATCGTTGACTTTTCGTTTAAGTCTACGAAGAGCTTGAGTAAGATTTTCATTGTCTTTTAATTTGACAGATCTGCCTTTAAAATCGTTATGTTTATAATTAGCCATGGAAATATTTATATTTTAACCTTAATACAACTATTATATATGAAACATTAAAGATTGTCTACCGAAGGATGCTTTAAAATAATATTAGTAATCTGACTATATGAATTTATAATTCTGTGATTGTAGCTTGGAAAAAATCTATCGTTGCCTACTGAATATGCTTTTTTATTTGCTTTTAAAAACCCAACTAATTCTCTAAAATCTGATTCGGCATTATAGATTATTAAATCGCTTTTTACAATTTTATCGAGCAACCATTCCTGACTATGTTCTTGACCCCAATAATAACATATAACAGGCACTGTCTCCCCAATATCCAACAAAGGCTTTGTAAAATTTTGAGTTTGATCTTGATTTAAATCCACAAGAAGAAGGCGAAATCCTGATTCAAGATAGTCATCCGGTTCGGTAACTACAATAATTTTCTGATCTACTTCTTGTTCTTGATTTGGTTCCATATAGAGGTGCTCGATTGTTCAGAGTTTTGAATGTAATCTATTTTTCTCTTTTGATCTGCTGGGTTCCCTGTTTCTCTATCCACTGAGATCTTTTTTTTTGATCTTGTTGTTCAGCTATCCATTTGAGTGCTTCGGTAGCATCCTCGTCGAGCTCTAAATATTCTTCAGTTTCCCAAGGCAATAACTCTATTTTTCCGTGTTTTAACAATTGTCTTTGTCTTTTTAAACTGTCCTCAGGATTGTCTGCCTTCCACATTCTCATTGCTTCTCTTTCAGCTTCATGAACAGAATCTAAAATTTCTTCGTCCGTTTCGTCGTACTCTTCTTCTGTATCATTATCCGAATCGATCTCTGTCTCGACTGTCTCAATTTCTGTTTCAGTGATTTCAACTTCTTGATTGATTTTTTCATCTCTACTTACAGGATTTTCGTCATTGTAAAATTCTTCTACCAATCCTTGTGTTTCTTTTTGCGTAGCAAGGTCCCAATCTTGTAAATATTTTGGATCTATCGTTGGCGCCGGTATGTAGTCATCTTGCGTAGGATCGCTTCCTTGTTCCTCTGGAATTGGTTCCTCACTTCCTCTATCCGTTCCATTAGGAGGTCCGTCTCCGTCAGGATCCTCTGGCCCTCCATCATTATCGTTGGGCTCATCTTTTTCCTCGGTGGCAGTTTCATTTCGCTCCTCCCTGCTCCAATTAAAAGTATACTGGCTTGCAATTAGAAGTAGTACAGCAAGAGGATCAAACACAATGATAATAACAATAATAACCCAACGAACTGCTTCTTCTAATAGATTTTTATCTGCTTGCTCGCCATAGATAAACTCTGCAATATACTTGATAGGACCAACTTCCGCTTCTAGCTTGCGATACTCAGCTTCTAGAGTAAACTTTTGTTCTGTGAGAGCGTCAAGCTCTGTGTTAGCGGCTTTGATTCTTGCGTTCTGTTCGTCGATGATAGCATCAATATCTTCGCCTGTGCTTTGACCTAATTGTCCACGAAGTCTGCCAATAAGTTTGTTGCTGTCATCAATCTCTGCTTCAGCACGACTACGAAGTCTCTGTATTTCTTCTTGAGCGTTTGCTTTTAGTTCTTCAATCTTAGCGAGAATCTCCGTACGTTCTTGCTCGAGCCCTTCTTTATATGCAGATACAGCACGGGCTGTGCCGCCGCCGTATGCACCGTCTGGTCTAGTACCTACTAGACTTTGTAGGCGTTTAACTGCTTCTTCGTCTGTGGTATCAATATCGGATAGTTCGTTAAATCTAGCAAGTTTTTCATCAACAGCTGGAAGTTGACCTAAATAAAATTCTTTGTCTCGTTCAAGTTTTTCGTTAGTAGCATCAATAGCAGGTTGTACACGATCGTAGGCTGTGTCAATACGCTCTTGTTCTCTGTCAATCTGTGACTGTATGTTTTGATCTGCACCTGTGCCTGAAGTTTGTGTAGTTTCTACTATTTGTTCGGCACGAGCAATAACTGCTTGCTGTCTAGCAATCTCTTTTTCAATCTGTTCAATTTGTGCAACGCCTTCGCCTGCGGCTGACGTCTGTTCTATGTGTGCCTTTGACAAGAACCCAAAGATACCCATGCTTGTAATAAACATTAGAATAATAACAGCGGTACTTAGATAGGTTTTGAGCCACCAAGTAGCACGTTCCCAGTGCTTGTGTAACCACACTGCTGTGACCAGTTTACCAATCTCAAGAGCGCCGCCCATAATGATAATTGGAACTGCGGCTGCCGCAAAGATAGCAACAAGCCCTGCTACTGAGTAGTAAATGGCAACCGCACTAATAGTGAGTGCGGTGATGAGTGTTAGTACTGCTAAGAACATACTGTATTTATTTTTCTACCCATGTCCAAGCACCGGAACCGTTATCGAAACACGCAGTAGCGTCCATGGTTTTTGTAACATTATGTGCAGTTGCTTGAATGTAAATTTTTCGACAGTATCCGCTTCCGGCTGGATAGGTAATAACAGGAACAGCCATACCGGTTGCTTCAGAGCCGTACCAGATAACTTTTTCTCCGTTTTCCGCAAACATCAAAGCATGGTGAATTGAACTTTGATACTTCACTTCGTCCTGACTGTTCATTGTTTTAAACCAGCCAAATGATAGTGTGATAATTTGGTTTGTAAAGTTTCCCGAACGATACTCGTAAAATTTAGGACTATTAAAGTCAGCAAATGCCTGATTAGTAACCAGGCATAGCGGTATTAATAACTTCCCAAGTGCCGTCAGGACGTTGACAGCTGATAGCTTGGCGATGAACATAATGTCCTCCGATTTGCATTGGATATGTGAACACTCCGCAATTAGGTGCCATACCTAATCTATGTTGTGCAACCCTTTTGATCTGATCATCAGTACACTCGACAAGAGTTTGACTTTCGACAGTTTCGCCATTCTTGGTTAAGATTTCCTGTGAAGTATGGCAGTATTGCGGAGTGTGATTAACAACTTTTGTTTGAGCAGAGGAGCAACCTGCTAATGCAATTGCTCCTAAGATTAACAGACCACGCATGTTATTGTGCCTTGTTAGTTGTTATTAAAGCGTCGAATACATCTTTAGGCATTTTAAGTTTTACAAACGTGTAATGTTTGCCCTGAAAAATATAAGTGCCTCGTTCTTCTTCAAGATGCTGGGTAATTGCAGTATCTTTTACACTGTATGAAATAACAGTATGAGTCGAACGCTGGTCGTTTACAAATTCTAGTTTTGTTTCTGAATTAACTTTGCCATTAATTCGCTTGGCAAAATTATTCATTGCAATTGCATGCATTTGTTCTTCAGCGGCTTGCTGATAACGACTTTCACCTGCACCGCAAGCATATGCATAATCCTTTGACCACCAAAGGAACCCTTCTGTGCCTGCCTGTGCGCAACTTGCGTACCACTTAGGTTGGGCGTATGAATCGCGTTCTGCGATTTCAACAGTTGATGAAAATGTAGAACAACCTGCTGTTACTGCAAATGCTGATGCTACTGCCAGTGCCTTAAATGTGCCTTTCATTGTATTAGTCTCCGTGTGTGTTTTCTAACAATGTTTAATTAGTATAAGTGAAATTGATCCGGTTGTCAACCTTTTATTCGGCTCTGTAAAAGATGTGAGCACCGATGCGTCCAATTGTGCGGAATCGCTTGTTCCAACTTGGGTCAACATAGGTTGCATGATAGTGAGTAGCACCTTCTGTGATGCCTCTGTATAAGTCGCGATTGAGGATTTGAAATGCCACAGTCTGTGCCCGTCTCCATGCCTCGGCATCAGTAGGATTATCACTCTTGCCATCACAGAACCAGCTGAACTGACACTTGTGTCTAACAGGTACAAGTTTGTTGTGATTATCTTTCCACCATTTGGAATATTTCGCATCTTGAACTACTCCACAAGGTGTGTTCGGCCAGCGGCTGTCTCGCACACGATTAAGAACAACATCGCTGACAGCGAACATTCCTGCAAGATTGTCTGAACGACTTTCGTGGTACACATTTAGTGCCATACAGTATTCCTGCGGATGGCTCTCCATTGTGTATAATTCTGCTTCTGGTGCTCTGATAGTATCACCAAAGGAATTGTCTGACGCAACCGATACTGTTGCAAACAACATCGAAGACACGATTGCTGTTGTAAATTTCATTATTCGCTCCATCAATTATTTAAAGGTTAATCTCTTATAATAAACTGTTAAGTTTACCCGCGACGCATTTTACTGATCATTTCTGCTTCTTCTTGATTAATAACAGGAACAGCATTACTTTTATGCATAGTAGCCACTCCCTTGATGAGTGTGCCTGTATATTCTTTCTTTGGTTGTGCAAGTGCATTTCCTGTGCTCAGTTCGCCACTGGGGATATGTGATCCGCTGTCTCTGCGATAGCCTTTTGGTTGCCAGTCGAATGTTTTTACTTCTGGTGCTGTCTGATACTGCACAGGCTTGCGGCGTTCTGTTTCGCCATGCACCCAAGCAACATATTGATCAATGTCCATGCAGAGATCGTGTTGATGTGCCTGCTTCATTCGCTTGTTGTAATCGCGAAGTTCTGCTTGATACTTTTTTAACTGCGTTTTTGTAAGTTTGCTTTTCTTAGGCTTGGCTGTTCGTAAAGTAGACAAACCTTTTTCGAGATGCATTGTCATACGACACTCCGTAGTTGTTAAACTATACAACTATATTAAACTCGTGTTGTAGAAATGTCAACCGTTATTGTATTTGTGATTTCATCCACTGCCAGTATTCTGAATCAGTCATTTCCTTTCTCCATTAAAAAACCCCGGAACATTTCTATCCCGGGGTTAAGTCTAGCACAATAGAGCCTACTCCCCGGGAGAGTATCCTAATAGTAGTAGACTGCTGTGTGCGATTGTCTTCATATTATTATTTACTCAAACTTTTTAAAAATTGAAATGCTTCTTTAGATTTAAGATAATCTAAACAATTCTCCGGTGTTGATTCAAAATAAGGATCTTGATCTTCACCGAGGTCATTAATATCTGGTTCTTGCCACCATTTTTCTATAACACAATCATTAATAATTGCAGAATAACGCCAGCTACGCATACCAAAACCAAGATGCGACTTATCGACTAACATTCCCATTCTACGAGTAAAATCACCATTACCGTCTGGGATAAATTTAATGTTTTGAACGCTTTGATCAATCATCCACTTACGCATTACAAAGGTGTCGTTTACTGAAATAACATAAATGTCATCTACGCCTTCGTCAAGAATCTGTTGATAGTTTTCTTCAAATCCTGGAACTTGAAATGTTGAACATGTAGGTGTAAATGCTCCAGGTAAAGAAAATAACACAATTCTTTTATTTGCAAAAATATCTTCGGTTGTAAATTCTTTCCAATCAAACGGATTTTCACCGCCGTTAGTTGTGTCTACATAAGTGATAGGATGTCCGTCAGTGCGGACACGATAATGAAATGTTGTAAACGGAATTTGTATGCCTTCTTTCATGTGTGTGTTTCTCCTTGATAAGCACGAAAAAGTTTTGAACCTAATGGACTGATTGGTTCTTGAGGTTTCGCTTTTTTCCCTGTCCTTTCTTCTACCATCATTAACAGTCTGGTAGCGTGTCCTCGTTTTCTATATAGAGGATTCACAAAAATATATTCTATCTCTGCGTGTGTGTTATACCTAACAAAAGCAATAGTGGTGTTAGGATTACGAAAAGTGATGACGCCATCACCGTAGATGACGTCCCACATTACACAGTTAGGCGTTTTCTTCGTTGTATGCATCCAAAGTCTTCTTGAACTTGTTAGCATGTGAACGCTCTGCCTTAGCAAGAGTTTCAAACCAATCTGCAATCTCGTCGTGGCCTTCGTCACGAGCTGTCTTTGCCATGCCCGGGTACATGTCCGTGTATTCATGTGTTTCACCAGCAATAGCACTTTCCAATGCTTCTACAACATTGCCTGCCGCTAGACCGGTTTCTGGATCACCCGAGCCACCTTGAATTAGATATTCCATGTGTCCGTGTGCGTGACCAGTTTCGCCTTCTGCTGTGTTACGGAATACATTGGCTACTTCTGGAGCACCTTCAATGTCTGCCATGTTTGCAAAATACAAATAACGACGGTTGGCTTTTGACTCACCTGCGAAAGCATCTTTCAATGCCTGTTCTGTTTTAGAACCTTTAAGACTCATAGTTTCCTCCTGTTGTTGTAAACTATTAAACTATTGTAGTAGATATTTACTATTAATGCAACCGTAAAAATTGCAAAAATCTATGTTATTTTTCTATGGGTGTGTTAGTTAAAATCTATTATCTTTACAGATAAAAAAAGGCCGCCGAAGCGACCTTTTTACTAGATTCTATATTAGAATGATAATTTGATGCCTACAGTTGTTTCTGTACGCTCAACATCCTCGTTTAGATCTGTGTTGACATATGCTGATACACTGTCTGTGATTGATTTACTAACGTCAACTTCAATGTCTTCAAGTGTAAAATCTGCACCAGCATCTGTGTCATGTAGATTGATGCTTGTTGCAACTTCTACGCCGTATGGTAAACCTGTAAGGCTGTTGCCTAATACAAAGTTATTAATTTCACCTTTCGCTTCGTGCTCAAGTGCAATCGATGTTCCAAGGTCTAGTCCTTCAGCTGATACTGCTGTTGCAGATACGGCAAACATTGCCGCGATTAACGTTTTAGTCATTTTATTTCCTTCTGTGTGTGATATTGTTTAGATATCTAAGTATAGTTATAAAAGAAAAGCACCCGAAGGTGCTTTTCTGACTTTTGGATTACAAGGCAGTCAACCCCGAAGCCTCATGCGGCCAGTGCGAATGTTTCATCATTTGCAGTTATTTTATTTTGCTTCTACGACCGGGTATACTCCCAATCCTAACGGCTTTCACATTGCCGGTAACTCCACTCGCCTAATCATCTCGCCGTCGAATCCTTGATCTGCCCCATCATAGATACACCACGTTCTTCTCCTACTATTTCACCTTTCGGTCTACTCTCTCGGAGTTGTAGATGTATCTATGGTGGAACAGCCGGGAGTCGAACCCGGGTCCGTCAACCTTTCGGTCTGCTTCATCGTTACAGTATTATTTAACTATCTTTTTTGCTGTCTGTCAAGTCTTCTAATTGCTTTTTTAAATTTAAGACTTGGATATGCAGTAACATGTTTTCCACAACCAATTTAGTCATAGATGCAAGGAGCACAACTTTGTCTTCTTCTGTGTACTCTTCTTTATCGAATTGCTCCAGGATAGATGTTCCTATCATTTTAAAGGCTTCGTCTTTGCCTACAGATAATTTATCCCAAGGAATAGGATCTCCCGATTCCGCTTCTTTAGCGATGTCTACTAATAATTCTAAATCAATTTCTCTCATAATTCTAAATCTCTACTTTCAAAAACGATGTTATTAACAAATCTAGATCTGTGTTTTGTGGGACAGCTACCAGAATGCCATAATTTCGAAGGAAATAGCATAGCTCTTCCTTTTTTCGGCTCTACTTCTTTGAGAATTTTCAAGTTATCTTCTCCGAATCCTAAATGTGGTATCTTCTTTTTAAACAATCTAGTAGGACCATCCGAGTCGCTAACATAATATATTAATGTGAATCTGTTAGGGAATGTACTGTCTTGATGTGGAGGATGAAATTTATTTTCAAATCCCGGATGCTGTAATAAACAGTTGTTTTTAATTCTATCAATACCGTTAATTTGGCAGCTCAAAAGTTCTTGCAACAGATAGACCAAACTGCACTGTAAATAGAAATGCTCTCTATCGTATACACCATCTTCTTGTTTGCTAATATGAACAAGTTGAGGTGTTTCAAGTATGTTAGGATTGTTATTCCAGTCTTTGGGTTCTACTGTCCAATCTGTATACTTCCAATCTATGTCTCCATCTCGAAATATATTTTCTAGATCGTTCTGTAATGTTACCGGAGCAAAGTCGTCGATCACTAAACAGGTTTTATCTAAATAGTCCAATTTTTTTGTTGTTTTTAATTCTTTCATCATACTCTTTCTTTGTACTAGGAAAATGCCATGCCCAAAATGCAATTAGAAACATAAAGCCGCCACTGTAAATAACTGCATTTAAATTTCCGGTTGCATAGTATGTTATCAAAACAGTCGAACTCATCACAGTAATCATGGCATACTTGGCTTTCAACGGAAAAACTTTATAATGTGTCCAATTGGTTAGAAACTCGCCGAACCATGGATGATTGTACAACCAATCGTGCATCTTTTTAGAACTTTTACTAAACGCCCAAGCGGCAGTGACAAGGAATATTGAAAACGGAATACCCGGTGTTACAAATCCTATGTAGGCCATTCCTACACAGAAAAAGCCTAAAGTCATATATAGATATTTTTTAAGGTGATACAACTATAATCTCGCCGGTAGTCGGATTGTAATACATAGGACTAAATCCTGCAGGGGGTGTGCCGCCGGTTACTTCTCTAACTGGTTTTACATAGAATCTGTTTGAATCTTCAGATTCTAATACAGCTATTGCAGGCTGTGCGGAGATGATAATTGTATGTTCATGTTGATTATTTGCCCCGGCGCCGAGGCCTATAGCAATTGATCTCGCTCCCTGGTTGTTACGACCTGCAGAATCACCGATGGCTATTGCATCTTCTCCCTGATCGATTCTACCTGCGAAAGCGCCCATGGCTACAGCGGCTTGTCCTTGGTTTTGATATCCGGCGTTGTCGCCGACGGCTACAGCATCGTCTCCTTGATTGGAATTTCCGGCGACGTTGCCGATTGCAATAGCAGTAATACCTTGCGAGCTAATGCTGCCGGCTTTGTAGCCAATTGCTACAGATCTCAATCCTGCATCAAGTCCTGCTTCAAAACCTAATGCAATCGTCTGTTCTGAAGTTCTTATTTGTGACGTTTCGACCGGGCCGACAATTTTTCCGTCAACCCCGTCTACAAGTATAGTACTATCGTCAGCAAATACCGATCCTGTCAAATCTCCATCAATTCGATCAAGACTAATAGTAGTGAACGAAAGTTGACCATTACCATCGGTGGTTAGTACCTGATTTTCTAATCCATCAGTAGCAGGAAATTGATATGATCCATCGCCACCTAAATGGGTAAAGTTTCCATCAAGTTCGTTATATGTTAAGGCTTCGCCCTTGTCGCTACGCTTAACTAAAGTCATTCGCTAATATTTCCGTCATCGTCGTAGTGTTCGCCTACATAACTACTAAACACACCATTCTCTATTCCTGGATTGTTTTCAACATAATCAAAAACAACATATTCAAATCTTGCTGTTTGTTGACGAGTTGGCAATCTTAAAAAGGTAAAACCAGTGTCATCAAGTGTTGCTTCTGTTTCTCCGTATCTTGGCATTTATTTCATCCATTGGCAATCACATCGCCACTTCCTGTAGCCGCAGAGTTCGGAACCCAAGAACCGTGTCCGCTCGTAGCATCGCCTAGCCGATGCACTGGAATATTATTTGCAAAAACATCAGGAGAACCGGCCGAAGCAGGATCTCCACAACTTGTAGTATCACCAATTCTTACTGTTTTAGAATTATTTGTGAATACATCCGGAGAACCAGTTGCATAAGAAGTTTGGTGGAAAGGGCTAGGTGTAGGACTTGCGTGTCCAACGTGAACATCTTGCCCAACTCTAACCACCGCAGGCATTATAATGCTGGTCCTTGTGTCATAACGTTCCTTGATTAGGAGAAACAGAAATCCCAGTGGTAGCTTGAATATATTGATCGGCAAACCCTGCTTCTGTGTTAGTTGCAACACAAACTGATCCCTTGTCAACTGGAATTTCTTTAGTTACATCTACGGTAAACAAAAACGGAACTAATCCAATACCTTGCGGCGATGCACTAATAACCATAGGCGAACTAATTACATAAACGTTGTCTTTATCTTCTACAAACTTTGCTACCAATTCTTCTCCACTAAAAAGTTTTAGTGTAACAATTTCGCCTGCGACTAAGCCTTTTTCGATTAACATTATAATTTTCCTTCTGTTGAACCTGTTGTTGTTTCTTCTAAATATGTTTTTAAGTCTGTCATTCCGCCTACATATTGACCATAGATAAAAATCTGAGGAACTGATCTTGCAGTCGGAACCTGCTCAATCAACTGCTCTTTCGTCCAGCCCGAGCCTATCTTTCTTTCTTCAAATGATATATCGTGCGCATGTAGAAGATGCTTTGCTTCTTCGCAGTGCGGACAATTTTCTTTACTCCAAACAATAGTTTTCATTCTTTTCCTTATGATGTAAACACAATTTTATTTTGCTTGTCGGTCACCCGAACTAGGACTGCGCCAGCATTTTTCTTTGCAATTGCCATTGAAATTGCTTGGTTCTCACTACTGTAAGAACCAATCGTTGTCCATTTTTCATACGGACTGTTTCTTTTTAATTGTGCTTTAAACATATTATATATTAGGCAAATCGTCGTAGTCAAGTTTTTCTGTCATAACTCCTATGACGTAATTTGTGCTCTCATTCTCCTGTAGTGCAGTTTGCTTTGAAGACGTATCCGAGTGCTTGTTGAACCAAGGAATCGGAGTAGTCTTGGGAGCCTGCTCAGTGTATTTAATCCCAATGTCCTTCAAACTTTCCTTTGCCGTGTAGTCTACAAAGTCTCTGAGAATGTTTGCATTTAGACCAATCACTGGACCTTTCATAAACAAGTAGTCTGCCCATTGCTTTTCTTCTTCAATAACAGCCATATACATATCATAAACTTCTTGCTCGCATTCTTCCTTAGCACGAGCAAATCTTTCATCTTCTTTAACAACTTGATTGATAAGATATGCAGTCCATCCTTTGTGTAGTAGCTCGTCCTGCAGAATAAGGCTGATGATATTGCCGTTGCCGATAAAGATCTTATTCTCTACCATTGCGAGGCTTGTAGCAAAACTTACCATAAAGCGAAGTGCTTCGAGCGCATAACTTGCGTTCAATGCCAGCCAGATAGCTTTAATGTGTTCGTACTCATCTACTTTCTTACCTAGTTCAACTTCACAGTTTAGCACATGCAGTTTGTCATAGTATTCGCCTACATTGGCAGCCATGTCTACGATTTCATTCGTATCGTGAATAGAGTTAAACACCTCCTTAGGTACATTGTAAATGTTACGAATGATATGGCTGTATGAACGGCTGTGAATATTTGTTTCAAAAAATCCCCAGTTTAAACACAGTGCTTCTAGTTCTGGTAGACTCACAACAGGAGTGAATACCTGTGTAGGACCTCGTCCTTGGATACTGTCCAGTGCGGTCTGTCTCAGTAGATTAGAAGTAAAGATGTGTTTAACTGCGTCGCTTGAATCTTTAAAATCTTGTGAATCTTTTGTTAAACTTACTTCTTCAGGAACCCAAAAGAATCCGCGAGCTGTAGTTTCAAAGCTCTGAATTTTTGGATATTTTACTTCTTCGAAACGTTGGATAGTTACAGGACCTGCTGGATCCAGAAACATTTTACGCTGTAAATAGTCTGTATTCTTTGTTAAGTCATATTGTGCTTTGCTCATGTTTGCTCCTATAATTTACACGCTTCGCAATCTTCATCTTCTTCGAATCCAATAACACTGTGTCCGTTAGTTTGTATTTCTAATTTAGGTTGTTCTGTTGTGTTGAGAAGTTTATCTTCTTGTTTTGCACCGCTTTTGTTAATTAGACTGTAATAGAATGTTTTTAGTCCCCAATAGTGTGCCTGCATTAAATTTTTAGCAATCATGGTACTAGGAACTTTACCTCCTTCAAAGTAAGCAGGATTATAAAATGTATTGGTGCTAATACTCTGATCAACATACGCCGCCAAAACTGCCGCAGTTTTTATATACCCGACGCAGTCTGTCTGTTGCCACATCAACTGGTATTTCTTTTTAAGTTTATGATACTCGGGAACTACTTGTACAAACGACCCTGCTTTTGATTCTTTGGTTGAAATCAGTGCCATTGGCATTTCGATACCGTTAGTACTGTTAATAACAACTGAGCTTGACTCTACCGGAGCAATAGCTGTTAGTGTGGCATTATGAATTCCGTATTGTTTCATATCAGCTCGTAAAGTTTCCCAGTCAAGTTCTGGAGTAAAATCAACCAAGTCGTTAACTCCCGGAGCGCGGCATTCCCAAGGAAACACTCCACGGCCGTACCGAGTCTTACTTGAATCTTTGCAAGCGCCTCTTTCTTTAGCAAGTTCGACACTGGCTTCGGTTAAGAAAAACGCTTGATGCTCCATCCATGTTTTTACTTCTTCTAGTGAATCTTGTTCGCCGTACTGTAAATTCCTCTTAGCATGCCAATACGCAAGATTGGTAACACCGATGCCTAAAGGACGGATTTCGTCATTGCTTAATCGACTTTGGACACTTAAGAAGTCTTGATAGTCTAGGATATTACACAAACTACGCTGTAAGATTCTACATGCCCTGCGCATGTCTTCCGGATTTCTAAAGGAACCCCAATTAATGCTTCCTAAGGTACACAACGCTATGCGTCCATCTTCATCGTCCAGGCGCTTAAATGGTTTTGTGGGCAGTAGAATCTCACAGCATAGGTTTGATTGGTAAATTGTGTGATACTCAGGATCAAAAGGACCTTGATTCATCACATTGTCAATGAACACAAGATAAATGCGTCCAGTGTCAGTGCGTTCTTTCAGTATGCCTGAGCGGAACACTTCATCTGCTGAGATTGTTTTCTTTCTAATGTCTGTGCGCTTTTCATATTTTACGTACAGCCTTTCGAACTCCTCCGTGTTAGAATAAAATGCTTCGTACAGTTCAGGTACTTCATTAGGATCAAAGAATGTTATTTCTTTTTGTTCTTTAAATCTTCTCCAAAAGAATGCATTGAGGACGACACCATAGTCCATATGTCTGACTCGGGTTTCATCGGTTCCTTGATTATTTTTAAGAACAATAAGATCGTCAAACTGGTAATGCCAAATAGGATAAAACACTGTAGCACTTGCATTTCTAATCCCTCCTTGCGAGCAACTACGAAGATCACCAAACCACTTCTTAAGGAATGGGATCATACCTGTGTGCATAATCTCTCCGCCTCGAATAGGAGCACCTAGCGGACGAAGCCTACCAATTTCAAATCCAATACCTGCTCGCTTTGAAGCATACTTCGCCATCATTTCGCCTGACGCAAAAATACTATCAAGATCATCGTCCGAACGAATTAACACGCAAGAACTGAACTGTTTTGTTTTAGTACCAAGTCCGGCAAGCACAGGAGTGGCAAGGGTAAACAAGCCGTCCGAGGCACAGTTATAATACTCTTTGATTAACTTCATTCTTGTGCGATTAGGTTCTTCACGATGCATAACGGTTGCGGCGGCAATCATATATCTAACTTGAGGCGTTTCGTATATGGTCTTAGTACTTCTGTTCTTGACTAGATACTTTTCAATCATCTGTTCAATTGCAGAATAGGAATAGTTCTCATCCTTTTCGTGATCGATGATTGTGTTCATACGATCCCAATCCTCTTCTGTGTACCACTCAAGAAGTTCAGGTGTGTACAATCCGACCTGGACGTTCTTTTTTACAATATCATACAGGCTCGGAACTTCGTATGAGCCGTATACATCTTTGCGTAACATAGATAATCGCTGTTTGCCTGCGACATATTGATAGTTTGTATGGCCGACTCCTGGATTTGATTCTACATTAATAAGGTCGACGATTGCTCTCAGTGTTATTTCGTCAATTTCTTTTGTGGTAATACCGTCATAAAAGTGCGGCTGTGCATTAATTTCGATCATGCTCTGACTTACGTCGGCAATTCCTTGACAAACTTTCGCTATCTGTGCCTGCCATTTTTCGACTGCTAATATTTCTTTCTTTCCGCTTCTTTTAATGACTGTGATTGACATATCTTTCCTTATTCTTGATTGAACTTGTGATACACATCAACTGAGATGATGCGTTCGAGTGTAGAAGTATGTATCCAAATTCAGGACTTCATTAAACATTTAGTTAATTTTTTGTAATCAGCCGCCATATGTGACTGAGAACGCTAAAGTGCCCGGTAACGCTGATGACAACGGATTTCTGTACGTTAACAGTATTGTGTCTTGGCGAGAACTGTCGTCGGCAATGTTGTTTCTTAGTGTAGCAGAAAATTCAAAATTTGTAAATATTGTAGGAGAACTTCCTCCTTCTATTACGTAATCATAGTCATCTGATATGCTAACAACATTGTTATCTTCCACGGTCATAATAGTAAGACGACCTCGTCTTACTGATGTATCTAATGTAAGAGTATAATCTACATAGATATAACCGTTATCAGCTCCTAATGCTAAGAATGGTCTAGGACTTGGATCAAGGAATACTTCAGTTTTAATAACATTAGAAAATTCAGCAAAACTAGAACCAATTACTTCGGCTATTGCTCCAGTTCCTTCTCCGGTTGTAAGTCCTGCATTTTCTACTCTGTTTGATGTACAGTTGTACATCACGTTTTCTAGTGTGTCTCCGAAATAAACTATTTCGCTTATAGGGTTAGCGGCAGACTGAGTTCCGTTTCCGCAATTTCTAAAGTCGGTGGTACGAATTGTTGTGCCACCGCCAGCGTTAAAATTTATTGCTCGTGTGTGTATCTCTTCAAATGTACAGTGATCGAAAATCCAATTATTGGTCTGTCCTGTTACACCATTTACATAGACACCGTCGTGTAAGTTAGTAAAGTTACAGGATTCAAAAGTTAATCTGGTTTGAAAATTATCTGTCTGTGTAATCTTAACAGCAAGATCGGAATCTTTAAAAGTACAATTATCAAAAAAGACATCAGTTACACTAACTCCGACAAGCTCGTTAGTCCAGTTTAGCATTCCGAACCTACTTTCTATCGGCCCTACGGCGTTTCCTAATGTATAATTTGATTCGAACGTGACATTTTCAAATTTAGAATTTTGTAATCCAGACAGGTTCATTTGTCCGCCTGCGAAGTCTAAAGTTAGATTTGAAATTTGAACATTATTAGGTATGTTAGAACTGGTGAAATCTGCAAGTTCGTCGCCATCCTCGGTAATAAAAAACACACTGTTCCCGCCGAATCTTAAAAAAGTGTTCTGTTCAGTTTCTCCTCTTAGGATAACGTTGGAAGGAATATTTAGAGTTTGTGTAAAAAGGTATTCTCCATTCGGAACTATTAAAACTTTTCTAAGATCAGTGTTAGTGCTTCTAAATAATTGTGTGAATGCGTTTTCGAAAGCTTGAGTACTATCAGTGGATCCATCATTGACTGCTCCGAAATCAGCAACACTTACATACTCGTCTAGTTTATTCTGCAAGCTTCTCGAAGTAGAAAGACTTATTCCACTTACATTTCTTCCGTACTGATAACTTGCCGCTAATTCTAAGAGATTATCATTTTCAGTAACAATTTTAGTGTTTCCGACATATGGAGCGCCTTCTGCTACACTGCCATTTCCTATAAACAATTCCTGAGAATCAATTGCCCAGGCGATCTCACCTGAACTTAATTGAGGAATGCCGTTATTGTTATTTTTAAGACCTCGTCTTACCTGAATTTTTGAGATTTGAACCACTGCCACTTTGGCACACTCCTAATTGATATTATCCAAAGTATTTATGTGATTCTGTAGTACTGTTCGACTCGCTTACACCACTCTTCAGTCCAGTAATCAAAGTGTTCAGGCTCAAGGACAAATTCTTGATATTGCGGATCTCCCCATTTACCTGGTTCAACTTCAGGTGGACGAACACACATAAGCACAACACCTTTGCGAATATTTGTACCATGCACTTCATTATGCGCTAATGCATATGCCGTTAGTTGTAAAAAGTAATCATTAATCCATTCTCTTTTTTTAGGTTTGTTAGATTGTTTGAAGTCGAGAATAGCTTCGTCACCGTTATGCAACCCCACACAGTCAGTGGTACCAGCGTAAAGCTCTGGAAAATATAAAGGAACTTCTGAACCCCATACTTCTGAGATAGCAGGGAATCCAACTTCGATGACTTTCTTTGCCATGTTTAGACTTTGTTGAGCATACGGATTGCTCACGCTTTCTTTAAGTTCGTCGCCTTTGATGTAGTTTTCAAGATAAGTGTGCATACGAGTTCCGCGACTGGCAGCTTCTGTAGTAATCTGCTGTGCTTTCTGTTCGCCTACACGTTTACGCCATGCTTGAAGTGCTTGTCTTTGTTCTTCAGGTTTAGTCTTATCTAAGATAGTTGTTACTGAAGGAACTCGACTGCCATCCGGGCATTGATATAATCTTTTACCTTGGGAGTCATCACGAGAGAGATTGAAGTATTGAAATTTATTTTTTAATAAGCTCATCAAACAAGTATACTTGCTCTTTGTACCGTTGTCAAGTTAATTTTCAATTAATTTTTCCCAGGGTACATCTTTACTACCGAAATGTCCGTAAACACAATTGGCACTGTACTGAGTAAAATTAAACATATTAAATTGTCTAATGATACCAAGTGGTGTAAGATCAAATTGTTCAATCCAATTAAGTATACTCGCGTCGGCGCCGTCGCTGTCAACATATATGCTAACTGGATCTTTTACTCCAATAGCATAACCTAACTGTATAGTACAACTGTTACAAAAACCTTTTGCTACAGCGTTTTTAGCTAACCAGCGAGCCATGTATGCCGCACTTCGATCTACTTTGGTAGGATCTTTTCCACTAAACGCACCGCCACCGTGACGAGCATAGCCGCCGTAAGTGTCTACAATAATCTTACGACCGGTAACACCTGCATCGCCATCCGGGCCACCTACTACAAAATTGCCTGTTGGGTTAAGATATAATTTTGTAACACCTTCTTGATATAATCCTCCAAGTTCTTCTATAATTGCAAGATTAGCTAAACCAAGTGCTTCTAATTTTTTACCTTCGGCATGCTGTGTGCTTACAACCACGGCTGTAGCCACACTAGGCTTTCCGTCTACATATTTAATAGATACCTGTGACTTGGCATCTGGACCTAGTATATCTAAATTAGATAAACGCTTGTTATCTAAATTTTTAAGTATTTCGTGACTGTAATGGATAGGTGCTGGCATATAACTTGACGTTTCGTTACAGGCATACCCGAACATTAGTCCTTGATCGCCTGCTCCGAAGTTGTCTGTGCCTAACCCAATGTCTCCACTTTGCTTGTGTAAATGATTGTGTACTGTTAATTGGTTCCAATGAAATCCTTGTTGTTCGTAACCGATTTCTTTGACCTTGTCTCGCACTAACTGCTCAACTTCGTCAGTAGTTAGATTGAAGTTTTTAACTTCTCCCGCTAGGCAAACATAGTTTGTAGTTACAAGAGTTTCGCATGCTACTCTGGTAGTTTCATCACCCGCTTGCAATGCCGCATCTAAGATTGCATCTGAAATCTGATCAGCAACTTTATCAGGATGTCCGGAGCTCACTGACTCGCTTGTAAATATAAAGTTATCTTTATTCATATATGTAGTTATTCGTTTGCTTATTAGGAAAGATTTTTTTCGGCGTTTGATGCGGCGATCTGATCAACAGCATCTTGGCTGTCGTCGCCATCTGAAGTTCGTTTTTCTTTTCCGACACCCGGAACATTTAGTTCAATACCACTGCCGTCATAGTTTTTTGTAAGATTTTTTATAACTTTCCCTTCATCGCTATTAAAAATAGCGTCGAAGGTTTCATAATCCATAGTAACATAGATTTCGTTGTTTGCGAGGAAGTCAGTCAGCGCACCGTAGTTTATCTTAGCTGGGGAAGTTCTGTAAGATGACTTTGAAATGTAATTTTTCAAGACAGTAGCAAGAACACTTATAATGTGTTCTTGGTTTGAAAATTCAAACAGCTTCATCCAGCTAAAATTCCTAACATTCTGCTAGAACGCTCGATGCTTTCTCTCTTTGCTCTGCCCTCTGCTTCACTGCCACCTACTGCTGGTTCCGAAGTCCCAAAATCATCTTCTTCAGGCTCTAATTCATCTAAATCCAAAGGACCTTCATCTTCTGGTTCTTCCTGAGGTTCGTCGCCTAGCATATCAGTTGGAGCTGATTCTCCCGATAGTACCAAAAGTGCATTATGTAAATCCATTCTGGTAGTCTTAAGATGATCTAATGCATCAGAAATTGCAGGTGATACCGACTCAATGAAGTCTTTTGCTTCTTGATAACCCATTTCTTCGCGGATGGAATCGCCTAGTTGTAGTAAAGTTTCATTTTCCATACCACTAAGTTCGTCAATCCAGCGATCCACTCTATCAACCATTGTTTTTGCAGTTACAATTGCAGAAGCCTGTTGTACTTCACCTTCTGCTACTACACTGTTATTATTTTCTATACTATCCATCATATCATCCATCGGGTCGTCATCGTATTCTTGTCTAAAATCAAAATCATCATTTTCGTATTCTATTACTGCCTGAAAATCATCTTCAAGATCCTGTAAGAGATTATCGAATCCCCTTCTTGGTTCTTCGCCATCATCGCCTGAATATTCATATGCCACAGCTTCTATTGCGGCCTCAACATCACCTTGTTCTAGGTGACGAATCACTGTTTCAGGATTTACATCACCGTAGGCACGATAATCATCGTTGGCTTTTTGGTCAAACTTTTTTAGTAGTTCACGGACCATATTTTCATCAACGTCCTGTCCTTCAGCAACCTGTTCCTCTCTCTCAGCAAGTTCGGCATTGATAGCATCAAGCATCCACTGTGCTTGAAGATAATTTTCATTTTGTAAATCTTCATTAAATTTGCTATTTGATCTAAAATTATGTAACTGTGTACGTAATTTATTTCTAGAATCTTCTAATTGCGGATCGGAGAACGACTCAAAATTAATTTTTTTACCGAAAGTTTTAGCCATACTTTCGTTAATTTTTTTCGAAGTGTTCTTTGAAAAAATTTCTTTTGTTATCATAATAAAATTTCCAACTGTCTTTTATTTAGTGAATTTTTAACTAAATTTTCTATTTTTTGTTTTGTAAGATCTAAACGGATTTTTGCTTCTTGATATCTCGATTCGAATATTTCAGCGTCATAATATTTTCTCTGACCAAGTTTTTCTTTGTGATGTTTCGCAAAAATTTTTGTTTCGATTAACCAGTGTCCGTATTCTTGATCTAATCCGTACAATTGTTGTTGTTTCTGTGCGTTGGCTTTGAAAAAAACGTATTCTGCAAGTGCAAGTGCAGTATCATTTAAAAATATGTTATCGTATAATGTTTTATTTTTAAAAATGATTTTTTTTCTTTTATTTTTTTGAACTATTTTAATTTCGCCTAGCTGAATACCTTCATTAATTTTTTTAGGAATTAATTTATTACTTGTTTTAATGATCTGATTAAGTTTTTTGTCAAGATCGTTCATGATCTTGTATTTAAAAAAAGAAAAGGACTTCTTAGCCCATTTTGAGTAGTATGGTAACTACAATTGACAGCACACCAGCTACCACAGTACCTGCTGTACCAATGATTACTTTGCTTAGGCTTTTTTGTCCGGTGATGATGTCGTCGTGAATGTCATCTACTTTGGTTTCGAGGGTTGTTAAGCGGTTGTCTAACTGCTCATAACGAAGGGCACACAAATCAACATGTGCTTCTAGACTTTCTTTTTCTAATGATGTAGGCTGTTTAGTTGCCATCTTATCTCCGTTTATCTCGCTCCGAGATGAATAAAGTAAACTCTTGGTTGGCCTTTATTGAGTTGTTCTAAGATGCCTTGTTTGCCTATATGTGTTTATTTATCTTCTTGCTTTAAATTCTGATTGATCTCGCGAAGTTCTTCGCTGATTTCTTTTAGATTGTTTGCTGTATTTAATAAGAGATTACTTAATCGTGCCAGTTTAAATATTGCCCACCACCACCAATACACAGCAACAGCGAAAAATGCAATGCCGCCGATAACAACAGCACGATTCCAACCTTCAGTCCAGCCGATCATGTCTATAAAAAATATACCGGCTAATGCAATTAGTGGAACAGTCCAGCCAGCATACGCCCACCAACGAACTTCTCTGTTGGTAGTAGAATAGAAATTTTTAAACCGTTCTAAGTTGATCATACTAATATTTAAATTTTTTTGTAAAAAAAGAAAACACTAGGCTTTAATATGAACCCAGGTGTTAGACGCTTCGCCGATGGTTATAAATGCAGGCGGTGAGAAATCTACAGTATCGTCGAGCCCTTCTATAATGGGAACACCTTGTAGGTCTTTTATAAGTAAACCGGCTTCTCCGTCTTCGTCAAGAAAAAACCCATTCTGTTCTGTGTTGAATTCCCAGATCCAGTGAGCGGCTTTTCCTCTGTTCGCAACCGGAACTGTGCCAGTATGTTTTACAGGATCGACTATCCAATCTATATTACTGCGAAGCCCTATCGTTTGAATTAGAGCGTTGAGATTAGACTGTTGAAGCTTCTGATAATCAGATTGAGGACGCAGATTATCTGTTCTAGTTATGTCTACTAATGTAATAATCTCAAAAGTCTGCATGACCTTTATTTACGTCATAAAAAAAGGGCAATAAAATTATTGCCCTTCTTCGTAATAGTTTAAAAACTATTAAGCGAAAGTACCGCCAGTAAGTGTGACTTCAGTGATAGCCACGTCGTCAGCTGACTGACCTAGTGCAGAAGCAACTGCTTCTTCCATGCTTTCGAAAGTAGTGTTTCCAGTATCGTCTGTACCACCGTATGCAGAAGCACCACGTCCGCCTCTGTTTACTGTGTTTGCATTGACAATTACAGTAATAAAGTTAGAAGCCGGAACACCAATGTAATAAACTTCAGCAAAGCCTTGAACTGCATTGATAATCTTTTGAAGATTTGAGTTTGCAGCCGCTGGTGTAGTAGTTTCGTCTACTGCTGTAGAAACAATTTTAAGAGCTGTAAGTTGTGGTGTACCAAAACGAGTGTATGGTCCAACACCTGAAGCTCCGTCGCCTAAAATTTTACGGTTGTTAGCACCGAGGGTAGTTGATCCTACCACTGTTGAATATAGATCTGCCATGATATTTCTCCTTCTCTTATCATTAGCCTCGCTCAGAGACTGGCATAGTATTTAGCAATTTTGTAATATTTCAAGGAGATAGGTTTGTTTTTGATCAGTTCAGTGTGAATCTTTTGCGAGGGACCAGCTTGACTTTTTCGCCATGTTTGACATACCCTTCTCCGCCTTTCTCTGAACCTATGTTTGCTATAACATCGCCTTCAGCGGCATCTAGTTCGCGAATAACTTCGTCTTTGGCTGACATAATCTGTCTTACCAAGTCGATAATATCTGCGGTTATGTCTTCAACAGTATTATCATTCTTCACAACAAATTCTTGTGCTAGGTCGAGAACTCGCTGTCTTTTTGGATCAGTAAGTTTGGCTTCTTCTTTTTGCAAATAATCTAAGAATGACTCTTTGCTGAGATCATCCAGCCTACGCTGTTTGCCCATATAGTTTACATAACGATAGAATATTTCTTGTATGTCGGCTAAGCCTTTTCTTGGAGCAAAGAACTCTTTTATTCTGGATTGAACTTTTTTAGCTTTTGCATCTATATTATCTAAATTTTCTACGTCAACTTCTGGCTTGCTGTCAACATATGTTTGTCCTAACACCGCAACATCACCTTTAAACAAATCTTGTCCGTCGAATGGTTTGCCTTGTTTAGACCCAAACTCGTCAAATATTGCAGTAGCTGCCACAGCGGCTTTTTTACCTTGAAGTTTTGCACCGACTTCGCTGTCAGTTTTGACTGTGTAGGTTACTTTATTTGGTGTAAACACGATGCTTCCATCTGTTGATTGTGCAGGTCTTCCTGGATGAAACAGTATGTCTGCATATACAAATCCACGAAAGTCTTTTGGAGTTGCACTTTCAAATATTGGCCACAGTGCCGCCATATCGCCTGCAAACTTTTCACGCCATTCTTCGCCCTTACCAGTCGATAAAATAAAGTCTGCTAGATCATCTGCACTGGTTGTTTTGTTTCTTCCCCAGCCATTCTTTCCTGTGAGAATAAATGTTCCGTCACTGTCTCTGCCCCAGTACATTGTGGGATACCCGTCCCACTTCACAGCGACATCTTTAGCGCCTTGTTCCATATTTCGTAGTATTTCTACAGCACGAACAGCACCGTTCTCTGGATCTGTAAACACTAGGTCTTCTAGGTGATTAAACTCTCTACCTACTTTTTTAGCTTCTGTTAGGATTTCAAACGCTCTCATTAAATTGCCTTCTCACCTGTTAGATGCGGCATCGAAAACCAAAGTTTGAACCATTCGGGTGTACCTGGTTTAATATTGTGTTTCTTTTCGAGTCGTTGTTTTTCTGTGCCTGTAATTGAAAGGTTCTCAGGAACATATTCAGTGTATCCTTTAAACTCGTTAACCCCTGCTAATTTTTTAAGTTCGTTTATGGTCATGATACTATATCTATCATCGATCTCATCCAGCCGATAGTTCCGGGTTGGAAAGATTCTATCTGTTTGTGACTGGGCAGTTCAATGCCTTGCTTGCCTAGTGTTTCTCTAGCATCCACTGTGAGTTCTTCATAGTTAGGAAGCTTTTTAATAAAGTCCATAATCTTTGGAAAGCTCATTGCGATTTCTGCTGTGGCTGTTGGCCCTAGCAAAATCTTTGCAATTTGATTAGGGTCTTTTGTAATAACTTCATTGGTTGCTCTGTCAACAAGTCCTTGGGTGTAGCTCCACTTTAGTCCTTGCGGATATTCATCGCTGATCTTTGCTTTGCCGATACTGTTTAAAAGTATATGGCGATGCTGTCCTTTGATACCATCTTCGCCATACTCGCCTGCCATTGAAAACTTTAACCATTCAGGGTCGCCGAACATAAAATCAGTCTGTACAAATCCGTTTTCTTCTTTGCCGTTAATTGGTGTTTTGAAATGAACACTAATTCCGGATTTAGCAACAGCATTTTCTAAACCTGCTTGTTCTGCATAGGCTTTCAGCTTTGATTCTAGATCGCCTTTAGATGTAGAAGCCACGTCTACCGCAAGATCTAAATCACCCGAAGTAGGCTTTTTGCCAGTAGTGCCCAGCATGTTATCTGACAACGGTAATCCTGTGATGCCTTCAAGATATTTAACAGTTGACTCAACATCACCTTGATTGATGCGTTGAGTTAGACTATTGCCTTCGCTGTCTTTAAATACATTTCCGCTCATCGTTCTTTTGACTCTATTACTTTTTTCATGCCACGTTTAAACTTGTTGGAATCCTGTCCTTTAATACTGTTGATCAATCTTCTTTCTAATTCGTCAGCGGTTTCACTGTCATAGTGATTGCGAAGACTTTCAATAAGATTGACTGCACTATTGATTACGTTCACAGCCCTGGACTCTATTATACGATCAGTGTCTCTGTGATTACCAAAGTCGTTTAGCTCTTGTAATATTGATCTAGTTTTTAATTTCATAACACCAACTTAGTTTAATTTATTTACCGAAGTTTGTCTACATTTTTTACATCCAGAATAAAATGTTAAATTTTGATTAATTTTTTTGTGCGAGTGCTAAATATTGTTGCAAAGCACAATAACTGTGCTACAATAGTATAACACACAAAAGGAACTTTCACACAATGAAAAAACTCTTAAATTGGATCTCACAAGGACTCAAAAGAACTTCTCAGACAGAAGAAGAACGTTATCTGTCACAGGCAACTGATCTAGCTGATCTAGAAAGACGTCAAAGATTACTTACCTACGGTAAGGCACCTCATCAAACAGGATATCAATACTATCACGATGTCCGCGGTGGGAGAGCGGTATAATGGAACAGTCAATGCAATCAAGCAGAAATGGCGTAGCGTTTAGACGACCAACCTTTGACGGCTGGCGAATCCTTAAAAACTTCTGGAAGGGAGTAGCTTGGAGACTAGAGCTCTTAGGTAGAGCAAAGGCAGCATCAGAACTGTCAAGAATGGGCTATCATGATCAAGCCAAAGAGCTGATGATGGAAATGCTCAAGGAGAGACGTTAGTTCAACCTAACACAGACCAGTGTCATCATAATGATACTGTTATCACTGAACGGTGCAGGGAAGTACCGTTCAACACTAGACGCAGAGACACATAGGAGAAAACATCGTGGCACATATACCATACTTTGGCGAAGATGAACCCAAAAAAGATTCTAAGCCAGTTGACAAGAAATAAATAATAATGTTACGTTAGTAACACATTACACATACACACACAAAAGGAGAAATGTAATGAATGACTTTAATCAAGTTACACAACAACTCTCTGCTATGGCAGAGCAATTCAAAGACATGGCGGCACAGTATACGCCAAAAGCACCAGAAGTTAAGTTCAATCGTAACGGTTATGAAATCCGTACAGAAGTTCTTGATATGGCCAAAGCATTCACAGAGTTTGAATACTCAATGAAGTTTACTGGTTGGGAACAAACTGTAACACGCGATCCAGAAACTGGCGAAGTTGTTACCACAGTTGAAGTTCCATCTGTACCTGGTGTTGATAAAGTTCTTGAGAACGCTGAAAAGTTCTATGAGTTTATAAATAAAAAGTGAACAAACTACTAAGACAATCAGGGACATAGTCCTTATATAATAAAGTAGAGTTGAAAGGGTCTTCGGACCCTTTCTTTTTGGTTGACAATTCATAAATCATCAGCTATATTAGCAGTATGATGAAAAATAAAGTAATATTAACAGACGTTGATGGCGTCCTCTTTGACTGGCAGTATTCATTTGAAAACTGGATGAATCGACACGGTTATGAAATGAATCTCGATCACAAAGATGATTATCTAATGGATAAAAAGTACGGGATCGATAAAAAAGAGTCTAAGCGTTTAATCCGCATGTTCAATGAAAGTGCTTGGATACGTAGACTTCCGCCTTTTAGAGATGCTATCCATTATGTAAGAAGATTGCATCAAGAACACGGGTATGTTTTTCATGCTATTACAAGTTTAAGTAATGATCAATATTCTCAACATCTTCGCACAAAGAATCTTAGAGAAATGTTTGGAGACACTGTATTTGAAGATTACGTATATCTAGATACTGGCGCTGACAAGGACGAAGTATTAGAAATCTATAGAGACACAGATTGCTGGTGGGTCGAAGACAAACCTCAAAATGCTTTGGTTGGTAGGGATCTTGGGTTGAGTTCAATCCTAATGGATCACTCCCATAACCAAGGAGAATTTTCCGGAGTCACAAGGGTAAGGAACTGGAAAGAAATATATAGTATCATAATAGGAGAAAAATAAATGACACTACATGAGCAAATCGTAGAAGCCTACGAAAACTACCTAAAAGAAGCTGAAACTTTTGATGGAAAAGGTGTAAAGGCTGCCGCTACCCGTGCAAGAGGAGCACTAAACGATCTTGGTAAATTAACTAAAGAAAGACGTAAAGAAATCCAAGAAACAAAAAACGCAATGTAAAAAAAGCCCCTTTCGGGGCTTTTTTGTGTCTACTTAAAAATCAGTGACAATCCACTTCGGACCGAAGCTGGTTTTACCTTCACGCCTTTTGGCTAGGATATGTTCCAGTTCTGCTTTATGAAGCTCTATCATTTTGTCTTTGCGGTGAGATAGTGAGGCTTCATACATTTTTTTGATTAGTTCATTTTGTTTCATGACTTTCGCCTCCTGTTGTATAATTATTTAGCATTATACGCACAGTTTGCGCAAAAAGTCAAGCTCGATTTTGACTTCGAGGGTAGCGAACACTCTCCGTCGGGCTCGAGCACACCCATCACCCTAACGTAACGGTCCCAAGGTGAATTCTTATGTTTCGTGTCCTTCAGTGTAAGGACGAACACCGTGTTCTTCCAGTTTGTCTTCACGGATGCATACCGAGTCGTGTATTTCCCAGCCATTGGGATAGATGGAGTTAAGAGTTTGTATGATAGGCACAGGATTGTTTTCTGCCCAGTAAACACATTCCTGTTCAGTTTCAAATTTGGGATCATACCAAAGGAAACCTTCGTGCATGCCCTGACTCATCTGTGTGACCAATATCATCACATACCACATTAGATACGGTCTCTGTTTATCTTGTCTTGAAACTGTTCAGCTGTGTAACACACGCCGCGGAATATTAAGCCGTCCTTGCTGGCAAACTTAAACTCATAGTTATCATCAACTACATCGATGCCTGTGCCATCATCCGCCACAGCATTCACAAACTGTTCACAGGCTTCGTGCGAGTCAAACAGCCTATCACTCACAGATGGACCTTGTGTGACCAAAGGATTAGATACATCAGTTACTGAAAAAATCAACATTATGCCGACTGATATAAGTGTCATACATTAGGTTCCTCTAGTATCGGAGCGAACTCATCTCCCATTAGCATAACGCAACCTTTGTTGAGTTCGGGGAATTCGATCGTAACGGTAAACCCTTTGCCTTGCGGATCAACATACAGTTTACCAGCACCTTGGATTATATCGCCATTGGGCATACGGATAACACTGGGTCCACCAGCAAAGGGTTGTTCGTTATATGTTTCTAGAAACTGTTTGTTTTCATCTATGGATTTACAAACGGCTACCATTGGAAGTGATTCAACCGCGAATGTCAGGGCTGATAAAGTTAGCCCTAACAAAAAAGCAGTCGTTTGGGCTAACTTCTTCATAGGATATTCTCCTGTTATAAAGTTATTTAGTGATTACTTGCCTTCCATTAGTTTAACTGCGGCATCGTAGTCCGCTTGTGATACTAAACCTTCTTCTAGTAAACGCTGTCTGTTAACCGCATGAGCCGCTTGTGTTTCTTCTTTGCTTCCGCCGAAGTAAGGAACACAATGTCCTTCGGCGATCATAATCTCTGTGACTCGCTTCATTTCGCCGTTATAGTCAACTTTAAAGTCTCCTAGAATACGACCAAACTTGCCTTTCATATCCTCGCCGTGCTTGTCTTCTGTGGTGATTAACTTGCCACCATTCTTCATTAGCTCTTTTAATCTTGCTTTTGCCGCTTCGCCGAAAAGATCTTCTACTCTATCGCTGGTGCGTGACTCTGGTGTGTCGATGCCCATAATGCGAACACGCTCGTCCTTTAGGCAAACGCCAAATCCTAGATCAATGTCAACATCAACTGTATCGCCGTCAACAACTTTTATTACTGTTACATCATATTCATTTTGTGTCATTAGAAATATACCTTCTTTGAGTTAAATGCTCGCTCCCAACCCCAGAAACGGGCCTTCCAGTCTGATTGATCATCGGAGCAGAGATTGATCCATTCACTCTTTCGGTCTATGATTTCTTGAATCCTTCCCTCCCAGTCTGCAGAATCGATTAACTCTTCTGCACGGTCTTTCAAATCAACTGCGTCATTGTATGTCACGGCATCTTGCTCTATGTGAAAAACTTCAAAACAGTGTTCGTGGGTGACATAGTCTATTGAAAAGTCAATGCCCCACTTTGGCTGTATACGAAGCAGTTTGTTCAGCACAGGTCGAACCCGTGCGGCTCGTTCTATTGCTTCTCTTGCTTCGCCTGCATATGCCCAACGATGCAGTATTTGTGTATGATCTAATATTAATCCGCTTTCGCTAGAATCACTGTCTCTATACCATTGTTGACAACAGGCTGTGTGATATTGCACATCACCTATTAGGGCACCATTGTATTCATAATGAAGTCTTTCGATAGGAGTTGCTACCTCGTAGCCATCCTTGTCAAAGTCTCTGAACTCTGCATTGTAGAGAACATCTGTGTGGATCGGCTGTGTGAGATAAGGTTCCGGAAACAGAACCACATGATTTTTATGTAGACGCAATCGTCGCTCCTTTAATCTACTGTAATCATATTTATTGCAAAAACCCTATAAATATTAGTAGATTAAACTTCCGGGAGCGAAACAATGGAACTTATTTCACCAGCCGTTAAAAGCGGTATTTCAACTCTTACACTGTCAGGTCGTGCTTTGTTATTTGCAGAGCTGGCCTCAATAGCCTATATGGACGAAAAAGAAGCAACCAGTCAAGCAAAGAAACTAGGATTCACAACTGTTGAATTCTACAATAAAGCTGGTGCTCAAGCCTATCGGTTTATGAGCAAGCGAGATCTTGTGATCATCTGCCGTGGCACAGAGCCAACAGAATGGAATGACATTAAAGCAGACCTAGATGCTGTTCCTGTTATGGCTGAAACTGTTAGTCGTGTTCATAGAGGATTCAAAGCAGAAGTTGACGAACTATGGCCAATGGTTATAGAAGATGTTCAGCGTGAAGCAGAAGGCAGAGACCTTTGGTTCTGCGGACACAGTTTAGGTGCGGCAATGACTACAATCATGGCAAGCAGATGCTTCCACGATCCGGACCTTGCTGATCCAGTAGAAGTTCACACATATGGTTCACCAAGAGTAGGATGGCCAGGATATGCTAAAAGTCTCGGTATGACACATCATCGTTGGGTTAACAACAACGACATAGTCACCCGAGTTCCTATGTGGATTATGGGTTATCGTCATCACGGTATAGAACACTATATCGATTCAGAAGGCGACGTGGATCAGGAAAAAGGTCTTGCTCGTTTCTGGGATGGCTTTCAAGGAACTGTAAGAGGACTACTAAAAGGAAGTGTGGATCAGATTTCAGATCATAATATGAGTGAATATATCAAACATCTTGCTAGAAATGCACGGGGTAGAATAGAACCCAAATAACCCACAAAGCCCCGAAAGGGGCTTTTTTATCTAACTTCGATCCAACCCAAACTTGCCCAACCCTTTTTGTTGGCACCAATACTTGCCATTGCGATTAGGAATATGCCTGAAGTGTCGCCCAGTGTGGTTGTGGTTGTACGACTAAGTTGTGTGATGCTTCGATTTGGAAACTTGTATACTTGTCCCATATTACCTGAACTGATATAAGTTGTGTTTAGGATACTACCGTTAGTAAACCCTGTTGCGGTTAGGTTGTATTCAACAGCACTATCATCGCCCATGCTTACCCAAGTGCCGCCTGTGATGGTAGGATTTTCAATAGCACGAACAAAGATGTTGGTGTTGTCTAGTGTAGCACCAGAGAACTCATCAGGTATGATAACGCTGTCTAAGGAGTCGCTCTTTAGTCGTATAGCAACCAACGGATAGAAAGTATTGGCAGTAGTAAGTGTCTTACCAGTGATGGCATTTGACACGCTGTTCTGTCTACCTAGTAGTTCTGTGATTGCTTCCACAGTCATTGAGTGTGAACCTTGGTAGAAGGTGTGTGTTCCTGCTGTGCCTGCGACATTGGTTAATTCTACGCGAATAGGTAGTGCGGCTTTGGCAGCCCATGGATGGTCATGTGTGTTAGCGTGTTGTATTTTATGAACAGGATATTTGTTGTTGTCTATCACAAAGTTCCATTCAATCTGTCCAGCACCGTACCATTCAAACTCTATAGTCATATGCTGTATGGCTGTAGGATCTGCTGTGATACCACTAGGTCCTGTGCCGTCTAAAGGATCTACATTCCACTCGTCTCTAGCAAAACTTTCTGTTTCAACTCCACCAGCTGTGTTCCTGCGTAGCACACAACGATAAGTGCCATCTCCACTATCCTCAAAGTAGAATCCGTTGAGTTCGTCAAACAGGCCAAAGCGTCTGCGAATGCCTGTGGTAGGTGTGCCAAATATCATACTCATAGCCACTTCAGCTTGGCGTCCTGGAATGTATCGCTGAACACGATTAGTTTGGCGTATAACTTCATCGCCAGCATCGCCGCCTACTTCTAGTTTTACCATGCCAAGATATTCATCGTGTGTAGCTGAAGCTGTGCCCGTAATCAGCTCGTCAAAGATATCTGTGTCTTTGCTTCTTGTGAATGTTGCGAAGTCTGTGATTTCGTTGGTGCTGACTTTCACACGGTTGGTTGATGTATGCTGTTTGGTAGTGTCGTCTATGCGTATAACAGGATAACCATACGGATCGTAGGCCATTGCCTGTACTAAGTCGTTGGTGTTAGGTTCGTGACTGTGGACATAGTTGGTTGAGTTGGGGTTAATGTTTGGCATTACTGGCCGTCCGTAGCAGTATTATAGAAAATAAGTCCAGTAAAATCAGATCCTACGCCGCCAGGTCCGTCTTGATTTTCTGATTCGCCTGGTGCTGTAAAGTAAAACTCTGCTGTGCCTGGGCCTCCATCATTGCCGAAGATTGCATAAAGATAATAATAAGAATCAGCTTCAAGATAAAAGTCTCCTGTAGCATTTGCAGCCGGATGCTTACCGCCATTATCAACGACTGCATCAGCCAGTGTGATATTTGTAGGTGCATCATTATCGTTCACATCTGCATCTGTGCCTAAGAACAAATAACTTGCATCATCACTGCGTATTCTGAATCCCCAAGTGCCTGTGCTGTTCGGCTTGAAATATCCTAACAGCGTATAGGTTGTGGTTTCGGCTACAGTTCCATCTCTGCTGATGTTGTTAACCACATTCTCATCATTTATCGCAGGCGAACCGCCAAAGAAGTTATCATATGCTGTTTGATCATCGTATGGAGAAGTTTTATCTCCAAAATAATCCACGGTGTATTCTCTTTCAACTAATCCTGCACTTAATGTCAATCCACTTACGTCTACGCCCGCTACGCCTAACGCTGTATTCCAAGGACGAAAAGGAATAAGTCCACTTGCATTTGGATTATCGAATATAGTTCCGTCTGTGTTGTAAACTGTAGGTAGGTTATCCCACTCGTAGGTATTGTTTGTTCTATAGTAATCTTCTGTTGTGGGGTTATCACTCATAAGGGCTTTTCTTTTGATTTGAGCGATGCCCAGTTTGACCTGCTGTCTTACTCTTTTGTTCGCGGCCGACCCTGTTCCATCTTTGGGTGTGCAGATGATTTCGTCACCGTCAGCCAGGTGTTGATCGATAGTGTCTGAGCCTGTTAGATCTGTAAGCTGGATCGAAGTGTCTCGAGAAACATAAAAACGATCATAGCAGTCTCCGTAGCTGAGACTGTCTGGTCCGTCTATGGTTGTGGAAGCGGCACCACCTGTTTCATCACTTTTGATATCAGCAATCAGTTGTGTAATAGTTTTAGCAGTTTCGTCAATGCCAGTAAAAGACCCAGGAACTGCTGTAATACCTTTGTAGGTTAAACTCCACGCCATCAGTTATCCCCGTATACCCTACCGTGTTCTCCACGAATGTCCGCAGGGTGCTTGGGCTCTTGCCATCCACCGCCTGCATCTACGGTCACGCTGGCAATATCTGAAACTTGTTCATCTGGCTCGTTTGCATAGGTACTACCACATCCTGAACTTTGTAGGTCATCGATCTGATCCATTCTACGAGATTCATCGTCGTAGTAATCTTGTTCTTCGTTATGTTTACTTTGATCTTCTACTTTATCTATTAGATCTAATAGATCTCTGATTATTTCTATAGCTCTCATGTTTGTATTTATAGAGATTCAGCGAACTGTTTTAGGTCATCGAATATCTGAACTTTTTTGCGAATGTCTCTGTAGGTAAATTTCTTCAACTCTTGTTCAGTCTTTAAACCATGCCCGGTTCTAACTAGAATAGGTCTAGCTCCAATTTTTACCGCCGCTTTTAGATCTTTGATTTTATCACCTACAAAATAACCTCTGTTGAACTTGATATGTGGATTTTCTTTTTCACAACGTTTGAACATACCAGTGTTTGGCTTTGCGTACATATCATCTTTACGACTGCTGGCACTGTAGTAAATTGCATCAATGCTAGGGCATCCGGCTTTGCCAAAAAGTTCAAGCATGTGATCATGAACCTTTTCCACATGTTCTTGGGTGTATAGTCCTTTTTCTATGCCTCCTTGATTAGTAATAATTACAATTTTATGTCCTAGAGATCTAAGCAGTGAGACGGCTTCGATAGATCCTTCAATCGGCTCGAAGTCTTCTACGTTACAACAATAACCTCTGTCTTTGTTAATAACACCGTCTCTGTCTAAACCAATGACACATTTATCGTAGACTTTTCCTGTCCACCCTAGATTAACTTGATTCTGTGTTGTTTCCATTTTCTTCTTTGGCTATCCTTTGACTGTCTCCAGGAATAATTCGATAGTTATCTGTTGGCTCATCTTTGGTGCTTACTTCGAATATAGTTGCACCCGGAACAAGAGCCTCTAACTGATGAGGTTGCAAAGGTGGATTATGCCATGCTTCGCCTTCCTGCAGGATTTTTTCTTTATACTCGGCTGTTTCAGTGTCGCACCAAAGAAGTCTAAATTTACCGTAGTTTACAAACCACGATTCTTCTTTATCTTTATGGAAGTGCATACTAAATTTACTGCCTTCTTTTTCAAACACTAAAAACTTTGCACAATAATCTTCTCTGTTAGCCCAAATAACTTCGTAGCCCCAACCTTTATCGACTTTACCTAAAAATCTGTCTGCCATTATCTATTCTCCACGATCTTATCAGCCAAACCCCATTCTACCGCTTCTTCGGCACTGAGGAACGTATCAAACTTCATGGTCTCGAACATATCATCATAGGTCTTGCCTGCGGTGTTGTGACGAACATACAGTTCGGTTAGACGTTGATTAATACGCTGGCTTTCTTCGAATGTGCGTTTCGCATCTTCAAATTGTAATTCTTGTACATGTACTGAACCCCGGGTGCCTGGAGTACCCGAACTCACACGGTGAACCATTGTGCGACTTTCTGGCAGTACATAACGCTTGCCTTCTGCTCCTGCTTGTGCTAAGAAACTGCCCATGCTGGCGGCTTGGCCCATAACATATGTAGCAACATCTGGTTTGATAAACTGCATGGTGTCATAGATAGCAAGCCCTGCTGTGACTAATCCTCCCGGACTGTTAATAAACAGTTGAATATCTTTGTCTGGATTCTCTGATTCTAAAAATAATAATTGTGCAACAACTACATTGCTCATATGATCTTCTACAGGGCCATTCAACATAATGATTCGCTCTTTGAGCAATCGACTGTAGATATCATAAGCTCGTTCGCCTTTTGATGTTGATTCTACTACCATTGGTATCAGTGACATAGATATTTCCTTGTGTGTTTAAACGTATAATATATAGTAGTATTACTAGAATGTCAACGAGTAATTGAAGTTGACAACACTTTAAATTGATCGTACAGTTTAATGTTAATGTAATCATTTTTCAAGTAAATATTTTATCGATGGCAACCTTAGTTTTAAACGCAGATGCACAGCCTACTAATTTGGTGCCACTTTCTGTTATCTCATGGCAGGAAGCTATCAAATATATAGTGCTGGAAAAAGCTCGAGTTATGACATACTATGACGATTGGGTTGTGCGTAGCCCCACGTGGGAAACTGCTGTGCCTGCGATTATCATGCTGTTAGAATATCAAAAACCCAAGAAGGGTGTAAGGCTTTCTAAGAAAAATATCTATTTGAGAGACAACTACAAATGCCAATACTGTGGCATACGAGTTACTGAATCTACAGCCAGTATTGATCATGTGATTCCACAGAGCAAAGGCGGGCGTGGCGGATGGGCAAATCTAACCACAGCCTGTCGTAGATGTAACAGTGCAAAGTCAGATAGAAGCGACATGCTACCTTCGACTATGCCTTACAAACCCGATTATTGGGAACTTGCGGCGAAACGCAAAGCCATGGGCTATGACATCAAACACCCAAGCTGGCTTGACTTTATAGGTTGACAACTCTTAAGATTTTTTGTATACTTGTATAAATTGTGTTAGGAGCGAAGCATGAGCAAACACTTTTTCGAGAGAGTACAACAAGGGTATGCAGGTGTAAAGAAAACAGTTTCGACTACCTGTTCACTTGCATACTGTAACGAAACATCTTCTAAATATAAAGGATACGGTTCGAGATTATGTGAACACCATCAGAGTTTGATGCGTGAATACGGCGGCCCGGGCCGCACTGATCGTCCGTATACATTCCATAAAAACCGCCACTGTGAATGTTGCGGACTTGACCCGTGGGAACATCCTATGGTTAAAAAAATAGACGACGAACTGGTTCGAGATAGAGTTGCATGGGGCATGCTTATTGTAGATCATCTACACACCCAGCGTGACGGCGGCTGTGACAGCAAGCATAATGTACAAACACTATGTAGAATGTGTGATCAAATAAAAACCACACTGGCCTGTGACAGCATGCCAAAAGCTCGTTACAAAGACGAAGCAGAATATTATGCTGTTATTGAACGTCTCCGTCCTTATTATGAAAAACTGTTTGGAAAATAAAATGGAAATTGATTTAGAAACAATGCGTATTGCTACTCGCGAACGTATCGAAATGGAACAGAAAATGAGTAAGGGTGAGTTTGATAATCATCCGTGGGACGAATGTCCTACACTCAGTCGCTTTATTGCCAACTCAAACATTACCAGTCGTTGGTGGGAACGTAGAATTGCAAATTTATTAAGTTGGGGTACACAGCCTTCCAGTGATGATCCCGACGATGAACAAGACTATGGAGATCTATTTGCTCCTCCATTTGTATTAGGTGAAGACAACATCGAATTAAAAACAAATGAAAAACTTGGACGGCCACACATTGTAGGTCAACAGTTTCGATTCTACGAAAACATTCCATTCTACATGATGTTTAAATTAGATCCTGAGGAAGACATTGGGCGATGTTTTATGTTTTCAAAAGAAGATCTATACAAAGAGATTTTTGAACACGAAAGTAGTTATCCTTGGAGTTCACAAGGTAGCGGTAAGACCACAGGACTTGATCGTCCAGAACGTCTTCGATTGATTGAAGATTCGTTTGAAGGAAAAAATCAAATATTATGGGGCTTTGGTATAAATCCAAAGTCAAAGCCAGATGTATATGAAAGATGGTGCGACGAGTATCTAGTTGATATATACACACTTAAAGATTGGAAAGGATTTAAGGAAAGCAAGGCATGAGAACACAACCAGAATACATTATTGGACAACTAGAAATCCATAACAGTCGCTTGAACAAAGAAGCGATTCTAGAGTCTGCAATGGAGGAAGAATTAGATGAATTCTTCCACGGTTTACGATTAGCATTAGACAAGCTGGTAACATTCGGTGTCAAGGAAATTCCATTAAAGGAAACAGACGACGGACAAGGCCTAGCTTGGGATAATTTCTTAAAACTGACTGATTTGTTAGTTAGCAGGCATGCGACAGGTCACACCGCTCGTGATGCTATCTTGCTTGCTATGGAAGTATCAAGCAAGTCACAGTGGAATGACTGGTATCGTCGTATCCTTATCAAAGATCTACGCTGTGGTGTAAGTGAAAAGACAGTGAATAAGGTTGCTAAAAAGATGAAGCGACCTGAGTATCAAGTTCCTGTGTTTGAATGTATGTTAGCCCAGGACAGCAACAATCACGAACGTCACTTAGAAGGAGTTAAACGTTTAGAGCCCAAGCTGGATGGGGTACGCTGTTTGACCATTATTGATCCAGCATCCGGAAAGGTAGAACAATATACCCGCAACGGCAAATTACTCGAAAACTTTTCTCATATCACCCAGGCCCTTCAGCCTTATGTTACCGAGATAGGTCGAGGGTGGGTCCTTGACGGCGAAGTTGTCAGCAGTGATTTCCAGACCCTTATGCGACAGGTGCATCGTAAAAAGGATGTCCAGGCAGAAGATGCACGATTGATGTTGTTTGACGCTGTACCCTTGCCAGAGTTTAAAGCAGGTCAGAGTGTGATGGGCTTACGCAAACGCAGGGTTATGCTGAAAGAACTGTGTGCTATGTTAGAAGACGTTGACTGCATAGGTCTTATTGAGCAGTCCAGGGTTGATCTTGATACCCTAGAAGGCAAAGTAGAAATGGAAGACTATTTAGAGAACGCTGTGGCACAGGGCTATGAAGGCATTATGATCAAAGATGATGACTCTCTTTATGAATGTAAGCGTAGCACGGCGTGGCTTAAACAGAAGCCATACATTGAAGTATCCTTAAAGGTGATTGAAGTTGAAGAAGGTACAGGTAGGAATGCGGGACGATTGGGTGCTGTTGTGTGCGAAGGCATCGACGACGGAAAAGATATTAGAGTTAACGTCGGTAGCGGCTTCACTGACACTGATAGGGATGAGTATTGGGATTGTCGTGATGCTGTTGTTGGGCAGGTTGTAGAAGTAAGGGCTGATGCCATCACACAAAATCAGGATGGCACCTACAGCCTAAGATTCCCTAGATTCCTAAAGTTCCGTGGCTTTACACGCGGAGAAAAGATCTAGTCCATGACAACACTACACACGTTCGGCTGTTCTATAACCCAAGGGTTTGCACTTCCAGATGTAGTGAAACCTTTGCTTAACGAACAAGGAAAACCATTAACCGACGACGAAGTGCGGGCATTGGGTGACCAGTTTAACTGGAATGACGTCCATGTGTACGCTCCTAGCGACTATGCATGGCCTAGTGTGCTTGCCGATAAGTTGGGTATCTCTGTACAGAACTATGCAAGACGCGGAGCATGTTTTAAACAGATAGCCAGACAGTGTGCTACAGAAGCAAAAAACATACAGCCCGACGACACAGTAATTGTGATGTGGACATACCTATCTAGGCTAAGCCTTCAGTGGCCTGCTAGAACATCGGTTCCGTTCTGTAATATCGTGGATCCAGACAGAGGATGGCGCACAAGAATTCTGCCAAAGTTTAACAAGTTCTTTGGGTTGAGCCCTTCCGACAAGAGCACCAACGAAGCAGATGCCCACATTCACAATTACATACAAGACTCTGCACACACCTATCTCAGTCCGTTAGGAGTGTATGACAGATACTACAACAGCATGGTGCTTCAGCAAATGACCGATGGATTTCTCAGGGCTACTGGTGCAAGGGTTATACATCTCAGCGTAGAGTCAGAGAGCGTGATCCAACAACTTGAACAGGCAAGAGCAGAACTTGATGAATCGCTGAAAGGGCCTTACAGCATTCCGCACCCAGACGAATGGTATTCTGTAGACGTAGATTATTCATGCTGTCCTGTGATATTCAATCCTGAAATACCCCCTGCGGAGAACGACATGCACCCAAGCGTGACGCATCATCGTAACTTTGCCGAATACGTCTACGCAGGGTACTTCGAGGGTAGGGTCTAGGCCAGCCACGTGCTTGTGGTTTGATTGCCTATTATTTCACAGGCATCACGCCACATGTCTTCTGGGTCAGTTTCCCAAATAAACTCTGGGTCTGGCTGTTTCAGTATCATCCATGAGTGCTTGGGTGTCCAAGGATGTTCGCCTTTGATCTCACCCGCTAACTGCCCAGGTGCCCAACCCGTGTAACCCAAGAACAATCTTAGATATCTGGGTGCGTCCTGATCCTGTAGGTGTCCAAACATTGCTGAATGACTGGTGTAGCTGAGATACTCGGTGATGTGTTGTGTGTTGTTCATGCTCCACTCTGCACTGTGTAGCATCCACACACTGCTTGGAGCAACAGGCCCACCTAGATACATGGGGAATCTCAAATTAATTTCGTCTTCTATCATGACGTCATCCACGGTTAGGTCTGTGCTACGATTAAGCACAACTCCAAACGTGCCATCCGCTGAGTGTTGGCAGATCATGATTACTGAATTCTTGAATCGTGGGTCAGCACAGCTGGGCAGTGACACCACACAGTCTCCGGGTCTTATTCTCATCGTGTTTAACTCCAATCAGGTAATGGGCCGCCGTACTTTTTGCCTTTGATCTTCTTGCCACGCACACGTATGCGTTCTGGTCCGACCTTGTGGCTCTTTCCACCGTCACGGGCACGATAGCCCTGACTTTTACAGGAAGCAAGCTGAGAAGCACCCAGGGCGGCATCCGGCTTTCCACTGGTACACAGTGCTCTGCTGGCAGGTGCTTCAGTAACGATTACTTCTTGAATCTTCATTGTGTGTGTTTTTCCAGTTCTGCAATGCGAGCTTCTAGCTCGTCTATTTTACGAGTTACGTGTGGATACTTCTTGCGCCATGCGTCCACGGGCTGTTCTAACCAAGTCCAGCCATAACGCTCAACAAGGAAGTCTAGAGTTTGATCCAGTTTTGCATAACACCAAATGCCCGCTCGAGTGTCTTTGAAGTATGCCAAGAATGCGGCTCCCGCCAATGAGCCAAGGATGGCTGTGTAGATCCACAGCGTGTCCGCAAACAGTTTGTCAATGATGTCCATTTGATTCCCTCTGTACAGTATTTAGCGGAACCCTGCGAGTCTCTCCGGTCTTCCTGTTATACTGAGTCTTCCCCCAAGGATTGATCGCAATCAGTATCCAATCTTGGGCTGTGTCACACCCTCCACAACACAGCTCAGTACCGCACTGCTGATGTAGTTCTGCCATTTCTTTTAGATCGCTCATTGAATTCTCCCGTAAAATATTTAGCGACGATGCACACAGAGCAAGAGAAATCCCCGAGGGGCCGCGCAATTTTTCAACGCGAAGCGCCGCGCAGATTTTTACACACAAGCGATAGAATAGAGCACCCAGCACAATCAAAACCATAAATAGCAACATGCAGATTGCGTTTAATACTGAACAGGATATAGAATTCCTCCGCTGGCTGAAAACCACTGACCACGAAGCAACTATGATCGCAGTAGACTGCGGTTGGACGCCTGACTATGCCACGGGTACATACTACGCATGGTTCACTTGGGAGCTAGACGAAGATGCGCTAGAAGAATATGTACACAGTATTCCGCACAGAGTTCCGGAACAGTTAACACTAGACTTGGACTACACACTGTGCAACATATCAAGATCAGTGAGGTTTCCATAATGACCGAAGCTAAACACTATACCAAAGAACAACTGTACAGCATACTTGACTGGCATACTGAACGTGGCTATGACATACAGTGTGTATGGCAGTATCATCCAGAAGGCGGACACCTAGGTGTAATGCTGAAGTGGCATGATCCCCTAAGACAGTTAGAATACTGGTTAACTGCGACATGATAACACATACACTGGAACTGGATCGATTAACAGACTTATGTGACTACTCCCAAGCACAGTTCGGAGAAGATGCTAAACTGTGGCCTTGGTACTATACCACAGAAGGCTTGGACATATACGAAATGCGCACAGACGATGTAATCACAGTGTACTGGAAGGATGAACAGGCAGCAATGTTATTCATGTTAAAGAGAGGTGCAGAATGGAAAGTGGTAGTAGCATAGCAAGTATAGCGAGTACGGTGAGTAACACACTGAGCTCAGTAACACGAGTAGCAAACATCAACGGTGGCTACACAGTAACTAACACGATACACGAAGAGACTGGCAAAGGCATAACCAGTTCAAGTACCCAATACACAGTGTACGACAAGACTGCAAGCATAACCGATGACAGTACTCCACGTTATGGGATTAGCATAGACACATGGGCATAACAGAACTGTTATTGTGTGTGTGCATAGGCTCCGCCGTGGGAATTTTTATATATCTACTGACCTAACTGTGTATCTTTGTGTAGGATAGGCCCCGCTGTAAGGTGCGCACACACACGTATGTGAGGGTATAGTGTAGAATTGTGTGCCAAACTGTGTGGAAAAGTGTGACAAAGTGTGATATTGTGTGGTATTGTAGCAATGCCTGTCATCCCCTCCATCCTGATTCACAATTCTCCACAGTAAATCTACCGTTTCCCCCAGAATATGACTCACTTTCGGGGTTTCACTGTGCATAAATCACACAATCTGAGTGGATATCACTGTGGATAAGTCGGTGATTTCACAGTTCGACCTGCGCATAAGTGATATTATGTTAAATCACAGTCCCTCTACTGTACACACAGAGTTATCCACAGTACAGTACACAGTTATCCACAGTGTGTAGAACAGCGACAGAAGATTCTATACTACTGTGTAGACCGCATAGGCCCCGCTGTAACACATATACATATACACACGTGTATGTGGGCACACAGTGTAAATACAATATGCAGATACACAAGTATCACAACACATACATTATAGAGTGGGCGGATGGTTCATACACAGTAGTAAGTGAAGACTCGGTGGATGACAGTTGGTCAGAGCTTGCTGATATACTGGATACACTGCATGACGGTGAACAGCCCCAATAGGCCCCGCTGTAACACATGCGCATATGCGTATAAAGAGGTTGACACACCCTGTGTTTGATCATACTATAACTGTATGACTATGCCATATGAGAGATTCAACGCAGTTAACAGGACCCGTGAGTGGTTGCTGGTGAACATCCATAACACACGACTTCCCAAGTATATTCGTGAGGAGATGCGGAGTTTATTACGACACTATCCTGTACATTCGGAACTGGCACATATTGCCGAACAGGTTCCTGGATATCTAGAAGCTTCGCCGGACCCGTTTGTTAAAATGGTAAATGAATATCCCGGGGTTGACACCGAAGGGGATACATAGTATACTGTATTCACAGTGAGCGGAAAAGGATATATACACAACAGTTTCGCGCCTATAGCTCAGTTGGTTAGAGCAGGGGACTCATAATCCCTTGGCCCGAGGTTCGAGTCCTCGTGGGCGCACCATAACACTCTCGGTAGCATAATGGATAATGCAACAGCCTTCTAAGCTGTGGATTGCAGGTTCGAGTCCTGCCCGGGAGGCCACTTTGCCAGTATGGTGGAATTGGTAGACACAATGGACTTAAAATCCATCGCCCGCAAGGGTATCCCGGTTCGAGTCCGGGTACTGGTACCACGTTGAACAACAGTTGAACAAAAAAGTTTTACTGTTCACCATTTGTCCTAAAAATAACACTTTACACATACGTGCGCAGACGTTACTATATACACATACTTTAAAAAACGGAGCGTACACTATGCAAAATTACACAACTGCTGTTGCAAGCGTTATTGCTTACTATGCAAAAATGATTGCAGAAGCAAGCTACGACTCAGTAGCGGAAGCAAGCGACTACAGCATTACAGACAACTGCGCAAAAATACAGTACTTGCTTGCGGAAAGTGCGCAACACACTACTGTGCAAAGTTTAGCAGTTGCCGCAATAAACAGCAGTGCGGATACAGTAGTACGCGAATGCATGTACACACAATTAATGCAACACACGTAGTTAATAGTAAAACACAATTGTACACTGTAGCATGCATGTGTTACTATATACACATACTAAACAAAACGGAGCGTGTATATATGTTAACTACTAAGCAACTTAGTGCTAAAACGTTTGTAACATACTGTAGTACTACTAACACACTGTTTTTGCACAAGCAAAAAGTAAAACCCAAAAACGTAGCATTTGCTACAGCGGATTTTGTAGTTAAAAATGCGGCTGTGCAACAAGTTAAAAAGTTTTTTGCACTGCCCGCGCTGTACAACTTACGTAAAAAAACTGCAACTTAATTGCAAAAAACACTTGCACTATGTGTGCAAGTGTGCTACTATATACACATACACTAAACAATTAACTGCATTAGGAGCGAACTTATGCAATACTGTAATATTAATACACACTGCGCTGTGGTTGATAGCGCAAACTATGCACTGCTTACAGCAGAACAACAGCAAACACTTACACAAGCGGAAAAGTGTTTTGTTGTGCAATTTTTAGCAGATACACTTGCAAGCTTAACACAACTTAATAATGCAAGTGTAGTTGAGGGTGAGGAGTACGTTATACGTTTAACGGACGCACTTGAAGTTATGCAAAACTTGCAAGCACTGTATGAAACGTATGAGGATGATAACGCACAGTTAACGTTTACAATAGCAGATGCGGGTGCGGCAATTTGTAGTTACGATACAGAGTACAGAGAGTGCATTGCGGAGCAATTTGAGTGTGCGTGTGATGAGCAAGCAAAACTTGCAAAGCAATTGCACACTACTGGTGCGGACTATAGCACACTTGCACTGCGTGTAATTTACGCTTACTAAAAAAACACTTGACAAAGTGTGCGTATGCTGTTATAGTATACGCATACTTTAAATACAGGAGCGTACACTATGCAAGCAAAGCAAGCATACACTGTTAACTTAACAGCAAACGAAGTTAGCACACTGCTAGAGTTAGTAAAAGCGGAGCAACAGCACTACGAGGACAGTGAGGACACAACAGACGTTGCTGTGTACACACTGTGCGACAACATACTAAACAAATTGTATAACGCATAAAAAACACTTGACAACTGTGTATGTGTGTGCTATAGTATACACATACACTAAACAAAACGGAGCGAACAATGACAGTAGCAGAACTTGTAGCACAGCTACAGCAACTTCCACAAGACCTCGCAGTCACAGCGTTTTCACATCAACAAGCACAAGAGCTTGAACTGTATAGTGCGGAACTGTTTGAAGCAATGGGCACACCTGAAGATGAGCACTATATTCCAGAATCAGTCACACTGCACTTCGACGTATAAGGAGCGAACATGCCAGCCAAAAGAGAAACAGATGCGGAAATTGTCGAACGCTTACGCGAGCGTTTCGATATCCTTAACTTAATGACAGCCGCTGTTAAAGCAGGCGATATCCGAGCAATGATTGTAACAGGTCCTCCGGGTGTGGGCAAGAGTTTCGGTGTTCAAGCCACACTAGAGAAGGACGACCTATTCGCCACACTGGGCAATCGTCCACCCAAGTATGAGTTTGTTAAAGGTGCTATGAGTGCAGTGGGCTTGTACGCCAAACTGTATCAGTATAGTGCTCGAGACGAAGTCCTAGTGTTTGATGACTGTGATAGCATTCTACTAGACGATCTCTCGCTTAACATTTTAAAGGCCGCATTGGATTCGGGCAAGAAGCGCATGATCCATTGGAACACGGATTCACGTAGCCTACGACAGGAAGGCATCCCTCACAGCTTTGAGTACAAGGGCGGTGCTATCTTCATCACCAACCTTAAGTTTGAGAACGTGCGTAGCAAGAAACTAAAGGACCACCTTGAGGCATTAGAGTCACGCTGTCACCACATTGACTTGGGCATGGACACTGATCGTGAAAAGGTTCTGCGCATCAAACAGATTGTGCAGGATGGCATGCTAGACGGATATGATCTTGCCAGCGACATCAAAGACAGCATTGTAGACTACGTAGTTGCCAACAAAGAACGACTGCGCGAACTCAGCCTGCGTTCAGTGTTGAAGATTGCAGACTTAGCCAAAGCACACCCGGATCGTTGGGAGCGCATGGCTGAGGTCACTGTGATGCGGAGGGCTCGTTCATGATCGATGCAGGATATTGGAGTACTTGCCAGTACATTCTCTACAGGGGTCGTACACCAGACGGTACCAAGTACTGTGGAGTTGACAGCAACGGGCGTAGTTCATACTGTGAAGAACATCATGCAGTATGTTATACAGCACACAAGCGCAAGCGCAAGAAGAAACTTTAATTCAATTTGGATCCCTAAGGGGTTGTTAAAAGAGTATATAACATGTACTATAATAATATAATAAAAACAATAACAATTTTATTATAGACATTACCGATCACACTGCGCAAGCTCCGATTCGCTCCCGGGGTGCAGTGGGGGGACTACGATCTTGTAGTCCCCTTTCTTTTTATTCAAAATACCACAGGCCCCGCTGTAAAGGGGTTGACAAGTCCTATCAAAGACCATATACTGTATAGACAATGAAGCAATAAGTGGAGCGAACACTATGAGCCAAAGAGATACTAACTCATTCGATAGAACAGCAACCGCTGTCACAGCAATCATGCAACTTGAATCCGTAGAAGAGATCCGTGCGGTATGTGATGCGATCAAGCGTCAGCAAACATACCTCAGCACACAGAACATCCGCAAGGTTGTGAAGGGTGCATGCGTGAGCTTTACTGATCGTTCGGGTCGTAAGATAGTTGGCACAGTCACAAAAGTCAACCGCAAGACTGTGGAGGTGTTAGGTGGCATGAGCAACGGCCTGTTCAGGACAACCTATAAGGTTCCAGGATCAATGTTAACAGTGGAGGGTGCGTAATGATCAAGTTAGCAATTGGAATTGTAATAGGGGCCCTCGTGGTTGCCTATTACCCTAAAGCGGGCACAGAAGTTCGCAAACTAACCAACACCGCGGCCGCTGAAGTAGAGAGTGCTACTAGGGATGAGGCCAAGTTTGAGCAATTGTACAAAGAAACGTTGAAGGCACTACAGGAGAAGTCAGAATGATCACTTCAGATGCTGACCTCAACCTAGCACGGTTGATCTTCGATGACATCACGGACTTCACTGCCGAAGAGGTCCTGGAGATGGAGCTGGCACTAATGGATAGCATTGCGATCAAACAAGCTGGTGGCGAGCACCTCGTACACTGGGATGCCGCAGGAGATTATCAATGAGTGGTCCAACCTTTCACTGGGACGGAGACAGACGTCGTTGGATTATTATGCACGGCAGTCACAACCCTGTCTACAGTAATAACCTAGAATCACTCACAGAGTTAGCCAAACTGCAAGAGATTGATGATTCCGTAGAAGATTGGTGTGACTGTGATGATGCAGAGGCTATTTGGCAGAAAATGGTTGACTGTGATCCAAAATGACCATACACTATACATATAGTTAGGAAATAGGCATTAGGAGCGAAACTATGCAAGCACAAATCGAAAAGCTTATCCAAGACATCAAAGCGGACTACGTGCGTTTCATGACTGGCGTTGGCGACAAAGAAGACATCCGCCAAGACATGATCGACAACTTCGTAGACAGCATCACATACAACGAAGGCAAGAAGTATATCAAGATCCTCAAGAAGCTGGGTAGCCAGACTATGGTGTGGGGCTTCATCGTAAATGTAGACGACGACAAGAAGTTCCGCAAGGGTGACATCTTAATGGCGGCAGGCTACAATGCTCCTGCTCGCAACAAGCCACGTGGCAATGTTATTGATGGCAACTACAGTATTCGTTGGACTGGACCGGAGTACTTAAAGTGAAGAAGTGCCAGGATTGGCAGATCGAGATCCTCCGAGAAGTCACAGAGGGTCTCCATCAAAGCCATTACTATGTGACTAAGGGACGCACCAAGTTGGTTGCGTATTATCCAGAGGACCGCAAGGACGAGTTCGTTATCTTCAAGAAGCCCAAGAGCTTCTCAACTCGTTATCGCAAGTTCGAGGTCATTGCCTCAGGATTAAATAGCCTTTAGGGGTTGACATCTTTCTTTACAGAGGCTATACTGTAAAGACAATGAACAGACAGGAGCGAAACATGTCAAATTCAGTAGAAGCAATGTTGGTAGAGGCGGCACACGCCAAAGCAATCCAAGCGGCTCGCAATGCGGCCCAAGCGTTCGCAGATCGCCACTTCGGCGGCGGCGATGGCGGTGCGTGTGGCTTTGCTTGGGTTGACGCATACAAGGTACGTTCAAATTCAAAGATGGGCAAGGCACTGCAGGAAGTAGGCTTCCGCAAGAGCTACACTGGTGCACTCCAACTGTGGAACGGACGTGATGGTTGGTATTTTGGCCAGAGCGTGGATGCCGCAGAAGAAGGTGCTCGTGCCTACGCTGAAGTATTCAAAGAAGAGCTTGAGCTTGACAACATCTACGCAGGATCGCGCTTAGACTAAGGAACAAACGACCTGGGCACGTCGCGAGGAAAACTGCCCGTTTTATTTTTCCTAAATGGTTGACACTGATCCAAAATGGCCATACACTATACATATAGTAAGAAATTAGGAGCGAATCCAATGACCACACTTTTACAACACATCGAGTCACTTAACGCACACGCAGACCTCATGATGGAGCAGGAGCCAGGTCTGTGGATGAGCAAGTACACGGACGATATGTCGCATTGGGCAGACATGGGTGTGTACACCGTGGAGGACTTCAAGCGCAATCAGTTGATCAACGGCATCTCGGATGCCAGCAAGGACCTCTATGGTTGCCGCTTGCGTTTGGACTGGGATGAGATGACTATTGAGCAGATGGAGTCTACATACGAGAACATCTGTGCTCAACTGCGTATCCAGTTCGAAGAGGAGCAGGCTTGGGAGGCTTGGGAAGCAGAGTGTAAGAAAGGCTTGCCAGATGACTGCGAGCCTCTTCCATACGAAGAGTATGCAGACTTGGAGCGTGTGTAATGGAGTTGGCGATCGCAAGTTTGGTTCTTATCCCTTTAATTGCAACGGCTATTCTAGCAAGGTTCTTATAATGCTAGAGCTGATTGGATTCGTCGCCCTTGCCTACTTGGCATTCAAGTTTCTTCCTGCGGTGTTAGAAGCAGGGTTCAAATTTGCCATCATCTGCATTGGACTGTTGGCATTCATTTTGCTGATCGGATTCTTTACCACATCAATTCAAATTGCATTTAGTGGTTGACACTGATCCAAAATGATCATACACTATACATATAGTGAAGTTAAGGAGCGAACAATGGACTACAGAGATTACACACTTGAGCTGGTAGACGAAGGTCTAGTCGATGCACGTGACTTATTGGTCATGGCTGTAAAGTATATGAGTCAAGACGACGTCCGCGACATGATTACTGTCAACGAACTAGAAGCACTAACAGCGGAGGACGCATAATGTTCCAACAATACTTTGTTTATTATGATGGCCGGTTTGCTGGCACTGTGATGGCACTGTCAGAGTCTAGTGCAAAGGACAAAGGCTGTCAGATGGTTGGTGTGAGTGCGAGTGCTTACACTGGTAAGGCAAGACGTTTGGTAGAGGTAGTAAGACGATGAACGGGAAGCGCATTGAACTCACTGTTAGTCTTTGGATTGCAGAAGACGCAGACGTTGCAGAAGTGTTCGAGAACATGGACTACGACTTCTCATATGAAGACAAGATTCTCGACACTGAGATTACCGACTTGAATACGGAGGTGGCATAATGAGCGCAGGTTCAAGCAACTATGAGTCAGTGGATGTGATCACAACGATCCGTCAGACTGTTGAAGTCCCCAAAGGCAGCGACAAGCAAGAGATCCTAAACTTCCTAGCACAGGAACAGAGTTTCAACGATGCATTCAAAGGCACTCGCAACGAAGCCTACGATATGTATATCCAAGACATTGAAGTAATAGATGAGGAGGTAGAGTAATGCCCAATTGGTGTTATAATCATGTGGACATCACAGCCACCACAGACGAGCAGAAAGACTTGTTGGACCGTGTGTCACGAGCAGAGACAGCGGACGGGTTCTTTGCAATGTTCCGTCCTATCGGAGAGTGGGACTACAATGTCGCACTAGAGAAGTGGGGCACCAAGTGGGATGTTGAGCCTCTGGATGTGGAGTTCGATGGTGAGATGTTAACCACAAGTTTCGACTCAGCCTGGGCTCCACCCGTTGCACTCTACGAGTATTTGAAAGAACAAGGCTTTGGAGTCACTGCTTCTTACTACGAACCAGGTATGAACTTTGGCGGCTTCTGGAACGATGGTGAGTCGATCGAGCTTGACGATGTTAGCACTATGGCTCGCACACCGGATGACACTTGGGACGAAGACTTCCGTGAACTGGACGACATCTATGGCATTGCAGATGATGTTGCCCAGTGGGACGAAGACGAAGAAGAGGAAGAAGATCCTTATGTGAGTCCAGGGAGTGACTGTCAGGTATGAGGACATATCATTTCCATTTTGAAATCACGTGTGCTTCAGAAGGGCATGCGGACCTAGAGCGTGTTGAACAGATGATCGATCTGTCAATGCAGGAGTTGGTGTTTGATGATGAGTTCATCAAGGCACTTGCAGAGAAAGAATCAGTAACTATACAGGTAACACAATCATGAAACAGTATCAAGCGGCAGGCGTATCGTTCTTTCGAGATCGATACAAGGTACGGGTAGCACAAGACATCAGCAGAGTAAACGTGTTGAGCCGTAACGGACACACCAACATCGATATGGAGACACTGCCACGCTCAATGACCAAAGCAGAGATCGCAGAATGGTTCGACGGCGAGCTGTGGCCCACAGAAGCAAGAGAGGCAATTACCAAATTCCAGATCAAGCACTTGGCATAAATATTTTTATGGAAGAGCTTGTGGGATACATCATTGTTCTCGTCATTGGAATTGCGATTGGTTGGTTCTATGCTAACCGTATTGCCATCCAGGCATTCGCCAACGTGATCCAGCGACTGGGAGTTCCTGAAGAAAAGCTCATAGAGCTTATGGAAGATATCAAAGAGAACGGCTATCAAGAAGAAGAAGAATCCTCGCCCATTGAGGATACTGTAGAGGTTCGCGTGGAACAGGTTGACGGCGTCCTCTATGCCTACAATGATGTAACCCAGGAGTTTCTCGCCCAGCACTCCGATCCAGAACAGTTGATAGAAAGAATCTCCCAACAAATCCCCACTGGATCTCTAGTAAGCATCCCCGTAAACAAAGGCGGACTTTTCTTTAAAGATATAGCCTAAACCGGTTGACAACCTCTTCAAAAGATCCTATACTATACATATAGTGAAGTTAAGGAGCGAACGATGGCTTACACTGCAAATCACCTAGATGTCATGCTTGTACTTGCCGCCACCGGCATTGCGATTAGTTATTTGATGATCACCGGCGAATGGAGGAAGTTCTAATGCCTTACTACACTCACACCAAAGATCCAATCGGCGTATTCACGGAAAAGGACACCGGCAACTATTTTGAATACAGCCTCAACCCAGAACGAGTATTGGCTCCACCAGCACACGGCGGACGCAACATGGACTTCCCACACCGAGTTTGGGTAGGCGGCGAAGGCGTGTGCGGTATGAGTGGATGGCGACACGCTAAGGTTGGCAAGACTGTGGTCCACATCATCACAGACGAAGACGATCGTGGTCGTGCTGTGGTTGAGAAGTGGTATATTAAGAATCATCGGGAATATGCATAAAGGGGTTGACTGTGATCCAAATTGAGTCTATACTGTATAGACAATGAAGCATTAAGGAGCGAACACAATGCGAGTAGTAGAACAATACGGCATGTTTACTGACACTGGCGACTACATGGTAGACCGCATCGTACGTGCCGGCATCACAATGTGCCACGCAGACACCCCAGCAACCAATGCTGAAATTTGGGGATTCGTCAAGCGTGAGTGCGCCAAGCTTGCAACTTCAGAAGACTTTGCAGAAGCAACTGACACTGTGGTCAGAGAGGAATGCTTCACAGCACTGTTCAATTGCATTCCAGGATTTAACCTTTCAGAAGACCAATACTGGGCATAAGGAGTCTAGCATGCACATCAACGACGTATACGCATTGCGCACAGAGTTAAGCAAAGTATTAAGCAACGAACAGGTAGACCGTACCACAGTGAGAGCTCTATTAAGTGCGGCCTGTGACGAGATCACTGAGTTCGAAGCACACTTACATGAACTGGCATTAGCAGAAGAAGCACGGGAGTTATACTCATGAACATGTTTGAAATGCAGAAGTTGGCAGAGCGTGGCATGGAGTTCCTAGCATACATGCGTGAGTTCTACAGTAAAGAGCACGGTGGCATCTACGCTGATGAGACTGACTTTACCACAGAAGAGATTGTGGACGGCATCAACGAATACTTGAAGGACCAAGACTGCTATCGTGGCATCATGCAGTACGGTGCTGACACAGTGGACCGTGAGCGAGTAAGACTGATCATTGAGCTGGCACGGGAGGAGGCTACAGCATGAAGCTGTTAGTGTTAACCGTGTGCATAGCATTGGGGGGCTGTAAGTTTAACAGCCACAAGGATGCACCCTGGGATCCTGCACACCCGGGTGAGCTACTACAACAACTACCTAACTGGGACCGTGAAGCCAATCAGATCTGTGCGGGACATCTTGATCCTCGAGACAGACTGCCTCACCAGAGTGGTCGGTGCTGAGGGGATGACAGTCGGTGGGTATGGGGGCTATAGTGTAATACTGTATATACAGTATAGCTGTCCTTAACTCTCTACTTTCTTCTATTCTTCTCTACTCTTCTCTACTCTTTTCTATTCTTCTTCTACTCTTTCTACATTTTTGAACCCAGGGGTTGTAAATCACCAGGGGGAGGGAAATCTTCAGATATAATTTTTTTGCGCGGTAATTTTTTTTTGGCACAGAACCCCTTTTGTGCACCTGCTAAATAACACTATGCTATACACACTATTCATAATCACAGTCACAGTTTCAGGATACTCGACACAGTTGGTAGATCATTATCCCACCATGCAGTCATGCTTTCAAGCTCGCACTGCTGTTGTACAACAGTTAGGCAAGCCAGTGGATAACCATTATCAAGCTGTGTGCATTACTCGTCCACTGTAGACCCTAAGATTCAATCACAGACGCCTTTAGGAATTGCAGTCCACGATCATCCCACGA